>JAABUL010001990.1_pt1 | contig 35997 bp, 2 predicted proteins | sample 5559151 | NCBI WGS metagenome assembly JAABUL01 (sample SAMN10711876, study PRJNA513368) | rock metagenome | isolation source: Antarctica rocks | place: Antarctica: Victoria Land, Pudding Butte sud | reverse complement strand
TAGAGCCTATAGGTGCAAATAATGCATTTTATTAATAAATTGCATCTATAAGGTCTATAGAGCCTATAGGTGCAAATATTGCATTTTATTAATAAATTGCATCTATAAGATCTATAGGGCCTATAGATGCAAATTATTAATTTTATTAATATAAAAAAAATCTAAAATTAGTAATTCTTGGCATCATGACGTTATTTTTGATTCCTTAGCAATTCGATTCGATTCCTAATATTGGAATCGAATATCGACTCGAGTCGAGTCGAATCGATTCCAAAATAATAGGAATCGACTCGGGTTTCGGGTCGATTCCTAAAGTTGGAACCGAAACCCGACCCGACGGTCAGTCTATTTATATATTTTTTTTAACTTTTTATTAGATTAGTTATCTTAGTATTTGTTTAACTATTTGCAAAATTTTTCTAAACTATATTTCGATAATATTACAAAAGTAGACATTGCTATAAAAAATATAAGTATAAGCGAAAACATATTAATTCACATAATTTATAACTTGTTTTACAACAATTATATATATATTGCTTAAATCTTAAAAAATAATTAAAGATTTTTTTTTATTCGCTCTTTATATTTGCGAATTCGTCAATAAGTTTTTAGTTAAATTTGCTAATATAGATTGCAATAAACACAAATAATTTCAAATATATATTGTTAAAGACTAAGAAAAGAAATACGTGCTATAAACTTAATTAATAGAAGCTAAAAATATTAATAATTAGAATTTAATTATAAATAGATTTCTTAATAGCTTTGTTTAAATTGCGACAAAAAATTTATAAATATTAGTTTTGTTGTTTTAAACTTTAGAGTTTTAAAATATTATTGTTTGTAACAATATAAAATATATATTAAATTTTATAAACTTTATTATTATATAATTTATATTTTTAATATTTTTTTATTAAGTAGTCTTTAATATCTTTTTCTTTTTAAAAAAGCAATCTTTTATATTTGCTAAAAAATATAAATATACGAACTTAATAATAGATTTTTTACTTATTAATTTTTATATAATTATTATAAGAATTAAGTATTATAATTAGATATTTAAGCTAATTATAATAGAATCTAAGATTGTAAATAAACAATAAATTTTACAAAATCTAATTGTATTAGAATTAAATTGCAAAATATAATTAAAAACAATTGTTATAGATTAATCTTTTTGTAGATCGCTATTATTTTAAAGAACAATTATTATTTGTAACAAATATTATTTATTTGACAAAGAAACGCATTTATAAGTTCGTAAACAAAGTATATAATTTAATTTCGCTTATAATAGTTAAGAAAATTTACGATATTTTTTTTGAAGATTTTTAACAACAATATAATTATTAACAATGCATCTCTTCTTGTTTTAATAACAACTAATATATAGTTTTGATTATTACTATATAAAATAATAACAAATTTGACTTAATTTAGCTCTAGAAATTTATAATAGTCTATTTTTTTCTTATTGTTAGAAAGAGTAGTTTTGACTTTTTTAATAATAGATTTATCGATTTTGTTTATTTAAAAAACAATTTATTGATACTTATAAACAAATAATGTTTTTAAAAAACTTTTAAATTAAAGAAGTTACAATTAAACAAACGAATATTCTTAATAATTTGTAAAAGTTTAAGCTTTTCTATATCTCTAGAAAGTTGTGTTATGCGTTGTTAAATATTTGTTAATTAAAAGTCTATTATTGTTAAAAATTAATAATAATATCTTTAAAAGCATAAAATAAAATATAAAACAAAAGTTCTTATATTAGATATATCGAAATTGTAATTTGCGCTAAAGTTTAAGTTGTTAAACATTTAATTTATTAAATATTTATTTTATATAATTTATTATTGTTTAACTTATAAAATAAAATATAATAACTATAAGTTTTCGAATTGTTAACAATATTAAATTTTATTAAATGCGAAAAAAATCTTTGTAGCAAAAATTCTTAAAGATTAGCAAATCTACAATAATATTAAAATAAATAATATATTACAAAATAAGTTGTTTAATAATTGTTATATTATCTTTAAATACTAATTATTTTTTAATAAAAATTGCAATAAAAGTATTTTTAAATTTGTTAAAAGCAATTTATATTTGCATTCTTTTTTAAAAATTGTAAATAAAATATTTTTTATAAATTATTAAATTAATTAAGAAAGCAATACAATATTTATTTTAAAATTTCTTTCTTATTGTTTAAAGATTTTTAAAAATAAAAATTTAATATTAAAGAAAAAACGTATTAAGAAGTTTATATATAAAAACAAATATTTAAAATAAGAGCTTACATATTATAAGAAAACTTAAATAGCAATTATAAGATTTTATAATAGTACTTAAACTACTATACAAAGATTATAATATACTTTAATTAATATTTTGCAAAGAATTATAATTTTAGAGAATTGTTTGCTTAAATACTAGATAATTAAACAAAAAAATTATAAAAAAAAATACTTAAAAAATAGAGTTTTCTAAAAAAAACTATAATAGATATACAATTCTATAAATAATAAGATACGTATTTTAGACAAAAAATATAAATATATATAAGTTAAGAGCAAAATATTATTAATATATAATTACTAAACTTGTTCTTTTAAGTAATATTTTTTAGAATTAATTTATTATAATAATAGAAAACAATCTAATTGTATTAAAGTATTAGCAAAAAAATAATTAAATTATTATTAAATATTTAAAGATATTTTTATAATTTATTTAAAATAAAGCTATTATATTTTGCAACAATTAATAAAATATCTTTTTGTAAAAAACAACACTATTGCGTTTTACAACAATAAAATATTTTTTTGCAAAAAACAAAGTTATTATGTTTTGCAATAATAAAATATCTTTTTACAAAAAACAAAACTATTGCGTTTTGCAACAATAAAATACTTTTTTGCAAAAAATAAAATTATTGCGTTTTGTTATAATAAGAAATCTTATTATATAAAGTAAAACTATTGCGTCTTGCGACAATAAAAAATCTTATTATATAAAACAAAGCTATTGTATTTGCAATAATAAAAATAATATTTTGTTGTATTAAATAAAGTTATTGCTTATAGTACTACTAGTATATAATTAACGCAAATAATATTTTAAATTAAATTAATAGCAAATATATTCGCAATTAATAACAATTTATATTTGAACAATATTAATTGTTAAAAATTTTAACATTTATATTAATTTCAATAATAGCAATCTTAAAATAATAAAAATATTGCGTTATAATTAATGCAATTGTAAAATTTTATTTAAAAATATTAATTTAAAACTAGTTTTTGTTTTTCGAAATAATATTTATTTTTTGTTGTTACTTTAAAATAATATATAAATTTTAAACTTTAATTATTTTTTAGAATTTATATATAGAAAGACTTTATAATTTTAATTTGTTTAATATAGTTATAAATCGTTTTTAAAGCTAGTTTTAAAATTAATATATAAATAACTATTATATTAATTGTAATCTTATTCTTAATTAACAATTTTAGTAATAAAATATATTAATTTTGCAATATTTTACGCATTTCAAATAAAAAGATTAAATATTATTTCTAAATATTATTAAGTTTTATATATTATTTAAAGCAATATTAATTTTATATATAAAATTTCGTGTTTACTTTTTAACAAAAGTTAATTAGTCTTAATAACTTCGCAAATTGCGATTTTAAACTTATTAATATATATTTTTATATTTAAGAAATTAAAGAGACGCAAAAAAAACAATTAAAATAAAAGCTAAAAATATATTAACAATAATATAGTATACTATTAACATTAGTCTAATTTAATTATAGCACAAAACTAGTATTTATAGTTGATGCAAATAACAATAACAATAATTGTTTTAATTTGTTAATATTTTGTTTCTTTAATATTAAGAGAATTTTAAAAAATCTTTATAAATATATATTGCACAAAAATTACAAAGCAATCGAAGTCTACAAAAGAGATAGTATTAATTATTGTTATAATAAGTAAAATTTGTTTTGTTCGAAAATGTAGAAAAATAATATATAAAATAAGTAAAATAACAAAAATCTTATTAAGAGTTAAACTTAATATACAAAACAATTAAGAAATTTAATTTAATTTTATAAATAGAATTTGTTATATAGTATTTATATTATATTTATATTTAATTTTGTTGTTATAAACGTAAAGAATTTATATAGTATAAAAATTAATAAATAAAAATTAGAGTTGTTAGTATTTACAATAATTAATTAGACTTAAAACTATATTATTATAATACTTATTATTTAATTGTTTTAATTTAATTGTTTTATAATCTTAATTCTTATTTATATTTGTATAATAACAAAATAGAAAATTATAATATATTTAATTTATATAATGTTTAAAAATTTGACAATTCTAATATTGTTAATCGATATATTTATCAAATATTAAAAAGAATATCTTTAGAAGTTTAAGTTATATCTAGTAACAACAAACAAACAATAATTATTATTATATATATTTTGATATACAAGAAGAGTCTATCTTTGTTGCTAATTTAAATTATATTTTAATAGTATAATTTTCGTAATTTACAATATTTCTTCGACTTTTTATATTTTATTTGAAATTGTTATACTTTATTATTAATTAAAATATAAAAACGCGTTTTAATTTAAAGTATAATACTTTAACTTTTAAAAATACTTGTTTTAAAAATATCTACTTAAAAGTGTCTTTTTAAATATATATTGCAAACTACTTTGTTATATTTATTTAAAATTGCGTTAATTAATATTGTTTTTGCAAATATTTAAAATCGACAATTGCGTTAACAAATTTACTTAGTTCTAGTTTTTAAAATATACAATTGTTTTGCACTATTTTTCTATCTCTTTTGCTCTATTAATAGAGCTTTTAGATATAAGATCTATTAGATATTTTCGCAATACTAATATTATTTCTATTTAGATACTAGATTAAAAATATTGCTTGTTAACTAAATATAATTTTCGAAATTCTAAAAGAAACTTAAGTTTGTATTCTTTATTAAATTTAAAAATATTAAAAATTTAGATATTATTTAAGTTAATTGTTAAACTAATAAAAACAATTAAAGTTACTTTAAATAATAACAATTTATATTGTTATTAATTTAAGAATTTTCAATATTTTAATTAAGCACAAAGAGTTTTTTATATTGTTAAAAAAATTAATAAAAATTATTAATATAAAACAAATATTTCTAGATAAATTTATAGCATTTTGCTATTGTTATAAATTAAATTAAATATTTAATTTGACTTTTGCAAATTTTTGCTATTGTAAAAGCTATTAAAAAGATTAATTATAATCTTTTTGTATTTACTAATATTTCTTAAATATTTACGAACTTTTTGTTAAGCAATAAATACAAATTTTAGTACGTATTGTTTTTAAATTAGAGTACTTATAGTATTTACAATTAAGCTTAAATTTTATTAAGAAAACTTAATAGAATCTTTTTATCTTTTTTTATAATATTTAATATAGAAATTCTATAAATTTTTACAATTGCGCATTGAACTAAATCTTTAATATTAACAAGTTTATATTTAGTATATTAGTTAACTAATTAAAGCTATTGTATTGTTTTAACAATTATATAATTAATTAACGTTAAGATTGAACAAATTAGCTTAACTTCTATTTTTTAGAATATTTATTAAATATCAATAATTTAAAGAACAAGAACGTAGTATTAATTATAAATATTAAAGAAACTTAAAATTATAAATTATTAATAATTAAAAATTATTAAACAAATTAGTTTTAACAACAAGTTTAAATATACAATATATAACTTTTTTGTTTTACAAATTATAAAAAGTATATTAATTTTTTTTTGTATTTTGTTTATTATTAATTCGAAAAACAAATATATATATTTACTATTTTTGCAATATTTTTTACAACTAATTTAATAAAAATTGCTTAACAATACTAAAGAATATTATTTTAATAATATATTGTCTACTTTTGCAACTCTTTTTAATCTTAATATAATAACAATATATACTAGTATAAAGTAAACAAAAACTTAGTAACGTATATTGTTGAGCGAAGCTAGCTTGCGTATTAACAAAATTTAAATTTATTTTTTAAAAGTTAAAAGTTTTATTAAAGCAAATTTAATTTGAGCAAATTTAAGAGAAAGTAATTGAAGTTTTCTAAAAATAACAATTATTATTATAGATATAACTTATTTATTAAAAGAGATTATTAATTATATTTTTATTGTCTTTCTCTCTATATATGCAATTTCTAACAAAAAAATTAAGTAAATTATTTTATCTTTATTTGCTAAATAAATAATAAATATTAGAATTAGCTTTTATTTTTATAATAAAAACAAAAGTTACAAGTAAAATACAATTTCTTTTTTGTTTTTTTAATTAAAACTATAACAATTAAATTGTTTTAATTATTAATTGTAGATATTAACTTTATAATTAGAGTTTCAAAAATATTAAATACAATTTTATAAATATAGCTAGTTTCTTAACTATATTATATTTTAGCATAGCGTCTTTTATTATCTTTATATATTTGTTTAGTAATAGCAACTTAAAAGCAACTTAATTTAAAACTTTAATCGAAGATTACTTTTATATTTTTGCAAATTGCTTTTTCTTTATCTTTAACTAAAATAACAAACTAAATATTGCTAACTCTTGTAGTATTAATCTAAAAATTAATGTTCTTAAAAGCGAATTTCGTATATTATTATTATATTTCTTGTATTAATTATAATAATAACGTGCACTAGTTAAGATTTATTTATTAATAAGTTTTTAATTTTGTTAAATATATTTAAAGATTGTTTAAGTTTTTTAAGTTTTTTCTTTGTTATTTTACTTTATTTAAATAAATATTAATAAATATTTTAATTTTAATTCAAACTTTAATAAGTCAATTAAATTTAATTTATAAAAATTATTTTTGTTTTTATAGTTATTTATTTTTTAATATATATTTTTAATATTAGTTACTCTAGCTTTATTGTAAATTTACTTATTATTTATTTTTTTCTTTTTGTGTCTTTTGTTAATTTGAAAACATTTAATTTTTTTGTTCTAAATAGTTATATCGCTTTTTTAAAGATAAAAAGAAGTATTTTGTAAATCGTATATATATATCTTTATATTTGTTTTTATTTTTACAAATTATTTTACTAGTTAATCTCAATCTTTATTGACAATTTGCTTAATATTAAAAGTTATAAGAGATAACTCTTTGTTTTTAGAAACGTCTAATATATTTTTATTTAAAGTTTTCTTTTTAATTAAAATATTATTGACAAATTTAATATTTTTGTTTACGAACGCAAATAAACTAATTGTTTCAACAATAATAGAATTGAATTTCGAACTAAATTTCGATATATTTAATAATAAATTTAGCTTTGAAATAATTTAAATAAAAGAATAATTTGTGCAATTATTGTATTTTGTTACAAACAAATTAATTCTATTGAATATTATATTTATTTATATATTAATAAAATTTATTTGTAGTTTATTAAAAGAGAATTTTGCATTTTGTGTTTATTTAATGTAAAAGTCTAGATTAATTTTGTCTTGTTATATAGAAGCACTTTATTGTTAATTGCTAATTTTAATTTTAATATTAAGTTTGTTAATTTTAGTTTTTGTATACGAATTGTTAAAATTTTAAGTAAGTATTAATATCTAAAATTTCGTTTTGTTGTAAATTTTATTGTACAAAATATTTGATAATTTGTTATTTAATTTGTTTATTGTTATATTTAGATTTAAGATATTAACATTTTATATAACGTTTAAAAGTATTAAGTTAGCGCATTTTCATATAGAAGATAAGTATATTATTTACAACTTAAAGTCTTTTTAATTTGTGTATTGTTATTAAAGTTAAAATTGTTGCATAATAAATTAAATTTTACTTGTGCTACTTTATAGTTTTTTATTTAGCAATTTAAAATTGTTCAATAATTGTTCGAATTGCAAGTCAAAATATATTTAATTTTTTTTTTAGTATATTTTTATCTTTTTTGCAAGCAATAGTTGTTAAGATCTCTTTATTTTTAATTTTTAAAATAGATATAATTGCTAAAGTTAAGAGACTTGCTTTAGAGTCTACTATCGATTGCGTTATATTATTGAATTATTAATAAATTAGTGCGTTACTATTTAGAGATTTGCAATCTAAGCTATATATATTAAATAAATAGACTTTGATTGCTCTAATTTTTTTTCGTTGTTATTAAAAAGAATTACGTTATTAATCTAGCGTAATTAATTTAACTTATATATTAATATAAATTAAGTTTTAATTTAGTGTACATTATTTTTGATCTAATGTTTTGCTATTTATTTTATTAATACTCTATTTAAGTATTAGTTAAAATATTAACTCTTATTGTATTTGTTTTATTTAGTATACTATATACGACGCTCTTATATCTAATAGCGATACAATTTGCGATTATAAGCACTATCTTGGATTACATTAATAGCATATCTATAATCTAGAAAATCGATCTAGTGCTATCTATTATCTATATTAACACTATATTTAAGATAAACTTTAACAAGATACTTGAAGATTAAAGTTAATATTATAGTGTTAGATTAGCAATCTATCAACTACGTTTGTCGATTAAACAATTCTTTGTCTTAATCTCGCTTAATTTTTTAAGCTTAATCTTGATTAAATTTAGACTAGACTAAATCAAATTTAAGTTAACTTTTGCTAGATATAAAGTCTACAATCTTATATAGTTAACGTTGTTTTATTTCTTTCTTTTCTTTTTTGTCTTTTATTTTGTATATTAAATCTAATATAGACTTAAGTTTTATCTAGTTATTAATCTAGATATCTCTTTAATAAAGATTTCGAGTTTAGTTTTTAATATTACGAAAGATTTACACTTTTTGCAACGCTTTCACGCGTTAAAATTTAATCTTTTCAAGTATATTAATATTTATTTAATTATTAATTTAATAAAGTATCTTAAACTCTTACTAGAAATTGAACTTATTGTCGAAAAATTTGCTCAACAAGTTATTCAAAATTTAGTCGAAACTTTATATTAATTTCGAAAGCTTCAAAATTAAGTACAATTTAATATTAATATTATTTTTATTTTGTCTATTTTAAATTTTTCTCTTGCAAAATTAAATTCGATATCTATAATTATAATTGCGCAAATTATCGCTTAAGCTATAAGCAATTAATCTATTTTTGTTATATAATTTTTATTGCTTTCTACGAATATTATTGCTTTTGTTATTTTTAAATTTAAGAAATTTTTCGATATATTATAATACAAAAGAGATAAAAATTAGTTAAATACATAAGAGCAAAATCTTATATAACGTATAAATATAAATTATAATTAATATTTTATTAATTAAATTAAGATTGTCTATGCGAAGTTACAACTTATTATAGATAAAAAAACTTATAATTTTATAAATTAATATTAAATCAATAATCTTTGTATTATTGTTTTTTTCGACAAATAACGTCGAAATTTGCGTTATTGTTATAATATTCGAATTAAAAAATGCACGTTTATATCTTCGCAAAATTCTAAAGTAAAATTTTATTAATTTTGTTAAATATTACAATCTTTTCTATTAAAAGAAAGAACATTCTTAAATAAAAAACGCTTTATTAATTGATTGTATAAAGCGCAACGTCAATTATTTTACTTAAGTTGCTATTATGTTTTAACAAATTCTTAATAGCAAACAATTATTTATCTTTTAATAATAAGTTTGAATTTTTATTAAAATTAACAAAAAGCTTTAACAACTTAAATATTGTTAATTTTGTATTATTACAATTGTTGTTGCTTTTATTAAATTAAAAGACAATTTTATTTTAATTAGCAATTTATTAGAATTTCGCGTTACTTTTTTTGTCTTTATTATTTTATTTATATTAACAATTTTTGTAATATTTAACAAATTAATAAATTTAAGCTTTATTATTGTTATTGTTTAAGACAAATTTTTAATTATTTTAAAAATTAAAGAAATTTGCAATAAATAAAAGTTATACTATTATTGCAAGTTGCAATATTTAAACAAAATTGCAAAAAAATATTTTAATAAGAAATTTTTCTTTTTTTGTTTTGTCGATTTAAATAATACTTTTAATATTGATAAAAATGTTTTGCTATTAACAAGAAAAGTTTAGTTTTTAAACAAAGTTATATTCGAAAATTAATCTATATATTTTTTAGTTTTTTAGTTTTTTTGTTTTTATTTTCTTTTTAATCTTATAAGAGATTCTTAATTAAAACAATTTTAAAACTCTTTAAGTTTAATTCTATATTTAAAGATAATTATATAATAGTTTTTTTTGTTTTATGTTAAACTTAATTTCGAATTTCTACTATAACTTTAATTAATAATAAAGTTTTAACTTATATTTTTATTAATAATTTTTTTGCACAACAATATAATTTTTTTTTTTTTAATTAATTTACTTTTGTAAATTTTAAGATTTTAATAATTAAGCAATTTTAACAAACAATATTATTTATATTGTTAAAATTATTATAACTTTTGACAATTATATCGAATTTTTATTTTTTTATATTATTAAACTTAATTAATATTTTATTATTATAAATTTATTATAAATTTATTGTTATTTTATTAATATAAACTTTAATTATAATATTTTTATTATATATTTTTTCTTTTGTCTTAAATATTATTATTAATTGTTTGTTAAAATTTATAATATTATTTAAGAAAAAAAAGAATTTTTGTTTTCTAAAAAGTTTTAAAATATATAAAAACTTTAAAATTAAAATATTTTTGTTATTATTTTTAACAACTGAATTTTTTTGTTTAATTTAAGTTTATTTTATTAGAAAATATTTAATATTTTAGTTTTTTATAAGAAACAATTTGTTTGTAAAAAGCAATCTAACTTTGCTTTTTAAAAACAATTTAGTTTCGCTTTTAAAAAGCAATTTGCTTGTAAAAAGCAATCTTATTTTGCTCTTTAAAAACAATTTAATTTTGTTTACAAAAAACAATCTATTTATTTCGATTTTAAGTTTTGTTTTGTTTTATCTAATTTAAAGCAAGAAGTTTCTAATTGTATTTTTTAAACTATTTAAAAAAAATACTTTTCAAAAATTAAATATCGAAGTTTTTTGTTTTTTAAAATTTTTATTAAATAATATACAAAACAAGTTAAACTATCTTTTATATAATTTAATATAATTAAATTAAGAGTTTGTAAATTTAATTGCATTATTTGTGCAAAAAATATTAAAATTTATAATATTACTTTTTAAAAAATATATATCTTTTTAAATCTAATTAAAAATTTGCTTAAATCTAAATTAAATTTTGTCTAAATCTTTAATTTATTAAATCTTTTAAAATTATTATTGTTTTATAAGAACATTAAAATTAATATTTATAATCGAAATTATTGTTTAGCACTTTATTAAATAAAAAAGAAACTTTATTTAACAACTTTTATTATTTAAGAAAATCTAGAATATTATTAACAAAACAAAAACATCAATTTAGTTACAATTTTATTTTTTAAATATTTTAAGTTTCTTAATATCTTTTTTAAGAAAAAAACAAACATTTTGCTTCTTTATTATTTTTACAATTACGCTATTTATTTTAAAGAAAATATTTAGTTTTTAATTTTAATTTTGTACAATATAAGTTGTAATAAAACTCTAAAATTTTGTTGTTATTTAAATAAAAATCTTAGCAAAAAATTTATTCAAATTAGTTGCTTTTAAACAACAATTTTTAATTTTTTTGTTAAAAAACTTAAAGATAAACTTAAATTTTGCGTAAATTATAGAAATCTAAACGCTATTATAATTAAGAACAAATATTTTTTATTTTTTATTTTTAAAACACTAAATTGTTTTAATCGAGTTAAAATCTTTATTAAGCTAAATATTATTTTAGCGTTTAATCGACTATATATTTAAGAAAAAGATAAAGCTTTAATTGCTTTTTATATTTGTTTTAAACTCTTTAAGTATTTTGTTATACTCTTTAATTTATATAATAAACTTGTCTTGTTTTAAAAATATATTAACAAGATTTTTCGAAAGTTTTTAAATAAGTTTTGTATTGTTTATCTAAATAATATTCTAATCTATAATAATAATAAACTAAAATACAAAATTTATATTAAACTTATTTTTCGAAAGTTGTGCAAAACAAATTTATAAACAAATATAATTAAATGCAAGTTTTACGTTACTTAATTAAGTCTTGTATCTAAAATTAATAATTATTATTAAAAAAATTAAGATAAATTTAACAAAAATAAATATTATTATTAATTTATTTATTCTAATTAATATTAAAGATATTGAAAGCTTTCTAGAATTTGCAAACTTCTATAAAAGATTTATTTACAATTATAGTAAAATAGTTGTTTTGTTAATTTATTTAACTAAAAAGAATTAATTTTTTGTCTAATTTAAAAAATACTAATTAGTATTTATTATTTTGAACAAAGTTTTTATCTTTGATATAATACTTTGTTACTACAATTTAAATTACAAAATTGTAATAAAAATTAATACTTTAAACTATATATTTAAAGATATTTTTTTTAGTACAATAAAAAGAAAGTTTTTTATTTAGTTGTTTACTTTTTTAAGAAACACAACTTAATTAAATATAACTATAAAATTTATAATAAAAAACTTATAACTATTTTTTGCGTATTCAAAAAATAATATCTTAAATTTAAAATCTTAAATATTTTATATTAATTAAGCAATTAAGTTGTTGTTAAATTTAATAAAACAAATTTTTGTTTTAATTTAACTATTGAATTACGTATTATCTTAGCAAAATTAACAAAAAATTAGATGCTTTTATATATTGCTTAAAAGATCTCTTTAAGAAAAGAAATACTTTCGATTCTTAATATTTGCATTAATATTAAACAATCTTAAAAACTTATATCTTAAATTTTAAGATTATTAAAGATCTTTAATATCAAATTATTATTTTAGATTCGATTTAATTATATTTTTTTTCAATTCTTTTAACTTTTCTTATTATGTTAGCTTTAATAAAACTAAATATAAAAGAATTCGATATTATTATCTAAAGTATATTAAAAATAATTACAAATTGTTCTAATTTAATTATTAAATATTATAAGATATTAATATACTTGCTAAAATTAATAATAATTCAAGCAACATAGATAGTATTAGAAACAATTTTGTTATTTGTTAAACACAATTTAATAGAATTTTAAAGCAATATAATAAAAAGTTTATAAAACTTAACAAACTTTTTATTAACAAAAACTTTATTAAAGACTTTAATATTAATAAGTAATATTGTTTTAATATAATATTTATTAAAAAACAAATAAATTTGATTTGAGCAAATCTTAATATAAAAATTTAGTTGTTAATTGTTAAATAACTTGTTGTTAATAACGTTAAAATTAAGTTCGACTTTAATAAGCAAAACTCTATTATATAAGTTAAATATAATTTTGAGCTTCTTTATTATCTTTTTTATAAACGCTAGCTTTTATTTTAAATTACAATTTTTGTTAAAAATATTTAGTTTTTTAATTTATTAAAGTTATCTAAGTTGTTATTTAAGATATTAGAGAAACTATTTTCTCTAAATATTGTTAGTTCGAAGTCGCTAGTATTATAAGTTTTAAACTTAATAAAAGCTTTAATTTTAATTTTAATTAACTTGTTTTTGCAAAAGACATTCTTATAATATAATTTATATTTTAATTTAAGATATTTGCAATAAAGATTTAAAGACTTAATTTTGTTTTTAAAAACTTAAGATTATATTTTTATATTTTGTTTTTAGTTGCAAATAAAGACATGCATATTAAAGCTATTATTATTGCAAATATTTATATTAATATATCTAGAGAGCTTCAAGATATCAATATAATTATTTTGTTTATTAATATTATTAATAACTTGGGTATAAATAGAAGTTTAAATAATTATTAAATAATATCCTTTTATTTGTTAAAGTTTAAGATTAATTTTACAAATTAATCTAATAAATTAATTTAAAGTAATATAATTTGTTAAAATAATATAGCAACTTTAAAGTCTATATTTAAACTCTTGTTAAATTAATATATTTTATTAACTTTTAATATAAACAACTTTAATTGCTATAAATATAAAGCAATTAATATATTAATTAAAGATTTTAATATTTTTTATAACAAATTTAAGCAACGTAATCTTAACAAAATTGCGTTGTTTCTTGTTTAGATTGTTTTATTAAATACTTAAGTTTTTAAACAAATTATTTATTATTAAATAAAATTTAGTAGATTTATCGAACCAACAATATTTAATTTCTTTAAAGATATTGCTAGTAATTTTAATAACAACAAAATTAAGTTTAACTTTCTTAAAAACAAAATATTAAAAAGTATTGTTAAACTTAGAAATTAAAGCAATAATTTATTATTTAAACTTTTCGAAATTCTTAATAAAGATAAAAAGATTAAAAAAATATTTATTGTTTTTTATTTTTGTAGTTTCGACTTAAGATTATAAATAAAATAAATATTATTAAGTTAATCTTTTGCTTGTAAGTTAAATTTATAAAAGTAATAATATTTGTTGTTATTATTAAAGTTCTAAATTACGTAAGTAGACTTAATAGATACAATTTCTTTATTTTAAGAAAAAAAAAGCTTTTGTTTTAGTTAATATATAATAGCTTTAAACATATTGTATTAAGCTAAAACGTTGTTAGAAACTAGACTCGAAACCTCTATTAAAGAGATATCTAGATTAGTAACTAGATAGAACTTAAGTCTATACTAGATTTATGTAATACTATAGCGCTCCCGACGCGCTAGCGTCTTAGGATATAGCAGGGCACGTGATTTTAAATGTCTATAGAAGTTCCAAATAGCACAACATCTTTTTCTAGTTAAATAGTAAGAAATAGACTTGCACGTTATAGCAAGTATTAGATAGAAAGAAAGTTTGTCTCTTGTTGTTTTTTAACAATTAGTTCTACTACTATTTATTCTATATAGTTAAAATATAGTAATACAAGTCTATTATATTTTATGTCTTTTATATCTTAGTGCGTTAACAAGAAGCAAACGCATTTGTATTTTACAATTCTAATTATTCTATTTTTCGAAAAGAAAGATTTAAGATATAATAGTATTATATCGAACTATAATAGTTTAAGTTACAACAACTATTTAATTATTAAATTAAAATTTAAAGAGTTTAATACTTTTTGAGACAACAATTGTTTATAAAATGTTAACAAAAATAATTTTTATTAATATAGCAATAATAAAGAAGATAGTTTAGCTACAATTAGAATTTCGACTTTATATTAATAAATAGAAATCTTAATAACAAAAATTTAAGATTTGCAAAATACTTAATAGATTTAAACTATAATAGTTGAACAAACAAACTTTTAAGTTTCTTAGTTTGTTATTGTATTGCTATTAATAATATTTAAGTTCTTAAAATTTAAGAAGTTGAAATTGTACAAAAATTAAAGCGTAAATAAATATATTATTTAATTTTAAGAAATCGATATTAATATAATACAATTCTTAACGTACTTTATTACAAATAAGAACAAAATTCTCTATTATATATTATTTTTGAAAAACAATATTGCTATCTAATAATATTTAAGAACAAGCAATAGCGCTAAACTAAAGAACAAGATTTTTGAAGAATTTAAAAAGTTTCTATTAAATTTGATAGTCGATTTTGCTAATTGTTGTTTTCTTGTCTATAAAAAATAGAAGATTGCTAGACAAAAATTTAATTAAAAAATAATTATTTTTAAAAAATATTTAGATAAATTAAAGATCTATCTATTGTTGTTTTTAAAAAAATATAGAATCTATATATTTTTAACTAAATTTAAGTTAAATTTGAAAATAAAGATTTTAAATATTAATATAATGCTAGATATTTGCAATAAGCGTTTAACTTTAATTATTATATAAAAACAAATATTAAATTGTATTTGCAAAGTAGACGCAAGCAATTTTAAAAATTAATAAATTACAAAAAGCTCTAATATCTCTTTAGATAGATTTTATCAAAATTGTTGCTTAAACAATATTAACAAGTCTATTAAAAGTAAAAAATTATATATTTTTAAAAATTTGTCGACGTTGCGCAAACAAGTTTACAAAATTAATAACGCAAATTATTTAAGAAGTATCGAATGTTTTAAATACTATAAGAAGAAATATTACAAAACAAATTGTTTTAATAAATACAAATAAAACAAGTTTATTGTTGCTACTATTATTATAATAAATACAAAAAAAGATTAAGTTTTGTTAATATCTTGCAAGCAAAGCAAAAAAGACAAATAAAGACAATAAATTTAATTTTAGTAAAAAATTAAATTAAATTTTTTGAAGACAAGCGTCAAATTATAGATCTAGTCGACTTAAGAACTAAAATAAATCTTATTAATTATATCTATATAGTACAATAGGAATTGCAATTTACACTTGCTATTTTATTAATATTAAATTTTTTTGATAGCAATAATTGTTTTTGTTACAACATCTATAAGTTGATCTATTACTTAATTGATTTATAAAATTAGTATTAAGAATATATTATCTTATTCTACTTAGTAGAATATATAAGTCTTAATTTTATATTAGATATATTAATATTGTTCAAGCAAGATATATTGATTAATTCGAAGACGCAAAGTTAACAATTTAAGATTACAAATAAAAAATTAAAAATAGTTAATCTTAAATAGTTTGTTTTAGATCTTGTTAAGTATAACACAATTTATACAATTGTTTGCGTTAATATTACAAAGACATTAAATAAAAAACTAGCAAAATTTAAGATTTCTAAGAAATTAAAAAATCTAAAAGATATTTGTAATAATAAATTAGCTAGAATTTTATCAAAATTAAAAAGAGAAAATTATACTATTAAGTTTTAAGATAATAAAGAGTTATTGTTTATATCTTTTTATAATTTTTTACAAAACAAGTTAACAATACTTCGACAATATTTTAATAATATATTAGCAAAAGATTAAATTAAATATTTAGTTTTGTTTGCAAGCATTTCTATTCTATTTGTATTAAAATTGAACAATAGATTATACTTATATATCGACTATAGAAATTTAAATACAATTACTATCAAAAATTGTTATTTATTGTTTTTAATTATAAAAACGCTAGATTATTTATGCGAAACAAAGTGCTTTATTGTTTTGAACTTAAAGAATGTCTACTATTATATTTGTATTAAACGCAATAATAAATGGAAAATAATATTTTGTATACACTATAGATATTTTAAGTATTAAATTATACTATTTGAACTGGCAAACGTATTTGCAATTTTTCAAATTTATATTAATAAGATGTTGCAAGAGTTGATCGATATAACTTGCATAGTCTATATAAATAATATATTTATATATAGCAATAATTTGATAAAGCATTAACGCTATATTAGATAAATGTTAAAACATCTTCGCGATTATTTGTTGTATATCAATCTAAAGAAGTATAAGTTTAATACTATAGAGATTGAATTTCTAGATTTTATTGTATCTTTCGAGAGAATATAGATAGATTTAGAAAGAATTAAAACAATTAAAAAATAATTTAAATCGAAAACTTATTGTAAGTTTTAAATGTTTTTGAGTTTTGTAAACTTTTATAGACACTTTATATATTATTATTTAAAAAGAGTTGTTTCTCTTATTAATCTATTAAAAGAAAGTAAAAATAACAAGAAATTTGACTTTTTTGTTTGATCGAATAAAGTAGAGTAGACATTTTGTTAGCTTTGCAATATCTTTATATTAATTTTACTACTTTGTTACTACAATTTAAGCAAGAAAATAAGAGTAAAAATTAATATATCTAACTTTGCAATTGCAAGCATTCTAAATTAACAAAATAACAACAAAAATTAATATTTAGTAATATTCTAATCGCGAAAGATAATTTTGACAAAACAAAATTATAAGATATATAATTAGAAATTGCTAGCTATTGTAGTTGCTTTTAAGCAATAGAAATACTATTTAAAAAACAATATTTATTCTATCGAGATATAATTGAATTACAATAATTTTAGAGAATTTATAAGTTAAAAAAAGCTAAACTCAAAGCAAGCTTGCTAGACGCTCAAGTTAGTTATTTATAATTTTGAAATTTTTTATTGTTTAGATAAGAAAAATTCGACAAATAAATTATTAAGATATTTTAATTATAAAGAAGTTTTATTGTTAAATATAAGATTGTTGTTAATATTGTAAAACAAATTAGTATTGTTGTTTAACAAAAATTTGCTAATACAAAGCAAACAAGAAATATTAGATAATTTAGCTTTTATATTTTAAAATAAACTAGTATTGTTGTTTAACAAAAAGTTGTTAACACAAAACAAATAAAAAATATTAGATAATTTAATTTTTGTATTACAATTAGCAAAAATATTTATTAGTAACGCGAAGATTTTGCAATTATAAAGTAGAAAGAAAGTTTTTAAAAAATTAGTATTTTTGCTTTAACTAGTTGATATTTAGATTGTTATTTTAAGAAAAATAGTTAAAAATATATTAAAAAAATTGTATAAAAAATTTTAAAAATTAATAAAATTCTTGATAAAGAATTTCTAAATTAAAAATACTTAAATCGAAAAGATTTAAGTTAAAATCAAAATATTGTTTTGTTATAAAGAAAAGATATAAACTTTAAACTAAAAGAATTTTATTAAATATAACAAATTGCTCTATATTTTAAAAAATATAGCTATTAGAAAGAAATTAATTTGCAAAAATTATAATAACTTTTTAACAAGATATTTTAAAATCGAGAAAATTTTAAATTTATTTTAGAGAAAGTATTTTTAACTTGTTTGCGTTAAATAGATAAAAGTATATATTAAAATATATAATATTTGTTAATATATTAAAAAATTTTGTTATAAATTATATAATAAGTTTCGATTCTTATTTATTGCAAAAAAATTATAAAAGAAAATTATTATAGATTTTGTAACAAACTTGTTGTTAAACAAATATTATAAAGTTGTATATAACTCGATTTTTGTAATAGTTAATTGTTGTACAAAAATAATTAAATATATATTTGTAATTACTAGAATCGATATTGCAAAACTAGCAAAAGTATTTTTTAATAAAATTGTTTTATATTTTAAAATATTAACTAGTATAGTAAGCGACAAGAGATTTGTTTTTACTAGTATCTTCTAGTTTGCAATATATTTTTATGCGCAAATTAAAAAACAATTAAGTATTGTTTTTTACTCTTAGATAGATAATTTAATCGAACAACAAAATTAAACTCTTAAATACTATCTTTGCACTTATTTTAACGCTAAACAAACAAAATAGACAAATTTATTGTTAATAACAAAATTTGTTTACAATAATAGTTATTATATCTTAGTTAAAACTTTGTTGTTCTATTTAATATACAATTATTACTTAAAGATTTATTATAAAGTTAAGAATAACTTTATTAAAAAAAAGATATTGTTAATATAAAAATATATAAAATAGCTTTATAACTTAAGAAAAGTTTTAACAAATTGTCTTAAAAACGTTGTTGTACAACAAACAAAATACTACAATAAAAAATATAAGTTAAAGAGCTTTGTTATAGAAGAATTAATTATATTTTTAACTAGAAATCTAAAGCAAAAAAGATTTAGCAAAAAGATATTATATAAGTATATTAAATTGTTTAGAATTAAAAACAAAATTAAAACACAAATTTATTGTTTTATTCTATCTAATATTTATTAAATTTATAATATTTTTTATATTTTATTTTTGAAACTATATTTGTATTGCGCTAGCAATTAATAAATAGAACAAATATTGCAAGTTTTGAAACTTGTTAATAACAAAATTTAACAAAAGATTGAAAAAATTCTAGACAAGATTAAATTAAAGAGACAAATATAATATAAAATTAAATAAATAAATTAGATCAAAAAGTATAATTAATAACTAAAAAAAGAATTTCTAAATAATATTAATAAGTTGCGAAAGAATTTTGAGAAACAAATATATAGTAAGCAAAAGCAAAAAAGATAGCGCAACATATATTGCGACAACAACAATTATATTAACAATAACTTATTCGATAAAATATTGCACAATTGTTATTGTATTGTTGTTGTATAATTAAGTTATATAAAAAGATTTCTTTATTTTGTTATACAAGATATTAGAAATAATAAGATTGTCTCTCTTAATATAAATGCTTAAAATATAGTTTAAAAATAAAACTATTTTATTATTGCTAATTAGTCGACAACATACTATAACAACTTAACAAGTTTTCAAATTTTTATCAAACTTATCTTAAAACAATTAAAGAAAGCTCTCGAATCTATTTAAAAATAAATTGTCAAATTTTTTAAAATTAATTATAGACAAGTCTTCGAAATTGTTCGAAGTATTTATATTATTTCGAGAAAAACAAATTGCAAAAGATTTGTTTTTTACAATTTTTTTTGTTTTTGCTATAGATTTGCTCTTGTTGCTTATATATATTTTTATATTTTATATTTTTTAAAAAATATATAAGCAAACAAAACGCAAACGAAATTAAAATAAAAAATCTATTATATTTTTATTTAACAATTTTGTCGACAACTTAAAGTTGTTAAAAGATTTTATTATAAAATTGTAAAACTTCGCAAAAGAATTTTTTGAACTTGTTTTATCTAGATTAACAATAAACTTAGAGACAATTTATTTTAACTTTGTTTTTTTTGTTTTTATTAATAACTTGTTTTTGTTTTTGTTCTTGTTTTTATTTTGTTTCAAATTCTAAATATATGTTAGTAAAGTATTAAATAGCAAATAGAAATATTTATTTTTAATATTTTTTTAAAAAGTAGATCGATTAATTGTTGCGTCTTAGCGAGAGCTTTATTTTAAGTTATTTTTGTTTTCGCAAATTTTTATTCGAGCTTGATTTAATATTTTTAAGCAAGAATTAAATTTTATTTGAGTTGTTAAATACAAAATTAAGTTTAATTTGTTGTTAATAAAGTAAATTTTTTATTGTATTGTTAACTTTTTATTGCGCAAACTATACTCTTTTGTATATATTCTATATATCTAGTAATTGTATTTTTTATTTCGAGTTTTTTGCAATAATTGATAACAAGATTCTCTATATTATCTCGAAAATATTTAACAAACTAATAAATATTAACAATTGTTATATTGTAAGCGCAAACAAAATTTATTGCAATACAACAATTTGATTTGCGATAAAGAATTTTGCAACAAGTATAAATATTTCTTTTTTCGCAAATATATATATACTTGCTTATGCAAGTTATATACAAGAGATTATTACAAATTGTAATATATCAATATTGCAAACAACAAAATATTAAAATTGTTTACTCTTTTATTTTTTCAATTTCTTAAAAAATATAATTGAAAAAACAAAAAAAAAGAAGCGAAAGATATATTGATTTAAGATTTGCACTATATATATAAGTTTTACGTATTATTATTTTTGCAATAGTTGATTTACAACAATAAAGCAACTGCAATTAAAAAGAATATAAAAAAAAAAAAAAAAAAAAAGAGAAATAACAATATTTATATTTATAATTTATTTAGCGTTTGCGCAATATTGATTTTATTTTAAATTCTATTTAGAACTCTAACAACAACAAACAACAAAGCAATAATATATTATAAATTGTTATTGTTATTATTATATTGTTCTACAAGTTGTGTTAAATTGAAGTATAAATTTACTTTTATCAAACAAAAAACTCTTTTTCTTCTAATTTTTAAAGAGATTTGAAGAGATTTTTAACAAGCTTTTGCAATATTAATATTTAGTAGACGTTTTTGTCTTAATAAAACTAATATAGCTTCTTATATTATTGAAAATTAATACTTTAAAAAAGAAGATAATTGTAATACTATAGTGTCTTCGACGTGTTAACGTCTCAAAATATAATAGAGTACGTAATCTCGAATATCTATAAAAGTTTCAAATAGCACGATATTTCTTTCTAGTTAGATAGCAAGAAATAGACTCGCACGTTATAACAAGTATTAGATAGAAAGAAAGCTTGTTTTTTGTTGTTCTTCGACAATTAGTTCTACTACTATCTATCTTATATAGTTGGAATATAGTAATACAAGTCTATTATATCTTACGTCTTTTATATCTTAGTGCGCCAGCAAGAAGCAAACGCACTTGCATCTTACAATTTAATATACAAAACAAAAAACAAAATAAAAAAGAGAGAAATAAAATAATGCTAACTATATAAGATTGCAAGCTTTATATCTAGCAAGAATTAACTTAAATTTTAACCTAGTTTGGTCCAAATTTAATTAAGATTAAGCTTAAAAAATTAAGCGAAATTAGAACGAAAAATTGTTTAATCGACAAACGTAATTAACAAACTACTAATTTAACATTATAACAATAGCTTTCTTTACAAAATAGAGCTTTTGCGAAACAATTAAAACAATATAACGAATTGTCGAAAAATTAAAAAATTAAAAAATTAAAAGTTAAGAAAATTTCAAGAAGCAAAATAAAACAAAACAAGATAATTAGATTTATTAAATCAAATAAAGACGAAACAAGACAAAAAAGAGACAAAATATTTAAATTTATTAAATTAAGTTAAAACAAAAAATAATAAAGACGAAACAAAATATCTAGATTTAATAAATTAGACAAAATAAAAAGAGAAAATCTTTGTTATCTAGATAAGATTTAAACGAAATTAAGCGAAATTAAATTAATTAAGTCAAAATTAAACGCGTTTAAAGTAATAAGATATTATTAAAATAAAACAAGAAGATCTTTGTTATTTAAGGAAGATTTGAGCGAGACTTAATATTTAAATTTATTAAATTAAGTAAAATAAAGCAAAAAAATCTTTGTTATCTAGATAAGATTTGGGCAAGATTAAGCTATTTTAGTTAAGACTAAACGCGTTTGAAGTAACAAAATACTATTAAAACGAAAAAAAAAATCTTTGTTATTTAAGCAAGATTTAAGCGAGATTTAAGCGAGATTTAATTAACTTAATTAAAATTTAATACATTTAAAGTAACAAAATATTATTAAAATAAAATAGAAAAATCTTTGTTATTTAAGCAAAATTGAAGCAAGATTTAAGCGAAATTAAAGACACTATCTATTCTTTTTGATATTAATAGTTAAAAACAACGCAAAATATTATATATAATTTCTCGACAATAAAATTAACTAAATAATATTTATCAAAAGTTTGTTAATAATTGTTTAGAAAATTAAAAGATTTTTAAATAAAAAAATAATTTTTTTAGTTAACGTAGTATTTGAGCAAAATAGAGTTGAAATGTCTATTATATTTAAAGTTTAAAATACTATTAATATATTAAGATTTTTTGTTATTTTTAACAACAATAGATTTACGAGATTCTTAACGCTATTTAGACAAGAAATCGATAACAATATAATTAACAAAAATAGCATAAAGAACGAAATAAACTTTTATAAATATAAATAACTTAAGTTTAATAATTAGAGAATTTCTTTTAAAGATGCGCTTTATTTTAAAGAGATTAATGTAACAATTGTTTAATTTAATTGTAAAACAAACAATATTAAGATTTTTAACATTAAGTTAGACTTTGTTATCTACAAAGTATTTAAAACAAAAATTAATATTAAACTTATAGATAGCTTAAGCAACAAACATCTTATCGTATAAATATTAGATAAATTTTTTTATTTTTTGAATAAAACTTTTAATATTAATTAATTGAATTCGAATTTAAGTCGTAAAATTAAACGACAAAAATTTTAAAAACTTAAAACTTAAACGAAAGTTTTAACTCAAATTAATTAAAAAGAACAAAACAAAAATTATAAACAAAAAAACGTTATTAATAATAAATTTAACGTTTAGAAGTTATTTAGTTTAGTTGTTTTATATGTAGTTAACAAAGATACAAAGATAATATTTTATAACAACGTTAACTTGTTTAATTTAGTTGTTAATTTTAAAGTAATATACAATAAATAACTTAATATTAATCTTTAGCATTTAACAAAAATATTTCTAAACATTAAAGATAAATTGTATATCTTAATTAAATACAAAGAATTTAAGTAATTTGTAATATTTTTAGATATAAACATAAAAAAGCAATTAATTGTTTTTTTTACTTTTATAAAAGTAATTAAAACTAGATATCTTATCTTAATAAAATAATTAACGAAAACAAAAACGTATTTATACGTAATATCTATAAAGATACTAAACAATAAAGAATCTACGTAATTTATAAAAATATTATATTAATAACGTTTAAAAACAAAAAAAGAACACAATTATTTTTGTATTTTTTATCTAAAAGATTTGAAACAAATACACGTATAATAGTTTTATACAAAGTGTTAAATATATTTATAAATATTAGATTATTAATAAGTTTGACTAATTAATTTGTAGTATTTTGTTCTTTTTAAATAATTATTAACAATACTATTATAAATAAATTAAATTACGCAAAAACAAAAACAATTTAAATTAGAAATATACTTTTTTTTTAAAAAGTATAAAAAATTGAAGTATTTTTTATATTTAATTAGAGAAATTCTATTATAATAATGTATTTTATTGCAAAGCACTTCAAATACTTAAAATACAAATTAATTGTTAATTTCGACTTAATTTTACAAGATTTAAAAGAAAGTATTTTTTAAATTTTTGTTAAAATTTAAAATTTCTTAATTTAATTAAAGTTCGATATTATTAATATTAAGTTTTTTTACATCTAGTTTTATCGAAACTAATATAACAAAAAAAATTAAAAAGATTAAAAAAAATATAATTAAACAAAATCTAAAGTGATAGTTTAATATTGAAGATTTTCAACAATTTTAAAATCTAGAATATAAGTTTTTAAAATTGTTTAATATTAATATAAATGTTAAGAATTAAAAATATTTCTTTTTTTAAAAAAAATCTCTTAAACAATATATAAAAGCGTTTAGTTTTTTGTTAATTTTACTAAAGCAATACGTAGTTTAATAGTCGAATTAAGACAAAAATTTGCTTTATTAAATTTAACAACAATTTAGTTGCTTAATTAATATAAAATACTTAAGATTTTTATAATTTATAATTATTTTAATTAGATAAATTAAGCTTTTAAATTTAAGACATTATTCTTCGAATATATAAATTATAGTTATAAATTTTTTATTATAGATCTTATAATTACATTTAATTAAATTGTGCTTCTTAAAAAAGTAAGCAACTAAATAAAAAACTTTCTTTTTATTGTATTAAGAAAGAATACTTTTAAATATATAATTCGAAATATTAATTTTTATTACAATTTTGTAATTTAAATTGTAGTAACAAAATATTATATTAAAGATAAAAACTTTCTTTAAAATAATAAATACTAATTAATATTTTTTAAATTAAATAAAAAGTTAATTTTTTTTAGTTAAATAAATTAATAAAACAACTATTTTACTATAATTGTAGATGAATCTTCTATAAAAGTTTGCAAATTTTAGAAAATTTTAAATATTTTTAATATTAATTAGAGTAAATTAATTAACAATAATATCTATTTTTGCTAAATTTATTTTAATTTTTTTGATAATAATTATTAATTTTAGATACAAGATTTAAATAATATAAAACTTATATTTAGTTATATTTGTTTATAAGTTTATTTTGCACAACTTTCGAAATATAAATTTTATATAAATTTTGTATTTTAATTTATTATTATTATAAATTAGAATATTATTTAAATAAGCAATACAAAACTTATTTAGAAATTTTTAAAAAGTTTTATTAATATATTTTTAAAACGAAGCAAGTTTATTATATAGATCGAAAAGTATAACAAAATACTTAAAGAGTTTAAAATAAATGCAAAAAACAATAAGAGTTTTATCTTTTTTTAAATATATAATTAATTAAATGCTAAAATAATATTTAATTTAATAAAAATTTTGATTTAATTAAGACAATTTAGCGTCTTAAAAATTAAAGACAAAAAATATTTGTTTTTAACTATAATAGTGTTTAAATCTTTATAATTTACGTAGAATCTAAGTTTATCTTTAGATTTTTTAACGAAAAAAATAGAAACTATTGTCTAAAAACAACTAATTTAAATAATTTTTTTGCTAAAATTCTTATTTAGATAGCAACAAAATTCTAGAGCTTTATTATAACTTATATTGCACAAAATAAAGACTAAAAATTAAGTATTTTTTTTAAAATAAATAACGTAATTATAAAAACAATAAAGAGACAAAATATTTGTTTCTTTCTTAAAAAAAATATTAAGAAACTTAAAATATCTAAAAAATAAAATTGTAACTAAATTAATATTTTTGTTTTTTTAATAATATTTTAGATTTTCTTAAGTAGTAAAAGTTGTTAAAAAAAGTTTCTTTTTTATTTAATAAAGTATTAGACAGTATTCGATTATAAATATTAATCTTAATATTATTATAAAACAACAATAATTTTAAAAAATTTAATAAATTAAAGATCTTAGCGAGATCTAGCTTAAATTTAAACAAGTTTTTAACTAAATTTAGAAAGATATCTATCTCTCAAAAAGTAATACTAAAAATTTCAATATTTTTTGCGCAAATAATGCGATCAAATTTACAAGTTTTTAACTTAATTATATTAATTTATATAAAAGATTGCTTAACTTGTTTCGTATATTGTTTAATAAAAATTTTAAAAAACAAAAAACTTCGATATTTAATTTTTGAAAAATATTTTTTCTAAATAATTTAAAAAATATAATTAGAAATTTTTTGCTTTAAATTAGACAAAGCAAAACAAAACTTAAAATTAAAATAAATAAATTGTTTTTTATAAACAAAATTAAATTGCTTTTAAAAGGCAAAACTAAATTGCTTTTTACAAATAAATTGCTTTTTACAAACAAATTGCTTTTTATAAAAAACTAAAATACTAAATATTTTTTAACAAAACAAATTTAAACTAGACAAAAAGATTTAATTGTTAAAAATAATAATAAAAATATTTTGATTTTAAAGCTTTTATATACTTTAAGACTTTTTAGAAAATAAATTTTTTTTTTTTTTTTAAATAATATTATAGATTTTGACAAACAATTGACAACAATATTTAAGATAAAAGGGGGGAAAAAAAGATATTATAATTAAAGTTTGTATTAATAAAATAACAACAAAGTTACAATAAACTTATAACAATAAAATATTAATTAAGTTTAATAATATAAAGAAATAATTTTTTAATATAATTGTCGAAAGTTATAATAATTTTGACAATATAAATAATATTGTTTGTTAAGATTGCTTAATTATTAAAATTTTAAAATCTACAAAAGTAAATTAATTAATAAAGAGAAAAATTATATTGTTATGCAAAAGATTTATTAATAAAAATATAAGTTAAAACTTTATTATTAATTAAAGTTATAATAGAAATTCGAAATTAAACTTAATATAAAACAAAGAAAACTATTATATAATTATTTTTAAATATAGAATTAAACTTAAAGAATTTTAAAATAATTTTAATTAAAAATCTTTTATAAGATTAAAAAGAAAATAAAAACAAAAAAATTAAAAGATAAAAAAATATATAAATTAATTCTTAAACGCAATTTTGTTTAAAAACTAAACTTTTTTTACTAATAACAAAATATTTTTGTTAATATTAAAAATATTATTTAAATTAATAAAGCAAAGAAAGAAAGATTTCTTATTAAGATATTTTTTTGCAATTTTGTTCAAATATTGCAACTTGCAATAGTAGTATAGCTTTTACTTATTGCAAATTTCCTTTAAACAATAACAATAACAAAACTTAAATTTATTAATTTGTTAAATATTACAAAAATTGTTAACACAAATAAAATAATAAAAACAAAAGAAATAATACAAAATTCTAATAAGTTATTAATTAAAATAAAATTGTTTTTTAACTTAATAAGAGCAACAACAATTGCAACAATACAAGATTAACAATATTTAAATTGCTAAAATTTCTTGTTAATTTTAATAAAAGTTTGAACTTATTATTAAAAAATAAATAATTGTTTATTATTAAAAGTTTGTTAAAATATAATAGCAATTTAAATAAAATAATTGATATTGCGTTTTATACAATTAATTAATAAAGAGTTTTTTATTTAAAAATGTTCTTTTTTTTAATAAAAAAGATTGTAATATTTAACAAAATTAATAAAGCTTTGCTTTAAAGTTTTGCGAAAATACAAATATATATTTTTCGATTTAAAGAGATTGTTATAACAATAACGCAAATTTTGACGTTATTTGTTGAAGAAAACAATAATACAAAGATTATTAATTTAATATTAATTTATAAAATTATAGATTTTCTTATTTATAATAAGTTGTAATTTTGCATAAACAATCTTAATTTAATTAATAAAATATTAATTATAATTTACATTTATATATTGTATAAGATTTTGCTTTTATATATTTAATTAATTTTTGTCTTTCTTATATTGTAATATATTAAGAAGTTTCTTAAATTTAGAAACAACAAAAGCAATAATATTTGTAAAAAGCAATAAAAGTTGTATAACAAAAATAAATTAATTGCTTATAGTTTAAGCAACAATTTGCGCAATTGTAATTATAGATATTAAATTTAATTTTACAAAAACAAAGCTTAAAGCAAACAAAATAAGAGTAATATTAATATTAAATTGTACTTAATTTTGAAGCTTTCGAAATTAATATAGAATTTTGACTAAATTTTAAATAATTTGTTGAACAAACTTCTTAACAATAAGTTCGATCTTTAGTAAGAATTTAAAATGTTTTATTAAGTTAATAATTAAATAAGTATTAATATATTTGAGAAGATTAAATTTTAACGCGTAAAAGCGTTACAAAAAGTGTAGATTTTTTGTAATATTAAAAACTAAATTCGAAATCTTTATTAAAAAGATATTTAAATTAGTAACTAAATAAAACTTAAATCTATATTAGATTTAATATATAAAACAAAACAAAAAGAAATAAAAAAGAAATAAAACAACGTTAATTATATAAGATTGCAAACTTTATATCTAGCAAGAATTAATTTAAATTTAATTTAGTTTAACTCAAATTTGATCAAAATTAAACTCAAAAAATTAAGCGAAATTAAAACAAAGAATTATTTAATCGACGAACGTAGTTAACAAATTGCTAATCTAATATTATAACAAACGTTGTTGCGTTTATATTAAAGACAATATATTGTTTTGTTATAAATACTTATTGTTAACTTCGTTTAACTTAAATAAATTTTTAGTTAATAAACAAAGTCGAAATTAATCTTTTTATTAATTCGAAGTTTAACAATAATAATATTATTTTTATAAAGTAATTAAAGTTATTTTTTTATGTTATTTTTAATTGCTTTTTATAAGAATTAAGACGTTTCTTATTAATTTTTGTTAAAATTGTTAAATTAATTAACTAGAGTACAATATTAATTTAACTTATTTTTGTCTTCTTTTTTAATATATTTGTTACAAAATTAAGTAAAGCTATTATTTAACAACTAATGTATTAACAATTAAATTAATATATTTAATAAATTTATATTATTAAACAAATTTAATTTAGTTAGTTTATTAATTATAATTTTGTAAAAATTGAATCGAACAAATAACAAGAATTTAAATATATTGTTCTTATATAAATTAAAGTACTCTTCGAGCTCTAAGTTCTTTCTAAAATTGTTTTAATTTAATAAAGCTTTTACAAAATAATAATTATAACAAAAAATAATATTAATATCTAATTAATCTTTATTTATCGAAGATTTCTTAAATAATTTGCGATTTTTGTTAAAGCTAGATTTAACTTTGTTTTTCAATACTATTTGTTTGTTAATTATATTGTAGATATAGATAAAATACAAATAATACAAATATTTGTAAACAAAAATAGAAATTTAAGTTTAAATATATTTAACATTATATAAATGTTAAAGAACTTATATTATTTATAAGACAAAATTTTCAATATTAAAAATAAATATTGCTTAAAATGTTGTTTTGTTACGTAGCAAATCTTTTAACGTATAAAAACAAAAGTGTTGTTTAAAGACAACAACAACATTGCATTGTAATTGTTGTTTTAGCAAGTTTACTAATTTTATTTTAGTAGATTTACTAATTTTATTCTAGCAAATTTATTAATTTTATTTTAGCAAACGTATTGATATTATTTTAGCAAATTTATTGAGTTAAAGCTAGAACAATTTGTTGTTTCTTTGTTTTAACATATTTATTAATTTTATTCTAATAAATTTATTGAATCTTAGCTAGAACAATTTGTTGTTTATTTATTCTAACAAGCTAACTAAAAGATTAACAAAATTGAACATTGTTAAGTTGCACGTCAATTAAAAGATATCTATTATTGCAACTTAATTACGTTTTGCAAAGCGCTTGTTTTAGTAGATTTATATCTAAAATTTGTTTTGTAAAACGAAAAACAAATAGCAAATGTAAATATCTTTAATATATAATTCGCAAAATCGTATTTAAAAAAATAGCTAGTATTATGTTAGAGTTAGAGCTTTAATAACTAGTATATAGTTAATTAACAAAAATACTAGCTATGCAAAACTAACTATGTATAAAAAATAAATATAAATACTATAAGTGCCAAGGCGCTAGACGTTATTCGTAGTATACTTAAGACTAGAGGGCGAAGATTTGAAGAATAATTGAAGGGCGAAGTCTATCTAGTTTGAAATTGTAACAATATCGCTCTTAAACAATATATTCGAATATATATGTTACATAATTTGAATAACTAAGTTAATTATCTTGTTATTATTAAGTTTGTTATTAACAATTATACTAGCAAATCTATTAATTTATTATTTTTCTTTATTATTAAAGACTATTTATTACAATTAAATATAAAATTACTTAAAAAAAAATTAACAATAATACGCTAAAAACTTGTTGCAACATAAAAAATATTAATAAATATTAAGATTTTGCGAAAGTTTTTTGTTAAAAGCTTGTTTAAACGCAAGTTAAATAGATAAAGTTTGCTAATTATAAATGTATTGCAATTTTAAAGTTTAAAATTAATAATAAAGTTATATTTAATATTTAAAATATTAAGACAACTTAATTATACAAGTTTTTAAAGTATAAAAATATAAATCTTTACAAAATAATTTAAGCAATTAACAATTAGATTTACGAACAAAAGTTACTTAAATTAATAAAGATTTATTTAGTATTTTATTTATAGCTTTTGCACTTTAGTAAAACCAAGTTTTTATTAAATTAACAAATTAAGTTTTTATTATTTATTAATATTGTTAATAGTATTAGCGACAAAGATTTCGAATACTATATTAAAGATATCGAGATGTTACAATATAATATGCGCAAAAACAACAATAATACAAATTTAAGTCTAATTGTTACTAATTATAAACGCAAAATACTATAGTATTAAATTTTTTTTATATACTCAATTATATTATTTTATAATTAATAATTGTTTTAACTTTGTTGTTAACTTTATTAATAATTTCGAAAGCTTAAATCCAAGTACTATTAGTAACTAATAGTTAAATTAGTTGATATGTCGATATGCTCGCTCTATAGTTCAAAGCGCAGAATTGAGCTGCAATTAGTAGAATTCGTAGACGTATAATTGATACGCGCTTTGTTAAAATCTAACTTGTATTGTATATTGTTAAGTCTTGTAAACGCAATTTACGAACGCAACTTACAATTATTATAGAGATATTCTTGTCGACACATAACTTGCGCGTAGAAATCTTACGAATTGTTTAATTCTATTATACAAATTACTATAATATAAACAAGTAACAAATAAAGATATAAGCGAAGCATTGCGAAAGTTCGTGCGTATCTCGAATATCAAAACTAGATTTCTACTAAGCAAGCGCCAAGACTTTTGCTACTAAATAGACTCTAGACTAGCTTATAGTCAAATTAGCAATATTCGCAATAGATACTTTCTAAGCAAAAGTTCCCGAATTGCTAATATTTTATTACAACTATTTAGATAAATTAAAATTTTATTAGATATTTAAGATATCTTTTAATTAAAAATCTAATAAGTAGAACAATTTGCTTCTATATATTTTTGACACTCTTTTATTATTATTGTTAAATATTGCTTAATATATATTTATAGTTTTTGTTATTATATTTAAAATTAATTTCGAAAACGTATTGTTAATAAGTATATTATTATTGTTAAAAGTTATTTGTTATATATTTGTAATTAAAATTAAATATTATTATAAATTAGATTTACTTGAAATATTACTTTGTTTTTTACGTTAATTAACAAGAATCTTAAAAACGTATTATTAATATATTATTATTGTTAAAAATTAATCGATATATATTTGCAATTTTTGTTGTTGTCTTTATAGTACTTTTGTTAGATACTTTATAATTATTTCTTCTAAAGATTCTTCAAATAGAATTTAATTTAGTATTTGTAAATATATATATTGTTATATATAAATTGTTAACAAAGTACTTTTATATGTTTTTCTTTCTCTATATGGCAAATCTAGATAAACGTGTTCGAACATAGTTAAAATTCGACAAATTTCGACTTTTTAATATTGCTACTTTTTTTGTTGTTGTTTACTCTCTTTTTATATTATATAATTAATTGATTTTTTAAACACTTTTAAACGTAATTAATTTCTTAAACTTTTTAGAATGTAATTAACTTTTATCTTGTTGTCAATTTCTCGATTTTTGCGTTATATAACTTAAATTCTTCTTTTAGAACTAGAATTAATAATCTTTTATACTTTTTTTAATTTTTTTATATTTAATATTTTCTTAAAATTTATTTACTCTTTTTTTTCTTAATTTTGTTGTTGTTTAACAAATTACTCAAAATTCGATTTTTGTTATTTAATAATTGTTCGATATTTAATTTAGAATCTCGAATTATATTTAATAGATATACTTAATATTAATCGAAAATAATTAAGAGTTAATCAAAATATTATTTTTAGTTTGCAAGCTCTTTACTTTGTATATTATTGTTTTTTTTCTGTTTTTTTTCACAATTTTCAATTATTTTCTTTTATTTAATAGATTTCTTTTTTTGTTTAATATATATCAAAAACTTTACTTCTATTTGTTGAACAATATTTAATATATATTCGATATTAATCGAAGCTTGTACTTGACAAATATTTTAAATTAATTAAAGTTAATTAAAAATATTAATTGAAAAATTTGATATTACTTTGTCGAAGTTCGCAAATAGAAAAAAGAAATAATATTACAATTTTAAATTAAATAGACTTTGTTCTTTAATTACTTTTTAGATTTTCGCTCTTTAGTCTTAGATATACTACGAGTAACGTTTAGCGTCTTGATACTCGTAGTACTTATATTTATTTCTTGTATATAGTTAGTTTTATATAGCTAGTATTTTTGTTAATTAACTATATACTAGTTATTACAACTCTAATTCTAATATATAGATATAAATATTAATAATTTTTTATAACAAATTTCTTTTTTTTATAATTAATAAAAATAAGACTTAAAATAATATATCGAAATATCGAAATATAAATAAGAACAAGATTTGAATTATATCTTGTTTAACTATATAAAGAAAAAATATTAATATAGAATATATAAAATTAATTAAGAATTAAAGAAATTACAAATTATATAACTCTTATTTAGATATCTAGTTATATATTGTATTGCAATATAAATAGTTTATTTCTAATACTTTAAAAAATTTATTAGAACTATATTTTTATTCTTATATTAGAATAGTCTTTTGTAAGAATTTCTTAAAACACTTATAATTTTTTGCATATTATTTATAATATTTTATATATTCTTTAAAAAGTATTATAAAGAAGATTTTAATAGAATTAAAGTTGCAAAAATATAAAAAAAAACTAATGTTATATTGATACTATTATATATTTCTTAAAACTTTTTATTTTTATAGATAAAAATACTATTTAAATAGAGTATTAAATTAGATTTTTTATTAATTATTAATATAATAAGTAAAATAATATAATTGCAAACAAAGTTATTAAAGATTATTTATATAATCAATTTATAATAGATAATTTAAACAATATATATTTTAATTGTAAATACTAGCAATATTAATTCTTTTTTTAATTGTTTAAATATTATATATATCTTTGCTTTATAATCTTAAAGTAATTATTTATATTTTCTATTGTTAACTTTTTTGTAGATAATAGATTTATTTAGAGATATTAATTAATGTTTTTATTTATTTATATAATTGTATTTGTTAGATATTATATTGTATCTAGTTTTATCGCAAAATATAATAAGAGATTTAAAATATCTATTAATATACAATTATTAGAGTATTTATATATTAATTTATTTATATATATATTTTTTTTTCTTGAAGTATTCTTGCGACAATTTAAATATTAACAATAATATTAAATTTGTTATACAAATAAAAGTATATTTTGTTAAGATAAATAATAGAGCAAAGATTAATATATTTAAGAAGATTATTTTTTATTATTTTATTGATTAATTTAGTAGAATCTTTTTAATATTAAGAGACAACAACAAAAATATACAAGTAAATATTATATCTTATCTTTTATACTTAATATTTAGATATATATTTTTAGATACAATATTTAAGCAATATTTTTATCAATTCTAATACAATTAGTTATTGTAGCTTTTTAACTATTAATTAGAGCAAATACTATAGTAAGAAGAGAATTACAAAATATATAGATTATACAATTATACTAAAGACTTTGAATACTATCTAATTAGAAAATTAATTAAATAGATAAAAGAGATTTTAATTTAATTGCGCAAAAAATTACAATATATATAATATTTCTACCAAAACCTTAATATCTTCGCGACTATTATATAAAAATCTGCTTGGCATAATATAGTACAATCTTGTCTATAATATATTATTCCCGAAAATCTTGATTTTATCATATCGCGCAAGATTAGTTTATCTAGCTTGTTAATATTGTTAGCGTTAAGAGCTTATTAGACGCTGTTTTTTATCGCGATCCTATGGCAGCCTACATTTGTAGAGATATTATCAACGTAATTGTTGATATTGTGTTAAGAAATAGTCTTATTGCGATAGCGCAAAAGGCTGTTCGACAACTGTTGCCAATAAGAAACGACAACAACGACCAATATATGCGACGATAAGGGTCAGCAATGCTAAGAGCTTAATAATCTCAGCCTGCGCGATGTGCCAAAAACAGGGTTTTTGGGGGTGATGCATTATAGACAAGCGTGTACTATAATTGATGCATCAGAAACATATCCTCAGCTTGTGAACTATTTGGTACCGCATTCCTCGTGGGGACCCTAAGTTGCCTTACCTGGTCAATGAAATGCTATAACGTCACCAAGATCAATCCGACGCCGACACTGCATGGTCTTTGGAAGTTCACAGAATGCGAAGGGATACTCTAGCATGAGGCATGCCCGTACGTCCTGTGTCTTCCTCAACCATTAGATTTTGCCGGTTGCTGCTGCCAATACAGCGGCACTTCCACAATAGCACAGCATGGAGGGCAGAGGTGGTGGATCACTATCGTGCAATGGGTCTTGAACCAAGTGCCTCCCAAATCGCTATCAAGAAGTTTGACACCATCAAGTTCTACTTACCCGTCTGTATCGGCTGACGTGACCTAGGCAATTCTACAGTCTCTCCAAAAGCCATCATCCCGATCGCAATCCCAATGACCCTTCCGCCTCCGAGCGTTTTGTGAAGATCTCCGAGGCCTACGCCGTGCTGGGCAATTTTGAAAAACGTCAGAAATATGATCGGACC
>JAABUL010001989.1_pt1 | contig 36002 bp, 33 predicted proteins | sample 5559151 | NCBI WGS metagenome assembly JAABUL01 (sample SAMN10711876, study PRJNA513368) | rock metagenome | isolation source: Antarctica rocks | place: Antarctica: Victoria Land, Pudding Butte sud | reverse complement strand
TGGAGGGAGGAGAGGGGGGAGTTGGACGCGATGGCTAAGGAGGGGTTGGGGAGTGGTTTTGGGTGTAGATTCCTTTGGGGCTGAGGATGAGGTAGGTTCTGGGATGGAGTAGGTTTGTTTCCGACGTTGGCGTGGAGGTGTATGGTGAGGGATGTTTCTGTGTCTGTGGGTTTGTGGCTGTGGATGGTGTGTTGGGGTGTTGGTTAGGCTTGGGGGCTGTGACCGTGCTGGTGCATGGTTGCTAGTCGACATGGTCCAGACTGCATCATGCACGGCGAGTGTTTAGGCTCCTATTATGATGTGTAGGTAGGCGATGGGAGGCAGCGATTAAATATGGCTGCTCATCAGCAATGGTCACGATGAGGCACACCTGGGAGAAGTGGATTGCAGGCAAGAAATGAGTTCTTGGTATCTAAGCCTATGCTATCCCGCTTTTCATTCAAGTTCCGTGACCGTGAATGTCATCCGTCGTATCGTGATGTTCCGTCAAGCAACAAAAGCGACACTAGCAGCTTGAGTTATGTCCTCAAACTAGCATCCACCCTCGAGCCGATGACCTGGGATACATCTATGACTTGGCGTCGTGCTTGGTCTCATCCACCTTGTTGCCAGCGGCATCCTTTGCTGCCGATGCCTTGGTGCCGAGGGATGCATTGTCGCTCTTTGCGGTTTCTGCAACGGACATGTCAATTATGAAGTCATTAGACATGCTGTGAGAGAAGCGTACCCTTGTTGGCTTCCTTCTGGCCGCTGGCCATGGTGCTCTGGGCGGACTCGGAGACTGAGCCGGCAGTGTTTGAGATGGTCTCAGAGGCCGAGTTGGCTGCGTTCCTAAGATACAGGTCAGCAAAAGGAAAAGAATTAGGGGTAAAGGTGGGTGAAGCCTACTTTGCGGCGTCCATTGTGATGAGTACTGGTAGTTTTTGTGGTAGTGAAAGTTGTAATTGTGTGTTGCTTGATTGCTTGTTGTATGCTGAGTTGGAGTTGTTGAATGGTGGAGAGAAAGAGAAAGCGGAGAGGACTTGGTGGGGTTTTGTTTACAGGCGTGGAAGCAAGAACGTTACCCGGCCGTACGTCACTCGACTAAGGCACGTCACCAGCTTGAGCCCGTGACGTGCAGGGTCCATCAAGCCACATCTCGCCACTCGGACGACCAGTCGCAGCGAATGGGAAGAGTGCGAGTAGCTTCAAGTGTCCAAGTGAAACGTTGTTGCCTGCAATCCTCCACGATAGCGAATCACAAGGTGACAACTGTGGTTCCCCACCCCACAGTTCACTGCTCGTGATCATGCAGGATGACGCCCGAAGTAGCTGCTGGGCCCTGAATGTTACGTATGCAACCAATTGTGAAAAGCCTTTCGTGGGCTGGGCCGCTGGCCACAACCTAAAGAAGTCGAAACGCGGATGCTCGTCCGGCAACTCCGGCTAAGTGTGAAGGTGGGGCACCGCGGACTTGCGGCTTATCCTCGGTGATCTTGATGTGGTCAAGTGTGGCTTGGCACTGGGTTCGGTCTAGCTCCCCTGAGCATCCGCATCTCCAGCTCTACATAGTACCTACAGTGTGTACCCAGCTTGCCCGAGTCCCTGAGTCAAAAGGCGAGAATTTTGGTCGCTAGGTTCGAGAAACCCACTATGCCTCTTTTCACCTGAGTCTGGCGAGCCTGGCTGGATCCTGGCCCCTGAAATCCATGTTGCCCCGTTCATTATGTATCCTTGAGATAATCTCTCGCTTGTTCGTATGTCGATATACTTTTCAATCTCTATGACGATGTGATGGTCAAAGTGAGATGGACGACATCGACGCGCTCCAACCTCCATTATCCGACTATAACATAGCCGCTGATATTGGCGATGTTCCAATACATCGCCAGGGAAGAAATATAAAAATGTCCCTTTTCAAATATTCGGACTGCTGAGACTTGCATTCGCACTGATACATAGAACCCTCGTCGACCATACATGGTAATTGAGTCATAGAAGAAGCCGTCATGCTCCCGTCAAGTTCTCTGATTCAGGTCGTCATTCTTTGCTTCACCGCACGCACCCTAGCAAGCGCATGGAATGTTGGCCTATCAGATACCCTGGGACAAGCAGATAGCAGCGTTGCCCACGAAGCTCACCCTCCCAATGGTCCGAATCTCACACCATCTGGACGAGCAAAGTTGAGAAGACGACTTTCTGGGGAGCTGCGAGCTTTGTCGCTTCCAGTGTTAAGCCAAAATGGTGCAACACGAGGATCACTAAGCACACCGAGCGGAGTCCTGCCACCCATGAATGTTTCAGCGGCCAATTTGAACGCGCCACCAACCTACCCGGTGGAATGTTTCGATCCACATGATCCGAAGTTTACCTCCACTGTGGCGGAAGACTGCCGAATAGTCATCGATCACATCATCCTTAGTTACCCTGATCCCATGGCAGAGCGAACATTTGGCTACTCAGATTCTGTGGACATCGACCTCAGGAGGCCAGAGAACCAAAGATGGATTTTTGGACAGTGCATAATCTGTATCAGAGCAGTGGACCAGACAGTCATCGAGACTTTTCGGATGGTGGACGTGGGAACCACTGCGTCCAGGATAGTCCGAAAATGTGTTGCGGAAACCAAACATCCGAAGGGAGGGTTGGCGGATATTGGCTCGAGAGAAGATAATTATTTCATAGCCGTTGGAGGTCATGGTGATGGGACACTTTTAATGAGCGGAGCTGTGCTCTCTTCCGCCTGAAAAGTAGCAGAACAGAAGTGGAATGCATACAAGATTCGTCAGATGATCACATGTCTTATACTGTCAGACTATTTGTGGTCTGTTTTCTGTACTGATTTGAGATTATATAACACAATGAGAAGTAAGGGAGATATGTTGTAGTATACGGTTAGACTGAAGAGAGCGCGGGCCGAGATCTGGTGAGGCCATCGCATTCCTTTATGACAGTAGAAAGAGAATACGGGTTTGCGATGTTTCTTAGACTATTCAATATTGATCTCCCAAGGCTCGATGTAGACTGACCAGGGTCTGGACAATGATCCAACATGACCTTTCTTAGCCTCGTATCTTGATTTCATGTTAATTCACGATATCTAATCAAAGTCCTGAGAGCGGTATTCAAGTCCTATGCAAAGCTCATCTTCAGCTGTGGGAGGAGAGGGGAGGTTCTCTTGGGGAGGTAGATCGCTGAAGGTGGTGCAGGTTGAAATGAACCAGCCTGCCATGTCTTGATATTTCTGGCTAGACCAATGCCGCTAGACTAGCGGATGACAGAAAGATTGGCACACGACAAACATGGACGTTCGAGAACAGAGTCACCACGAGCGGTTTGAATATATTGCATTTGGTGCAAAGACTGTAGGAGATGACAATGAAACAGATGTTCGAGCTATAGTAAGCTCTCAAGCGTGCTGATTGTCAAACGACTTGGCTTCACGATGTGGAAGAATCCCTTAGCTTATGCCAGTCTCTTTTTGGCTAGCGCTACCCCTGAGTTAGGCTAGCTTCGCTGACAGCAAGCCAAGACATGACAATTTGCCTGAGGGGATCTGGAACGCCTGTTGCGCAACCTCTTACTCCGTCCGAGCCATGCTCATAGCTTACTCCATCAGTCTGGCTTATGAGTCCCAAATTTATCTAGACTTATCTGTATAACTAAGGCTTTATCCTCCCGATCCTCATCGTAAGGATGCGGCCTACTATTTTCCGGGGTTCAGAAAGGCAAAGCTCAAGTGGCTCACAAACAGGACTATTGCAGGTTCTCATGATAAGGGGACAGCAGATACGAACAGGGAGGGTTTCAAGATAATGAGCACACCTCTTTCTTTGGTACAGCAATTACCCTCCGGACCAAACATGTCTCTCGCGTGTCAAGTTTGAAGATGGTAGGCGATATGCTCTAATTGCCTTGTCGTGATGACCGTTCTTTTACGTCAAAATTTTCGGGATAATACTGCTTATTTCCTCGCAATTTTCTGCGATTGCGTCAAATTGTGATTTCTTATCTACGGCGCGGCTATGCAATCAAGTGCCTCTTTGCTTGTACTTTGTACAACGGGATTGATAATGTTCTTGGAGTTCTGTTCAAATCCAGCCCTGTAGAACAGCGGGTTGACACGAAAACATGGGCGAGTCTTAATCATGGACTGAGTAGCTTGTGGTCAGCATCACCGCAGGTCCATTTGACCATCGCATTGGCTTTTGCACTCCCAAATGGACACGATCTGCATCTTTATGCTGGTGGAGTCTTTGATCAGGGATGACCACTGATCAAGTTCAACATCTCGAAGCCATATGAACTTTAATTATAAGACCTCCCAGATCCCCTTTGTTTGATGTTACACGTTGGTCGAAATGCAAATTAGTGTAAGAACACAGCTGCGCTCAAAATGAAACTCATTACATAGGCGTACTCCATCTATCAGCCATTGAAGGGATGCTCTGGCCTCAAGCTAAAAACACATATGGCTCTCGAGCGACTTACGACACAGCGTGGCTAGCTGCTTGAGCTACAGTCGAAGATATCACAGTCTCGACAGACTCCGGACCTCCTAGCGCCTTCGCTATCTGCGCAGCCATAGCTCGATGCATCGGGTACGTTGGATGCAATGAATTCTCCCACAGGTACTGGTTGAGCGGTATACCACAGCTCGGCTCGAAGAGATCCATTTTCATGGCGTACCCGTATGCATCGCAATTGTCTGTGGTGTTCTTGATATGGGCTGTCTGTGGCAAAGAGGTTGGGTCGTCGAGGACCTGCTCGAACAGATGGTGAAGATCGAAATAAAAGACAGAGATCTCCTTATATGTGTTGCTGACGTTGTTTGCTAGTTTTTGCAAACGCATATTCCATTGTTGTACCACTGGCTTTTTGGATGCCTCACCAGATGGTGCTCGATCCATCGGCGGCAGGTTGATGAACAAGAAGTTGCGAGCGCCGTTTTGGTAAAGCTTGGAGTCTGCTTAGCTGAGTTGTAATATGTAAAGCCCATTGAACTTACCTGTTCGACTAGGTTGTTATATGTCGCAAAGATATTGTCGAGGAGCATGGGTATGTCATCCTCCCACTCCTCCGCTACCATGTGGCTATCATTGACTCCGAAGAACATAGCAAAAAGACTGGAAGTCGAATGCCAACCCGATCCACCATATAACGGCAGGAAGTCTGCTCGCACCTCATGTACAAAGTCCGAACCGTGAGGAGTGATGGACGCATTGACCGTATCGGCAGACCGAGCGAAACAGTACGTCTCGATGAAACTCTGATTGAACTCAGTCGTGAGGTACATGAACCAATATGCGCCATACACCGCTGTCTCATCCGGGTACGATGGTTTGGAATTTCCAAACGGCGATCCTGGTCCGGGTTGCGGTCCTGTGAGGTTGAACCATGCGTCAGACCAGGAATCTCCACTGGCAAACGTCAATATCCTGTCGCTGTGAGGTGTGTATTGGGGCACCATACAATACGAAAATCTTCTCTACGCTAGCCCAGCCATTCCAAGCCTTACGGTGTAGCTGTGGGCCCACTTTTCCTTCTCGTTGCGATTGGGAAGCGATCAAAAATAGTACGAGGATCATAATCAGGAGAGTCGATCCCACCAAGGAGAATTGACGTCGTATAGGCGTCATGATCAGATGCATTGTTTCGTAATCTACTTCAGAAGAGTCTAAAGTTAGCTATTGAGATATAATTGTTGGGAGGGCTAAGAAAACTTTCCACAAAACCACTAGCTTACCACTACACAAGCTCTTTTATAACGGCTGGCTTCGCATCGTCTCGGCGCGCAGTATCACCAGCTCTTTCCAATGCGAATATTGATCGTGTCTTGTAGTCAGCACACTAGGTTATCACGTAAATAATGGAACTATAGAAATGCAAAAAGGGGCTACGACCCAAATATCATGTATTCACAAAATCCGACAGTATCTAATAGATAGCCGCAGACTAGACAAACCCCAGCATCTCGTATAGATTGAGATCGAATTTCGGACATACATATGCATTCCTGCACGTTGATACGTCTATCAAAATCCTGACATGACTTTGCGAATATTTCCGAGTATCGGATAGTCTCGAAATATCTGCAACATGAGCGACGAGATAGCCTGATTTCATCATCTCAGTAATTGAGGAGCATTCCGGCCCATGTATAGTATACGAAAAGCGGTCGACCGAAGTGTTTTCATGCCTTGACACAACGCATTGCAAACAAAGACCAACGATACCCAAGCCTTATCGTTCTTCACGCACATGTCAACCATTATTCGATGGTGGAGTAATGAGTAGTTCTTACACTACCAAGCTCGAAGCAATTCATGCCACAGGATGTGGAAGGCCATTCTGGGGCGAAATCCTCCAAGAACACTCATCTGAGAGATTGGGTCGGTAGCTCTTCGATCGGCCACGTAATCTAACAAAGGTTTCATAAGGTCCGCCATGCAAATCTAGCAAGAGAAAAGCCGGAAAAGGATCCCAATAGCCGGTAGAGTCAATTCATTAGCGGACATGCATTCAGGCGGACCCAAGAAAACGAATTGAATTCGAACTAAGTCTCAGCGAGGCGCACAGCAGCGATGATAGGAAAGCATGAATAGTCTAGCTAGTAGGGGACGTCACATGGCTAGATACATGAATAAATGACAATGCAATCAGGCATGATAAAGACGGACCGAGCAATCATGAAACCAAGCAATCATGCACGTGACCATAACCTATGGAAACACCCTGACAGAGAGGTATCCCAGAGTAATAGGGCTGGAGTGGAAGCTATGAATGCGGGGGGAGGTGATGTCCTGTTATGACCTTCATGGTATCAGTGTTCAGTCCTGGCGTTGTTATAATTCTTCCACGCCGGGATGGTATCTGCTGACAGTAACATCCCGAATCCGGCTGGAAGAATGTTCCTGAACGGATCAAGCTTCTACCCACTGGTCGCGTACAGGATCCCTTTCATTGGCAAGCGATGTATCTATATCAAAGGAAGTGGAGGATGGAGAGGGCAGCATGGCGGACTGCCAAATGTTAGCAGATAAAGAAGTGGTTTGGGAGGTCATGTCAGCCAATTAATGAACATATCAACGATCGATCTGCTGAGGTAAGGACAGGCTAACAATATAGGGATTCTTGTTGCGGATATTGACTGAGTCTCTTGGAAAGGCGAAGATGTTCGGTATGTTGTGAAACCAAACATCCAATGCGACAACAGGGCATAGACTATATCAGGATATGTCAGTGATCATGCTCTCGACATGAGTCCTAGTAAAGGTATTATGACGCGGGTGAATTGTTTTTATTTCGCATGCCTCGCTCTATGGACAAGTCGCTATGTCAGTCGTAACCTCTCTCTCCTAGCCTTTCGTAGAATATCCGAAACGCATCCTCAGCATGCACAGATCAGTCAAAAGAATGATCAAAATTCCTTGAGCGTCAACCCTGCTCCGAGTCGACGATACCAAGGTACCGCGTTTGGCTGGAATGGAGGTCCATTGATCGCTCCGACACTGGGACTGTTCAAAGATCGTGGTCGATCTTCGTTGGAGTTAGAATCTTTGGTCTCAGTCTCAAGCTTGTTGACGTCAGGCTTGGGCTGCTGGTAAACTTCGCGCGGACCGGATGCAATGTTTGGAGGATTCTGATGTTGGATGGTAGGGTCAACAAGGAGTTGTCGAGGCGGATATAGTGGTTGGGGATGATTGCGGATAGGCTGGGGAAGGACTGCTGCATAGGGACTAGGCGGTAGAGGGCTGTAATTGTATGGCGCCCGTTGCGGGATGTGGAAGCCTTCACCCAATGGAGGTAGGTACGGCTGACTCCTATATGCAGTTGCACCACGCGTACCACGAACGGAACCTTCGCCTTGGTCGTTACGACCGGAATGACGGACTTGAGGTTCTCCACCTTGCTGACGATATGCTGTGCGCTGCTGATAAGGATGCCTTGGCTCAGGCAACCGATAGAGAGAGTCATGAGTGTACTGATGACGGTCTGGCGCCTGATTCTGTGTTGTTGCATGGCCGTAGAAACTCGTTGCAGAGTAACCAGGCACGCCGGACTGCTCATCCTGGCGGCCGTAAGTGGCCTCTCCAGATTGACGGCCGAAGACCAACGCTGAAGATAAATCTCGATCAGCCGGTTCTGTCTCCTCTTCGACGCCTTGCTGAAGATCATTGTCGTTAGAACCGGAACCTGGGGAGGTTTGCTCTTCCTCGTGCTGAGAAACATTGACTTCGGAGGATGGCTGGTAGGTGCAAGATATACTGCCACCCTCACACGAGCGACACGGTTTGCGTTGGTCGCAAGGAATCTTTCGCTGACGACAATTCAAGCAGACTTTGACTCTCCTATTCCTCTTCCTCACAACTCGGGTGGGAGCCTTGTCCAGGTCGGCGGGATTCTCGATGTACACACATTCTAAGCCCTTAGTCTTACAACGAGAGCAAGGGTGGCCTTTGTCGCACCCAACCTTTCGACTACGGCAGTTGGTACATGATGCAATCTTTCGGTTTCTCTTCCTCGACGCCCTCTTTTTGGCGGTAGTCTGAGGATCTGCGATGTGCGGAGAATGTAGGGCTGTCTTCTGAGGTATTAAGGCAGGTAGCTTCTTAGGGGTTGGCTCGGCCATGGTGAAATGAGCTTGATGGGATCTCAACGGATTGGATATGCCGCAAGTGGAATTGAGTACAATCGCCCTAGGTAATTAACTTCGAGTCTATAAGGCGTGTTGACTCGTCATGTGTTCCATCATCTCCTAAGCCGGTGGTACGTGGGGAAGAAGCAGTTGCGCGGATGCGTTGAATAGGTTCGAACGTTAGTGGTACAAGCTTAGGCTTGTTAGCATATCGGAAGCGGTTTTCATAAAGCCGGGATGGAGTGTTATACCTTTTATTGTCTCACGAATGAAGTGTCATGACTATGATATTGTTGAGTGTGAAACATTAGGCTAGTCCCTAAGTGCAGAGCAGGAAAACAGACATGACATGAATACTATTCTCGACAAAGAAAGCGATACTATATCTGTCGCTGTTTGGCTCTTCCCAGGCGCCGAGACCGTGACCCTGTACTACCCAGCTCTTGACCATCATTGGGCTTCATGAAGGGGCTGTGCTTGTAATCAAGATCTAGCTGTAGTGTCAACTTAAGCAGTGACGCATGATCTACAAATGTACGCCATTAGCATCAGTATATTCAACTCATTCGCTGTTACCCTAGTCTGCTTTGGTGTCAGCAAGTCAAGCAGTGGACCGTATCTGGCAAGCGTTTCAGCACACCCTCGAAGTGCGCTCAATGGACGGACAATGAACCGCTTTAAGTCCTGACAACGACCACTAGGCCGATGTGAAGCGGTAAAGGGCAAAGTACCTCCCACGCGAGACCGAGCTTCACCAGGCGGAACGCCTTGTGGTTGTGGGAAAAAGCGAAACGCACCGCCACTGCATGCCTAAAGTAGGATGGTAGCATACTTGTCATGATTGGCATTGGCATCGTAAGTAATAGTGAAGTATGAAGGGAACCAGTTTGCCGACATTAGATTAGACAATAAAGGCCAGAGCAAGGTATCAACGACGAACGATAGCGCAATCCAGGTTCTTCTGCCAGTTTCCAGACATCGGTCTCTATAGTCTTAACGGGAGCGGAGTACATCGGGCATCCTGTGTAAATGGCAAAGCCGAAGCTGGAGGAATACCCATCGTCCTCGCAATCCATCGACAACCCTTGTAGCGAATTGCGTGACTCGAGACAAGTCGTCGGGTTGGGGGTTGATAAGCATGCCTTGGCTGCTTCCTCATGGGACCTGCCCTGCTTTGCCAACGTATCGAATTGAATTCTGCTGAATCTGATTGCAGTATGACTTGCTGCATCGTGTAATTGAACGAAGGTAGGGAGACTATTGACCGTAAAGTAGATGTAAAACGATCTCGGTCCCAGTATAAATTGCATCTGGCTTGCAAGAGAATGCGTTGAGCCGATTCGCGAAGCCGGGTTTCGTTCGCCTTATCGCTGTCCGTGCCGTACAAAATATATAACTGAATGAGAACGGCACCGGGACTGATATTCATACTGGACTTGGCTCCATTTTCAGTCCTTTTTTGACCCTCAATTATTAATTCTGAGCATCCTTGATTGCTGGTGAGTAGTCGCGGGACTCTAACGTCTCCCAATCTATATTCTCCCACACCAAGCACTCTCCCATCACTAAAGGTCACAGTTTCCTCGGCCGGCTCTTTGCTGCTTGCTTGAAGGCTGAGCTCTGGACACATACGCCCAAATCATTGAATACGGACGAAAGCAAACCTTGGGGGAAAGACCCTTAGTTGGTGTTGGCTGATTATGTAATTAGCGGCTTGGCATCAATGTGCGATCCACCAAGTTTGATGTTTGTTGTCTGCATGGAGCCATCGACTGACGAATCCAGTGTTACCAAAGAGCAATGTGTGGTGTTTTTACCCATGCCACCTACTTTGGTCATACATGCGGTGCTACGAGCCCGTTCTTACCTATCAAGCGTCAGAGCTTTATCAATTACCAGATGCCTCGGCAACATTGCTGACCTCACATCGGCCGCTCGAGACTCTGTGGAAATTCCCCACAACCACCTGCCAATACTCAAGCCTATCATAAAGCAACAGCTAGTTCGCTCAAAGAAACGAGTCCATCATATTAGTCACGGGATTTTCCTTCTAGGATCTGCTACCCTAACGCGAGAAAGGCGTCACCTTCTCTCCTCCCGATCTTACAAAGCGCTTCACCGATAGTATTTTAGATATCTCGATCTGACAGTCGTCTACAACGCACTGGAATGGCCTCTGCTAGTCATCTGTCCTAATCACGCTAGCCTGACAGCGATTCGAATGCAACTTGCTTAGAGAATGATCAGGACTCCCTTTACCATGTTCGGTTTCAGCACCAGCAATTTATCTAAGACTATGTAGTCTACTGGTATACAATAGAGTGTGGGTATCTCAAAATCATCCCTGCCCAATACGAGCAGTCTCCCTAATCAAATGTTATATATTTCAAGAGCAATGAGACCTCCTTTTGTCCTGTAAAGCTGCTAGCACTTTCCGACTACATTACATCAAGCCTACTAATAGCGATACTAATCCATAAACTTATTCGGTAACTCGTGCCAGACAAGTCTCCTGGACCAAGGGAATTATAACAAAAGCTTCATCGGACTAGAGAACTACTGTTTGGGAGTCAAACCGCTGCCAGCGGTGTGCTAGTCACCGCCAAACGAATAGGTATAGATTTTGTCTGCACGAAAAGAAGTCATTCTATTATCTGGCGTATTTCCGGCTACCCGGGGAGCCCTTGCTTGGGAAATACAAATCTGATCTAGAGATCATCAGCAACCTCCCAGATATCACTCCTGTTTGGCTAACACTCCAGGCCGATACCGATAAGGCCAATGCAAGCTTCAAGCACGTCGGCCAGTTGTAGGATGATAAACAACATCGTCATTGATGAGGACTATCTTCCTGGCAGTTCCACGATTTTCCACAGTCACTTCATTGCAGTGAAGCCACGACTAAGATCGTCTTTCAATCTGGACCAAATATCACAACAGATGCTGAGATCCTGCATTTCATTCCCGAGATTGCCAAGGAGTGTTGCTATGTATAGGAAGGGCGATCCATAGCGCTGTATTTAGTACTCGTGCGAGAGTGATCGGTATACAAGGATCGAGGGTGGTGGACGCCAGTGTCTGCCCATTCTCGCCTCCAGGACAACCTCAGTCTACAGGGCAGGCGCTCGCTGAAAAAATTGCGGATGATATCAACCATGGCCCGTTAGCTGGAGGAGCAAGCGCAAGAGTAGTCAACCACTCGAGTCTCTGATGATGCAACCTCTGGCCTTGAAATGATTGAGACTCCTTAACATGAGCTCCATGATTACGGGGTTTTGAAGGGATGATGGAGATCATGAATAACAAGCTGAGTACCACACTCAGTATCCCATGTCCTGGCAAGGCACTCGTTTCAGGGGGTTTGCCAAAGCCTAGCCGAGACGAGCGCCAAAGTCGCCAGGACATCCCTCTCACATCGACGCCAGCTTCGTTGTGTTGCTATACAATTTGTAATTTCTTCCGCTTGTTCCGCCTGTCACAGAGGAATCTCGCGATTATACGTATAAAGCACATTCGCGGCATAGTCAGCTGTTCTTGATCAATCTTCGCGATGGATTTGTGACGGCAAGCGCTTATCTACGCAGCAGCTTTTGTTGCTTAGGCTTCAACGAGGAAAGATCATAAGAACGCTCCGCCCCCCAAGGCAGGCAGGCATACAGCCACTTTGACTCCACAACCTCATGAAACTTCTTTGGTAGTCCCTTCCGTATCTGAAACGAGGCCCTATGGTTAGGGAAAGCGTGGGTGCGGCGATTTACTGGTCTGCGGGTCTGGCACATATGCGCCGCCCCGTGTTTCAGCGGTCTGCCGCACTTGATGGGGATAACATTTAAGGTCCGAGGGTCTCTCTCGAACCATAATCTATTTTCGTATGCGCCTATGACAAACTTGTGTTTTGCTAGTCTGCCGTACTGCCGTAGTTCATGGGGGTAAAGATTTGAGATCATCAATTTGCGTGTGGCTGTGTGTCTCGAATGATCTTATATTTCCTCAGGCGTGTATGAAGGAGCTGACATAAAGCCTTGACTGAAGACTCATGCTTATCCGTTGCCGAAGCATTTCCAAACTTGCAGTTCACGACCTCGGTCGTTACACCTAGCTTAATGGCAGCCAAACATCTTGTTCGGTTCCTGGACCTCCGTTATGCGCTGTTGCTCTTGGCTTTCATCTCTATAACATGTTTTGCTGTTGCGCTTGGCATCTACGACCACAGTGGCGCGAAGTACCAGGATTATGTGACCGACTGGGGTGATGGACTCGCTGTGGCTTCCGTAAGTCTACAGTTTGATTTAGACAAGCTCAAATAGCCACCTACTGACGGCCACACAAGGTATTGCCATCTCTGTTCTGGACCGTATCAGTCCTCCTCTACAATCAACATGGTGTCCGACTCCGTCCCGGTTGGCACGTTGGCCTCGAACTCGTGGCTTTTCTAGCGATCGCTTCGTGCTGCGGGATGGGCGTGGCGCTCTCTCAAATCTTTACAATTGCAACTGATATACAGATTGGAGGAAATGAAGACTGCGCGAATTGGCCTCAGCAAACGCGTTGCGACCCAGGCATTCGTGGGACATTTGGAATCGCCATAGCAGCGTACGCTAGCGCTTTTGTGATGGCGTAAGTGACATCCTTCTTTTCGTTGCCTTTTAACCCAGCGCAAGTGCTAAGCTACAGGCAGGATGATTCATTTCGTGTACTTCGTCATTGCCTGCCGTGCCACGGACCTCAGAAATCGCGAGAACCGAAGGCGAAACAAAATCATGCGACAAGGAGGGCTAGAAGCAGTCACAATTAACGGGGAAGGTGAGGAAGAGCATATCAATCTATGCCCTACCTCTGAGCTAGATTCCCCAGAGAGTGGTAAGTTCAATTACGACCACAAATTTGCAGCAGAAGTATCCTCTGGAGCGGTTCATGACTGCGTGGCCGAGATGAGCTCTCCAATATGCCATCAGCGCGCAGCCGAGCTAGATACTACAAGACTGGAGGCTTCTCCGCATGAACTTGCGTCGTCTAGAAGAATGTCAGGCTCCACACCCAGGTCGGTGTCTGCGAGGAGTCCTGTGGCGTTAGCGAGATCTTCTAAGTGAAATAATGAAGTATACGGGTCCGGGCGGCGACTGGAGCCACATATGCGATCCATAGTAGTGTCGATAGCCTGGAATAATTGGTACTGAAAGGGCTGGAATGCGATTTCCCACCATCAATCTGTCTGCGCATCAAGGAGGATACTTCATACAGCCATCGCAATGTCTCCATAGACAGATGGTCCCCATGAAGAGAAACACAACATCTGACCGCGTCTATGCCCACAGCTTCTCGAGGTTAGTACGTGGTAGTCTTTAATCGGAATGGACAGAGGGAGTCCTCCCCCTCGTCCGCAGACAGGGGCGGCAAGGTGGCAGGATGCCAAGATAACGCTAGCTCGATAGGGCCGATTCTTGGCATCGACTCCAGGCTCTTGGCGGAGAAATCGCCAAGCTATTGCAAATGAACCACCCAATGACCCAGCAAAAGCTGCATTCATGTATCTACTGCCGACCACAAATTGAGCTATGATGTAGCGGACATGAGCGAACCCCGGCTGGGTAGACCCATATGCCAGGCCGAGCTCTGTCGCCGCTACAGAGCCAGGCACCTATAGATGTCACCCTCAACGGGTATCTGGGGTCTTCATGGTAGGCGAGAATTTGTACAAGCGTCCTGACGTGGATCAGCACGGGATCACGATGAGCAAGATTACCTTGGCAAAGAGATCAGAGGAATGATACTCCGGTTGCTTTTTCCCTCTCACGTTGCCTCGACGCCACTTGGTGTTTCTTCGATTCTAGACCACTGTATTGCAGAGCGTTCGATATTATAATTGACACCGTGAGATGACCTGGCAGATGGATGCTCTCGATGCAGGGAGCGTCAAAAGACTTTCAGGAGACCCAACGGTACTAATCTCCCAATCAGAAGTCAGATAGGAATGGAGAATTTGTCACTGCTTTGCGGTCTGGTCAACCTATCATACATCAACAAGGCAGTCTTTAAATACACAAGCGCAATTAGACGCAAGCCATTAATTCTTTACGTCTTTAATGCCAGACATTCCTCGACCTCAAGATGTAGACATGTCTCGGCGATGTCCACGATCCTTCTCCGACAGTATGGCATTCCGAGCATCAACATTTGTCCAAACGCCAGAGAAGACCACCCAGCCGCTACATTAATGTCATCACCGTTCTCTAAGCCTCTGCGTCTGCAACCACCTCCTCCGCTTGCATACCCTTCGGTCCTTGAGCCGCTATGAAAGTCACCTTCTGACCCTCCTTCAAGCTCTTGAAGCCGTTGCCCTGTATTGCGCGGAAGTGGACGAAGAGGTCATCAGAGCCAAATTCTGGCGTAATGAACCCATATCCTTTCTCATCATTGAACCATTTAACGGTCCCGGTCTGGCGACTAGACATTGTGGGTGGAATTTCTCGACTGTAAAGGTTAGCTCACTTCAGACCACCTCACGACCGATCAAATCTACCTGTTGCGCAGTCTCTGTTGGGCCCAAGGATCGTGGATCTGTCACACTATTAGGAGTCTGGGAGGCTTTGTCACTGATGGATGTTTGCAAAGCGTTGACAATAACCAATTCAGGGGGCTTAGGGAGCTTTATCAACGCGACAAATCGGTGAACTGCCCCTCCTGTTGCATCATCAGCTATGGCCAGGACAGAAAACTGTACCCATTGCAGAAGTCCCAGAGAACTGGTAAAGTTCAGTGATTCGACGACCATAGTGGTTGGAGCTACTGCACGTTGGCGCATACCACAGCGAAACCTTCAGAGCACAGAAGAGCACCAATCAGGTTTGAAACTTGCAGTCTCAATCATGCAGCACCTGTCCTGTGATCAGGCTTCTTGGCCTAATCGGGTGATCCGAGAGCAAGACGTGGAGTTGTGAGGCCCGCCTCAGTTTCCTCACGGTTCGCATTGAGCAAAATTCTTCGCTGGGCAACTGTGTGATAGGGCATTAGGCGGTCAAAGATCTGCGGCCTACTACCCAATGACCGAGATTCCTGTCAAACCACCGGACCGTACCGACCATCCATCACGGTGATACGGGCGGTCTCCACGGGGTCAGTCATACTGACAGACAGAATCCTCATGCAGGGTTTCGTTCTGGTCGCGACGGCTGCTTTGCCTAGCCCAATCCATGCAGAAGCCATGGCTTACTGGTTGACATCCCAGCTTATCAGCTTTCTCGGCATGCCTCCCACGGCAGTTGAGTTTCCCTCCCGAAGCCAGCTTTTGGATAAGCTCAGTTAGACACGGTCCAGAGACTCTGCCTGCTTAAGCGAAGTATGGCTCAGCGGCACAACAATTAGCTTGCCTCAAAGCACTATCAAAGTCTTGTTGCCGTCACTTGCCCCTTATCGATATGTTCCAAGGACAAATTCTGTGCTTACCTGCGCTACGCGTAATTCAAGCGGATGAACTGGATGTGACCTGAACACCATCTGCCCTGTTAGTTTGACTCAAAAGGGGGGTTCATGGTAAACTAAACTGCAACAACATCATGGGTGCCAAGTTATGGCCAATACTTCGGCGCTTGACCCTGGATTTCGGCTTGGGTTTTCCAAGCAGCTAGTGACACTAGCTTCCTGACCAGGTTCAAAACAGAAAAAAGCTATTGACAGATTCACATGGCTGCTCGTTGATGGTGTTTGCACGCTAGGTCATGTTCTACCACACGAGGGCGAGCTGATCGAGGAAATTAGTCCTTCGCCATGGAAAGGCTACAAACGAGAGCCCAGATCTATCGCGCAGAGAAGCCTATCGAACTCACCACTGAACACCATAAACAACTGCGCAGAAGCAATCATAGCAGGTGAAACATTCAAGGTTCAAGCGACTATCTCTTTCCTCAGAGTCAAACCTACAGGACCCCGGAATAGCCATTCAATTTAAACGAGATATCCGCCTTCGCTATCACACACAACTTTGCGCACCAAGAAGACTACGACGATTCGGGGCCATCGTGGTCTGAGCCGGGTAATAACTTCTGTATCCTTCGACATGCGCTAGCATGGAAGGAGTAACACAAACATGTGTCAGCTACTAGACTGCCATCAAGCTACCTTTAGCAGACATTATCACGACTCCTACACCTCCCTCCCGGGCGGTCTCCACTCTCATGCTTCATACCCGACAATCATGCCACGATCTGTCCGTGCGTTTGGTAGAATACACCCTTCTGCCTAGGCAAAGGCACCTGTGCAAGTACCATCCGGTAGGTTCATGGTTCATTCCCCATGAAATAGGAAACCGATACTAATGTAAAGACCTAATGGTCAGATAAGAGTCCATCATCGCCAAGTCCATTCCTGACGCTGCTGCGCTGATCCAAATAAGCTTTGTCTCTAACCTCTACGACCAAGTACGACAGGACAAAGCACAACGGACCAATGAACAACTAGACTTTCAACAGCCGGAAGAAGAACAATCCATAGATCCCTTGGTTCATAACAAGTCGGCTATGTCTGTGGTCGAAGGCATCAAATGATCTGAAGGCATGAGGAAGAGCAGGACTCATATGTTGGAACCTTGGAAAGGAGTGTATAGGGGAATATCGTTCAAGACTGAGATCGTGCCCGTTGATGCGAGAATCGCAGGCGTTGGGGAAAAGGTGACAAAGTAATGGCCGTGATGGACGCAGTTGCTCGACTAGCGATGACAGCACCTTACCCATCGACCCCCTCCTTCGAGTCCGTCATCTTCGCTCTCTGCCCTCCTGATTCTCCCATAGACTCTGCACCTGATCGATCCTCCTGCATTCGCTCCGTCTCGCACCCCAAATCTCAGTGAGTCGTTCCGGACATCATTGTGTGGAATGTTTACCTTTGAGATCCCATAACGGCGGATGGGGCTAAGAGTACTACTGCGCTGGTGAGACTCAGAGGCTTTCAACGGTTTCCCAACTCTTCTTAGGCTGACTTGAACAAAGGTCAGATAGTGCTAAATCTAGGCCTGAGAGGCAAACAAATAGGCTGAGACCCTTCAAAGATGGGGTTTTGCTAGTCGACCTCGGTCACTGAAGTGGTATGCATGCGCCAGTTGGAATAGTGGAGAACCCTACCCTATCCTCATGAAAAAGTTCAGAAGAGCAGGCGTGTTTGATGACGACAAGCTGGTCAAATGGCACGATTTGATCAAGTCCGACTACGAAGCAAATGTGCGGTACCTTTTCATTACTATTGGAGGTCTGAGTCGGAAGAATGCAAAGAACACGCCAATACCTTACGACCTCAACCTCATTCCAACACGACTAGGATCCCCGTCTGCGAAGAGCGACGTTGCCACTGACGCCGTTCAGAATCCCAAGTGGTCCTCATCTCCAATACTCTCCGAAAGATTCCATAGTCGTCCCTATCAGGAACCAGACGTCGGATACCCGGGTCAGCAAGTGCACCCTCAAGAAGTAGCTCTTGAAACGTATCCGACAGATCCTCTTCCTCGTCGTCGAAGAGGAAACGTTCGCGAGTCCGCCATCTCCCATTGCGGTCATGTTGCAACTCCCAGAAGATACCACAGTCTCGCAACATGTCATAGATCTCACGATTCGTGCGAGTATGACCGGCTCGAGGACCACCTCGCTCCACGCGGTAGGCCTCATTGAGAGCCAGGCCTTGGAACGCGTTATGCCCTTGGAGCCATCCGAACAGTGCTTGGTCTTGACGGTAATCGAGCAGCTCATCCATTGGGTTCTCGGGTTGAGGCAGGTGTACGCCTCGGGCGATGATCGATCTGTACTGGTCGCGCTCTCTCAGGGCCACCTGCCTTCTATTGGCAGCTCGTCGCCCGAGAATCTCTTCACGATCGTGGGTGGTGTGGAGCCGCCTCGTCCCTGGTAGGATGTGGAAACCAGCGTCTTCGACAGTCCGAACATGGGAACCTATTGCTTGGACTCCATGACCATCTACCTCCTGACTTGCGTTCCTGGTCAGATCCGCTCCAGACATATTGACGATGCCCTGTTCTTTCATTCGCCGCTTGAACTCTTCGAACCTCGCATCCCAGTCAGCATGCTCCTGGACCGCATTTCTTGGTGGTTCAGGTCCAGGAAGGTCAATGCCCCGCTCCTGCATCTGCTGTACGATCCCGACGAGTCTCGTTGGAGGAGTGTTCGTCTGCTGGTTCACAACCCTCGGCTGTCTCATCCTAAGGGTATTACCCCTTTGCTCCTCCATCCGACGCACCCTTGCTCCAATCCCCACTTCAATCTCATGTAACTCTTGATCCAATAATCGATTCGGAGGTCTCCTAGCTCTACGACGCGCCTCTCTCCGATCGTTAAAGTTCGTTAGACGTGGCACCGCAAGTATATTAGCATTCCTTGCTGGTGGTGAAGGAATAGCTGGCCATGCCGGAAATAGTGGTCGCCGACAAAAAGGGCAAGAGTTGGCATTCGATCCCTCGGGATGGGGCTTGAGCCATTTGGCGATGCATGCGCGCCCAATGGTATGTCCACATGGAAGGCGGCATGGATGCTCTGTCGAAAAGGTTTCTGGGCTTTCGTGACTGTGCTTGACAAAGCATATCAAACAAACATTGTCTGCTTCGGTAGTCTCGTTGCGAGGTACGACAGCAGGGAGCTCGCGTAGGAACTTCTCAATGTCGAACGGAGGATACTCCTCCGGTGGTGCTTCCATGAAAGTCGCTATGTCTACTAACATGTCTGCTTCGATGGAGTCGCCAGCTGGCATCTGTGTCCCTGGCTGTGTTTCCCTCGAGGAGCCAGCGCCACGCTCCTGCTGCATCCACTGGTGTGTAATCCTCGCGTGACCGGTAATGTCGTGCCCTGGCATCTTGATGTTAAATTTCAAAGCTTCTCTGAATAGTCGTAATGTATGTTAGAGATGTTCGAAACGTTGTGCTATCAAAGCATACCGAGACTCGTATGAAATATCTAGAGCGGAAAATAAATGCAAAAAGTAATTATTGTTGAAACCTCCTACGTGTTACTCACTGTTAACCACAGAAAGTCGAACAACTGACACATGTTATGGTACCCAATGTCATGTGTTCTCAAAAGAATAGATGTCTTTGTCATCGAAGGGAAATGTTGACAGATGGGACTATACGTGACTTACCAGAACATAATGTAACGATCCCTTGACATTCGACAAAACAGTCCTACCGACAACTTAACAAACCCCTTCTCAATAGCCACAGCTTGTCAATCATAGCCTCACTTTTACGACCTCCAGTGCGCCTAGGATTATATGGACATCCGCTATATATATATATATATATAACCAAAACAATATCCCTAACAAGATAGATAACAATAATAATAAAACCCAAGCTTGAACCAGCTACCAGGGCACGTCTACAATACAAACCCCACTGCGGTTAGCTACATGAAAGAATAGCCATGCAATCATGACACCAAGCAAGCAAGTATGCACGTGACTGAATATGGAACACGGACGAATCTGTAGAGGTAGCGATACTCAAGCTCATGGGGTACTTTGAGCAAGGCTGATATTGATGAGGGTGTAGAGGATTCTAATGGTTGCTAGCGAATTTTTGCTTTGATTAAGAGGGATACGGTATGATGTTTTCGTTGATTCGATCTTGGGTTTAGGATTGCTATCACATGGATCGGGACTAGGTCAATAGGTCACTTGTGAGATGATCAATGACTCGTGTGCAAATTGATAATGATCGTGCTGCTAACATATCTCACGCTTCTAGCGTCACCGTAATTTTGATGCCGACTTTAACCGAGAGAACAAAGTCCCCCAGGCCATTTTCGGTCTTGTCATGCACTCCGAGTCTACCTTTAACGACCGTAGGCGATCCAGAGATTGTCGACGTAGTCCAGAATACCTCCATCCGCTCCGGCCTCCGCAGACAAGTTACCAGTGCGTCGGTCCTCCCAAATTCTCTGCGAACGTGTGGATGGATCGCTCGGTACATCACCGTAGAGTAGCTCGTGTTGGTCATTATACCAACACCGCTCATCCGCATGGAAGTGTGCTCTGTCGTCCCCTGTCGTCTCGAAGATCTCGTAGTCGGTGGGAGTCAGCGTATCCTTACCTGGGAAGAGGTTGTCGACGTCTCGAAAGCTTCGAGTAATCCCTATAGTCCGAAAAGCACCTTGCTCGCTCAGACGATCAAATCCCAGTTCATTGAAAGCTAGTTCCGGTTGCACTCCGCCGAAGAAAACTCGTTTGCCATACCTGAACCATCCGTGTCGTTCACGGATGTAACGAACACCGTTATTCCGAAGCTGCTCATAGAATGCCTCATCAGAAATATTTGGTGGAGTGCGTCGATCACTTTCCATGCCAGGAACGCTGAATGCGCCAACTGCTTGCAGATGTCTGAAAAGCGCACGGTCTGATTGCCAGCCTATAGCACCCCCTATGAGCTCCCAGGGTTCTAAGGCTGGGAGGATGTCGTCTCTAAGAATACCCGTTTGGATCTGATTAATGCGTTCATCATCGTAGAGATTACGAGTGTGCATGTCTGACCTCCGCCGTACGGCCGCAGCTCTCCAAGACTGTGTTGCTTGTTCGTTGTCGTTGGATACATGGTTCCACGTTCCTGAACGGCCGCTAGCTTCTAATTCATCAACCTCGTCTTCAGTCGGTACCCGATGCTCCTCAAAATCTGCGAGGAGCCTATCCTCTACTTCGCCGATCGTCGTTTCCAAAAGGTCGAACTCATTGTCATGGGTCTGATGCGTTTGTGGGAATAGTTGTTTTCTGCACTATATGATTCCGCAGTCAGCATCTTCTCCATAACGCAAAAATCGACCCTTGATACAAAGCTTAGGAGTGCTTGGTGCCGAGCAAACCTCTCGGCACGCAAACGACGTTGATACGGGGAAAGAACCAAGAAAGGAAAGATGACTTACGTGGGGGCATGTGTTACTATATTGTAACCACTTCGTCAAGCAAATCGAGCCAAGGATGTGAGAACATTCTAATATGACGGCATATTCGATCAAGCCCTCGGCTTGAAGCTGTCCGTAGGTCGTACTGCAACAGAAACATTCGGTGTCGTCTTTGGAGAGCTCGTTAACAGGGATCGCGCGCTGTTTGCGAACGAAATCACCCATGACTGAAGTGCTCGATGATTGTGCGTATCTGGATGACTGGAGAGAAGGGTTGGGAAGAATTATTGAGGGGCCGAGGAACACCTTTATAAATTTATCGATGTCTGAGTAAGGCTTTGTTCTTCCACGACAGCTTTGTCGTTGAACCAGGTCTCTTTGTGGCGTCGGGATCAACGAACTTTGACAAAGACAATTACAGAACAATGTCTTAGACCAATGAGAAAGACCCGGAGATATATTGTAATAACTTGAAAGAGCGTTCGTTGTGGCAATCCATGGCCAGCATTGGAGAGCCGCTGCTACATCTGACAGTACGGGCACATTGCCTTTGGAATACTAGAGTATTTTCACCAGAAAAGACATCGACCGTAGCATCCTTGAGCCTTGCGTCATTGATGGATTGGGGTAATTGTAGCGCTGCGGGATCGTGTCCACTGATAGTCATTATTCCTAATAAGGCGACTGCATTCTCGCGGCGCAGAATTCCCATCGCCTTCGCAGACCCTGGCATCATACCTTGTACAAATCTCAGAACGTATTTCCCTACGATGTGGCTTCCCGGAAAGACAAGAGTGGATGGATGACTCATCTCATGTGAACGGTGATGCAAGCCATGGGATTTCAAATCCTGAACGCGATGTGTTGTGGCCGTAAGGGAGTCGAATAGAGCAAGCATACGAAAGTGATTTCAGCAAGAAATCAACAAGTAGACTGCCAGGGAATAGTAGGAACCTTCAGAACCAGTATGACTTCAGACACAATTAAGACCAGCCAGTCCTGATCATAGCTGTAACCGGTGGTCCCTAGTCGCCAAGGCTCTTAAAGAGCTAATGCACACTCATGAGGGAATCCAAAGAGGTTTAGCTGTACTCAGCTATGGAGCTAGCGCGCACTCATGAGTGAACCCAAAGAGGTTTAGCTGTATTCAGATATGTTCACTTTCAAACCTTGTGTTCACAACAAGGATACTGCCGCCTCACAAGGCAAGAATTCAGTGGCGGAGAACCTCAACGATAGCAGAATTCCCTGTCGCGCCCTAGAGGTCTCCATTAGCCAAGCTTACGAGAACACATCGTTAACACCAGGTAGGAGGAAGTTCATTCACTCACCAAATTCACCAGATCTCTATGACTGACCAACCATTTCCCTCCATTTTGCAACTCCAATCTGTCCTTGTAACTCCCATAATTCACATACACCTGTCCCGTCAAATTGCCAAGTCCAAAAAAAGTCGTAGTCAAATACTGCGTGGAGTTGGCTCGCGTGGGACTCTGAAACTCTACCGCGAGCGTTGTCAGGCTGTGCTGACTGGTCAATCCTGTCAGTCCTTTCGAGAGTAGAGCTGTGATTGCTGGAAGGCCGCTGATATTCTGGGAGCTCGGGGTTGAAAAGTTTGCGGTTGCGGTAGGCATGAAGACGTCATTGAGAAGGGCGTATTCCTTCGTATCGACGGCTATGGAGAAGAGGTAGAGGGTTTGCTGTATAGTAGCCCAGTCTGCCGCGAAGGTGGCGGCGTTGCTGAGCGCTGGGCCAGGGTCGGAGGTCGGAGTGGAGAATACGACGGGAGTGAAGAGGGTGAAGAGGAATATAGTAATTGTATTTGATGAGAGACGCATACTAACGTTGGCCTGATGGACGGATCCCAAAAGCAAAGTTTTTGTGACCAAAAATATGTACTGAAGAATGAAAACGAAGTTATGCTTGTGCTATTCTTTCACGTGATGCCATATGGATTGCGATGACAAGAACGCTGAGAAGACATTTTCACCTGAATTGATGCTAGAAAATTGCATGATTCGCGCCTATCATTGATGCGAGTGGCCCGCCTGTCAGCGCTAGGCTGTCACTTATCGCTAGCTATATGCCGGTGCCATCCCAGAGGAGAGGCTTGCCACGTCACTAATCCTGTGCTTCACGTTAGCAAATGCCGAATTGTAATTCCGGTTGGACTGGTCAACGCACATTGAGCACGACAGAGCTTCATGTAGGCCAGCCAGGCAATCTTGAGAGAATATAAGCCTATCATTGTCCCGAAGACTAAGAGCGATTCCTCCCAGCCTTGCTCTTACCGGCCAACCACTGAATGAAAATCATTGGTCTTGCCGAAGAAGTTAGAAAGACAGTAGTCGGAAGGGCGAAATCTCCCATTGCAAGCTCATATACTATCGGTCGTATTGATGGTGACAAACACTGAGAACATGGCAGGATATGGCAACAGCATAACGTATCCAGCTTTTGCTTGTGAGAAAAATTGAATCCGAGGGGTCTGAGATCAGTTAGCCTAAGTATGGATAGGACGGGAGTAGGGCTGATGGCCAAGACCCAGACTATCGTTGATTAGAGCTAGCGTATCACCTTCCGTACCTATCTGATCCAAGAAGTCACTCCAAAATTCAACGACAACATTACGGCGTCCGCTTTGGCGTGTACTTGACAGCGGTGGGCTTACCGGAGTGTTTTATTCTTCCATTACAGCTCTAGGCGCATTTCTTTATGTATTGCACTGTCGCAATCTAGGACCCCCAATGTTCAAAATCTGGCTCTCGCCTTCCCGATTCACGCCCTCGGGCGCTTCTGTTCCCACTCTCACTGCATCACGGCAGGCTCATTTGAAGCTCCGCCATCTCCAAGATGGCAGCAGCTCAAGCCCAGCAATGGGGTACCACTCCTCCGGTCTCGCTGAGCTTCCCTACTGCGGCTGAGCTTGCCGCCAATGATGCTCTCATTTCAGATTTGAAGAAGCAAAACAACTTCGAGGGTGTAGAGGCGACTGCCAAGAGGTATGTCGATTGGCCTCCCCTGATCTTAATGTGGCTGGATACAATGTGACTGACTCCTGAAATTTAGAAAGACTACCCTCACTTTAATACAGAAGGTCGTCGTGGAGTTCGTCAAGCATGTCAGCAAGAGTAGAAATCTTCCCCAATCCGCGATCACCTCAGCTGGTGGCAAGATTTTCACATTTGGAAGCTACCGCCTTGGGGTCTATGGACCCGGTCAGGGGTATCCCAATCTCCGCGAGCTTGTGCACACGCTTACTATCACCAGGCTCGGATATTGACACACTCGTAGTCGTACCAAAACATGTCACTCGAGAAGACTTCTTCGAGCATATTCCCACTTTTCTCAAACGAGCCGCGCCTCCGGGAGCTATTCAGGAGCTGACTCCAGTACCTGACGCTTTTGTACCTATCATCAAACTCGAGCTTTCTGGCATAAGCATTGATCTCATCTTTGCACGCCTAGAGCTGTCGTCTGTGCCGGCAACCCTCACTCTGAAGGACACAAGCATACTGAGGGGCCTTGAGGAGAGGGATCTGCGATCTCTCAATGGTACACGCGTGACGGACGAAATACTCGAGCTGGTTCCAGAGCATATCACATTTCGAACAGCACTGCGCGGCATTAAGCTCTGGGCCCAGCGTCGAGCGATCTACGCCAATGTCATGGGGTTCCCAGGTGGCGTAGCTTGGGCGATGCTGGTCGCGAGGGTCTGCCAGTTGTATCCCAAGGCAACAGGATCTGTCATAATTGCAAAGTTCTTCTTCATCATTGGGACTTGGAATTGGCCACAGCCAATACTCCTCAAACAAATCGAAGATGGTCCTCTTCATGCTCGAGTTTGGAATCCTGCCATATACAATGGAGATAAGTATCACCTTATGCCCATCATCACTCCAGCCTACCCTTCAATGTGCGCAACGCACAACATTACAATGTCGACTAAGGCCATTATTCTCCGGGAGCTGAAGAGAGGCAGGGACATCACGGACAAGATCTTCCTGGGCCAGCTGCAGTGGAAAGATCTGTTCACTAAACACACCTTTTTCACCGAAGGCTACAAATACTACCTCAGCATCATCGCCTCAAGCCGAACCAGAGATGCACAACAAGTCTGGTCAGGTCTCGTAGAATCGAAAGTACGGGTGCTCGTAGCTAGCCTGGAAACACAGGAATCGATAGCAGTGGCCAGACCTTTCACGAAGGGTTTCGAGCGGGTGCACCACTGTAAAAACGAAGCTGAGATTGACGCTGTCTTGAATGGCGACCTTAAGTATCAAGCTACCGATGTGAAGACTGAGACTACGGATGATGTCAAAGATGCTAAGCAGATTGCTGCTGCTCAAGGCGGCGCTGATGGGATGGCGATGCCGGATGGTGATAGTGAGCCTGCTACCAATGGCAATGCGAAACAGACGATCTACACAACTACGTATTATGTTGGACTTGAGATTAATCAGGGTATGTTTCCTTATCATCATCAGAACGTTACTGATACTCCGCAGATGCGAAGAGGCTTGACATCTCCTACCAGACCAAAGAATTCAGGAATAAATGTCTTGATTGGACAAGTTACAATCCAGACTTGAATTCGCTGTTCGTGGTCCATACTCGAAAGTAAGACCAGAAGCCTTTGCTATGCAGTCGCTCTTTATATCGAGTGCTGATATGTTATCTGTCAGTTATGACTTGCCCGATGATGTGTTCGGACCTGGGGAAGTAAAGCCTACAAGACCAAAGAAGAAAGTCGTCGCTAAAAAAAGGGCCCATGAAACCAGCGACATAGAGGTAATGTCTCTACCCTCTTCACAACACTTGAGTCGTCAATAGGGCTTCTTCTCGGACTTTGATGACACTAACGGACTCTGTCGATGGCGGTATCGGGTCTTGCTGACCAAGCGACCTGTCGGTGTAGGGAGTCCCTCAGAATGCGAATAGCATGAAACGGCAGAAACCTGATGGAACAATTCCAGCATCTGAATAAGCGGTACTTCATACGATACGTGCGAATCTTCAAACTTTCCCCGGGTCGACATCTAGGACGGTCGCCGAATACAAGACCTAGTCACAACTACCTTGTCCGTGGGCCCATCCTTTGTGGACGAGATTACCTTCCCAACGTGGGTATACGAGATAATTGTTGATTTTGGGCCTCTCCCTCTACTGATCTCGTGGGTGGTCTTCAAAGATCGATTCCGATTGCGAACTATCTTGACACGACAATAACTCGACGTAACGTTGAAGAAGATCGGTCGAAAATGGTACAGCTTGTCAGCTCTATTGCGTAAAAGGAGGAATGCAAAGCAAGGTCCTTTCCAACCCACACCTCGACTGCAACTACTTCATAAATGTATGATTGCTGACACATCTAGGCTGCATAAATCAGGGCTAGGAAGTGGGGGACCTCGGGGTAAATAGTCGGTGCTTGTACGTCAATACAGTGGCAGATAGCTTGCAGTGTGTATATAGATCAATCAAAGTCCTTTATCGGGGCCTACGGGCTTCAGCAACCGTTGTCCCTCATACAGTGATCATGCCAAGCGTGGTGGACAACCGAGAATCCCTTCTCACGGCTTCCAGGGAGCCAGGCATTTTGATTGTACGTTCGGCTCAACATGGCTAGACTTGTGGTCTCGGGACGCTAGATTTGCTCAGCAAGCCAACCCACTCATATTGACAAGTCATTATTGCATTCAATGCAGTGTTATACGCATCTTGTCGCTCTCTCCTACACGATATGGCCGAGAGTACGATTTGCTTCACTATGTCAATGGCCCAAGATGACGTCGAGAATGGGTGAACGGCTTTCCCTCGGCTTACAAATACCGCAATAATTCCCTCGATAAAGAGACAATCCCCATTGGCTTCCCATACCCTCCCAAACCCACTTCGTTCTGCGCACACGATCCAACCCTACGCGACCATGCCCGAGAACTTTGGCGACTCCGAGCAGCGGAAGGAAGATCCTTCAGGGCACGAACAGCGCTTCGACCAAGAAAAGACTGTTGGGCGTAATCCACACCCTGACTTCAGCAAAGTGGAAGCGAGTCGTCCAGACTGGGACCCGAAAACCGAATGGCATTTCACCAAGACCAAACAGCCTGGGTGGAAATTGGGACAGGGTGCGAATGATGGCGGAGCGAGTTTGGAGAAGAAGCATGTGGAGATTGATCCGTATGAGGATGGTAGGCCGGCCGTGTTCAATTACAAGTTACTGATCAGTGGGATTATTCCAAGACCCATTGGCTTCGTGTCAACCCGTTCCGAGGACGGTATGTACAATCACCCAGCCTGACTCCTGCATGGACGAAAGCATATACTAACACCGGATGTCTCCAGGCTCCTCCACAAACCTCGCTCCCTTCTCCTACACCCAAGTAATAAACCATGACCCACCACTCTTCATAATCGGTTTCGCAGGCGGCTTCTCCAACGCCAAAGACACCCTCCGTAACCTCGAAGCCACGAAAGAATGCACCATCAACATCATCTCGGAACACTACCTCGAAGCCGCCAACGCCACGTCTATAAACGCTCCCTATGGCATCTCCGAATGGAGTCTCTCAGGTCTCACGCCCGCGCCCTCTACCGACGTAAAATCTAGTAGAGTCAAAGAAGCTATCTTCTCCATCGAGGGCAAATTGATGTCGACACAGGAGTTTGAAAGCAGGGCTACACCGGGGAAGAAGACGGGTGTGTTGGCGATAGTTGAGGGAGTGAGGTTTTGGGTGAGAGAGGATGCGATTAATGAGGAGAGGAATCTCATCGATCCGGCTATATTGAGGCCGATAAGTAGGTTGGGCGGGATTATGTATGGGAGGACTGCGGAGGGTGTGGAGCTTCCGAGGCCGGATTTTGCTGAGAAGGAGAAAGAGGGGGAGACGAAGGGATTGGCGAAACCGAAGCTGGAGGGGCAGTAGTTGCAAGAGGGATGAAGCATTTATGATTTATGGATTAGAGCCCGTATTACAACCTGTGAGAATATAGAGTATCTGCTTGACCCATACTACTTTCCGTGTGTGGTGAAAAACGCTCTCATATGCTCATCGAGCCACTTCAAATCCTCCTTGCTGTCACCAGGACCACCAGCCCAATGACCCCATATCGATGGGAAAATCTCCAACTGGCCAACTCCTGGCTTCATGTTCGCTACTTCGTATTCTGAATCTTCTGGTCTGCATGCATTTTCGTCAGCAAGGCCCGCTTGAACCACAAGACGGGGGCCGATCTTACGGGAAGTACAGATCTGTCTTCGATGGGAGCACTAGAGTCTTCGCCTTGATGCTCGCCATCGCCTTCTCGAAATCGCCATTGTAAGGCTCTTGTAGAGAGCAATCGCCGCTTTGCCACGTTTGCAACATCGCAAGCAAATTCTCGGGGTCTGCTACGATGTCAGATATCAGACACACAGAGCTCATGGTATCCATTCACCTTTCGAAGTAGACCAAGTCTCCCAAAAGCCTGTCATGAAAGACTCCAGATCTTTGAAACCGAAATGCTTCTCGTGGAGTTTCTCGCGGTAGAACGCTTGGCTGAAGCCCCTATTCACAACGCCGATTAGCCACCAAGTCTCAACTACACTATCCAATAATTCACGTACCATCCGGCATACCCCCTCCCAAATGCCTTCAATCCTACCAGTCGCTCCTGCTCAGTCCATACCCTCTTCTCTCCCTTCCCCTCCCCCTTCACACCACCTTCCTTACATCCCCTACTTTCAATTCCCTTCGCAGCCAGCAACGCGCTTTTCACACCCTCCAAGAAGACCTGATTATGCAGACTCGTCCTCGCACTGCCACAAAAGGGAACCGCTAGGTCTATGAAGTTGGGGTATTGCGTTATCCATTGGAACGTCTGGCCAGCGCCCATCGACCATCCTACGACTGCATAGAGGTGTTGAATGCGGAAGTGCTCGACGACGAGTTTGTGCTGGGCGCGGACGTTGTCGTAGAAGGAGATGAAGGGGAAGGGGTTGTTGTAGTTGGTATTTGACGGGGAGGTGGATTGGCCGTTACCGAAGAGGGCGGGGATGATTATGAAGAACTGAAAGGCGCTTTAGAATGATTTGAGGATGTGCACTACCGTCATGGAAGGCCTACCTTTTTGGGGTTCAATGTCTTGTCCTCTCCGATTAGCCAGACATTGTCTGATATCGCTGTGTGGGCGTTAGGTTGATGCTTTATCAGGATATTGAGGAGAGCAGACCTCCTGAGTACCACGTCGGATAGACTATCGCAGGGGACTTTGGATCTCCGAATGTTTTGTAGGCAATATGGGCATCAGGAAGCGTGCTGCCGCACTGGAGCTGCCAATCTCCTAGTTGATACGTCTCGCAATTCTTTTCTGCCATAGAGAAAGATCGACTGTATATGAGTACAAGCCAAAGTGACTGGCAAGATGGACGTTGAAGCCTCCATCGCTGCCCCTTGTACTCCGTAGAGTGTTTTCCCCGCGATCCTTATCGTTGACAGGCCAAAGACACTTCGGTGATGAGGGCCAACGCCAAGCCCCTTTCGTCCGCCAGAGATGAGCTTGTCTCGATGAGGATGGATGGGTAATCATCGATGCTCAAGGCTTTGCTTCAACCCCCAGATGTTCAAATTCACGGTGATACCTTGATCTGGATGCAGAAGCTGTTTGTTGGAAATAGAGGATTACAGCATGAAGCATGACCTATTGGCGGTCCTGCCGTGCAGACCACTCAAAGAAAGCTACCGTACATCATGAGTCGGCAATACCTCTGTCGATACATGGACAATTTTCCTCCCCTTATTATCTACGTGACTTGCCTTTTAGCCCAGAATCCTTACCAAGTTGCTTGCCGGCATAGAATAGGTATTTGGCGACAAGCTGATGCTTGTCGTGTCCTCGAGGTTGGTGATCATACAACCGAAAGATAATTACCACCTAATCCAGGTCCATTCATCATTCCGCTTGGGGCTCAAACATCCTGTTTTGTTGTGCTCTCGAAGCGCCAGCATAGCCATGTTTGGCCAGCACATTGCCAATAGGCGACAGCTGGGACGTTCCGTTACTTGTTTCGCTGTTTTGCGCACGATATCACCAAATCCCAAAAGGCGAAACGAGATGCCTGTCCTCATGATGGATCGAAGAACTTGAGAGCTACTTAAAGATGCAGTCCCAGGGCTTAGCAGGCTAAAGATCCGCTGCCCGCTACCCGACAGTACATCGCTACATCTAAGGCGGATCACAGCTGCTGTGTCGCCAGACGACAATGCCCCTCCTCTCGAATTCCTATGCTCAGAGCATTTTGATCCTAGTGGTCATCGTTACCGGTACCCACGCAGCTCCAAATCTAAACCCTATACCGCACACCATCAGTACTAAAATTAGAGAGACGACGATCAGCGTCCGCTCCCCGAGTCCACACACTCTCCGTCCTCGAGGTGGTGGGGGGGTTCCATCTGACAATGACCTCGAAGCTCTGAAGCAAACTCTCGCCCCACTAACACCAGGCTGGGAGATAGAGCCTCACGTATTCTTTGCCGCTAGAGATGATAATCCTTTGAACCCGAGAGTTGCACAAGCACTGCAATCGTTCTACGAAGACATACTGGGTTACGCGTCCACGACCACGAACGCGGCAACCGGATGGTTCCAGGCGAAGACCGAGGCTTTCCGATTCGAAATGGAGTCCACCATCGTCCAGAACGGCGTCAACGCTCCGAGTGCGTTTCTGGGTTGGAAGCTGGTACAGAGCTTTGGTAACAGAATGCTAGAGTGGACGAAGAGGAAGAACTTGTACGGAAGTAAGTGTTTTTATATATGGGCCTTTCCCAATCCAGGCGACGTCAATGTAGTCGAGCTGTACATGATTTTCCTTTCTTGGGAAGTCTCCACGATCTTTACATCCTGCGTTGGAGGCAACACACGCTGAGGCTGATTAGGTTATGTAATCTTCTACAAGCATCCGGCAACTGGTCTTATTGTCACAGTCACTCTTTGGTGTGCCGCTTTTGGGGGCCTGAACTTCAAGCGGGATTTACAGATAGAGGGAATTTCATGAATCATACATCCTTGAAGCTATTAGCGTTAGCCCTTGAATTCAACTTGAATGAATCTGCGTTCTGTGCATAGCGTCTGCTCTGTCATTCTACGAGGTAATTGATTATCATGTGGACCATCTCGGGAGGCGACATCTCGAAGGAACAATGGGCGCGCCTTCTGGCTCGTAAGAAACAAAGTACCTTCCGTGCTTTAGCCGCGAACAGACTCAGGGCATGCCATCCTCTCTGACGACCTTCGAGTGTCGAAGCCGATTGGGTGGCAAGAGGCGATGAAAGAGAGGAGCCAAAAGAAGGGAAGACACTCAAGAGAGCGTGTCCTTTAGGCCCTTCAGTGGCTGGGAATCCGGAATCGTTCACTTCTCGATGCTCGATTCCTACCATGATACATTACTAAATACATGCTATCGCGACATGATTGAACAGACCAGCCTACCGCTCCATCAGGTCAAAGGCAGGATTCTACGACACGAAGAGGGTCTACAATGCCAAGGAATTGCATGAGAACACATTATTTGAGTATTTAAGCCATTCAACGTTGGAGAAAAGTCTACCGTGATATCTACCGCGATCTCATTTCATCAAAACCACGCTTCCCACCAGTACATCCAGCCAGCTCCTTTCTTTGACGCTCTTCCAGCCTGAACATGCGCGCCAGTCGCAGCTCTTGCTCGGCCTTATTGTTATGTTTCTCTTGACTTGAAGGCCCACCATCCTCTGATATTCCCCAATCCTCCTGAGACCGCATGATCATTTGATGAGTAGCATTTTCCTACTAGCTAAATATACACCTTACTCCCCGCTAAGCGAAAGTAGACCTGCTAAGATGGATAGGCATCAAGGTACTCAAATCCTGCAAATTTCCTTCTGCTTTAAAATAACCCATTTGAGTGGCGAGCAAAGCAAGTAGAGCAAGAGCCTGCCCTTACCTCGATTGCTGCGTACATATGGAAGCAAAATGAATGACACCTTCAAGTATGGCACACGATCCATTTGTTACCGAAGCCTCACTCACCTCTTCTGAGAGCAACATTGGGGTAGGTTTACATGTTGGGAAGCGGGCCTTTCTCTGCCAATATACTGAAGACTGCTGTTGCTTTGTGTCGCTATAATAGATCTTGCTGAGTCTTGGAAATTGATCAGAACGCTCGAACTGGCTGTTCCTCTTATTCCTATTGGCTGATGCGCGAGATCTTACGTGTCAGTGTCGTGTCTTGCTTCTTCGTCGGAATTGACGACTTGGACAACTTTCTCGAATATGGGGTTTCCGCAAAGCTGCAGACTATGTCGCGCTTGTCCTTCAGTATGGGTATCTAATTCTTTAAGGCTCGCAGCAGCTTCGATGCAACAGAAATGCGGCAAATGCGAGGATGGCAAGTTGCGAGGAGTGCTGCGCGCTTCGAAGATGTCGATGGCAATCTTGGATCCATTGCCGGCGCTCTGCTTGCTCCTGGCGTCGTAGATGTGCACAAGAGATCCAGGGCGCTGAATTCCACCGTCAACACTTCTCTTTGCTCTTGCGTCACTGCATGTAGGCTCAGGCGAGGCTTGGCGCCCGCTAGCAGCTCCTCTTCATCTGCCCATAATCACACTCACACTTCGAGTCCTCTCTCAACAAACACTCTTAAATCAGCTTTGATCCCTAGCATATTCTCTGCACATGCTCGTGATCTGTTGCTACCACGAAAAATAATTTGCCGAAGGTAGTTTCCCAGTGAGTGTCCACTCGTCAATCGCTTTGTCGCCAATGTCAACACCGTTTCCTTCACGTTCAACATCTTCTGTGATCTCAACAGTCACAATAACCCTCCTTCATTACGTCCCGTCCCAAACTCACACAGCTTGCCGCATTCTGCACCTTCGAGTCTACATCCTCACACAGCTTGCGTCAATATTCCAGGCCGCTTGAGCAAATATCTAACACACTCCACTGTTGCAGATGTCCGTCAACATCATGTTGGCACTCCTGAGAAAGCTCCGTGGGCCATCGCTGGTGGCTCGTCGTAATTTCGACGACAAGGCTTGGAACCTGCTTCACAGTCAAATAGAGGTAGCAGACCCAAAATTGCAGTCTTGCGATGTACTAAATTCCGAAGGACAACGCCCACATACAGACATCAGTTCAGGCTTTGGGATTCCGATTGCCTTCTAACGTAGATAGCAATGAAAGCCATGACGTGTGTCATCTTCCTCCTTGTTCATGCCTCTTTTGATGCTAATGTTTGCATGATTCTATGCAGGCAGCGAACGAGCATTCGAAAGTTGCTATTGAAGGCACTGTTGTGCAGCCAAATATGACCTTTTCATCGGCGTCCTCTGCAATCGGACAGAAGTATAGATTTGCAGCGCTCGCCGTCAGAAAGTCGTCCTCTATATCGTCGTCGGTGATCCACACTCCTGCCGGACAATCCAATGGCGTTTGGACAGCGAAGGCCGGACTTCGTATGGGCTTAGACGTCACACATCCAAAGGCCACTGGCTCTCCACAAGAGGAGGTTCAGCCATCAACGGAGACTTCGCTGAATCATACTCGTCATGCCCACAATACGGGCCATAGACGTGCCGAAGCCGTTGCGGATCGTGATACTTTTGAGCAAAGAGGAAATTCGAACTCAATTCAAGCAGGAGATAGTCTTCTACTAGATTCGAAATTCGGTAACGTCGCACAGGCATCCCCCAAGCCTGTCGACAATACCAGCCTGTCTATTGCAACTCGAGATACCACACACTCGGCAGCCACACTCTCATCTCCGGTCACACTCGAGGTTGATCTCAAATATCAAAAAGGAGTCCAGGTGGTTTCTCGACCGTCTATTGGAGCAAATCAACAGTCGAATACTCCAGCACCCGAAGTCTTCCTCGACGGAGACTCCACAGAGAAAGCTGAGAGCCAGAAAGAGTATGGTGCACAGCTAGAGAACAGGAAGGAGCCACGCATGAGTTCTAATTCTGAAGATGTGAATATTGTTCGTGCAGAGAATAACGAGGATACCAGGAAGCAGTGCGATGATCGATACAAGAATATGGATTCCAGTGACATTAGCCTAATATTCGAAAACCGAAGAAAGGGACAACGAGATAAGAGAGAGAAGAAGACGCGGAAGCGCGAGGCACGGGTCCAAATTCCCAGAGGTCAGCACCCTTACTGCAGCTATCGAACAGTCACCAGTAGACCAAGAGATTACCGTTCCACTATCCGCAGCCTTCCTTGTAAATGCGGCGTACCTCATGAGATTCTCGACGCGAAAGAATGGAAATCTTTACCCGCTGAAGACGGATGGGACAGCAGCCTGCGAAAAGGCGACAATCCTGATCATGAACCTAGGAAAGTTACCTTTGCGGAGCCAATCGTGACAGAAATTCAAACCTTTGAAGAATGGTGGGAGGAGGAATATGGGCTTAGCGATCGTTATTATTCGCGTGGTCCTTTTCTCCACAGATCCAAGGACCTGTCCACCAAGGCAGATGATGATGAACAGATTAGAAAACTGGGTAATCTTGCACAACAACTCTCATGCGACTTGGGTCTCGCTGCATCAAACGCTATCGCCAATTCTTCAGATATGATCAACAGTCCAGCAAAGAGAACTTCCAGTAGGCTGATTGCTATGGCTGCCGAATCACACAGGGTGCAAAAATCGCCAAGTAAGCACGAGAAGAGGCAAGGGGAGAAACAAACAATTCGAAGGACAGGACAGATTGCAACTAGTCCCTCGATAAAGGCGAAATTGTGTTCGGCCACTCATGTGAAGCTCGCTGCGGACTTGCTCCCTTCCAGCGACTGGAAAGTGGTGGAGTCGGCTCCTGAGCACCAAGCCGGTGTAGTCCGCGACCAACGCAGCGGAGAGGCAATTAATGCACCTGGCAAGAGCGAGAGCGAGAGCGAGTCTGCGGGAGAAACGGCCAGAAATCCAGCATTCACTGATAGCCAACCGGAAATCTCATCTACAGTAACTTCGCCCAGCCAGCAAGATGTGGATGGATTAGGAGATGGCTACTCTTATCGAACAGGATTGCGTCCGCTTCGAGCATTTCGAGATCGATGCGACTCCAGGAATTTGAGGAGTCCAGGTCCTCAGTATGGGGGCCGTACGAGGTGGTCACCATATCGGTTGACGGGAATTCATAAGCGTCATAGCCCCCATGGAAAAAAGTCTGAGGGTGTACGTCTAATGAATGATGCTATTGTCCGTGCGGCACTTCAGCAGGAGCTTGCACTCCAAGCTGATGAGGCCAACGAAGTACCTATAATCGAGGAGCTGCCGATTAACGAGGCCGTCGCAAACGCGGCACTTGAGCAGGAACTCTCACTGCAGGCGGATTTCGCAAGAGAAGTACCTACAACGGAAAAGCTTTCTCTGCATATTGCTGCCGGGGAGGCCAAGATAAAAGAGTGGTGGGATTCGCTGTACAAGTCTCACGCTTCCAGTGCCGCGCCAGCCTTCTCCTCTGGACTTCTTACGAGAACTGAGAACT
>JAABUL010001988.1_pt1 | contig 36018 bp, 57 predicted proteins | sample 5559151 | NCBI WGS metagenome assembly JAABUL01 (sample SAMN10711876, study PRJNA513368) | rock metagenome | isolation source: Antarctica rocks | place: Antarctica: Victoria Land, Pudding Butte sud | reverse complement strand
TCTGATTCTGTCCGCGCTATGCGTCTGAAGGGGAATAACCCGCCTGAGACGGATCAGAGCCTGGGCGCCTACATGCTGCGGCTGCGTGACTCTGACTCTGGACGCCCGCTGCTAGACGAGCGGCTGCTGCCAAACATCGGTGGGCCGCGCCCTGCTCACCTTGAACGGCAACTTTTCACAGTGCCGACAGCCGGCAACTTTTTCCCCAGTGTGCCACAACTGCTGATCAATTCAGATCACTACGAGCTTGTGTCTTGACACTGCACAGTGAGACACTGCACAGTGCAGACGGTCTGCAGTGTGCCCGCAGAGCTTCTTTGGGGTTTGTTCACCGTGACCGACGAGCTTGATTTCCTGTCGCAGGCATGTTCTTCTTCGCTGGCAGCGACACCACCGCACACACCATGGCATGGACCCTGTGCGCTTTTCCTCCCTTCGCTGCCGCTGTGCACGCCCCCCCTGTGTCTGCAGGTTTCATCTGTGTTTGCCACGGCACCCACCGGGCAAGTCCAACCTCGCGCGGTAGCTTATTGCCAGCAAAGCGAACGGACGCATGCGGCGCGGAAGCCTCACTGATCCCGCGTCTGTCTTGTAATTCCATAAGGTTTTACATCGCCACGCACCCGGAGGTGGAGGCCGAAATTGTGGCGGAGCTGGCCACCGCGGGGCTGCTGGCGACGCCGCAGCAGCCGCGCCCGCGGCCGCCGGGATACGACGACCTAGCTGGCCTGCCCTACCTGGGCGCCGCCATGAAGGTGAGGGTTGAGATGCCAAGTCTGTGCGACAATGACACACGTAAACGAAATGATCGCTCGCCGGAATATATATGACCTGGCCAGCCCTGACCTACCTGGGCGCCGCCATGAAGGTGCCTTGAACATCGTCGGCATTCACAGCTAGTGCATCTGGGTGTTCGGGACCACCGTGTGGCATCGCCAGCCCTGACATAAATTTCCCTGTGTCGCAAACTTGTCATGTCGCCGCATCCTGCGATCAGAGCAAACGCGAGGCTCGTGAGCATGCCTGAAGGTCGAAAGGTTGCGTGACTGCTGCAGGAGAGCATGCGGATGACCCCTGTGGTGGGCAGTGGCACCATGCACGTGTGCCAGAAGGATTGCACCCTGGGCGGCGGCAGCTGCGCAGCCCGCATATCCCTCAGCTGGACCTCCCCGTGTTTGTCGCTCCTTGTCGGGGATATGTGGATTGGGTTGGTCCTGTTGTCGAGATGCCTCGCAAATGTATCTACCTGCTCAACGCCCGTGTCTGGACTGACGCTGGGTTCAGTCAGGCTTGCCGATGGGGACTTGCTTCCTGCTGGTCTCCATGTGACATGCTGCACACGTGCGACTGTTCCTAACCCCGTGCACAGGATATTTGTACCGGCGGGCACCGCGCTGTGGACTCCACTGGTGGCCATCCACAACAACGACGCCGTGTGGGAGGAGCCAGACACTTACCGCCCTGAACGCTGGCTGGAGCCCGGGGCCGACTACCTGCAGCCCGCGGCGGCGGCCGACGGCGGAAGCAAGCAGCAGCAGTCGGCAGGCGTCTTCGGCGGTGGAAATGATGCCCCTGGCGGCGGCGGCAGCAAGCCGGGCGCAACAGGCCCAGGTGCTGAGGCCGCCAGCGGCGGCAGGGCGCGCAGCTACGAGATGAACATCAGCCGCTCCAAGGTCCGCACCCTGCAGTTCTGCCACCCTGCTTCCAGCCGATGGGGCGGAAGCACGGACGTCGTGGATGCACGCATAGTGGACGAGATGTGCGTCTGTCATCGGTACTTCTCCTGCTCTGTGCTGCACGCCAATGTAGCCGACAGGATGGCGCAAAGGTCAAGCGCTTCATGCCCTTCAGTGACGGACGCCGCGACTGCATCGGGCAGGCCCTGGTGCGATCTGAAAATTCGTGTTTTTCGAGCTCACTTGTATGTGCCTGTGCAAAGTGGAACCTTAGAGGTGCCGTGAAGATTGCGCCGCGCCCTCCGGCCGCATGCCGCTGACACGCCGCTGCATCCACTGCAGGCAAAAATGAACTACACGGCGGTGCTGGCCACGCTCTTGAGCCGCTTCCATTTCGATCTGGCCCCGGAGGTGGTTTTGTTTATTGATGCACCTCTGGCCCATGACCTGCGAATTGTGCTTGGGAGCATGCTGTAGTGTCCAGTGTCCAGTGATTGCGGCCGCATATGCATGTGCCTGGTAGGTTTAGACCTAACAGGTTGAACGTCAACGGATTCCTGACATGCTGCCACTCAAGCAGATGGGCGGCTATAAGGGCGTGCGGGCGAAGGAGAACATGGCGATGACGCTGCAACCGGGGGATGGGCTACGCATGCTGTGCCGCCCGCGGATTTGAAAAGCCGACAGCGGCTGAGTTTGTCGAGATCCACACGTCACACCAGACGATTCCTGAGCATTATAATGTTGACTTGCTGATGAGAACCAGATGCGAACTGCTGCTTAACCATGCTGTACATTAGAAGTGCCTGGGTAGTGCCTGGGTGATGCTGTGTAGTAGGGTTTCTCCTGTCCACGTGTTAACGTGCTGTGCCAATGACTCATTTGCAGCCTCCAAGCTGCAACACGCTTTTGCTTGCACCAATTTGCCACCCTCTTTTCGCCATCATGTCGGCGCTGTATCCATCTCAGTCCCTCGCCGACCAAGTGGTGCTGATCACCGGTGAGGCGTCTTTCCAACTTGCATGCCACGTGAGGCTGGTGCAGCAGCACTACCTGAGGCTTCGGGCTACAGTAACAGCGCACACGGCTTGTCAAAACCGGACATGTGCTGCTAATGTGGATCGCTGCAACATGTTCGTTTAAGCACAAGCAGTGATCCTGCAGCCTGCGACACTAGGGGTAGCCACAAGGTTGCAGTCGCAAACTGCAATCTAATTGCAGAATGTTCCTGTCGATTGATTTCGTGTGTGCTCTGCTGTGCTCGATCGTGCACGGAACTCGATGCGTGCGCCGGCGCCTCAACCCGCATTGCCGATGTAACCATTGTGACCACGGCAGGAGCGTCTTTACTGGCGCTCCGGCGCATCAACGCTCCAATTATCACTTCCGCCTGCCTCAGGTGCCAGCAGCGGCATCGGCGAGGCCTGCGCGCGGCGCTTTGCGGAGGCAGGATGTAAGCTAGTGCTAGTCGCGCGGCGCACGGAGCGGCTGCAGAGCCTGAAGGAGGAGCTCGAGACTCAGTACAAGGTGCAGTGAGTCTTGTGGGTCATGTGCTCACTGTAATACAGCACATGAAAGCACCGCCGCATGGGGAAACAGGAACATTCAACAGCGGCGCCGCATGCCGCTGCAAAGTGTGCTGCGAAATAGATCGCTGAATTGCAAGCGGCATGCCTTGAGCGATGGTGTCATCACGCAGCTTCATTGATGCGCGCTGGCTTGGCAGCGAGCCGGGAAGATGGCAGGTATTGCAGTGGGACCACCAAACATGTTTGACCTTGCCTCGCAGGTTTTGGTCTTCGTATACACACTGGACGTCCGGGAGACGGACAAGATCACCGGCCTGCCGTTGCAGCTGCCGCCGGTATTCGCAGAGGTGGACATACTCGTCAACAACGCGGGCCTGGCGCTCGGCACTGCTCCCGTCACCGAGATCAGCATCGAGGTGTGGGCGGCGAGGACGGGAAAGCATGCAAGCTGCGCCAAATTGCAGACCCTTGCAGAGCTCATCGCAGGGAGGCTGCATCCAGGCGTCCAGCACAAACATGCAGAGTTGCTCACAGGAGTTGACGGGCCATCCGCTGCTCGTGCGCAGGACATGCAGACGATGCTGCAGACCAACGTCGCAGGCGTGGCCGTATTCACCCGCACCTTTGCGCCCGGCATGGTGGCCCGGAACCGCGGCCACATCGTCAACATCAGTTCCGTGGCCGGGCACGAAGCCTATGCGGGTGCTCTGATGCATTTGTCAGTGATGCACCTGTTACATGCGACGTATTGCAGCTGCGCATCCTGACTTTCCTACGCTCGTTTTCTGACCAGCCCGCCAGCTCGACAAAGTCCTGAAGGATCCCTGCTCGTTGTGCTTGCTGCAGGCGGGGCCATGTACTGTGCGACAAAGGCAAGGCTTTCGATTTGAACATGTCGTGCATGTCCCCCTGCCGACCTGTAGAGCACATCGCCGGGTGCCGGGCACAGCCCCAACATTCCTTGACTCTGTCAGGAGCGTTGAGTTATCTGCCCTTTGCTCGGCGCTGATCGCACCGATCTTCGTGCACAGTTTGCGGTGGACGCGCTGACGACGGCGTCGCGGCACGACCTGATGGCCTCCAGCAACGTGCGGGTGACGGCAGTTTCGCCAGGCGCCGTGCGCACCGAATTCAGCAACGTGCGCTTCGGCGGCGACGCGTCAAAGGTGGGAGCAGATGGACTTTATGTTGTTTTGTTCTGGCCGTGTTGCCGGGCGCCGTACGCACCGAATTCAGCAACGTGCGCTTCGGCGGCGACGCGTCATGGGTGGGTCCACCTAATATCTCCTTTGTTTTTGATGGCCGTCTCACCGGGCGCCGTGCGCACCGAATTCAGCAACGTTCGCCTTGGCGGCGACGCGTCAAAGGTGGGTGCAGATCGCGATTTGTTGTTGTGCGGAGGCCGATGTAGCAATGTTCTCTGTCTGCCCATCGATGTGGTGGCGCTGGAATCTCAGACGCGCTGCAACAGGGTTGGCTGCGGTGGGAGCTGCAAGGTCAACGGATCATAGGTCTGCACACATGTCATCACGTCTGCGAATCTCGGCGTTGCTGATGCACTACAGGCAGATGCAGTGTACCAGGGCATCGTCCCCCTGAATGGCGCGGACGTCGCGGACAACGTGCTGTACGCCGTCACGAGGTGCGCTGCGTTCTGACTCGGAAATCGGCACATTGCAATGCGAGTATGTTCGCAGTGAAGCAACGCCATGTGTTGTTCTCCATGAATGCACGTGCGTTTGCAGCAACATGAGCAGCTTTGTCAGGTGATGTGAGGCAAATCAGACATGGAGGCCTGCGGGCTGCGGTGGTGCAGGCCGCCGCATGTGCAAATCGGCGAGATCATCGTCTGGGCGACATTGCAAGCCAGCGCAAAGGGCATAGCCCGCGTGCTCAAGGACTGAATGGCGAGCTGATACAGCAGACTGTGACTGTGCAGCATCGAAGTGTGTTTGCCAATATTGTAACAGACTTCTGTCTCTGCAACAGCAATTCCCCATTTTAACCATGGTATGCCACGGGGCACGTCTGGCCTGCGGTGATGCCGGTTTCCTGTGAGAGTGCCTCTGGCTGTGCCCAAGCATCGTATGTACGTCTACAATGCTGATCATAACCGGCCATGATTGTTGAACGTCATTTCATCACGCTAACAAGAGGCTTCATGCCGTCGAATCCGCCTGGTCCTTGACTCGCCGCCTTGGGCAGCTGCGTCTGTGGAGGCTGCCGGCAGGCTGTTGGACCCCCACCCAGCTTCGGCTGCTGACGGTGATCAGTGCTGCAGGGCGTCAGTCCTCCTGGATCTTGTGTTCAACGGCATTTCCGTCTTTGACCTCCTCCTCGGCATCGATAGAACCCTTCCGCGCGTCCTCGATGTCGTCCTTGTAGCTGCATAACGAAACAAGCAGCGTTGCCGCAAGGTTGTGACGAACTGCCTGACGGGCGGGAGCACACGTCCTTCCATGGTGCCGAAACCATGTGCGCAAATTAAGACAATGCGCTGCTGCCCATGAGCCACCAGAAGCCCAGGCACAGCACGGCGTTGCATGCATTCAAGGCCAAATGAGTTGTATGAGTCGGAGGCAAGGGACAGCCTCACCTTCCCCAGCCGCCCTTGCCGGCGCCACCCTTCTTGGGCGAGCCGCGCACGGCCGCTCCTGCATGCAGCAAAGCTGCTTTGGTCATGGCTGTGCACGTTGCTGCGAGTGACGGTCTGAATATTTGCTTTAAGGCGGTTGCCCTGCCCACTTCTGTGCAGAAGGACAAACTAATTGCAGGCTGGGTGCAGATGAGCGAAAATGCTGAGCGTTGATCTCGTGCCGCGATCTGGCGCAGCTGAAGGCTTGCAGTATTCTGCCCTGGATAACCAGACTGGCATATACGCATCAAGATAACAGCCTGACCTGAGTGGCGGTCTAGGCGCTCATTCTTCGCCTTCGAGACAGCGTCGATGTGTGCCTGGGCCTTGTTGGTGGTCTCGATTCCAGACATATGGGCAGGCAGCAGGATGGCTCTTTGCAAGCTGTGAGCAGTTGCGATCGATATGGGAGTGAGGCAAGCGGCAAATGGGTACTTGCGATCGGGGTGGCGCAGCTGATACATGCTGACGTGTGCCTGAGGACACCAACTTAAATGATAGAATGCGTTTCCCGTGGCGAAAGGGCGGCAATATGTTGAACAACACCCAGGCCAGTCGTCGCCCCTGTGCGTATCGCTCGACGTGCTACTCCATAGCAATGAGCTGCAGCATGCACGGTTGCATTGCACCAGCTGCTCCTAATCATCGTTGATCGGCAAACGCTTCAGCGGCGCCACTGACTGTCGCAGCATCAAGTCAGATCGGCTGCATCTTGAGCCAGTGTGCAAGTGCAGGGCGGCTCGTACTGACGTTTCGGTGGGGGGGATCGTGAGCTCTTGATCAGATCACGATGGGCAAGAGGCGGGCGTCCGGGTCCGGCTTGCAATCAAGCAGCAAGGTGGGAGGCTGATGAGCACACCATGCGGCACGCCGATGACGCATGTCATGCATGCGCTGATCATATTGGGGATGCTAAAACTGATGTAAGGGCTACTGTTACATGCAGAAGAAGGACAACTTGGACGCACGGCGCGTGGAGTTTGCGCAGACGCTGAGAGCGCTCAACAGCCAATTCTGTAGGTGTGCAGAACATGCCGCACCTAATTTCGTCTCGCGCTGATCAACATCTGACGACGTCTCTGGTCTAGCCTGCAAGCATATATGGGTGTCTGCGCTGTGCTGCTCAGGACTGCGACCCCAATGACAAATACATGCAAGCATGCGTGTCGCAAAATCGGGCATGATGTACTGGGGGATTAGTGATACCTGCGCGCATGCCAAGCCAGCCATAAGCGCAGCCGACGAGTTGACCATCCGCACTCCTGCAGCTGGGTGGAGGAGCAGAACAGGGACAAGCCGGCGGAGCTGTGGACAGAGGGCGTGGAGGACTACCTCACCCATGCAAAGGCGCGCGCTTGATTTTTGCCTGTTTTTCTGCAATGCGCTATATGCCGCAACACTGCATTTTGCCTACCGCAGGCACCGCTTCAGCAGGTACCGCTTCAGGCATCTGTGCATGGAGTCCGTTCTGTCGCTGTGCCTCATAGATGCACACGTCGGCTCGTGTCAAAGATGAACACCAGCAACACAGCTGCGATGCTGCGGCGCAGGCGCTGCTGGGGGAGTTTGCTGATGTGATCGATGAGGAGGACGGGGCAGAGGAATCTGACGGCGCAGACGCAGACGCCGCCGCCCCCCTGCGGCCCTCCGCGCCAGCCAGCGGCGGCTTCGGCGGCGGCTTCGGGCTGCTGGCCGCATCGGGCGGCGGCGCAGCTTCTCTGCAGCCGCCGTCCGGCTCTGACTTCGGCCTCCCAGCGAGCCAGCCAGCGGCCGGCCAGGCAGAGCAGCCAAAGTCGGGCCTGGCTGACTTTCTCAACTCCATACCGCCGGCAGGATCTGGCGGTAGCGGCTTCGGAGGCGGATTTGGCGGCAGCGGCAGCAGCGGCAGCCTGGGTGGCAGCGGTGCAAAGCTGCCAAAGCTGCCCGGCTTAGACGGCAGTGCCGGCCCTGCGGTGTCAGCCTTCGGCGGTGGTGGCGGCCTGGGCGGCGCCTCGGGTGGCTTTGGCGGCGGCAGCTCACCCGCGGCGGCCCCCATTGGCGCCTCACCGCCCACCTTCAACTTCAGCACTGCCTTTGGCGGCGGCAGCGGCTCCCTGCCCGCCGCACCGGCAGCGGCCAAGTCGTCTCCGGCCTTTGGTGCCGGTGACGGCGGCAGCAGCCCGGCGGGCAGCAAGCCTGATACATCACCGAGCGGCTCGCCTGCCTCCGGCGTTGGCGGTGGCGGCAGCCTGTTCGGCAGCGCCTCTGGGGGCTTTGGCGGCGGCGGCGGCTTTGGCGGCAGCGCTCTAGCTGTGTCCAAGGCAGAGGCTGCGTCGCCGCCGGCTGCAGTGACCTCGGGGGAAGCCGCCGCCGTGGCGTCCAGGCCCTCAGCATCTGGCGGCCTGTTTGGCGCGCCGCCGTCGCAGCCGGTGCCGTCCCTGTTCTCCGTCGGCGCCGGTGCGCCTGCGTTATTCGAGAGCTGCCCGCTCAAATTGGAACGCTAGCCGCGCCTGTTAGCACTGCCTGGCCGCTGCGCAGACTGTGCGCAAGTGCACTGCAGGGCCTGCCATGGGCTGGGCAAGGTCAAACGTGTCGACATCTAGGAGTCAACACCCCGCATGTTTGAAAGGTGATATCAGTCAATGCACCCACGAGGAGCTCTCGTGATTTGCCAGGCGCTCCGGGCGCCTCTGGCGGCGGTTTCAGCTTTGGGAACGCGTCGGCATTGGCGCAGAATGGCAGCGGCGCGGCGCCGGCAGCCGGCGACGATGACGCGCCGGACGAAAACCCTGAGGACAAGGTGAGCCAGCACTTACAAACGAACCTGATCAAATCCGACTGTGGATAACGATGATCTCAGCAGGTTTTCTTTCCCACGAGCTCAGACGCTGCATGCCAGGCATCTGCTGTGATGCGAACTTGGACGAGACCATGTCTAGTGGTAAAAACACATTCAGCCTATGTTTTTCAAGTTTCCAAGTTTCCAACTCAGATGTCATGCAGAAACTTCCAAGCAGCCCCCTCTGCGCCCTCTGTGTGTCGTGCTTCCTGTGTCCGGCGTTCGTGATACGGAGCGTGAACACGATTCACTGGCCCAATAGGTGAAGGTGCAGCTGGACGAGTCCAGCGCCGACATCCTGTTCCGAGAGAGCGCCAAACTCTACTTCCAGGTATGCCCGGCAGAGAATCGTCAGTTTTCTGCCTGCTGCGCCGGCATCCACAAGCCTGTTTGCCGAGACCGATGCTGTCATTCGTACACATCCCGAGGTCTTCGTCTCGCACTCCAAGTTGGGAACACACTCCGAGTTGCGTTAGGCCACTGAGAGTGTGCAATGTGTCAAGTACCATGACGCTGCCAGCGCTCTTGAGGTACCTGTACTGGAGATGCTGACAATATGGCCAATGAACCCTTACGATGACGGCCGCAGGACAAGTCGAGCAAGAAGTGGAACGACAGGCGCGGCAACCTGACGCTGCGGCGTGCCAACCCTGCCGGCACTCGACTTACCACATGATGTAGCACGCAATCTTAGGTCCCGCCTATGACCCCTGCCGGCGCTGTGCACAGGACAAAACTTCAAAGAAGTGGAACGACAGGGGGCGCGGCAACCTGACGCTGCGGCGCGCCAAGGCCGCAGACGGGAACAAGGGCCCCACCACCCCCTTCCTCGTCTTCACCATGGAGTCCGGCAGGTACGCGCCTTTGTTCTTTCGTTCTATTGTTTGCAGGATGTGAACTTCAACACGGCGTGTGGCAGACCGGCACACCCCCTCTCAGTCTTTGCCGTGGAGTCCGGCAGGCACGCTGCTGTGATGTCACTTGGCATGCGCCGCTGCTGCCAGGAGGCGACGCCGTGTCGTCAGCATGCCATTTGCTCTGTCGGGGCTTTGTAGCTTGCACAGCCGCCGCTGCAAGACGTTGACGGTCCTGCAGAGGTCTGGTGCACACCTCCCTAAACCCTAAACCTCAAATCCCTGTTCTCCTCCAGCTATCAGGGAGGCCTCTTGAGAGTGCGATGTGTGTTCACTGAGCAAGCGCTCGAAGCTGCCTCTCAGCAGTTCCTTTGCTGCGACGTGCAGGGTGCTGCTGAGTGCGAGCCTGTACAAGGGGCTCTCCATGCAGCTGCAGAAGGCCATGGTTCTCATGACGCTGGAGGTGCGGCTGCCGTCGTGGTCTGAATGAATATTTTGAGAGGGACACTAGCTCTGGTGGCGATCACCCTGCCTCGTGATTGCGCTTATCCGCCCTGCATTCTGGCTTGCAACAGCCTCGCTCATCATCACACCAAGACCTGACACTGCTGAAACTGCCTGCCAGTCCCTGATGTGCTTACGTGTATGCCCCATTCAAGTGCCTTCCAGCCGCCGAAATCAACAAAACTTTGCTGTCTACTCGCCGCAGGTGGCGGACACATTTGCGGGCGGCGAGGATGGGGAGCCGCCGGCGCCGGCGATGACGCTGGTGAACTTCCGGCTGCGCTCGGCGGAGGACAGCCAGCGCTTCCACGATGCGTTGACGCAGCACAAGCCGAAGTGAATGACACCTTGAGTGTGACGCTGCCAGTTTCTTTCTGAACTGGCGTGTTGCTGCAATCTATCGAGGGAGTCTATGCAGCAGTTGCCCTGTGAAATGAAGAATGCCCCACATGTCACCTAAAGCGTCACCAGAGCATTGAAGCAGACTGCTGCATGTGAGGTTTGGAGCAACGGTCGCACCATTGTTCCTGTGCGGGTGACATGCAGCCTGTGTCAGCTCTTGACTGGCGGACATGCTGTGCTTTTGTGGAGAGCAAAGTTGTGGCCTACCACTGTCTAGGTACCTTGCAAAGTGCGTGAGGTTAGCACGTCCGGAACTGTTGGCAAATGACACAGGAGGTTGATCATAGTTCATCCTCCTTGTTCATAAATCTATTCATGCTGCACCGCCTACAAACAAGTGACAGGCCGCGGGTCCGACGAATCTCAGGCAGGAGGCGAGCGCCTGTGAACGCGCAACACCACAGCGGCTGTAACAGCCTGGGCCGTCGGCGCACTTAATGAGTCGTGACGTATCAGACTACGATTTGAGCGCCTGGCTTCCGGCGCCCCAGCTCTCGCCGCATCCTGCCAGGAGTGACCACTGCAGTGCTGCAGCCCATGCCGCAAACGCCGCGACACGACTGATGATGTGTGATCGTGTCTGAACCACCATCGCTTCATAGCTTCTTCGCCTGAGCTTGCCGGATGGCCCTGCAGCCAGTCAACAAAAGATGTTCAGGTGCTTTTGCCAGAAGAGAGGCTTTGGAGAGGAAACCGCGTGGCATGGCGAGTTACGGCATGATCGTAGGACAGCAGCATGCACATGTGCCGCGCCGCATTGTCAGTGCCGAATGCAGTTCAGGCACAAGTTGCAAGCCGTACATGGGCATATCATCAGCAACAGGACACCAGCATGAGACCAGGCGAGAGTCCGACGGTGATGGGCAGCAGCGCCCTTTTGCTCAGAAAGACAGCATGAAATGTCAGATAGATCACACGGTGCAGACTCATTGTAGTGCACCGCGCGACGACGGCGTCAGGCCGATGGTGATGCGCGCCTGCACCACCAGCAGCCGCCTTGTTGCACACATTGATGAAGAGTTCCGACTGACCATACTCCAAGACGCCGCCATAAGACGCACCGCGCGACGACGGGCGTGAGGCCGATGGTGATGGGCGCGCGCACCGGCAGCAGCGCCTTGTTACACAGGAACGCCAACACCACCGCCGAGCCGCCGCCCGCGAGCGTCTTCTGCAGCCAGCCCTCCGGCTCCGCGTCCGCCTCCCTCTCTGCATGCAGGCAGCGGCTTTGTGATGCACGTGAAACCTCGGACTCGCATGCCGCCATCCACCTCGGTGTTGTCACATGCAAGCGGCGTGACTGCAGCGGGCATTCTCGCGAAGCAGCCTGCCGCTGCCGCTGCTGCATTGCCTGCCTGATTGAGCGCAACGGCTGCGCCGCGACGAGAAGCATGCCAAGGCGCAAAACCAGGCGCAGGCAGCCGCCGCACCTGACAGCAGGCCGTACTTGACGAGCGTGCTCTCAACGTCAACCTTGCTCTTCAAGGCAACGTACAGGCCTGCAAGATATGAAGAAGACGCAATGTGTCAGTCCATGGCCACCACCACGTGAACAATTCCACATGACACGCGAATTCTGGGAACGCCAGAGGCACCGCCATCGGCGCCGCACCGACCTGCAAAGGTCGTGGCATACACGCCCAAATGTACGCCGACAGCCGTCCTGCCATACTTTTTGAACAGTTCCTTCATACGGCCCGACATGGCTGCACCAAGGGCCGCTCTTCAAGCTGTCCGACAGCCAGGCGGGCAGTCCGTTCGAGATGGTCAAGCTGGATTTGAGCCGCTGCAGTTGCTGCCGCTGCGTTTTCTAGACACTAAGCTGCTCAGATAAGTATCACTCGCACGCAATGCGGCTTTCAGCAGCTTCCATCATTGCGTGCAGGTCGGCATCAAAAGTTTGACCAGCCAGGCGAGGTAAAGCAGAACGAGCAGGAAAGCATGGCAAAGAAATATTCGAAAGATTGTGCTGTGCCTTGGCTTGTTTTTTGGCATACTACTGCTGCGACATTGTCGCCAAGCCATGCAAGCACCGCAGGCAAGAGCGGCGGCGTTGCGTCGCATGACTAATGCGGGCATGAACATCTGCTGAAGAGATCAACACCACGCGTGCATGAACATCTGCTGTAGAGATCAACACCACGCCCGGACACCCAGAGCTACCCTGTTCGCCCCTCGCTACCGCGTGGCTGCGATTCAGTCGCCGATCAAAGCTTGCGTGAGTTACACAGCGCACACCAAGAACACCTGCAAGAGCGGCGCTGCACGCCTGACGGGTGACGCCTGCACACAACGGCAAACCAACTGCCCCTCCTGTGATGGAAGCATGAAGACCGTCAGCGTGCACGTGAACCTCGCTGCTGCCTGCCCTGCGGCAGCTGCCGACTCCCGCCCCACTCGGGCTGACGCCTCCCTCTCTCCGTGACACATGCTGCTCAGAGACAGCGCACTCGCCGCCTCGCCACGGCCAGCCCCCGCAAAGGCTTTCCAGCCTCTGCCCCGGCCATCTCTGCGACGCTGCCCATCACGACAACCACCGCAGCTTCCTCACGGCTTCTCGCTGGCGCACATCGCGCAGCGCAGGAACTCCGCCTCGCGACCCGCGTGGCTGTACGTGCACACCGGGCACTGCCACTCCACGTACGCGGCAGGCGCCGCCGCTGCCGGTGTAGGCGCCGCTGGCGCCGCCGCTGCTGAGCCGCCGACGCTGCCGCCCCACCCGTTTGCCTGCTGCTGCTGCTGCTGCTGGGGCGGCGGCGGCGCCGCGACGGACGCCACCGCTGCCGCCGGCGCCACGCCGTTGGGCCGCGTGCGGGTGGGTGAGGTGCGGTGCCCCGCCGTCACGGGCTCCCGCGAGCCGGTCAGCGACGACAGCGCGCTTGTTGCCAGCCGCCCCGGGACGTTGGAGGGGTTGGCGTTGGCGGGGTTGGGGTTGTAGGGCACGCGCGCCGCCGGCTTGGGCTGCGGCTGCGGCGGCGCTGCGGCAGACGCGGCCGGCTGCAGTGGCCCGTTGGTGGCGGCGGGCAGCGCGGCTGCCCGCGGCGCTGCTTTTGTGGTGCTGGGCGCGGCGCCGGGCGGCAGGTAGGCCGGGCGGCCCTGCGCCTTCTTCGCCGCCTGGCGCGCCGCGGCGACGGCCGCCTGCAGCAGGGACGTCAATAGCGGGAGTCAATACGATGAGATGATTTGAAATGGGTCATCATGAGAAGGACAGCTAGCACTCGTATCGTATGTCGCACTACTAGCGAGCTTCTGCAGCGAGGCGTCGATGTAGCGAGTCGCTGTAATGCTGTATTGTGGGAAGGGGGTCAATGCGCCCCACCTGGCCGCCCTGATACGTCGCCTTGCCCTGCCGCTGCGCCTGCTGCGCCTGTTGCTGCTGCTGCTGCGCCGCCAGCTGCTGCTGCTGCCATGACAGCTGCTCCTGGAACGGCGCCTGCGCCTGCTGCGGCGGCTGCTGCTGCTGCTGCTGCTGCGCCTGCAGAAAGGCCCCATTCTGGTGCAGTTGCTGTTGCTGATGCACCTGCGGCTGCGCCCAGTACGCCGCCGACTGCTGGGGCTGCTGGAAAGGGGGCAATGCCTGCGCCGCGTGCTGCGCCGCCGCCTGCTGCGGCTGCTGCTGAGGCTGCTGCTTGGGTTCTGCGGCAGTGGAATGGATGGCAGTGGAAGAAGTCTTCTTACTTAGGGTGTGCTTGCACATTCCAATCAGGACGCCTTGTGATTGCGCTTGGCGACGCACTTCAATGGTTTCAACCTGCTTTTCAGCCGCACAGAGTAGCAAGGAGCCGCACCCGAGCAAAGTACCGCGCACAAAAGCACAGCGTGCCGCCATAGTGATTGAGCACGGGATCTGAGCGCACACACTGTGCATACCGGGCTGGAATTTAAGTGATATTGCTTGGAGTTACCTGCACTGGGGAAGAACATGTGCATGTCGAAGGCCGCGCTGCCGGAATCGGCGGACGCCGCGGGGCTTGTCATAGATGCCGCGCAACTGGGGGGGCGCCCGATCGGGCTGGCCGGCGCTGCACAGTGTGGAACGAAAGGTTGAGGAATGTGGGTCATGCTTTTCCTGCGAGCGCATCTGGGGGATAATTTGCTGCCGCTGGGAGTGCGCCGGGGCGGGCTTTGGTTTTCAGAAATGTTCTTGAAACCCAACAGAGGTTTGCTGTTGTGAGGGCGGGTGTACGCTGCACGTCACAAAGCTGCTTTTTTTAGTATGACATTGCGGTGCCAGGAACAGCGCAGAGTCTTTGACGGTGCTTGCTCAAGATGGATGCTCAACACTGCTCCAAAATTGCAAGAGACGGCGCAACTGGGCATGTACGTCAGGAAAGCATGCACGCTGCAAGGCAGAAAACCCCAACAGACCCTGAGAGGCGCGCACCCGACGGTTGCGCAGCAGGCTGGCTGCGCAGCAGCGCGACCGGGGCGGCGCCGCTGCCGGCCGGCGAGATGGCAAGGCTGCCCACGCCGTCCATGACGCCGTCCGCCGGGCTGAAACTGCCGAAGGTGAGGCCGCCGGAGAAGCCCGGCGGCGGCTGCGCGCGCAAGTCGGTTGTCCAGATTCTTGTGACTCCTTATTCCAAACAGGAATGAGGCATGTGCACGTCGGAGGGTGCATGAGGAGGGCCTGCAAGCTTCGGTGGACTGATGCAGGATTCAGAAAACTCAATAGAGGCGTTGCAGCCGCCAGAGTGCATCCTCAGGTTGCATCACACCTGCAAGCGGGCGGGCGGCGCTGGCACGCTGACGGGCGCGCTACGCCGTGCCGGCGATTCCGACGCCACCACCGCCAGAGGCGGCTGCTGCTGCGGCGCGGCCTGCTGCTGCGCCGACGGCAGCGGCGGCTGCGCCACCAGCGCCTGCTGCTGCTGCGGGGACAGAGCCGCGGGCGGCGGCGGCGGCTGCGCCCGCGGCGGCGGAGGCGGCGGCTGCGCCCGCGGTGGCGGCGGCGGCGCGGGCTCCATCGGCGGCGGCGGCGGCGCCGTCGTGACATTGGGCTGCATTGCGCAGCGGCGCTCGTGCGGCAGCGGCGGCTGCGGCGGCGCCTTGCGGCGCGTCGCCCACAGCTTCTGCTCGGACGCCGTGATGTCGCCGACCTGCGACCGAATGTGCTGCGGCACCGAAAACAGGGCAACGTGTTAGCCGAGACGCGCATCGACATGGAGGCCACCTTATGCATTCAGTCCACAGGCTCAACTCTCAAGGCTGCATGTTCAACAGATCTTCAATTCTTCGAGCCGCTATCATGGTGCTGACTAATGCGCCACTTGTACATGCAGAACGAGATGTGACCAGGTACGATCCCAGTTTCCCTCTTACGAATTTTACAGCTTGGTGTCGAGGACCCACCGTCAGGTGCTGCTCCACATCGGCGGTATTAAGGATGGGCTGGCTGAGGCTGTGCAGCCAGGGGTTTGTAGGAAGAATCGGGGTTTGAAGGACCCACCGTCAGGTGCTGCTCCACAGCGGTGCTGTCCATAATGGGCTGGCTGAGGCCATGCAGCAGCGTATTCCAGCCCGCCGGGTGGCCCGACAGCCGCTTTGCCTGCGCGTCAGGCGCTCGACCGTCAGCAAGGGCTGTACTTATACCTTTATCAACCCTAGCCGTCAGTGCAGCACGCCAAGACATGCTAGCACGTCGGGACCCTCCAACTCACGGAAAGGCCAGCACATCCCTGCCTGCCAAACGGCGATATGGGGCGAGGACAGTGTCAGATCTGTGTAGAGAGGGGTTTCTGTGGATTCCACATTATGCTTCCGCCACGCGTGTGACTGTTGTGCACTTTTCCGCCGCAGCGGGTGGCGTAAAGTGGAGTGAGACGAGTGTTCAAGCCGCGAGCTGGTTGCACCGCGAGCTGGTTGCACAGCCAACCGACCCAGTCTTCCCGCCCTCGCCCGCCATTGATATGGCAACACCACGATGCAAATTTCTTTGGTCTTGATCCGTATCAGATGGCACAGGACATCGCCAAAAAAACAGGATAAATGCAAACCTGGACCGCGAGCTCGCAGCACAGCCAGCCGACCCAGTCCTCCTCGCCCGTCTCCGCCAGGCGGCTGATGAGGCAGCGCACCATGCGAGGCGCCTCCATCCCGTTCATCTGCAGCCGCGTGCGCGGAGTGGAGTTGGCGCTGCTGCTGCTGCTGCCAGGCGGCTGTTTGTGGGGACGATGCACAGGAGAGCGGTCTGAATTGCATGCAGTACAAGGCAGGGCGGCATGGTGCTTCGTGGCCGACTTCCCGATGCAAACGATTGGTCAAACACAGCGTGCTTTTGGGCAAGCGTGCGGCGATGTACAGTCAGTACAAGCAAGTGTTATGAGGACTCGTAGAGGGTTTAAGGCGCACCGCCAGCTCAGCGTAGGAGCTGCACAGGTTGCTGGCCACCAGGCAGATCAGGTCCCGCACCGCCTCCCAGTGCCTGTGATGCACTCAAGAGTCTCGTTCGAAAGTCCTGCGTCCCGAAGCATCTTCTACATAGTGACGCAGCCTGTGCGGCATCCAGGTTGCACGCAGCACCGGGCAGAGTGCGTGGGCAGACTGCACGGCAGGGAGTGATGCGCAACCGCCATACGCACAGGCGCCGGCAGGGCCGCCCGTGCGCAGTCACGACACTTCAGGGTGGGGTGGCGGAGTGACAACCGAGGGTGTGGGCGCACTCTGGGGCCGGCGTCTGTATGGCGAGCAGGACCTCCAGTGCGCGGGCGCCGTGCGTGCTGTCCGCCAGCTTCTTGGCGGACTCCGCAATGATGCGCCCCAGCTGCGATAACAGACGAGAGGTTCAGCGATTCTGATTCAGAACCTTTTCATGCCGAGGCAACAGGTTTTCAGGGCAACCGACTTGTGCCTCCTGAAGCGCAGGGCATTGCGAAAGAGACCCTCGAAACATGTGAACAATCCAGTGTCAACAACTCGTTGGTTCCGACCTTCAGGGAGGCGGGGTTGGGGATGCCGTAGACGGCCTGCGCCGGCAGCCGGTGGCTCATGGGGGCGTACAGCGTCGGCAGCAGCAGCTGCGGGTGGTCCAGGAAGACCTGCGCGACCGCGCCCAGGCCCTCCCCCGCCTCCCGCCAGTGCGGCGTGCCCGCCACCAGTGCGTCCGACTGCGGTCGCAGCAGAGGTGGGGTTCGAACCGCATCAAATGCTGAGGGTGCCCAAAAATGGTAATGCAACTGCCGCCAGGCCCTCCCCCGCCTCCCGCCAGTGCGGCGTGCCCGCCACCAGCGCGTCTGAATGCGGCAGCGGCAAATCAGCCCGGAAGACTAGTCTGGCCATTATGTGTGATGAATTCGCACGCACAGTTGTCGTCAGGCCCCCGCCCGCCTCCCCCCAGTGCGGCGCGCCCTCGCCAGTCGGCCTTGTGCAGCTGGCCGCCGCGCTTGGTGTCCTGAACTAGCGGGAGGCTCGCAGAAACCGAATGAAAGCAAGCAGAAACAAGTGCTAGATGAACCCACCAGTCGCCAGGCGGCCTTGTGCAGCTGGCCGCCGCGCTTGGTGTCCTTCAGCAGCGCCGGCAGGTGCGGCTGGATGGCCTTCAGGAAGGCGGCGATCTCAACGTGCGCGGACGCCACATTCATGAGGCGGCACAGCACGAAGAAGCCCTTCTCGTGCTGCAGCATGTTCCAGGTGTCCGCGAGGACCGGCTTGATGAGCATGGCTGCGCAGTTCAGGGTTGTGTCAGGGTTTGATCAGGGGTTTGGATCTCCTCACTGTGCGCGGACGTGCCGGCAGTCGTGGAGCAGCAAGTCGCTCTGGAAATGCGCCTTGCTGAGGCAAATCTTGTGGTACTACGACAACTTCCTTTCCGTGTGCATGCGAACTCCTGTGCATACGGAACTCCTGTGCATACGAAACAATGCACGAAACTGAGCATCTACCCACAGGGAGCAACGTGTGACTCACCGAACATGTCGTCGTGGACGGGCTGGCCGCCGAGGGCGCGCACCATTGCCTCCTTCGACAGGATGCCCTGTGCATATGCACATAACAGAGTCGCTTGAGAGGGTACATAAATGAAACAGCGGAGGCCCCGATGTAGGAGCAAGGCAGGGGTGCCGGTTCCCACGAAACAGCGGAGGCCCCGATGTAGGAGCAAGGCAGGGGTGCCGGTTCCCATCAGCGGGCGCCCCCCACGTTGGCGCGGTAAGCGGTGCAGCAGGCGCACAGATGCCCAGCCGGGGCCCTGTCAGTTCCTGCCTGCTCGGTCTTTTAGAATTGGGGATATCCTGATTGTGCGCTATTGCCTCACCTGGTCTCGGTAGGCGGTGAGATGTTGGCGCAGCTGTGCGGCAGCCAGCAACAGGTCCTGCATCGTATAGCTGCCGAAGGTGTGCTGCACGACCTCTGGCCAGCGGCGCGCCTCTGCAGGCGCACAGGGAAAGCCGGCGTCTGGGCCGGAGGTTGGAGTTGGCGCAATATTGGGTACTGTGCCTGAGGACCCAGATTCTGGTTCCAGCTCGGCACACTGCGGATGCCTGCTGCGCACAGTTGGTTGCAAGGGAAGCAGGCGCATGGCAGAACAGGTAACAGGCAGGTTCCTGTTCACCTTCAATGCAGTTTGACATTACCCGCTCACCTGAGATGGTTTTGACGAGGTACACCAGGCGTGCCTGCCCCTTGACCTTCACCGCCGCCAGAATCGTGTCCTGCACCTCGTCTGCACGGCACCAACATGCCAGAGCCTCAGCGAGAGCAACAGACCAGTCTGACTGACAGGGTTGGCGGTTCAGTGAGGGTCTACCAACGGTGAGTGTTCGACAATGTGGGTTCATATGAAATGCAAAGAAAGCATCGCAGATGCTGCCGGTGGACTAGTCTGACAACAGGGATCCATGCCGATGTCAGAGTTGAAAGCCGTCATCTGTCAAGTTTGCACAAACGCGGCGCACCGAGAATACCACCACCCTCCAGGGAGGGGGTCCCAGCCGCGTGGAAGGTTTGGTTGAGGCCCGGGTGGTATTTCTCATTGCACAGTTTGATCAGGTCGCTGGCACGTGCGTTCAGCACTTGTTCCTGCAACCACATATTTCGAGGTTGATGCGGAGCGACCATGCTGTTGTTCTAGGTTTGGATGGTGCGTGTCGCTGGACAGCTTGGACAGGTCGCCCAAGTTTTCCCCCGTCTCCTGCTGCCAGGGGTTCAGGACTTTTGTCAGAGTCGAGGTCTGTCTGAGGAATGCAGGGAGCACACTCTCCATGTCTGTTTGGTACCCATGGGCGCTTGGGCGCAACCGCCAGGCGTGCCGCCTGCCGCCTGGAGCAGTTCTCCGCTTTTCAATCTTACTGTCCAAGCTGCCGTGTTTCATGTGGCGCCTTTTCCACCATCCGCAGCGCCAGCGTGCAGGAGTTCGGCCTCTTGGTCCATGCGTGATGCATGTTTGAATCCTGCCGTTGATCCAGCCGCCCGGTGCGTGCGTCATGCACATTCGCACCATCAGGCGCGTTCGCACCTTGCCGCCTACGATCTTGGCGGGGATGGCTGGCGTGCCCTGCGCCGCGCTCAGGCCGCACTGGTTGCACTCCCGCCGCTCCATCGAGTTGGTGATGCGGCAGCGCGGGCACTGCCAGTTGGACCGGGCAGCGTGCTGTCCGCCGTGCTGCGGGGCATGCGGCTGCGGCTGCGCCTGCGACGGGTACTGCGGCGGCGGCACCTGCAGGACGGGCAGCGGGCTCTGGCGGTGTAGGGAAGACTTGAATCTTGCCACTGAAATGAGCGTGCCCACAAGCGGCCCATGGCTGCAGGACGGCCTCTTGGTGGCGGGGTGCTCTGAAGCACTGCGAGATCATTACGTCCAGTCCCATTCGTTGACATGGCTCACTGGGACTGTCCTGGCATACACAATGCACGGGTACTTGCAGTTCCAACACACAAGGTGCATAGGAAAATGACTCACCGCCCTGCGGTTCACGGCGTCCGTGCGCGCTTTGGCGGCAAATGAGGCCGCCTTGTTCGCCTCCAACAGCGAGTAGGACTCGCCCTCACTGCGGACATGGTCACAACCGATTGAGTGGAGCTCAAAGGTTCCAGATGTGTCCGCTGCCTGCAAAGCAGCACTGCGTGTGCCAGAAGCAGGCGAGTTGGTCGGCTTGCAAACATGGCAGTGTTGCAGAATAGGTGGGATGGAACAGCTCACTCGTCCGTGCCCTTGTAACCAGCTACCAAGCCGCGGCAGAAGGGACAGGTGACACCGTTGTCAGCCTGCGTTGGCCCAAGGAGCCGAAATCAGTCGCTGGCCATGGCGGCAGGACGTGCCAGCTTGTGCGAGCCAAAACATGCGTTGTGCATTCAGGCCTGCGTGGGTTCGTGTCGCCACGTCCATGCGCCAACGAGCATGTCCATGCAGGCTTGCCTTGGAGATCAGTTGATAGCGCATCCGCGCCACGCATGCCTCGCAGATCTTGTGCTTGCACGGCTGCAGCGACACGGCCTCCGGCGCATTCAGGCAGATACCGCACGCGTCTTCGCCCTCATAGTCCGCAGCATCTCCAGCCTTGGACGCTGTGGCGCCCCAGACGCCTCCGCCTCCCCAGGCTGACTTTACAGCCATGCTGTGCTACCCCTGTCGGACGCTTACGTGCCGATCGCCGGCACTGCAGCTTATGTAGATCGGGATTTGAGGTGCGCCGAGGGCCTACGACTGAGATGGCCGGCGCCCCGACTGCTTCGAGGTCATCTCCGATAGCTATGGCAAAGCATGTCCACATCGAGCCTCAGGAGAGCGCGTATCGATCGAAACGCGTAAGTCAGCCAATAAGGCAGCTGGCAGCATGTGCATGAGTGATCGAGGCGCTGCCAACTTCAAAGCACGCTGCCACAGAAGCAAATCACGGTCGACAGTCGGGCTGCCAAAGCTGCCACCGCAGCTGAGAGGCAACGAGCAGCGTTACGCAGCGAGTCCTGCAGGCCTAGAAGCAGACTCGCAACAAGAGGGCGATTCGAGTGAAGCGCTGGGTTCCCTTCTGAGCTTTGACATGAGGTGGCGCAGGCGCAGGCGAAGCATCCGAGGTTTGGAGCCCAGCAGCGCACACCTCTAATTGCACCTGCACATAGTCCCTTCTCGAAGATATCGACATCCGCAAACATTGGGGCGTGTGCGGCTTTGTGTCTCTCAAACAATATCTCTGCCATCCCAATATCAACTGGGCCTCAGGATCATCTCGCAGGCCAGGAGAGCGCCTTCTCGGTACCTAGCAGGGCAGCAGGCCCCGCTGCATGCCGTCCAGGTCGCGGTCGCCGCGCAGGCGGCATGCCAGCCGCAGCCCCGACGCACGGCGCAGGGAGCGCCGTCACCGCAGTAGAAGCGCTTCGCCTGCGCGGCAGCCGCGCGGCTCGCCCAGCTACCGGGAGCCCCGCCGCTCACCGCCGCGCTTTAACGACCAGCGCCACGACCACGACGACAGGCACAGGTGCCGCAACCGACAGCTTCCGGCCGCGACGGCAGCAGAAACCGGGCGCTTGCATGCTGCACATGCGGGGAAACTCCGATGCACTGGACGGCGTGCTCAGCAGTCAGCACTCCATTGCCAGCTATATCTTAGTATACGATCATTGCAAGGTGACTTCATGTCAAGATGACCGCTTGCGAAGGAATGCAACCACACGCCTCATGCTGCGCAGAGGCGGTGGGAGGGGCGGCCCCGGCGATGCATATGGCGGCAGGAGCCAGCAGCAGTACCCGCCGCCGCCTCCGCGCTCGTTCACGGCGCGCGGCAGCTATGGCGGCGGCAGGGGCGGCGGCGGCGGCGGCGCCAATGGGCATCCGAATGGCTATGATGACGATGACTTTGGCATCGTGGCCACGGACATGTCGGACTTGTGAGGCCTTCTCGTCTGCACCGCCAAGCAAGGGTGCCATGCACCAGAAGATCATCCTCGCTACTGTCTGCACAAGCGCCGAGGGCATGAGCACGCAGTGTGCGATATGTGCAAGGGCCTGCAGCGCTGCCAGACACGGAAGCAGCCAGGTCACTGCATCCATTTCAGCCACGTGATGCTAGCTGACGCGCAACTGTGTCCATCTGCGCCGCAGCCGGAGGCAGAAGCGGCAGAAGCTCAAGGAGATGAATGCCAGCTGCATATGGCGCATCACGCCGACGCCATCGCTTTCGCCAGAGCGCAGCGCGTCACCCGAAGCGGACGGCGCCGCGTCTCCCGCCGGCTCCGAGGACAGGTGCACTTGGCTAATGCTTTGGGGAGGCTGATGTCTGTGTGCTACGCCAGAAACGCGATGTCCAGGGTTGCGATGTCTAGTGACAACAGCAGGCTGTATGTCCACAAGGCTGGGCATCTTGCAGAGTTCCGGCTTCTCGGCTCGAGACACTCTGTTTGAATTCGGATGTTGCTGTTCATCGTACTCCTTCCCAACAGCTCGGCAACTCTCTCGTGTAGTGGAAACCGCGGCAGGCATCGCGGCGAAAAGGGCGCCGCTGCCGGCAGCGACATTGACGCTGAGGCCGCAAAGGCACGCAAGCGCAAGCAGCGCAAGCGCTCCACCGCGAGTCCGTCGCCGGCAGCAGCGGAGGCCGCAGTCCCCAGCGAGCCTGCGACAGCGCCCACGGCCGAGGTGAGCCCAGCGGCATATGCATCAGCTTGTGTGCAGGCAGCTCCTTTGCTTGGCTTGTGAGCCAGATGCTGTGAGGCGTCCCAAGTCATGTTTGCCGGCTCGCTTGACTTGCTTGGTCGGCACACTGATGCACCAAAACAGGGATGATACATGGCCGTCCGGTCCACTGTCTGGACCATCAGCCGCCCAGCCCTCCTGTCTGGCTTTGCGGCCTGCGGCCCTGACCCCTCAAATTCTGCTGCAGGCCGACATGGACGAGCCGGCGGGCGGCCTGCTAGCGGAGCTTGCGGGCGCTGCTGTGGAGGTGGACAGAGCGGAGGTGTCTTTGTTCAAGTGAGTCGATTTCCTCACGTTTGCATGGAGAGTGGGTGATACGCGGGTGATGCTGGGTACACAATCTGCCTTGTACTTCAAGCGCCTCATACTTCCAACTTCAAATCTCTAGTCAAGGGTTCTCGTAGCCAAGCCTCCCTACCATCAGAGGCGACAGCCCTTAGCTACATGAAGCTTCTCTACCTCGCCAAATGTAGACTCAACACACCTGCCTCCTCTTCTCGCAGCGAGTGGCTGGCGGCCTCGCTGCCGCAGCGGACGATATCGCGCGGCATATGGGGTTGGAGGCGCTGGAGCGGAACAAATGGAACAGTTCCAAACATTCATGTCAATGCACGGTCGATCTATCACCCGCAGCGAGTTGTGGCGGCCAAGTCTGCCGCGGCGGACGAGATCGCGCGGCAGGCGGAGCTGCAGGCGTTGGAGGAGAAGCAGCTACTGTCTGGCTACACCATTCAGTACCGTCTCCTCATTCCTCCCCTCCCTCTTTGCCCGCAGCGAGTGGCTGGCCGCCAAGTCTCCCGCAGCGGACGACATTGCGCGGCAGGCGGAGCTGGAGGCGCTGGAGGAGGAGCAGATTGTAGACACTTCGGACTTGTTTTTGACGCACAATCAATACACAACCCCTTCTGCAGCGAGTGGCTGGCGGCCAAGTCCGCTGCAGCGGATGAGATCGCGCGGCAGGCGGAACTGGAGGCATTGGAGGAGGAGCAGATGGTGGGACCTGAGCCGCTGCCGGCAGAGCAGCGGGGCGGCGGCATCACCGGCTTCGACACCGGCGCCCTGCGGCCTGGTATGCAGTGTGCTTGTGCTTGTCAGTGTCGACGGCGGTTTCGTGACCTCTCCACCCCTGGACTGGCACCCGCCCGCGCTGCTGCCGCAGAAGCAGCCGGCATGGTTGCAAATCGGCCGGTCAAATGCGGCCTTCTTGGCTGTCAGAGTATGCGTTCTGGCAGGCTATGTCTGATATCTGTGCAATCAGCAAATGTAGCACAACACACATATGTTCAACCGTTCCGAATGACTGATGGCTGAACGTGGGCATGCCCGGCCGGGGGGGTGGCAACATGGCGTATGTGTTGGAGGGCAAGCGCATCTCGCGGCTGGGAGAGGTGGGCCTGCAGGCGGAGGAGTTTCATGCTCAGTACACTTCTTGCTGCCAGGCTAGGGCGCAACAATGGCGGCGTATGTCGCAGAGGGCAAGCCCATCCCGCGGCGGGGAAAGGTGGGCCTGTGGGCGGAGGAGATGGAGCGCATTTCAATTGGCAAACTGTGGTGTTGCTGAAACCACTCAGTCAATGCACAGGCGAGGGCGCGGCAATGGCGGCGTATGTCGCAGAGGGCAAGCGCATCCCGCGGCGGGGAGAGGTGGGCCTGCAGGCGGAGGAGATCGAGCGCTTCGAGGGGCTGGGCTACGTTATGTCTGGCTCGCGACACAACCGCATGAATGCCGTGCGTGTGCGCAAGGAGAACCAGGTGCGGTTCTCGACACAACAGGACGGCGGCCCCAAGGCGCCAGTACACGATGATCTAAATGAGGTCTGGAATCTGGCAGAAAGGGTTATGTATCGAGTGGGAGCAGCCCCGCTGCTGCCAAGGCGCAGCGCGTGCTTGCAAAGCCACGGCCACACAGGTGGCCAGAATGGCATGCACAGTGCGCAGCATGCGCCTGGTATAGCGAGCTCCGCCCACTGGGCATGCCATGGTCTCGTTGGCTTGCTGTGGTGACACTTGTCACTGATCCTTCTTGAGCAGCAGCATCAGCAGCAGGGTCCGGTGATTGGCTGTCATCGCGAGTATCCCAGCCAGGTTCGTTGGGAGCTTCATGCCCCTGCCCCAACCCAATGTTAGCCAGTGTTTTGAACTGTGACTCAGTCATAGGTCAACTTGTGTACTTCAGTCGTACGTCCAGAAGGATGGCGGAAAGCAACGGAAGGAATCTCAAGTTGCTGTCCTGGGCGTTGTTGGACACATTGCTGGACAAGCCATGTCCCTCGGCAGGCTGTGCTCCCAGCGCCCCAGTGCGATGGGCGGTGCGAATAGTAAAGGACCGCCGGCGGCCGTTCACACGGCCAACTGCCTGAATGGCAGACGGCCTCAGTGTGGTTAATCTTGCCGCTGATCCAGAAGGAAGTCCGGGAAACAGAGGCGCTGGCGCTCGCAAACTTGCCACCGTCCAGAGAATGCTGATCTCCCATGTTCAGTGATTGTGTTAAGCGATTGAATCTGCCTTTTGTTTTGCCGCAGATCTACACGGCGGAGGAGAAGCAGGCGCTGGCGCTCCTCGATGTTGCGGCGCAGGAGAAGGAGGCCATGCAACATCCTCTCATCGTCAACTTTTCTCACGTATCCATGATTCCCCACAGATCTATACAGCGGAGGAGAAGCAGGCGCTGGCGCTGGTCAACTTTGCGGCCCAGAAGGAGAAGGAGGCCAAGGTGCTGTCCGACCTGCGCAAGCTGGTGGAGCGCTCCCTCGAGGACCCCGACTCGGCCGCGGCGGCGGCGGCCGCCGCAGCCGCAAAGCCCTGAACGAGCCGCGCATGAGTGGGGGCGGTTGCCGCCAGGCCACGACAGAAAGCAGCCGCCGCCGCTGCTGCCGCCGCTGCTGCCGCCGCCAAGGGAGGTATCTTCAGAATGGCCCCTGAGACCGTTGAACACACGTCCCGGCATGGAATCCGCCGCTGCAGACGCCGCTGCCGACGCCCCGCCCGCCACTGGACGCTGATCGCGGAGCTGCGCGCTCACGGCTGCCGCCGCCACGCCAGGCCGGGCGCAGTGCATGGTGCACTGGGTCCGCTGCACCAGCCGCCGGCGAGCTGCGACCGTGCGACGTGCTGCAGCGACGATGATCCGGCCGCAGCATGCGCCGCCGGCTCAGAGGAGATTGCACCTAGGTGTCGGGATCAAAAAGCTGCTGCACCCGAGATGGCCGCAGCGGGTGATTGCACATCTGCATGCATGCGGCGCCATGCGCGGAACTTCCGGCAAACTCGCGGCAGCCTGCTGGACCCTCCCGTCGCCAGACATGTGCAACGCTTGAGTGCGATGCTTGAGTGACAGCATTTGGACATTCGAGTCGAGGCTATATCAGATTGTCCAAGCAAATGTCAGAGGCAGCCTCGTCATGATCCAGCTGGAAAGCATGTGTGTCACAATTGGTCAACAAGTACGACAGGTGCCAATCGGAACATTGTGGAACCACACCCCGCCGCTCGCCAGGTCCACTGGCGCAGCCCCAATGTCAGTCTTGCACGGGATAGGGGGTGTCGCGGTGAAGGCAAGGCATGGATGAAGGCTTGCGGAGCCGTGCTGAGGCCTCCGGTGTCATGAAGGTGCATCTCATGAGATGCACCTTCATGACACCGGAGGCATGTATGATCATACATGGCCGGCTGTCGCAGCATGCAGTGACAGGACGGACCAGTGGTGCTCATGGATTCTGGCTACCATGCTGACCTCTTTCAGAACACAGCGTTCCTGCAACCCGAAAGGGATGGACGTGGAACACTTGTGCATGGCGATGGCGCGCTGACGGTGCGGCGCCATGTGTGCAGATTGACGACACGGGGCGCATCGTGGACTTTGCGGAGAAGCCGACGGGCGACGCGCTCAAGGCCATGGAGGTGGACACCACCGTGCTGGGTCTCGACGCCGCGCGGTGCGCTCTCCTGCGGCAAAACCCTCGACTCGAAACCTTAAACCCAGGGCCATTTGAGGCGGACGCCACCATGCTGGTTCTGTGCTGCTTGGTGCACCTTCTGCAAATCCTGAATTCCCCTCACATGGCAGACCCAGCGTGCTGCTCGGCACGATTGCTGCCCATCACACCGTGGCATACACCGCCAACGCGACGGAAAGGCGGCCGCCTGGTGCGCGCAGTGCGAAGGAGATCTGTTCAGTTCCTGTTCAATAGAACTGAACAGCACTCCGACACCAGGGCCACTGGAACATTGGTTCCAGTGGCCGTGCATCGAGCATGTTCCGTAGGTGTATTAATCGTCTATGGGCCACATTCGGCCTTTTCAGCTCGTTGCCAGACCGTGAACCAGCGCGTACATAGAAGCGAAAACAGGGGTCGGCGAGCGTCCCTGCCCGTACCCTTTCGCATCTATATGACTCCCTGGTTCAGCTCGCAGCCAGACCATGAACCAGCGCGTACATAGAAGCGAAAACAGGGTTCGGCGAGCGTCCCCGCCTGTACCCTTTCGCATCTATATGACTTCCTGTACTAGCCCCGGAATCGAGTCGCGGCGGCGAAATTTGGCGTGATCCAGGCAAGACACACATACAAGCAGCTAGGTGTTCGTGGAGAGCGCATATGCACGCGCGATGCACAGCCGCGTCTTTTTTAGCCAGCTGTTAATCCGTCACTAGGCTGCAGCCCTGCCGGTTCGAAGTGGAGTTCCCGCCGAAAAATAGTACTTGACAATGCTGGACGCACATAGACGCGAAAAGGTATTGCCGGCGACGCTCGCCCGTCCGTCCATGTTTCGCATTTATGCACAGCCTTCCCTTTTATTCAACGAGCTGAAACAGGAAGTCATATAGATGCGAAAGGGACGCTCGCCGAACCCTGTTTTCACTTCTATGTACGCGCTGGTTCACGGTCTGGCAACCTATTTCGCATAACCTGCATTTGTGCGGCCGTGCTCCCTGAGCTTCCGCCGGCCCCGAGCTGAAACAGGGAGTCATATAGATGCGAAAGGGTACGGGCAGGGACGCTCGCCGACCCCTGTTTTCGCTGCTATGTTGCCTCGCCTGAGAGTGTGCGAGGCATAGGAGACGCGACAGCTGGCGACTCATACACGCCCCCAAACCCCAGCACAACTCTGCGAGTACTTGCATGCCCAATCTAGCGCGTGATCTACCTCGAGGCGACACAGGGGCGGCTTGCTCATCACCGGCCCGGTGCTGTCTTGTCTAGTCGGCTACCACGAGCTTATTCCGCCTCACGGTGCGCTGTCTAGAGGCTCCTTACATGCTTTGTTGGCCAATATCTCAATTCCAACAGCCTTCGGGTCGAATCCTGCTCAGCATCAGTGCCTCCTGTCACCGGTTGTCGTCTCCTAGTGGCCGCGGCAGCTGAGGGCTGGTGGTTTCGGCCAGCAACGCTGCGCTGTTTGCTTGGTTTCCATTTGCATCTTCCGTCCCGGCGCGCCTTCAAGCGTGCTGGCGGCAGTGTTCCGTAGTGGCCGTCCGCTCCAAATCGTCTGCCTGACGTCGGTGCGTGTTGCTGATGGAAGTGCTGATAGTGGGTTAATTGTGGCCGACCTGACTTGCAGGCGCACAGCGACGGCATGCACTCACTGTCAGTGGCCTGCTACGGCGGTGCACCACGTGCCGGCGGTGTCGGCTGCGCCATTGGCAGCGCTGACGCCGACGAATGCATGGACACGGCGGAGATGATCAGTGCAGCCAGCGATCTGCACCTGCTGCGCGGCAGCGTCGCCGACGCCGCAGCGGCGCAACCGCCATCAGCCCCGGCTTCCGCCCCCACGCACAGCCGCTGGTTCAGCTCCATGCTGCAATCGCGGAGTCCAGCGGCGGCGGCCGCGGCGGCGCCAGCAACGCTGCCGCAGCGTCAGATCAAGCTGCCGGAGCCGCCGCAGGTGCAGTCGCCGACGTCCACCCTGCAGACCGTCGACTTCGGCTCGCAGCAGGCGGCCCACGGCAATCGCACAGCATACTCAGCACCTGCAAGGCCAGCGGCGCCGCCGCAAGACGAGCGGCTGCTGCGTGCCACGGTCAGCGCGCCGGCGGAGGTCGCCGCGGCTGCAGTCCTGGCAGCTCAGGCGCACCGCGCCACAGTGCGGCGCGCCAGCGTTGGCGTGCGGCAAAGCTGGCGGCAGCAGCTGGCATCGGAGACGCGGGCAGAAAATGCGGAGCGGCGCAGAGCGGCCCACCAGCTCGAGGAGGAGCTCACCTCCGAGTGCGTCCTCCATGTTTTTAAATCGTGGAGTACCATTGCTGGTCCTGGACTGCCAGAGAGGACGATTGATCTGTCTAACGATGTGTACAGCCTGTCCCCTTTCTGCCTCAGCTGCTGTGATGGCATTGTGTCCCTGCTCAGGGCACATCGCCCACACATTCCAATCGCGTTGCAGGACTGACCGGCGGCTGCGGGTGGCGTGTGCGCGCCTGGACGTGAACATAACAGCGGCGCTGATCAACACCGGCGCGGACGTCTGCTCCTGCGATTCGACGGGCCGCACGCCGCTGCACTACATGGCGTCCGCGCCGAGGTCAGAGGCGGCGATGCCAGCAGCGCACCGCGTCATGGTCATGCTGCTGCGCAATGGTGCACAGGTGAGCGGCAGCTGAGTTGTCGGTTTTATCTTTCATATTCTTGACAGATGGAAGTGCATGCAGCCCCAGAGCTCAACCAATACTTGTTGGGCAAGGAGCTGCTCTCAAGCTCATCCACATCCTGAAGGCACATGTTTGCGTGTCTGCAGCCGTGTGCTGCTGATGCCGGCGGCCTGATGCCAGTCCACCTGGCTGCCAGCCTGCCGATGGCGAAGCTCCTGCTGGATCAGATGCGGCAGCGAGTTCCCAACGGCAGGTGCGCCTGCCTGTTGTGATCGACTGCGTCGCTGCAGTGTCTCTGGGAACAACGAACAGTTTGGCCAAGTAGCTGCCTTCATTCATACGATGTGTACTGCTGATGCCGCAGGTCTCGATGACCTGCATCGCGTCGTCGCGCTCGCTACGATGTGTGTGTGCGGCGGGCAGTAGCGTAGTGCAGTGCTGGCGGCTGACGGCATCAGCCATTGCACCAGTTGTAGCTTGGGCAAGGATGTGAGGACGGAGCTGGCAGTCCCACACTTGTAGCATATGATGTTTGATCCAGTAGCAAACCCGCTGCACTCTTTGAGCACAACATCAATTTCATGAGTGGCTGCGTGCGTCGCAAGGTTCACAACAATTCTTTGATGTGGACTATAATTTCTACGATCACCGAACGATTTGAGCACAGCGAGTCGATGAGTCGCTGCAGAGGACTCGTGTGCAATTACGCTGTTGATGAAATCATGACTGAATCTCAGCACGTGCCAAAAACCGACCCCTAGGACGGGCCGTCCTCGAAGTCAAACTGTAGTACTCGCTCGCTCGTGTGAGGGGTGGCCAGAAGCCGACGCTGCTGCAGGCGAATACTTCGAAAGCTCCAATCGCAATCCCCGGCACTTTCGGCTGGCTTCGAGCTCGCTGGCTGCACGACACGATAAATAACGGCGAGGGGACGCCCAGATAGAGGTGTGCACTTGCTGTGAGCACTTCCCTGCTCAATCCGGTGCGTCTTGCGCCCAGGATCGTTGAACGAACCACCGCCGAAGCTAGTACTAGACGCTAGTACTACACTGCGGGGCAGTCTGCCGCAGCGTCTCGGGCACAGTCGTCGTCCGCAAGGGGCAAGTCGGCACACACGCACACATGCAGCTGGCCTAGTGATGGTAGGGCGGGCGCCGCTCCTGGTGTCGATCCTGACGAGGTTTTCAACGCGCCTGCAGGACTGATGCAGCACGTCGAGCTGCTGACGAGGTTTTCAACCTGTGAATCGTATGCATGTCGTTTGTCTCTGGCGACCAAAGCCGAGTGTCGTGTGCACGGAAGACGGAAACTCTTTCGAAAAGTTGCTTCTGTGCTCCAGCTGCGAACGACAGCGGCGGCCTGTTGCCGCGCAGTGCCTGAGCAGATAGAGAGCCGAGCCCCTATCTGCCGGCCGGAGCCACATTTTCGTGCACGAGAAAATTCAAAACTCGTGCAGGCTTCCGAATTACAACGCCTACAAGCTTTCGTACAAGCTCCTGCAGGATCGAGCTTGATGTCCACAGCTGGTTCGCACTCGTGTTGTTGCCCGGCGAGTTGGAGCACATGGTCTGCATTTGCGGTCTATCTAGCTGACGAGGGAAGCTAGAGGAACCTCCTTGTGCATCGACGTCGGATGCATTGCATTGGAGGCTGCACAGGGCTAACCAGCCTGCGGAGGGTCATTTGAACCTGCCTCGTATTCCAAGGAAGGACATAGAGCCGCCGCTCTCTTTGTCCTGCAGCTTTGTCGACCTGCATGCGACTCAGTGCTCTCGATTCGAACCTGCAGGCACGCCGCGGCAGGCCACGCACCCGCCATCGCTGCAGGCGAGGCGGCGGCGGCGGCGCCAACGCTGTACTTCAAGTTTGATGACGCGCAGACTCCCTCTCCTGCTCATTCACTTTCACTGCCTTCGTGTGCGCAGGCGCCTTGCGGGCAGGAAGAAGAGAAGACCTGGGCGCGCCGGTGGCGTTGCACCGCCAGCAGCCAAGGCCGCGTGAGGGCCGGCGGCCTGCCAGCATGGCGGGGCGCACGGCATCCCTCGCGACCATTCTGCTGCTCCTGGCTGTCAGTGCATCGCCCGGTGCGGCACTGAAGAAACATTCTTCTGCGAGCCTCTCTTTGCTGTGCCAGGCTGGGGTGATCCACATCGTTTGGCGGCCTGGCCGGCGGCGGCATGCTGCAACCAGCCGTGTGCAATCACGCGGCATCAGGCGATGCAATGTATGGCCCGCACCAGAATTTCCGGTGGATGGCCCAGCATCAAGCGCTGCTTGTTGAGACAACCAGGTTTCTTGCTGGCTGCTGAAGAAGGCGCAAGGCAGCAATGAAGTCATATCTTGCGTGACAAATGAAAAGTTGATGCTGGGACAATCTGCACGGCCTGTGCTCAGGCTCTCCATTGTGCCTGGTTGCCAATCTTCAACTGCTTGATTTTCTGCTCTCCTTCGTTTACCAGCTCCACTGACCGCACATCTATTCAATGCCCTGCAGGCACCAGTGCGGAGGCGGTATCGCAGCCGCTGCAGCTGCGGCAGCTGCTAAATCGCCAGCACGGCGGCGGCGGCGGCGGCTGCCCGAAGTGCACCGATGGACAGCCCTGCCCGGGCAGCTTCCCGGAGGGCTGCACCTCCGTCAAGTGCCTCAAGTCGGGCCTGGGACAGGTTGAGATAACTAACACCTTCAGAGAGCCGGCCTTCATCGCTGCCGAATACATCAAAGAGGACGGCACAAGCGGCTGCAAGGGCTCAAAGTGAGCGATGTTCTTCCTGGTTCTGACATACTGCTGCAATGTGGCTCGTCCTGTTCCTCTGCTGCTGCTGCTGCTGCTCCTGCTGCTCCTGCGGCGACATGCATCTGCGCGCGCCATTTTATGCGCATGCTGATGTGTGTGCACTGCCGCTGACACCGTTGACAGCGAGGCAGCAGGCTTTGTGTGATGTTGGGTTGAGACCTTGCACTTCTTGACCCTCACAGACACGACCGCGTGGTTGCGCAGCGAGGTCACACGCAGCTTGCTACGACTGTCCACAGCACATACCCACCATGGGAACAACACCTACTTACATCACTCCATGTGCCCCAACTTGCAGGGAGGAGCCAGGCTACGGCTTCAAGGTCAAGGCCCAGTGCGGCTCGAAGATCAAGCTGTATGTTCAGAGCGACAAGTACATGCCCAACGGCAATGGCGGGCCGCCGCTCGCCTGCGACGGCGCCTGCCTGTCGACCCTGAAGGACAAGCTGTGCACCACCTGCGGCCCCTTCTACCATGACGTCACCTGCGACTGCACGGAGGCGCCGACATACATGCCCACTCAGACGCCGTCATACACGCCGTCCGCCGCGCCGACGGCGTCCCTGCCGCCGCCGCCGACGGAGTCGCCCACCATGATGCCGACAGAGACCCCTACTGCCGCGCCGACGGCTTCGCCGCCGCCGCCGCCTCCTCCACCGCCGACGGATGCACCCACGATGATGCCGACGGAGGCCCCCACTGCTATGCCGACGGCTTTTCCGCCGCCGCTGTCGCCGCCGCCGCCGACGGATGCGCCCACCATGATGCCGACGGAGACCCCTACTGCTATCCCAACGGCTTCGCCGCCGCCGCCGTTGCCGCCGCCGCCGACGGATGCGCCCACCATGATGCCGACGGAGACCCCCACAGCTGCGCCAACCGCGTCGCCGCCGCCGGGTTCGCCATTGGAAGGCCGTCCTGCCAGCCCTCCTTTTGGCATTGCGTCTCCGCCGTCGCCGCCCGCGCCATGCCCGCCCGGCACGAAGAAAAAATGCTACTGGGTCAAGAAGTGCTACATTCCAGAGAACAAGCGCAAGCTGCTCTGGAAGGTGTGCCACGATGTCGAGGTCTGCAAATGCAAGTCCATCAAGCCGAAGCCGCCGCCAAAGGTCAAACAGCCGCCGCCCAGCCCGCCGCCCAGCCCGCCGCCCAGCCCGCCGCCCGGCCCCCCGCCACCTTCCCCGCCGCCCACACCGCCCGCCAGGCATGCATTTCCTGCCGTTCCTCCTTTCGCTGGCTATGAAGTCACCAGTCAGGTCTGTGGCATTTTTCGGCAGCTTTGGTCATCATTCATGCTCAGCTGACGGGCGTGCTGTTGTTCCGCGGCAGCGATCCTCAGGAGACACGCAGAAAATGCGCTGCCCAGCACTGTGAGGGTAAAGGAAAGTCGGAACGGTGTCAGCATCTGGTATTGGAGGCTGTGCCCCATTGCCATCATCCCGTCTGGCGCTGACGCCCTGTGCTGTGACGCGCAGCTCCCCGCCCATGCCGCCGCCTGCCGCGCCAGCGTCGCCACCGCCGGCATCGCCGCTGCAAGACCGCCCCGCCGGCCCCGTCCCCCCATCGACGCCGCTGGCGCCGCCGCTGGCAGCCACGCCGCCGCCGCCCAAGTACAAGTGCCCGCCAGGCACGAAGAAAAGGTGCTACTATGTGAAAAAGTGCTACATTCCAGAGAACAAGCGCAAGCTGCTCTGGAAGAGGTGCTACAAGCACAGGATGTGCAAATGCAAGCCGATCAAGGCGAAGCCGCCGCCAAAGGCAGCACTGAGGCCCCCGCCCGGCACGCCAGCGACCCCCAGCCCGCCACCAGGCACCCCTCTGCCTGAGCGTCCTGCCAGCCCAGCAGCCCCGCCTCCGCCTGCCGCGCCGGCCAGCCCGCCGCCGGGTACGCCGGCAACCCCCAGCCCGCCGCCGGGCACGCCAGCAACCCCCAGCCCGCCGCAGGGCACGCCAGTTGGCACGCCGCCTCCCAGTACTCCTTTACCTGAGCGTCCTGCCAGCCCAGCAGCCCCACCGCCGCCTGCCGTGCCGGCCAGCCCGCCGCCGGGCTCGCCTGCCACACCCACCCCGCCGCCGGGCGCACCCGCAACACCCAGCCCGCCACCGGGCACACCTGCAACACCCAGCCCGCCTCCCGGCCCGCCTGCCATTTTCAGCCCGCCGCTGGGCACGCCAGCTGTCCCTCCTCTTCCCGAGCGTCCTGCCGGCCCAGCAGCCCCGCCACCGCCTGCCGTGCCAGCCAGCCCGCCGCCGGCAACTGACAGCCCGCCGCCCGGCACACCTGCTATGCACAGCCAGCCGCCAGGCACACCTACTGCGCCCAGCCCCCCGTCGGGCACGCCTGCGGCGCCCAGCCCCCCGCCCAGCACCCCAGTTGGCACGCCGCCTCCCGGCACCCCTCTGCCTGAGCGCCCTGCGGGCCCAGCAGCCCCGCCACCGCCGGCCGTGCCGGTCAGCCCGCCACCCGGCACCCCAGCAATGCCCAGCCCGCCGCCGAGCACGCCTGCCACGCCCAGCCCGCCGCCCGTCACACCTGCCACGCCCAGCCCGCCGCCAGGCACCCCAGTTGGTACACCGCCTCCCGGTACTCCTTTGCCTGAACGTCCTGCGGGCCCAGCAGCCCCGCCACCGCCCGCCGTGCCTGTCAGCCCGCCGCCGCGCACGCCTGCCACATCCGTCCCACCGCCGGCAACATCCAGCCCGCCACCTGGCACGCCAGCAGCTCCCAGCCCGCCGCCTGGCACACCGGCAATTGCCAGCCCGCCACCTGCCATGTCTAGCCCGCCACCTGCCGTGCCGGCCAGCCTGCCGCCAGGCACGCCTGCGACGCCGGCGCCCGCCACCCCTGCAACGCCGCCTCCCGGCACCCCTCTGCCCGAACGCCCTGCCGGCCCCAACACCCCTTCGACGCCGCTGGCGCCGCCGCCGGCAGCCACGCCGCCGCCGCCCAAGCAGAAATGCCCCCCTGGCACGAAGAAAAAGTGCCACAAGTACAAGAAGTGCTACTGGAAGAACGGGTACGAAAAGTGCTACTACCACAAGCACTGCAAATGCAGGCCCATTAAAGCTAAGCCCCCGCCAAAGGCGGCATTCGGCCCGCCGCCCAGCGCCCCCGGCATGCCTCTCAGCCCACCGCCCGTCACAGCAGCTTCCCCGCCGCCGGGCACGCCTGCTGTTCTCAGCCCGCCGCCGGGCACACCCGCCACCTTCAGCCCGCCACCAGGCTTGCTTGCGGGGGCCCCACCTCCCGGCACCCCTTTGTCTGAACGTCCTGCTGGCCCAGCAGCTCCGCCACCGCCTGCCGTGTCGGTCAGCCCACCGCCTGGCACAGCAGCTTCCCCGCCGCCGGGCACGCTTGCCGTTCCCAGCCCGCCGCCGGGCACACCCACCGCCTTCAGCCCGCCACCAGGCTTACTTGCGGGTCCCCCGCCTCCTAGCCCACCAGCCGGCCCGTCGCCACCGAGCCCGCCGCCAAGCCCGCCCTCGCCGCCAAGCCCGCCGCCCAGCCCCTCTCCTCCCAGTCCCCCACCCGCTCCACCCTCACCGCCAAGCCCGCCGCCCAGCCCGCCCTCGCCACCCAGGCCGCCGCCCAGCCC
>JAABUL010001986.1_pt1 | contig 36074 bp, 29 predicted proteins | sample 5559151 | NCBI WGS metagenome assembly JAABUL01 (sample SAMN10711876, study PRJNA513368) | rock metagenome | isolation source: Antarctica rocks | place: Antarctica: Victoria Land, Pudding Butte sud | reverse complement strand
CCGCCCCCGGCCGGCTTTTTCCGTTTCGTCGCTGCTCGACCCAGCGATTTCGAGTCGCCCTGGACGGGGAGTGGCATTGGCCGGCACCAAGACCTCGGGTTCGCTGCAGCGATACCTTCTGACCCGACTGGTTCTGATCATTCCGATGATCTGGATCCTGGTCACCCTGGTGTTCTTTCTGATGCGGGTCATCGGTGACCCCATCACGGCGGCCCAGGGTGGCCGTCTCCCGCCGGAGCAGATCGCCGAGCGCAAGCACGCCGCCGGGTTCGACCGGCCGATTTTCGTCCAGTACGGGGAATACTTGTGGAATCTGCTGCACGGCGACTTCGGAACGACGCTCTCCGATCACCGGAAGGTCTCCGACATACTGCTGGTGAACGGGGCGGCGACTCTCGAGCTGACCTTCTGGGCCTTTTTGATCGCGATCGGGGTCGGTATTCCGCTGGGCCGACTCGCCGCCCGCCATCGCGATCGGTTCCCAGACGTCCTGCTCCGCGTCACCGGAGTGCTCTTCTACGCGGCGCCCGTGTTCTTCGTCGGTCTGTTGGCGAAATTGCTGTTCGCGAACATCCTCGGCTGGCTGCCGGTTTCGGGTAGGGCAGATCCGACCACCCAGATTGCGATCGCCCACGTCTCGCCGAAAACCAACATCTTCATCATCGACTCGATCCTGTACGGCGATCCGAACTACATCCTGGATGTGGTGCGGCACACCGTTCTTCCGGCGTTCACACTCGGACTTCTCACGGCGGGCATCTTTCTCCGGCTGGTGCGCACCAATCTGCTGCAGACGATGCGCGCTGACTACGTCGAGGCGGCCAGAGCACGCGGAGTCGCGGAGGGAACGGTGGTGCGAAAACATGCCTTCCGAAACGCACTGGTGCCGGTGGTCACCGTCATGGGTCTGCAGGGAGCTCTGCTTCTCGGGGGCGCCATTCTCACCGAACGGACCTTCGAGTGGCAGGGCCTGGGTTATGCCCTGGCGAGTTATCTGACCTCGCGAGATTTCGTCGCAGTGCAGGGCATCGTCACGGTCATTGCAATATTCGTGGCCGTCGTGAGCTTCTTGATCGACGTGCTGACCGCGCTCATCGACCCACGGGTGAGGTACTGACATGGCCATACCAGTCACCGACGTCGGTCTGAGCGTCGCGAACAAGCGACGCCGCACCGGTCTGCGAACAATGGCGGCCGTCCTGAAACAGACCGGCGGCGTGCAGCGCGGGATGTTGGTCAGTGGCGCCGTGATCGTCGGAATCTTCGCCATTCTCGCGATTTTCGCCCCGTGGATCTCACCATACGGATTCAACGACGATTCCTCGAACGGCGTCGATTTCGCGGCACAGTCGGCGCCCGGCGGCGGCCATTGGTTCGGTACCACGACAGCCGGCGGCGAAGACGTGCTCTCACAAGTGGTCTACGGTTCGCGGACGGCCCTCATGGTGGTGGTGCTCGCGGTGGTGATGGCCCTGGTGGTCGGGGTTCCGCTGGGTCTGTATTCCGCCTACCGCGGCGGCTGGGTCGATCGGGTTCTGGTGCTGATCACCGATGCGCTCTTCGCGTTTCCGTCGTTGTTGCTCGCCATCGTCGTCTCGATAGCGTTGGTGGGAGGCAATTCCAGCCAAGGTGGCGGCATCCTCGCCGCGTCCATCTCCATCACCGTGATCTACATCCCGCAGTATTTCCGAGTGGTGCGGAACGCCACCATCTCGGCCAAACAGGAGCCTTACGTGGAAGCGGCCCGAGCGCTCGGGGCCCGACCGAGCACGATCATCCGGCGATATCTGTTCAGCAACGTGGTGCAGTCGGTTCCGATCATCGCGACAGTGAATGCTGCGGACGCCATTCTGACGTTGGCCGCGCTGGGTTTCCTTGGGTTCGGCATCGAACCATCCTCGGCAGCCGAGTGGGGTTACGAGTTGAACAAGGCACAATCGGATTTCAGCTCCGGCGTCTGGTGGACGGCAGTTTTCCCGGGGCTGGCCATCGTCCTGCTCGTGCTGGGCCTTTCGCTGATCGGGGAGAGCCTGAACGACGTGCTCAACCCGCTGCTCCGCGCGCGGCGACTGTCCCAGGTGGTCATGCCGGGCCGGATTGCGAAAAAGCGTGCCGCGTCGGCGAGAGCCAATGATCACGTGGTCCATCACGGCACCGATACGGCGGAAGGTCCTATCGAGACGCCATCGGGCACCGGCACTCTGGAAGGCAACCGCTGATGCGCGAAGTGGCTGCGAGCAAGAGCAGTAGCGGCAGATCCGCCGACGGAGCCTCGGACGAGCTGGTGCTCGACGTGCGCGATCTCCGGGTGTGGTACGCGGGCGCCGGAGGTCCGATCAAAGCGGTCGACGGGGTTTCATTCACCCTCCAGCGAGGGGAGGTCCTGGGTCTAGTCGGTGAGAGCGGTTGCGGCAAGTCGACTCTCGGTCGCGGACTGCTCGGCTTGATGCCCGGCGGCGCGGCAATGGACGGTGAAATTCTGTTTCGCGGGCGCAATGTCGTCGAGCTGGCGGCCAAAGGCTGGCCTGCGATACGGGGAGCCGGCCTAGGGATGATCTTCCAGGAACCGATGACGCGGCTCGATCCGTTGATGCGGATCAGTGATCATTTCCGGGAGGCGATCCGCGCCCACGAGAAGATCGGCAAATGGGCTGCGGACTCCCGGGCGCTGGAAACGTTGCGTTCGTTGGGCATTCCGCCGTCGCGCTACACGAACTATCCGCACGAATTCTCCGGCGGAATGCGCCAGCGGATCATGATCGCCCTCGCTCTGGCGCTGCGGCCGTCCTTCGTGGTGGCCGACGAGCCGACCACCGCTCTGGATGTGTTGGTGGAGGCCCAGATCATCAAGATCCTGGGCCAGATCCGGTCCACCTTCTCGCCGGCGATGCTGTTGATCACCCACAATCTGGGCATCGTCGGACAGGCGTGCGACCGGGTTGCGGTGATGTACGCCGGACGGATCGTGGAGCAGGGCACGGTCGCCGAAGTGTTCGCCGACCCGCAACACCCTTACACCAGGGAGCTGCTGAGCTCCACCATTTCGCTGACCACGACGGAACTACGAACGATTCCGGGCGCGCCACCGGATCTCGGCAATCCGCCAACCGGCTGCCGTTTCCATCCGCGCTGTCCGCAGGCGATGGCGGTCTGCGCGGACGTGTTTCCCGCCACCACCGATCTTCCGAACGGGCGCGAGGTCGAATGCCATCTCCAGCAATTGAATCTGTTGTCGGCGGCCGAACGCGCCCCGCTGGTTCGCGAGAAGGTGTTGGTAGCCGATGAAGCGTGATCTGATTTCGGCGTCCGAGGCAGCTTCCCTCACCCCGATCCTGTCACTGACAGATCTGTCCGTGCATTTCGCGCTCCGCGGGTCGGCGTTGGGCCGATTGGTCGGTCGATCGGCGGGTTCGGTGAAGGCGCTCGACGGGGTCAGCCTGGACGTGATGCCGGGCGAGGTCGTCGGGCTGGTCGGCGAGTCCGGGTCCGGAAAGTCGACGCTCGGACGTTCCGTACTCGGGCTCGCTCCGGTGACGGGCGGGACCATCACCTACCGCGGCAAAGAAATCAGTGGGTTGTCCGAATCGGCGATGCGCCCACTGCGACGGAAATTGCAGATGATCTTCCAGGATCCGCACGCCGCACTCAACCCGTCGATGACCGTGGAACAGGCGATCTCCGACGCCCTCCGGATCCATGGGGTACCGGAGAGCGACCGGCATGCGCAGGTGGTGGATGCGTTGGAGCGGGTGGGACTGGCGCCGGTGGAACGATTCGCGCCGAAGTATCCGGCCGAACTTTCCGGCGGTCAGAAGCAGCGGGCGGTGATCGCCCGAGCCATCGCACTGGGACCGGAGGTGCTGATCGCCGACGAGCCGATTTCGATGTTGGACATGAGCGTTCGGGCGAAGATCCTGTCGCTGATGGACGGGTTACGCAGCGAGCTGGGCATCTCCTTCATCTACATCACGCACGATCTGGCCAGCGCCAGGTTCTTCTGCGACCGGGTCGCCATCATGTACCTGGGAAAGATCGTGGAGATCGGACCGGCAGATGAGATCTTCGCCAACCCGAGGCATCCCTATACCCAAGCCCTGCTCAAGGCCATTCCGGACGTCTCGCACGTCGGCGGCCCTCCTGCCGAACTGCCGCGCGGTGAGATTCCCGATGCCGCCCGGCCTCCGCAGGGCTGCCCATTCCATCCCCGGTGCCCCAAGGCATTCGAGGTTTGCGGCTGGGAGGCAAGGGATTTGCGCGTCGTGCTGGAAGAGCGTTGGACCACTGTCGGCATCGACGTCTACGACCGGGAGTCCGCCCTTTTTCCCGTGGTGGATTCGATCATCACGACCGACGGCGTTGCGTTGCTCCGAACGCCGAAGCCGTCTGACGCCGTCGAGACCCTGAGGACCATTCAGACCGAAAATCCGGACGAGCCGTTCTTCAAGGGCCTGGTCGGAATGGCGGTGGCACCCGGCGGTGTGCGACTCGAATTCAACGAGGCGCATCGGCCGGTACTGCTGCCGATCGTCAGAACGTCCGGTCCCTCGGCCGTGTCCGTCGCCTGCCACCTGTACGACGCCGTCCAGGCTGTTCCGGCGATTGCGGCCGGCGGGTGATCGGAACGGACGGCTGTGTCATCCGGTACCGATATCGCCGTCCTCCTGGCGCAAGCATCACTCGGTAGAACTGACGGCTCAAGCGACCCGAACTGCGATTCCGTCGAGAGTGACCACGTCGCCTCGGTGTAGTTGCCTGCCGCGGCGATGTTCGATCTCGTCATTGACGGTCACCAGACCGTCCTCGAGGATGGGGCGCACGTCCGCGCCGTTGTCGACCGCGCCCGCCAGTTTTAGCAGCTGGCCGAGACGGATCATGTCGCCGGTGATCGGGATGTCGTGCATGGGCCCATTGTTCCGCATCGCGGTCGTCGCAGTAGTAACCGTTGACAGATGATCTACGGTAGTAGACGATCATCGGATGAGCCTCGACGACGGAACTCCCGCCAGCGACGAATTGCTCCGCCTGCATGCTGCCGCGCAATCCCTGGTCGGCGAGGCACTGCGCGGATTGGGCCCTGCCGATCTAGCGAGGGTCACGCCCTGCTCGGAATGGGATCTCCGTGCGCTTCTGGAGCACATGTACGGCCAGAACCTGGGCCTGATGGCGGCTGCTGGGGGCGACGGCGCGGACCTGGAACAGTGGCGCCCACGAGCGCTCGGTCTCGAGCCCGCCGCTGCCATTGCCAATTCGGCGGGAAGTCTGGTCGTCGCGTTGGCCGAAGGAGGGCTGAGCGGCACCATGTGGATGCCCGAGATTCTGCCGACCGCCCCGTTGCCCGCACGGACGGCGGTGCTGGCGCACCTGTTGGATTCCGTGGTGCACGGTTGGGACGTGGCGATGGCGCTCGGAAAGCCTTTCGACGCGGAGCCAGGGGTACTCGCCGTGGCGGCCGCGGTGGCTGACCGGGTGCCGTCGGGCGATGGGCGGCTGCGTTCCGGCGCGGCGTTCGGGCCGCCGATCCAGGCTCCGAGCGGGGGACAACTGGCAGACATGCTGGCCCTGCTCGGCAGGAATCAGGGCTTCCGGCCATCCGACGTGGCTTGATCGGCGAGCAAGCGATCGAACAGTGCGGCCAACACGGTGGGCTCGACGGGAGGAAGCCCGGTCAACGCCGCGAAGTAGAGCCCGAAGCCGACCAGCCGGATGTTCTCCGCCTGAACCGGATCGCTCACCGCTGCTCGCATCGGCTCCTCCCAGGCTCGGAAGATGTCGGCCAACAGAGCTGCAGACTCGGCAACATGGTTGCCTTTGTCGTCGGCGTCGCCGTTCTGGCCGGTCCGCACGGCCGCGATCAGCGACGTGAAGAAGCCGGCCTCGTCGTCTTCGGTCGGCTCCGAATACTCGAGAAACCCGCGTGCCGCCCCCGACCGCACCGTCGCCTCGGACATCTCCGAGATGACCGAGTCACGAACGGATTTCAGCAACCCCAGGTACAGGGCGGACTTCGAAGGAAAGTGATAGAGCAAGCCCCCCTTCGAGACGCCGGCTTCCGCAGCGACTGCCTCCAGGGTCACCGAGGCTGTGCCGCTGCCCGCAAGAATGCCGCGCAGAGCCAACAAAATCCGCTCGCGTGTTTCGGTGGCCACAGATAGACTGTACCGGCCGGACGGTATCGTGGGCTCCGCCATAGGCAGGGGCAACCTTCGGCCGGCTCTGGTGTTCGAACTACGATCGTCGGCTCCGCCCAGGGCATCATCGACAACGAAGAACCGCTTCGGCGGCGAGGGAGTGAACGTCACGTGTTCGGCCCGTATCTGCAGGTTCTCCGGCGTCCTGGCGCCGCGCGTTTCTCGGCGGCCGGGATGTTGGCGCGGATGCAGATGTCGATGGCGGGACTCGGGGCCGTCATGTTGCTCTCCGCCGAGCGTGGCTCGTTCGCAGTGGCCGGAACGGTCTCGTCCATCTACGCGCTCTCCGCCGCCGCAATCAGCCCGCAGTTGTCCCGGTTGATCGACATCCGCGGCCAGCGTCGGGTGGTGCCGGCGCAATTGGCCGTGCACGTGCCCGCCGTCGCGCTGATGATCGTGTTCGCCGTTTTCACGGAGATGACATGGCCGATCTTCATGCTGGCCTTCGTCGCCGGAGCTTCCCAGCCGATGCTCGGACCGTTGGTGCGGACGCGGTGGTCGGCGATGCTGACCGGCGATCCACAGTTGCGAGTGGCCTTCGCCTGGGAGTCCCTCATCGACGAGGCGGTCTTCATTCTCGGACCGCCGCTCGCCACCGTCGTTGCGCTGCAGGTGTTTCCCAGCGCCGCGCTGATCCTGGCCACCAGCCTCCTGCTGGTCGGCACCGTCCTGCTCCTGCTCCAGACCTCGACCGAACCGCAGCCTTCCGGCCGGTCGAGGCAGCGTTCGGGAAAGCCGGCCATTCTGCTTCCCGGAGTCGCGGGCATCGCAGCAGTCTTCGCACTGATGGGCGGCATCTTCGGCGCTTTCGAGGTGACGACCGTCGCGTTCGCGAAGGAAGCCGGGCATGCGGGTGCGGCCGGCCTGCTGCTGGCCCTGTACGCAGTGGGATCGCTGGTCGCCGGTCTGATCTTCGGGGTGGCGAAGATCAAGGCGTCCTTGCTGCGACAGTTCGGCGTCTCCATCGCGGTGCTGGCCCTGGTCAGCCTGCCGCTGCCGTTCCTGCCGAACCTGGTCCTGGTCGGTGCCGGTCTCCTGCTGGCCGGGGTCGCCTGTTCGCCGGCGCTGATCTCCGGGATGAGCCTCATCGAGCGGATCGTGCCGGCCCATCGGTTGACCGAAACCATGGCGTGGACCGGTTCAGGTATGGCCGTGGGCATCGCGATGGCCACGCCGCTGGCCGGCCTGCTGATCGACGCCAGGGGCGCTTCTGATGCCTACTGGGTGACATCAGGCTGTGCGATCGGCGCTTTGCTGGTGGCGTTGCTGGTGTTGTCGTCCCTGCGCCGATCGGTTGCCACGGTGCTGCTCGCCGAAGAACAGCAGGCACAGGATCAGCAGGTACAGGAACAGCAGGCCCAGGAACAGCAGGCGCAGGCCATCGCGGGATCGAGCGTCATCAGTGACCTCGTGCCGGCGCTGACCAACCACCGGTGACGGTGATCAGCCGGCAGTACGGGTCACTTCCTGCCGGCCCATTCGAGCAGCCGCTCCAGCGGCCAGGCGTTGACGGTCCGGTCCGCCGGCACGCCGCACTCGGCGGCCCTGGCGCAGCCGAGCAATTGCCAGTCCAGCTGTCCCGGCGCGTGCGCATCGGTGTCGATGCTGAACAGGCAGCCGGCCTCCAGCGCCTGCGTGATCAGCCGCCGCGGCGGATCGAGCCGTTCCGGCCTCGAGTTGATCTCGACCGCCACCCCGTTCGCGGCACAAGCGGCGAAGATCCTCGCGGCATCGAACGTGCTCTCCGGTCGGCTGCTCGGACGCCCCCGCGTCGGCCCGGCCGCGACCATTCGTCCGGTGCAATGTCCCAGCACGTCGGTGTATGGATTCTCCACCGCCGCGAGCATCCTCGCGGTCATCTCCGCCGAACCGGCTCGAAGTTTGGAATGCACCGATGCGACGACGAGGTCCACCCGACCGAGCAATTCGTCCGTCTGATCCAGAGTGCCGTCCTCGTTGATGTCGCACTCGATGCCGGAGAGCAGGGTGAATGCCGGCAGAGCCCGATTGATCGTGTCGACGACGAGCAACTGTTTCTCCAGCCGCTCGGGGCTCAGGCCGTTCGCGACGGTCAGTCGCGGCGAATGATCGGTCAGCACCACGTACTCGTGACCGATCTCCGCAGCGGTGATGGCCATCTCCTCGATCGGGCTGCCGCCGTCGCTCCAGTTGCTGTGGGTGTGCAGATCTCCGCGCAGTGCTGCCCGGAGTTCGCCCCCGCCGTCGGCGAGCGGTCGAACAGTCTGCTCGAGATCGACCAGATAGTCGGGTACTTCGCCTCTCGCAGCCTGTTCCGCGACCGCGGCGGTCTTCGGGCCGATGCCGGCAAGTTGGGTCAACGTGCCGGTCGCCAGCCGCCTCTCCAACTCTGCGTCGGGCAGCGTCGCCAGGGTGCCGGCCGCCGTGCGAAACGCCTTGACGCGATAGGTCGGTGATTGCCCCCGCTCCAGCAGGAAGGCGATGCGCCGCAGCGCCGCGACGGGATTCATATCGAGCCATGGTAGTCGCGTTGGGTAGTCGGCGGACCGGTGGTGTCCCGCGGTGAACAGGGGGAGAACGGCTTCTAGAACCTGACAACGTGAACCTTTTCGAAATGAATAGCTGCAGCGGGAACCGGTGCCCGGCCCGGACGTACCGTCGGATATGGATTCTCAATCTGCCGGGCTTTTCGACGCTCACAGTGTGACCCGGCGCCTCCACGCCGATCCGACGTTCGCCGTCGGCGGGCTCCGGGCCCTGCTGTTGCAGGCCCTGCACCCGTTGGCCATGGCAGCGGTCGAGCAGAACGGCGGTTTCGAGGCCGACCTGTGGGGGCGGCTGACCCGGACTTCGGAGTACCTGACCACCGTCACCTACGGCAGCCAGGCCGAGGCGCTGCGAGCATCCGCTCGGGTTCGAGGCATCCACCGCAAGTTACGTGGCACCGACCCTGCCACCGGTCTTGAATTTCGACTGGACCGGCCGGATCTTCTGTTGTGGGTGCACTGCTGCGAGGTAGATTCCCTCCTTTCGGCCGCTCGTCGCGGTGGTCTGCCACTGACCGATGACGACGCCGACAGTTATCTGGTCGAGCAGGTGCGATCTGCGGAACTGGTCGGTCTGCCGGCTTCGGCTGTGCCGGCGACCAGGGCCGACCTCGCGCAGTACTTCGTCGACGTTCGGCCGGCCCTGCGAATGACGCCGGGCGCTCGGCGCGGCGCCCGGGTGGTGCTGGCGCCACCCATGCCGGGATGGGTCCGGCTGTTGACTCCGGCTCGTCCCGCGTGGGGCGGGCTGGCTGCCCTTTCGGTCGCGCTGTTACCGGCGTGGGCACGTCGGATGTACCGGTTGCCGGGCCTGACGGTGACCGATCTAGCCGCGACGGGCACCCTTCGAGCACTGCGGGTGGCCGCGCTGGCGGTTCCGGAGCGGCTCCGGGAAGGACCGAATCTTCGCGCCGCCCGTGCGCGGGTCAGTGCCTGACAATTCGCCGGCCGGTCCGGCGGTGTAACTTTTTCGGGAATGGTCGGCGGGTCGGTGCGGCGTCCCACTTACCGGTGGCTCGGTCAGCCACTGCCGGTTTGGTCTGCCAACTCTCGTTCTAACGGAGTGCGAAAGCTCGGGATGACGCGGAGCGGGCCCAGCCATGTCGTGAGTTCGGCAACTCGCGCGTCGACCGCCGCGGCGCCGGCTGTTCCGATGTCCTCGAGCAGGCGCGCGCGTATGACGCCGTCCGGGCGCTGCGCCCAACCGCCGACCACCCGGCCCTGCCAGAAGACGGTCGGGCCGATGTTTCCGGTCCGGTCGAACAGCGCCGCTCGGTGTTCGCCGAGAAACCAGCCGCGGTGGAACCAACCCATCGGGGTCGGATCCAGTGCCGGCAGGAGCGCTGCGGCCGGCTCCGGTTCCGGCGTGCTGTCGAGGTCGTCGGCCAGCACCAGTCCGGAACCGCCGTCGAGGTCCACCTCAACGGTGTCGAGGAATTTCAGCGCTGCGCGCGTCTGTCGTGACGTCCATCCCGTCCACCATGCGATATCGGCGATCGGTGCCGGGCCGAATGTCCGAAGCCAGTGTCGGAGCAGATCCTGGCGTGCCGTGTCCTCGTCGAGCGCGCCCAGTCCGCCCGGTATCCAGGCCCGGGTGGGCCACCACTGGTTGCGAGTGCCGCGCCAGCCGCCGAGCGGTCGGCCACGGATGATTTTTCCCTCCAGGGCGAGAATGGTCAGAATCCTGCTCGTCACCTTCTGCGGAACGGCGTAAGCCTTGTCGGGCAACAGGTTGAGCACCGTATTGAGGCGAGGCTCATCCTCCACGAGGTCCACCGCGTACGCAGAACCTCGCCGTTCGAGGGCGGCAAGCGTGCCGGCGGACACCTCGGAGAGCCAGCGTTCGACGTCCTCGGCCACGGCTGCCTGCTTCAGCTGGGTCACCAACCGTCGTCGTTGGGTGGCAGCGACGGCCGGCGCGGACGACGCCTGGACCACCGGAGCAAGGGCGGCGCTCACCACGAACACGGTGCGGCGCATGCCCATCATTCGAATCAGCCGCCGGTGCACGTACAACGCATCGGCCATGTCGGTTTGCGAACCGCTCGACATCCGTGCCCACGCGGACAGGTAGACGGTCGCCGGGTCGGTGGCGTGCAGTGCGACCATGGCATCGGCAACAGCTGCCATGTCACCGGACCTGGTTTCCGGCGTCAACAGCTGCCGGGTCTGCAGCCGTCGTCGTCGTTCCTGGGTATCGAACCGAGTCATATCGTTCCTCTGGACGAGAACGCCGCCCGGTTTCCCGGCGACCCCGCGAACGCGCGCAAGGCGGTGGACGCCGCGAACGCGCGGCAAGGCGGTGCGGTCGTGACGCGTCAGTCGTCGTCGTCGTCGTCGACGGCGTTGGCAGCGGCGCGGTTCACCGCGGACACGATGGCCTTGAGAGATGCTCGGGTGATGGAGGAATCGATGCCAACACCCCACATCACCTGCCCGTCGATGGCGCATTCCAGATAGGCGGCGGCGCGGGCGTCCCCGCCGGAGGAGAGCGCGTGTTCGACGTAGTCGAGCACCCGGACGTCGTAGCCCGCCTCGGCGAGAATGTTGCAGAACGCCGCGACCGGGCCATTGCCCTGACCTCGGCGAACGGACTCCTGCCCGTTCACCACGATTCGGGCGGCCAGGGTGTCGATCCCCTCCGATGCGTCCTCCGGCGACTCGATGCCGGCCCGGATGAATTGCAGCGGCTGGGTCGTCTCGAGATACTCCTGGGCGAAGTATCGCCACATCGCCTTGGCGTCCACCTCGCCACCCTCGGATTCGGTGTATCCCTGCACCACTCGGGAGAACTCGATCTGCAGACGGCGCGGCAGGTCCAGGCCGTGCTCGGTCTTCATGATGTAGGCGACGCCGCCCTTGCCGGACTGGGAATTGACCCGGATCACTGCCTCGTACGACCGCCCGACGTCTTTCGGATCAATCGGGAGGTACGGCACCTGCCAGGTGAATTGCTCGACCGGAATACCTGCCGCCACGGCGTCCCGGTTCAGGTGATCGAAACCTTTCTTGATGGCGTCCTGGTGAGATCCCGAGAATGCCGTGTACACCAGGTCACCGCCGTAGGGATACCGTTCCGGTACTGCCAATTGATTGCAGTATTCGACGGTGCGACGAACTTCGTCGATATCGGAAAAATCGATCTGCGGATCAATACCCTGGCTGAACAGGTTCAGCCCCAGCGTCACCAGGCAGACGTTGCCGGTGCGCTCCCCGTTGCCGAACAGGCACCCCTCGATACGATCTGCCCCGGCCATGTAACCCAGTTCCGCTGCTGCGACTGCTGTTCCGCGATCGTTGTGCGGATGCAGACTCAGCACGATGGCCGAGCGACGGTCCAGATTGCGATGCATCCACTCGATGGAGTCCGCATACACGTTGGGTGTTGCCATCTCGACGGTGGCCGGCAGATTGACGATCATCGGCCGGTCGGGTGTTGGTTGCCAGATGGCGGACACGGAATTGCAGACCTCGACGGCATATTCCAACTCGGTGCCGGTGTAGGACTCCGGTGAATACTCGAAACGCCAGTTGGTGTCGGGGTACTTGTCCGCCCAGCGGGCGATTTCTTCCGCGCCGTCCGTGGCGATCCGGAGAATACCCGCACGATCGGAACCGAAGACGACCCGGCGCTGCAGGGTGGACGTCGAGTTGTACAGATGCACCACGGCCGATGCCGTGCCCTCCAGCGCCTCGTAGGTGCGGGCGATCAGTTCTGGCCTGGCCTGGGTCAGCACCTGGATCCGAACGTCGTCAGGAATGGCTTCCTGCTCGATGATCTCACGCACGAAGTCGAAGTCCGTCTGGGATGCGGCCGGAAAGCCGACCTCGATCTCCTTGTAGCCCATCGCCACCAACAGGTCGAACATCCGCCGCTTGCGAGCCGGGGTCATCGGGTCGATCAACGCCTGGTTCCCGTCACGCAGATCAACGGCGCACCACAGCGGCGCCTTGTCGATCACGGTGCCCGGCCAGCTGCGATCGGGCAGATCGATGGGCGGGAATGAGGTGTAGCGGGCGAATGGCATCTGGCTGCCGCGTTGGCGGTTGTACGGCGACTGCCCGGCGGGAATATCGCCGGCCGGAGTGTTCAGACGGGAAACGGGGGGAGTGCTCATGAAGGGGGTCCTTGTTCCGCAGAGCCCGAAGCCTTCTCGGCAATTCGGGGGAGGAGTCGACCAGCAGCACGAAATCCCGCGACGGAGGAGCCAGTCTGGAAATCAGGCTCCGTCGCGGCGGCTAAGGAGCAGGCTCGGGGAGTCTGCGTTGCGCACCACGGGCTGGACCCTACCCCCTCCCCTCTGCCGACCGCATCGGAGGACGGGCGATCACGCCAGGAAGTCGACCAGCACAGCGTTGAGCTCATCCGGTGCCTGTGCGGGAATCCAGTGTGCGCCTTGTACTTTGGCGTAGGTCCACGGCCCGTCGACGAAGGCGGCCGATCCTGTCATCTGCTCCTCGGACAGGAACTGGTCGCCCGCGGACCACACGCCCAGAACCGGGCAGTCGACCCTGGGCATCGGCGGCACCCTCGTCCGGAAGTACGACTCCGGCGTGATGTTCGCGCGGTAGAGGTTGAGCGCCGATTCGAGAGCTCCGGGTCGCGAGAGGTCGTCGATCTGGCGGTCCATCTGGGGGTCGGTGCCCACTGCGGCGCCGTCCCAGGCCCACCGCCGGAACGCCAGCCAGCTCTGCGCCGGCAGGATCGACTCGGCCACTCCGGCGTGCAGGAACCAGAGCATGTACCAGGACAGTTGCCGCTGCCGGATTCCGGCCGACATGGCGGCGCCGGGATGTCCGACCGACAGCACGGCAAGCCGATCCACGACATCCGGCCGGCGCATGGCAAGGTTCCACGCCAGCGCCGCACCCCAGTCGTGACCGACCACAGCCGTGCTCCTGATCCCGAAGTGCTCCAGTACGGCGGTGATGTCGGCCAGCAGGGGGCCCATCCGGTACGCCGACACCTGCGTGGGCCGATCGGACCGTCCGTGGCCGCGGAGGTCCGGTGCTATCACCCGGAACCCTTTGTCCGTCAGTGTTTTCATCTGCCGGTGCCAGAGCTGCCAGGAATCGGGAAAGCCGTGCAGCAGCAATACCGATCGCCCGGAACCCACATCGCCGCCGGTCGCGTTCGGCGGTGCGGTGGCGACATTGATCCGAACTCCGTCGGACGAAACGAATTGTTCGACCGGCGCAGAAGGATTGTTCGGGCCTGGCATGAAGCTCCCTTCCGACCGCTGGACCATCCGGTGCGTCACCATCCTGTGCGTGACCGGGGTTCGCATGGGACAGGATTCGTCCTGCACAGTTCTATACAACGGTAACGATCTATACAACGGTAACGCGCTGCCCGCAGCGGGCGCGGCTATCGTGGAGAAAATGAATCGCCGCGTCGGGGGAATGCTGTTGTTCATCGTGGCGCTGCTGGCGGTCGGTATCACGCCGAGCATCCTGGGCCGGCGGACCACCGGAACTCCGGTCGCAGAGGTGATAGCGGCGCCGCCGACCGTCGGCCAGTGTGTCGCCGCGATCGGAGCATCCAACGGCCAGGACCGGAATCTTCCGGTGGCCACGGTGTTGCCGACGTGCTCCGGATCGGTGATCGGCGAGGTCATCTCGGTCAGGTCGACCAGCCCGACCCCGGTGGTCACCACACTGGACGAGTACACCAGGGCAAATCCCGATTGCCAGGGGCAGGCGGAGAGCTATCTGGGCACCAGCCGCCGCACCGTCCTGCTAGGTGTGCAATGGACGACGAGCCTGTCCGTGAACGCGGTGACCGTCGGCCCCGACGCCCACGACAGAGCGGCGGGACGGACCTGGACGGCGTGCGTGCTGGCAGCTGTCGGACAGTCCTACCGCGCGCCGTTGCCGCTGCGGTCGAGCTGGAACAGCAGAACGCTGCCGAGCGCGTTCGGCGTCTGCTGGTCGAAGCAGATCGAGCAACGCGGAACTCCGACCCCCTGCACCTCGGCTCATCTCATCCAGCAGTTGGCCTTCGGATTCGCCGCCGGGCCCTTGGACACCTCCCAGGCGCTGGTGTCACGGGACGATCCAGCCCTGGTGCTGGCCGGATGCCGCCGCCTGGCCGCAACCATTCTGGCGGTGAAAGATCCGACCGCCGGCGGGGCGCTGGAGGTCGAAGCTGTTGCCGACCCGGCCGGCGCGCCGTACGTGCAGTGCGCAGTCAGTGCTACTCACGGCAGGAAACTGATCGGGTCGGTCATCGGGCTCGGTACGAAGCCGGTGCCGCTGGCGTGACCTCCGGCGATCCGGCCCGGGTTCCGGCGCACGGAGTTTTCTGTGCTCGGAACCCGCTGTCGCGGAGAATCTTTGCGATTCCGAAGCCACCGCCGAAAAGGACTTCGCCTGCCAGGACAGAGCGCTCCGTTTCGTCGGCGAACCGCGCCCGATCGGCGGAAACGGGTCGTGAGCCCGAGTAGTCTGAAAGCCGAATGTGACCGCCTCGCGCGGCATTTTGCAGCGGTGCGCTCACGAAGGGTAGAGGCAACAGAAGTGAGTCTGGTCGTCCAGAAGTACGGCGGTTCCTCGGTGGCTACAGCCGAGCGCATCAAGCGCGTCGCGGAGCGAATCGTCGCCACGCGGAAGGCCGGCAATGACGTCGTCGTCGTGGTGTCGGCAATGGGCGACACCACCGACGAGCTGATGGACCTCGCCCAACAGGTCGCGCCTGTTCCCCCGGCCCGCGAACTCGACATGCTGCTGACCTCGGGCGAGCGGATCTCCAACGCGTTGGTGGCAATGGCCATTCATTCGCTCGGCGCCGAGGCGAGATCGTTCACCGGCTCCCAGGCCGGCGTGATCACCGATTCGACGCACGGCAGGGCCCGCATCATCGACGTGACGCCCGGCCGTATCCGCGCGGCCCTGGACGCCGGGGCGATCGCGCTCGTGGCCGGCTTCCAGGGCGTCTCCCAGGACACCAAGGACATCACCACTCTGGGCCGCGGCGGCTCCGATACCACCGCAGTCGCACTGGCAGCCGCCTTGAAAGCGGATGTCTGCGAGATCTACACGGACGTCGACGGAGTTTTCAGCGCCGATCCGCGAATCGTTCCGAACGCGGCGAAGCTGGAGAGCATCACCTACGAGGAAATGCTCGAGATGGCAGCCGCCGGGGCAAAGGTGCTCATGCTTCGCTGCGTCGAATACGCCCGGCGCTATCACGTTCCGGTGCACGTGCGGTCGTCGTACTCGGACAACGCGGGCACCATGGTCACCGGCAGCATGGAGGATCTGACAGTGGAACAGGCATTGATCACCGGAGTCGCCCACGAGCGCGGCGAGGCCAAGGTGACGGTGGCAGAGGTGCCCGACCACCCGGGAGTCGCGGCCCGGATCTTCCGGACGATCGCTGACGCCGAGATCGACATCGACATGGTGGTGCAGAACATTTCTCGTGCTGCCGAGGGCCGAACCGACATCACCTTCACCCTTCCCAAGGAGGATGGTCCCAGAGCGGTTGCGGCGTTGGATGGAAAGAAGCAGGAGATCGGCTTCGGTGCCATCGTCTACAACGACCACGTCGGCAAGGTGTCGCTCATCGGCGCGGGTATGCGGTCACACCCCGGCGTGACAGCCACCTTCTGCGAGGCGCTGGCCGACGCCGGCGTCAACATCGACATCATTTCCACCTCGGAAATACGGATATCGGTCCTGGTCCGGGACGTCGAATTGGACACTGCGGTGAAAGCGATCCACGCCGCGTTCGATCTCGGTGGGGAAGACGAGGCGATCGTGTACGGGGGAACCGGAAGATGAGCAGCCGGGGATTCCACGTTGCAGTGGTCGGTGCCACCGGCCAGGTTGGCGGCGTCATGCGAAAGATACTGCAGGAGCGAAACTTTCCCATAGCGTCTCTCCGCTTCTTCGCCTCCGCGCGTTCTGCCGGTTCGACGCTGAGCTGGAAGGGCGAGGAGATCATCGTCGAGGACGCGGCGCTGGCTCCTCTGGAAGGTTTGGACATCGCGCTGTTCTCGGCCGGCGGCAGCACCTCGAAGGCACTGGCACCCAAGTTCGCGGCCGCCGGGGTCGTCGTCATCGACAACTCGTCGGCGTGGCGAATGGATCCGGCCGTTCCGCTGGTGGTCGCCGAGGTGAATCCCGAAGCTGCCACAGGTGTTCTCGGCAACGGTGGCGCGATCATCGCAAATCCGAACTGCACCACGATGGCTGCAATGCCGGTGTTGAAGCCGCTTCACGACGAGGCCGGCCTGGTGCGGTTGATCGCCAGTACGTATCAGGCGGTCTCCGGCAGCGGGCTGGACGGCGTCGCGGAGTTGGACGGCCAGGTCCAGGCCGTCGCCGAGCACGCGGCCGCGCTGACCCACGACGGCACGGCGGTCGAATTCCCGGCGCCGAAAAAGTACGTTCGCCCGATCGGCTTCAACGTCATCCCCTTGGCCGGCAACATCGTCGATGATGGGAGTTTCGAAACCGACGAAGAGCAGAAGTTGCGCAATGAATCCCGCAAGATCCTGTCCATTCCTGATTTGATGGTTTCCGGAACCTGCGTCCGGGTACCGGTTTTCACCGGCCATTCGTTGTCGCTCAACGCCGAGTTCGCCCGGCCGATCTCGGTCGAGCGAGCAACCGAACTCCTGTCAGGTGCGCCGGGCGTCGAGCTGTCCGATGTTCCGAACCCGTTGCAGGCAGCCGGTACCGATCCGTCCTACGTCGGCCGGTTGCGGGTGGACTCCGGCGTGCGGGACGGACGCGGGCTGGCGTTGTTCATCAGCAACGACAATCTTCGCAAGGGCGCCGCACTCAACGCCGTCCAGATCGCCGAGGTCGTGGCTGCGGCGCTGCGACCGGTTGCCGGGTAGGAGCGCTCAGGGCACCACGGTCACCGGCCAACGCCCTGCTCTGACCAGCCGGACGCCGATCGAGCCGACCAGGCGGCGCCCCGTGGAGGACGAGGCCCCGACCACCACCGCGTCGGCGAGCACAGCCACGCAGATTCGGGAAAATTGCGCCGTAGGGGTCGCCTTTGGCCTCGATGAGGCGTGCCCTGATGCCCGCGTTCGCCGCGCCGGTTTCCACCAGTCGGCGCAGGTCAGCTGCCACATCGTTCAACGCCTGCGTGATCGCCGGTCCGGCCGCGGGGACCAAGCTTGCCATCGGCGGCGACCCGGCCGCAACGAACACCACGATCAGCTCAGCGGACTGCCGGCGTTCGAGTCCGGCGGCATAGGCGGCTGCCCGCAGGGAAGTGGTGGAACCGTCCACCCCGACCACGATGACCTTCGGCCCGTCGGTACCCCGTTCGAAGACCGTCGACATGGCTCCACTGTGCATCCTGCACGGAAGGTTTGGAAAATGCCCGACGGCGTTCGCGCGTGGCTGCGGCGGCCGTGGCTGGTCAGCCGGTCAGCGGCACCGGGTTGGAGCCCGCACCGAGCAGCGATCCGGTCAATCGGGCAGGTCCTACCGCCTCGAGAGCGCAACTGGCCGACTGTTGCTCGCCGGTGGCGATCGGGGCCGCGGCCGTGAGGATTCCGGCGCTGCCGCTCCACGTCAGAAAGGTCACGGTGATGCGTAACCGACCGCGCGCCGTGACGTCCGGCATCCGGGTGACGGCATGCACGAGTCGTTCGCAGGTGGCGGTCAATTCGGATACGGACGAGGCGTTGGTGGTGCCTGCCTCACCGAGGATCTGTAGTCGGTGTGGCGCATCACAGGAGCCGCCGTCATTCAGCTCCGCGACCGGACTGTCGCCGCACAATCCCAGACCTTCCGGTGCCGGGCCGGACCGTAACCTACCCCGGGTCGGTTCGCGATACCCGCTCGGATTCGCCTTCGTGGCTCGCGGAATCAGGGTGCAGGCGACCCAATGCTGCCCTCCCTGTTGTTGATGCGAATCCGGTATCCCAGCCGTCGCACCGTCGTACAGAACCGGCCACCAGAGGTCCTTGGCGTGGGTGGACCCGGGTAGCAATGAGCCAAGACCGAGGTAATCGACCGCCGCGGTGCCACAGGCTCGGCTGTACGAATAGTCCAACGGGCCTTCGGCGGGAACGGAACCATCGGCTTGCAGGACCTTGACCACTTCGCCGAAATGACGCCCGTCGCAGGCGCCGTACGTCAGGACCGAAGCTCGCAGCGTGCCTGCTCCGGAGGTGCCTGTCGGGAAGGCGGGCGGCGCAAGGACACATTGTCCGGCAGTCGGCGCGCCCGGGATCGACTCGGCGATCGGGCTTCCCGCGACCTGCTTGCCGGTGAGGCCGGGTAGCACTGCGGCGGCGAACAGCACCGCGGCCAACAGCACCGCGCCGACAGCCCGCCGGTCGACTGCTCGGAGTCGGCGGTGTTCCATCGTTTCAGCGTAGGCGCCGGCCGACATCGCCTCGCCGGCGTCGGCACGGTTCCCGACCCCCTCTGCGATCGCCACCGCTTCATTCGCCGCCGCGCACCAGATTCGGCCAGCCCCATGTCTGAACCAGAAGCCCGGCGGCCCGTCTCGGAGAACGGTGTCGCGCGGCGCTGACCACGCCCGTTCGGGGCAAAGGATCAGGTCCGGGCGTCCAGGGGGGCGGCGCCACGCGGCCGACGGTCGGGTACCGCTCGACCCGGCTAGGTGACGCCGGGTCGGTCAGGGCAGGATCGTGGGGTGAGCATCGTGATCGTCGGCATCGGTGGGTCGATCGACCCGGATTCCCAGTCGGAGAGGGCACTGCGGGCGGTCCTGGCAGCGGCTCGACGGCGAGGGGCGCAGTGTGTGTCGTTCACCGGTCGTGCGCTGGACTTCGCGCCGTACCATTCGGCTGCTTCCCTGCCGGACTTGGCTCGGGACTACGTGGAGGCGGTTCGCTCCGCGGATGCCGTCGTCATCTCCTCACCCGGCTACCACGGGACGGTGTCCGGCCTGGTGAAAAACGCGCTCGACTACCTGGAGGAGCTGCGAACCGATGACCGTCCCTACCTCGACGGTCGGCCGGTCGGTGCGATCGCGGTGGCCAAGGGTTGGCAAGCGGCCGTTGGAACCCTTGGAACGCTTCGGCAGGTGATCCACGCGCTCCGAGGCTGGCCAACACCGCTCGGACTGACGATCAACAGCGCCGTGACCACCTTCGATCCCGAGGACTTGCCGAACGACCCAGGCGTGGCGACCGCAGTCGATCTGCTGGCCGGTCAACTGCTGGACTTCATCGGCGCGATGCCGGCGATCACGGAAGGAACGAGTCGACGATGACGCGCGAGGCCGACGAGGAAATGGTGGAAAGCGAAGGCACGCGGCAACTGCGCGCTGCCCGCCACTTCTTGATGCACCACCGGGCCGACTACGACACGGCCGTTCGAAACTTCGAGTGGCCGCGGCCCGACAATTTCAATTTCGCCCTCGAGTGGTTCGACGTGATCGCTGCCGAGCATCCGGACCGGCCGGCGCTCACCATCGTCCAGGAGAGCGGCGAGTCGGGAACCTGGTCCTATCAGGAGCTTTCGGCCCGCTCCGACCAGGTCGCCAACTGGTTGCGAGGCATCGGGGTGCACAGAGGCGACCGGATCATTCTCATGCTGGGCAACCAGGTGGAGCTGTGGGAGGTGATTCTCGGAGCTATCAAGGTGGGAGCCGTACTCATTCCCGCGTCTACATTGCTGGCCACCGCAGACCTGCGAGACCGGGTCGATCGTGGTCTGGCCCGATTCGTGATCGCCCGGCAGGAGGACGTGCCGAAATTCGCTGATTTGCCAGGTGATTTCGGGCGAATCGTGGTCGGTGGCCCGGCTGCGGACTGGGTCGACTATGTCGGGAGCTTGAAAGCGCCCGGCGAATTCACGGCCGACGGGCCGACCGCAGCGGACGACACGTTGCTGCTGTATTTCACCTCCGGTACCACGGCGCTGCCGAAACTGGTGGAGCACAGCCATATTTCGTATCCGATAGGACATCTGACCACGATGTACTGGCTCGGTCTGCAGCCCGGGGATGTGCACCTGAACATCTCATCGCCGGGCTGGGCGAAGCACGCCTGGTCGAATGTCTTCGCGCCGTGGATAGCCGGCGCGACCGTGTTCCTGTACAACTACAGCCGATTCGATGCCGGGCAGTTGATGCGCGTCATGGCCCATCACCGGGTGACCACGTTCTGCGCTCCGCCGACCGTCTGGCGCATGTTGATCCAAGCCGACCTGTCGGCGTTGGCGAAACCGCCGCGTGAGGTGGTCGGCGCGGGCGAGCCGCTCAACCCGGAGGTGATCGAACAGGTTCGGCGGGCCTGGGGCGTCACCATCCGGGACGGCTTCGGACAGACCGAAACCACTCTCGCCGTGGGTAATTCGCCGGGCCAGGTGGTCAAGGAAGGATCAATGGGTCGACCGATGCCGGGATTCGCAGTGGCGCTCGTCGATGCAACGACGGGCGCCGTCGTCCCGGTAGACGGATCAGGGCAACCGGGTGGGGGCGAGATCTGCCTGGATCTGCGCAGCCGGCCAGTGTCCCTGATGACCGGATATCACGGGGATGACGAGTTGACAGCCGCCGCAATAGCCGGTGGGTACTACCACACCGGTGATGTGGGTTCGGTGGACGTCGACGGCTACATCACCTATGTCGGACGGGCCGACGATGTGTTCAAGGCCTCGGATTATCGTATTTCTCCCTTCGAGCTCGAATCGGTTCTGCTCGAGCACGAATCGGTCGCCGAGGCGGCGGTCGTGCCCTCACCGGATACCCTCCGACTGGCCGTACCGAAGGCATACGTGGTGCTGGCGGCAGGATTTGCCGCTGACCGGCGAACCGCTGCGCTGATCTTCAGGCATTCGATGGAGAATTTGTCTCCTTACAAGCGAATCCGGCGGCTCGAATTCGCGGAACTGCCGAAAACCATCTCGGGCAAGATTCGGCGGGTGGAATTGCGCGGGCGCGAGGACTCGATACACGCGCCGGGAGCAGACGAATCGACTGCCGAATATCGCCTCGAGGACTTCCCCGAACTCCGCACCTGACCGCTGCCTGCGGTGCCCCGCCGCGCTTCTCAAGCCGCGGGGCGGGGCAACGACCGGCGCGAGGTCACGGGGTGGGCAGTTCCAGGGCGGTACGAGCGAAGGCAATCTCGACTGCCACCTGGCGGATGCGCTCGCTGACCACCATCGATCCGTGCCCGGTGTCGTAGCGGTACTGGGCGTAGGTGGCCCCCCGGGCGGCCAGCGCGTCGAGATAGGTGTCGATCTGGCGGATCGGGCAGCGTGGGTCGTTCTCGCCCGCCAGGATCAGGACCGGGGCGACGACAGCGTCGACGTAGGTGAGCGGGGAGGAATCGGTGTAGGCCATCGGTACCTGGTCGGGGGAGCCGCCGAACAGGGCTCTGTCGTAGGCACGGAGCGGTTCCATCTCGTCCTCGTACGCCTGCAGATAGTCCGCCACCGGCACCCCGGCGATGCCGGCGGCCCAGCGGCTTGGCTGCGATCCCAGGCCGAGCAGGGTCAGGAAGCCGCCCCAGGAGTATCCGGCCAGCACCGACCGCTGCGGGTCGACGATGCCGGCGGCGACCAGATGGTCGTGGACAGCCGCCACGTCGGCGAGTTCGGTGTGCCCGATCCGGGCGGTCAGAGCGTCCCGCCAACTGGACCCGTATCCGGTCGAGCCCCGGTAGTTCACGTGCACGACAGCGAATCCGGCGTCCAGCCATGCTGCCCGGGTCGCGTCGTACGAGTCCTCGTCGGCTCCCGCGGGACCACCGTGCAGGAAGAAAACCGTCGGCAGCGCGGTGTTGGTGCGACCGGTTTCCGGCGAACCACAGCCCGCGGGTCGGGCCACCAGCGAGTGAATCGGGCCGCCGTCCCCTTCGACCCAGACATCGGTGACCGGCTGCGAACCAGGCGCCGCCCCACCGGGCGGCAGTAGGAGCGTGGAATCCGACGATGCGTCCGCTGCGAGAACCCGCAATTGGCCCGGCGCGACGGCGCTGGACCAGCGGTACCAGACGGCGCCGTCCGGGCGGGCCGTCGCAGCGGAGATCACGCCGGCGGCCGCCGGAAGATCGGTCAGTGCGTTGGATGCCAGGTCGTACCGGTGCATGGTGGTCCGACCGGCGCTGGTGTGCAGCAGCAACAGAGCGCCGCCGTCGGGATAGAAGTCGCCGGAGATGTCGCCCGGTAGATCAATTTCCAGCTCGGTGACCTCGCCGTTCTCGGCGTTCCACAGCAGTAGTTCGTCGCGGCCGCGGCGCTCGTGGCCGACCAGTACTCGTTGATCCCCAGGTACCGGCGAGAAGGCGATTGCCGCAAGTCCCTTACCAGGGGTGTCATCGAGTTGGGCCAACACGCTGCCATCGGCGGTCGAGATGGCCCGCAGGGCCGGATATCTGGAGTCGCCATGCTCCGAATGTGCCAACACCCACACGGTTTCGTCTTTCGACAGAGCATCGACGCTGCCGTCGTTGGCGTTCTGGTAGACCAAGGTCGGATCCTGGTCGTCGAGGGCCAGGTGGATTCGCGTGCCGTCATCGTCCGAGAACCCGGCAAGAATGGTCTTGATGCCGACCTCGAGGCCGGCTGGATAACCCGGCTCCACCGTCGGCAGGCACGGCGAGGCCGAACCCGGCGCGCTGCCGAACGGCTGTCGTTGCCACCGTCCGAATTCGTCGCCGTCGGTGTCGTCGAACCAGATCAGATCCGAGCCGTCGGCCGACAGCGTGCCGTGCGCCGTGCCGTCGGGTCGTTCCGTTGCGACCGTGTGCACCCCGGAGGCGACATCGAAGAAGTACAGCTCGTACCGGCCGTTGGCGTTGGACAGGTAGATCGCGCGATCGGGTGAATCTCGCGCAAAATCCGGCAACGTCATTCTTACCGACAAGAATCGTTGACGCCAGCGGTCTTCGGCCCCGTCCTCGGAGAAGAGCCGCGCCGGAATGGCGGCGGACGGGTGTGTGGGCCCGTCGCCCGGACGGGCCGCGGGCGGTGCTGCGGTATCGGTGCTCATCCAGCCATACTGCCTGCTCCTGGCTTGCCGCCGGCACGATGTCGCCCGGCTGACCGCCCATGGCGCCGATCGTGGGCGTCCGTGTCCGTCGAAATCGGCCCGAAACGAGCTCCAGAATGCGAAACTCGTCCGATGACTGCGCCGGTGCCCGCCGGTTGGTACCCCGATCCCGCCGGCACCGCCGGAATGATCCGATGGTGGGACGGAGCGATGTGGACCGAACACAGCCAGACTGCGGCGGCGCAGCAGCCGTACTACGAACAGCCTGCGCAACCCGGCTACGCGCAGCAGGCTCGGTATCCGGCGAGCGCCGCCATGCCGCCGGGGCACGCGTACGGTGATCAGAGCTTCGATGGACACATGCAGACGGGCGGGCCGGTCGCCGCCGGCTATCGTTCGCCATTCACCGAGCAGACAATTTTCGTGAGCCAGAAGCGCAAGCTGATCGAATTGACCAACGAGTACGCCGTGTTCGCACAGGACGGCGGTCAGATCGGATCGGTCACCGAGGTGGGTCAGAGCGGAGCCAAGAAGGCGCTCCGGCTCCTGACCGACTTCGACCAGTTCCTGACCCACCGACTCGAGGTGCGCGATGTCGCCGGCCGGCCGCTGATGCAGCTCACCCGCCCCGCCAAAGTGTTCAAATCGACTCTGATCGTCCAGCTTCCGGACGGTTCGGAGATCGGTCGCCTGGTGCAGCGCAACGTGTTCGGCAAGATCCAGTTCGGCCTGGAATCGGGCGGTTCGGAGATCGGGTCGCTCAACGCAGAGAACTGGCGAGCCTGGAACTTCTCGATCCAGGACCACACCGGGGCAGAGGTTGCGCGCGTCACCAAGACCTGGGAGAGCCTGTTGACGACCATGTTCACCTCTGCCGACAAGTACATGGTGCAGATTCACCGTCCGCTGACGGACCCTATGCGCTCGCTGGTGGTGGCCGCCGCGCTGACAGTCGACACCGCCCTGAAGCAGGATTCGCGCGGATTCAACTGATCGGTGGCCAAGACTTCTTCGCCGACCTGCTCTTCTACCACCTCCGGATGCGGGCGTTTCCCGGCTCTTCAGAATTAGCAGGGGCGTAGCGCTGTAATCCTGGATGGCACCAGCCTGGTTCGGCGGGTGCAAGCCCATCGTATCCGGCGGCGTTGGTTGTCACTGTTACGAAACCCGAACGCTATCCGGCCGATGTGTTTGACGATGCGGTTGTAGCCTTCGCTGCGGGCATTGGACAGGCCGGTGTCGATCGCCGCGATGATCGGCTGCTGCCAGGTGTCGACGGTGGTGGCCAGGGTGTGGATCTCCGGGACCTTGCAGGCGGCGGCGATCTGGTAGCGCAGGGCGCCGCGGTACTTGCAGGCCATGACTTTGCGGAGCAGTTCTTTGGTGATCCACGCGGCAACGAGATCACCGTCGGGGTCGAAGGTGTCGAGTTTGTGGAACATCTTCTGCCGCTGCTGGTCGGTGAGGCGTTCCACGCCGCGGAGCAGCCGGCGTCGGCTGGTCCATTCCGGGTCGCACGCGCGTCCCCGCCGGCCGCGCAGCGCTTGGGTGGTGCGGCGGCGGACGTCATCGATCATCTGATTCGCCAGTTTCACGACGTGGAAGTGGTCGACGACGATCCGGGCGTGCGGCAACGCCTTGAGGACTGCTTTGGCGTAAGTGGCGGACATGTCGATCGCGACGTGGGTGATCCCGGCGCGGAACTCCGGTGTCTGAGAGTTGATCCACGCGACGACGGTGGCGACCTCCCGGCCGTTGACCTGGGCCAACAAACCTTGGTCGCCGGCGATGTCGACCATCCCGGTGTCGAACCGGTCCACCCACGTCCGGATGCCGGTGGCCGGGTCGGTCTCCCATTTGGCTTTGCCGCGCCTGGTTTCATCGATCCCGAGCACCCGGATCGGGGCCAGCTGCTGGGCCAGGACCGGGTCGGCCATCGCTACCACCGCGGCGTGGCAGGTGTTCCACGTCGTGCCGTAGGCGGCGGACACCTCGGAGACCGAGCGCCACCCGTCGAGCACGGCCGCGGCCATCTCCTGCTTCGCGCGGACGGTGAACCTGGCCCGGGGTGGGATCTGCGGGACCGACTCGGTGAACTGCTTCCGGACGCAAGAGTTGTTGCGGCACAACCACTTCTGCTTGCACCACAGCAGGTTCGGGAAATCGGGACCGACCTTCACATCCTTCGGGCGGGTCACCACCCAGCCCTTGGACCTGGTGGACACGACCGCACATTGCGGGCACCGACCGACCCACGCCGGCGCCGTCAGGACCCGGACGTCGCGGCCGCCGTCGACGCCGATCCCGACCAGGTCAACATCGATATCGGTCAACCCGAGAAGCAGTGAACTACAGTTGGACATGCTCGCGCCTCTTGTTCTGGATGCCTGAGAACACCCAGTTCACAAGGGCGCGAGCCCTCGATCACTCACCGACACGGATGCCGCTGATCACAACCCCCCGCCCCTATCAACTCTGAAGACCCCGTTTCTCCGCACTATGCGGGACGGCGAACGAGTTAATGCGTGAGCCGATGTTCTGCCTCATATCTATCGACGTATCGGACGGTGCTTCCAAGGGTGAAGTAGGTGCTTCCAATTGCCAGTCCACCGGAGAGAGAGCCGATCCATCCACGCTGGTGATCAAGGATCATCCACAGGCTGTAGCCAATAGCGAGCACCGCGATGACCACTATCGCGACTCGCAGTCGCCTCCAATGCCGGTAGATCCATGACTGAAAGCTGGTTGGAGCAGGGGCTGTGATGGTGAGACCTCGATCCGGTCCAGTTGAGTTCAGCCGAAACCTTCGGCTCGATCCAACCACGAGTTCAGGGTCGGGGGTGCCGCCTGGTCACCGCTCTGCGGGCGAGGACGTGATGACGGTCGGCTCAGGCTCGGTGTGGGCATCGGACCCGCGCCATACTGGTTAACGGGATCGGCGAGTCCGTAGTTCTGGTACTACCAGGAGAGGAACTGCCCGTAACATGAACCTGTCAAAATGCGGCACAGTAAAAGCAGCATAACCGTGTTCAGGTGTATAGAGCAGGCCCATATTGATTAATTCCGCTCGTGTCGGTCCGAGATTAGTTGATGTCCGGCCCATGGCATCTGCAACGTCGGCGGCCTTCTGGGCCATAGGCCCCAGTTGGGCCATTGCCCTAAGGTATGCGCGCTGCAGGTCGGTGGCACGGTCCAGTCGCACGCGGAAAAAGGAGCTGTCGAGCTTGGCTTCGTATGCAGGGAGGGCGGTGCGCACGTCATCGAGATTGATTATCGGCCCAGATGCGTCGGTCCAAACGGCGTAACCCAGCTCTTGAATGAAGTAGGGGTATCCGCCTGTGATAAGGACTGCTTCGTCGAGGGCCGCAGCGGTGAAGCTCACATCTTCGTCTTGGGCCGGCCGCGACAGGGCTGCCTTTGCGTCGTCGGGTGGCAGGCTGTTTATTGCCAGGAATTTGAACAGTCGTTCGGCGTAGCTTTTCGCGTCGCCGGCGAGTTCAGCTATTTGCGGCAGCCCGGCGCCAACCAAAGTGACCGGAAGTTTCCGTTGAACCATTTTATGTAGCGCTTCGATCAAAGCCTCTAGCTGCGATTTGAGCAGGAACTGGACCTCGTCGAAGAGTAGGACCACCCCACGACCGCGCTCCTGAGCTGCTTCGCCGAGGGCAAGGAGTACGTCGATCAAGTCCAACGCCAGATTGGAGTGGTCGGCGAAACCCTCCGCTGCCTCAACGTCCAACCCGGCCGACACCGACCCGGCGGCGTCCAGGCTGATCGTGAAGGACTTGAGCACCGCGGCCGCGTGGTGGAATCGATCCGACCATCGCGCCCTCGGGGAGAGCTCCAGCAGAGCGGAACGCAGCCGCGTGGAGATGTCACGACGAAATTCTGTGTCGTCGTGCTTGCTGACTTCCAGCTCCACGACTACCCACTCGCGTTCTAAGCCCTTCAAACGGAACTGACCCAGCAACACGGTCTTACCGACACCTCGCAGACCGGTGATGATCATGGATTGCTCAGTGCGACCCCTCTCGATCCGGGCCAGCAGCAGATCGAAGGAGTCCAACAGATCATCGCGTCCAACGACGGCTTGCGGTTCGGCACCGGCGTTGGGCGTGTAAGGGTTTGTGAGTGCGCGCACATGCACATCTTACATGTCTTATCTCAGTTTATCTCGTGTCCGTAAAGCTTGGTAAACCTGATAAGCGGGTTGGCAGCGGGCCGGCACTTGCTCAGCCGAAAGGCTACGGCCGGTTTCTCGCCGCTTGGATCCGCTGTGACCGCCGTAGATCCCGCGATTCCCTCCAAACCGTTCACCGCCTGAGGGGATTCCCAGCCGGATAGTGTGCTGGCGTGAGTAGCGGGCGGGACGAGACAAGCGACCGGAGGCCGTTGTTCGCCGACCAGCAAGCGTCAGTCCGCGGATCACTGTGGATCGGCAGACGCCATTGTTGGCTCGCACTGGACGGCGAACACTCCCTGATCGGCGCCGTGGTCCTGCCCCCCAGGTCCGACATGCTGATGCGGGTGTATGCCTACGGCGTCAAGCAGTCGTGGCGCGGAACCCCCACCCGCAGGCATTTCTACGACCTACGCACAGGGACCTGGTCGATACCCGAACTGTTCGCCGACAGGGTATTCCCCGACGGCGTCGCCGTCCGGCTGATCGACCCGCTCACCCGCAACACCGTGGCCGGATCTACCGGCGCGGCTCGACCCCCGACGACGCCGGCCGCCACCGCGACGGTCACCGTGGAGGAAGCTGTCACCCTGCTCGGCTCCGTCAAGTCGGCCTATGCGGCCTACGAGCTGGACGCCCGGAAGTTGTTGACCTATCCGGCACTCATCGACCCACAGGATTCGATCTCCGTCGCCTGGTACGAGGCGTTCGCGCAGGCATGCGCCTTGGAGCCGGAAGATCCGAAGCGTTGTCCATCGGATCATGCAGGTCGGTTCATCACTGCAACGCTGGCGGCGGAGAAGGCTTGGGAAGCTGCAGAAGCGAACGCCCGCGCCGTCGCCCTCGACCATCTGGACGCCGGTCAACGCAACCGCATTCGCCGAGCACGCCGGGCGCTGGATCTCGCACTGGACCCCAGCACTCCGGCCGGCGAACGCGGGGCAGCCCTCGCCGCCACCCTGGAGCTCATGCAGGGCATCCTTGCACTCCCGGCAGCGACCAGTCGCAGCCTGCGACAAGCAATCGTCCAGGGTGCAGAACGACCGCAACTGGACGCTGGCCGCTAGCACCAACGCGGCGACGGTGCGTGGGTCGGCGACGAGCCTCGCAACCAGCATTGGAAACGCAGCCAGGTGCAGCTCGACACCGATGTGGCACGGACCGCGAAGGAGGCGGGGGCGTGAAGGAGGCGGGGGCGTGAAGGAGGCGGGGGCGTGAAGGAGGCGGTGGCGTGAAGGAGGTGGTGGCGTCGCCGCCTCGTGTCCATGCATGGCGGCACCCGGCAGATTCGGACAAGCGCCGTACCGGGACTGTCGGTCCTGCTGCCTACGATCGGTCAACGCTGGCCGCGAGGGGCCAGCGGTCGAGCGGAGGAAATGTGCAGTTCGATGATGTCGAGGCGCTACGCCTGCGGCACGCCGCCTGGCGGTTGCTGCGCGCCGACAACGCGCCGCTCATACTGTCCTTCCTCGGCCGGGTTTTCATCGAGGAGAACGTCCGGACGATCACCGCGGCCGGCCTCGCGGAGCGGCTCGACGACGAGCTCTATGCCCTCCGTCAGCGGCTCGGTGAGGGTGCCTACCCCAAGACCGCGAAGGCCTACCTGGACGACTGGTCCACCACCGAGGCGGGCTGGTTGCGCAAGTACTACCCGGCCGGCTCCGACGAGCCGCACATGGACGCCACGCCGGCGGTGGAGAAGGCGATGGCCTGGGTGGAGTCGCTGGCCGCACGCTCCTTCGTCGGCACCGAGTCGCGGCTCAACACCATCTTCGAACTGTTGCGGCAGATGGCCTTCGGAGCCGAGACCGACCCGGAATCGCGGCTGACCGAGCTCCACCGACGCCGTGACGAGATTAACGCCGAGATCGCGCGGGTGGAGTCCGGCCGTGTCGACCTGCTCGACGCCGTCGGCCAACGCGACCGCTACCAGCAGTTCACGGCCACCGCCCGGGAACTGCTGTCCGATTTTCGCGAGGTGGAGGACAACTTCCGCACCCTGGATCGCGAACTCCGGGAGCAGATCGCCGGCTGGACCGGAACCAAGGGCGAGCTGCTGGATGACGTGCTGGGCAACCGCAGCCTCATTCGGGACTCGGACCAGGGCAGGAGCTTCAACGCATTCCACGACTTCCTGCTTTCCTCCGCCAAGCAGGACGAGTTCACCGCCCTGCTGCACCGTGTGCAGTCGCTCGAGGTCGTCGGCCAGGCAGATCCGCGGATGCGGAACATCCACTACGACTGGCTGGACGCCGGCGAGCGGACGCAGGCGACCGTGCGGATGTTGTCCGAGCAGCTCCGGCGTTTTCTCGACGACCAGGTGTGGCTGGAGAATCGTCGCGTAATGGACATCTTGCACAGCATCGAGTCCTCCGCGCTGTTGTTGCGGAGCGCGCCCGTGCCGGATCTGCAGATCGAGATCGACGGTGTGGCACCGACGATCGCGCTGCCGATGGAGCGTCCGCTGTACGCGCCGTCCGTGAAGGTGAACGTGGACAGCTCCGGGGTTGTCGCCGGGACCGGGGACTTCGATGCAAGTGCCCTGTTCGAGCAGATCTACGTCGATCCGACCCGCCTGGCCCAGACCGTCCGCCAGTCGCTGCAACGCGATCCGCAGGTCAGCCTGGCGCGTGTCATCCGGACGCAGCCGCTGGAACAGGGGCTCGCCGAGCTGGTCACCTACCTCTCGCTCACCGACGACCTGTTCCAGGTGGTCTTCGACGAGACCGTGACCGACCAGATCAGCTGGCTCGACGCGGACGGCGCCACCAGGGTCGCCACGGTTCCCGGTGTCACCTTCCGTCGCACGCGCGGACGCCCGCTCCAGTTGGCCGGTTCGCCGGGCGGGGAGGACCGGCGGTGACCGGCCCGATGATGCCGCGGTCCGAGCTCAGCTTGCCGCTGGCCGTCACGAGCCTGATGAAGGGGGTCGTGTATCGCGATACCCACGAGAAGGCCTGGCGGCACCTCATTCCGCTGCAGAGCCGGGTCCGTGACTACGTCGCCACCATCGGGCTCACCGTCGTCGTCGACGAGGCCGAGGGGTATGCGTTCCTGCGGTCGCGTCCCGACGAGGACGCCGACCCCGATGTCGATCCTGTTGCGAGCGACATCGCCATCCCGCGGCTCGTCCACCGGCGCTCGTTGTCCCTGCACGTCAGCCTGCTGTTGGCCCTGCTACGGAAGAAGCTCGCCGAATTCGACGCCCAGGCGGCGGACACCAAACTCGTGCTGACCCGGGACCAGATCGTCGACCTGATCCGCATCTTCCTGCCGGCCGGCGCCAACGAGGCGCGTCTGGTCGACCAGACCGACGGGCACATCGGCAAGGTCGTCGACCTGGGCTTCCTGCGCCGGGTCAAGGACGACAACGCCTACGAGGTGCGCCGGGTGTTGAAGGCGTTCGTGGACGCGCAGTGGCTCGCCGACCTTGACACCAAGCTGGCCGAGTACGCCCAAGCCCTGACTGCGGATCGGTGACGAGATGACCGGTGACGCCCTTTTCAGTGCGGTGACGCTCGAGGATCCCGACCAGCGCGCCGGCTACCGCCTCAAAACGCTCGAGGTCTTCAACTGGGGCACGTTCGACGGGCGGGTCTGGTCGCTGCGCCTCGACGGCGACAACACGCTGCTGACCGGCGACATCGGTTCCGGCAAGTCGACCCTGGTCGATGCCATCACCACGCTGATGTTGCCCGCCAACAAGATCTCCTACAACAAAGCCGCAGGCGCCGACACCCGGGAACGCAGCCTGCGCTCCTACGTGCAGGGCCACCACAAGTCGGCGAGCAACGAGGCCACCGGCACCTCCCGCGCGGTGGCCCTTCGGCCGGGCGGCACCTATTCGGTGCTGCTCGGCGTCTTCGAGAACGAGGGCTACGACGAACAGATCACCCTCGCCCAGGTCTTCTGGGACAAGGACGGTGACCGCGGGCAGCCCGAGCGCTTCTTCGTGGTGGCCCACCGCGCCATGACGATCGCCGGCGACTTCGCGGACTTCGGCGACGACCCGCGGAAGCTGCGGACCCGGCTGGCTCGCGGCGGCGCGCAGGTCAACAACTCGTTCCCCGCCTACGGCAAGGACTTCCGGCGGGCGCTGGGCATCGAATCCGACCAGGCGATGGAACTGTTCCATCAGACGGTGTCGATGAAGGCGGTGGCCAACCTCAACGAGTTCGTCCGCAACCACATGCTCGAGCCGTTCGACTCGGCGGAGTGGGTCGACAAGCTGATCGCCCACTTCGAGAACCTCACCCGCTCGCACGAGGCAGTGGTGAAGGCCCGCGCCCAGCTGGCCGAGCTGGGGCCGCTGCTGGCCGACAGCGATTCCTACGACGCGCTCGGACTGCAGATGGCCGCCCTGGCCGACCAGCGGGCCTCACTGCGCTTCTACTTGGCTGGCCGCAAGGCGGAGCTGCTGACCCGGCAGGCCGAGGGCTTCGAGGCCGACCGGGTCGCTCAGGAGCACATGCTGGAGCAGGCCGATCGCGGAGTGGCCGAGCTGCGGGCGCGGCAGGTGCGACTGAACGTCGAGCGGGCCGGTCACGGCGGTGATCGGTTGGCCGAGATCGAGACCCAGATCCGGTCGGAGCGGGCTCTCGCCGCGGATCGACAGCAGGTCCAGCAACGTTTCGCCGGCCAGTTGACGGGTGCAGGTCTGCGGGCAGTGCAATCGGCCGAGCAGTTCCAGCAGCGGCAGGGTGAGGTCGCCGCCGGCCTGGACAGCGCCGCGGAGGAGGCCGCCGACTGCCAGAACCGACTGTCGGAGGTCGACGTGGAGCTGGCGCGGATCCGGGCGGAGTCGGCAGAGCTGAGCGCGGAGTTGACCAGCCTCCAGCAACGCCGGACCAGCATCCCGCGCGAGTACCTCGGGCTGCGGGCAAGGCTCTGCGAAGCGTTGTCGCTGACCGAAGCGGACCTGCCGTTCGCCGGCGAGCTGATCGCCGTGCGCCCGGAGCACGCCGAGTGGGAGGGCGCCGCGGAACGGGTGTTGCGCGGTTTCGCGCTCTCGCTGCTGGTTCCCGACCAGCACTATCTCGCCGCCAGTGCCTGGATCAATGACCACCACCTCGGCGCCCGCCTGGTTTACTTCCGGGTGCTGACGCACAGGGGCCCGGTCCCTGCGTCCGACACCGACCCGGGGGTACTGCCGCTCTACGCGGTGTTGGAGATCAAGGACTCGTCCGCCTTCTATCCGTGGCTGGAGCGTGAGCTATTCAAGCGGGCCGACTATGCCTGTGTCGATTCCATGCAGGATTTCCGCCGGGCGAAGCGTGCCGTCACCAGGGGTGGGTTGGTACGAAGCGACAACCGCAACGAGAAGGACGACCGCCGATCCATCGGTGACCGGCGGAACTATGTCCTGGGTTGGGACAACCAGCAGAAGATCGATGCGCTGCTGGATCAGATGACCGACGTCCAACAGCAGCTGACCGCAGCTGACGATCTGCGCCAGCAACTACGGAGCAAGCAGGAGTCCGCCTCCACCCGCCGGGACGCGCTGACCAGGTTGGGGGAGTACCGGGCCTTCAGCCAGGTCGACTGGTGGAGCGTGACGAACCGTATCTCATTGCTGGAGAAGGAGTTTGACGAGCTGCAGCAAGCCTCGAGTGAGCTGGAGCGGATCGGGCGCGAACTCGACCAGGTCGGGTCCGACATCCTCACCGAGGAAGACCGACAGAAGAGAGTGACCCTGTTGATCGGGGCACTGAACCGGAGCCTGGCCGACACCACCGCGGCATTGCAGACCGTCCAGGGCCTGCTGACGACCGACGGCTATGCCGCCGCGGTGCCGCACTTCGAGACCCTGTCGGCGCTGATTCCCGACGGCGCTCTGGTCACCCCGGCAGATTGCGACCGCGTTCAGGGTGAGATCCAGGAGAGTCTGACCGCCCAGCTGGAGGCCAGGGGAAGGAGCCAGAACTCCTACGCGAGCCGGATGACGGCGAAGATGACGGAGTTCCGCGGTAAATATCCGCTGGAAACTGGCGAGTTCGACAGCTCTGTCGCCGCCGCGCACGAGTACCGGGAGCTGCATCGACGGCTGTCCGCCGACGACCTGCCCCGCTTCGAGCAGGATTTCAAAACCGATCTGAACACGAACACCATCCGCGACGTGGCCATGTTCCAGTCCAAGCTGAACCAGCAGCTGGAGCTGATCAAGGACCGGGTCGGGACGATCAACGCGTCACTGAAAGACATCGACTACAACGAGGATCGCTACATCCGCCTGGACACCCAGCAGTCGCCGGTCACCGACATCCGCGACTTCCGGAGCGACCTGCGCGCCTGCACCGATGACTCGCTGACCGGGGACGGCTCGGAGCAGTACTCCGAGCAGAAGTTCCTGCAGGTGAAAGCGATCGTCGAGCGGCTGGTCGGGCGGGAGGGCTTCACCGAGATCGACCGCGCCTGGGCGGCCAAGGTGACCGATGTCGGCAACTGGTATGTCTTCTCGGCCTCCGAACGGTGGCGTGACGGCGACGTCGAGCACGAGAACTACACCGACACGGGTGGCAAGTCGGTGGGCAGAAGGAGAAGCTGGCCTACACTTTCCTCGCCGCATCGTTGGCCTATCAGTTCAAGCTGACCTGGGGTGCCACCCGGTCGAAGGACTTCCGCTTCGTGGTGATCGACGAGGCTTTCGGTCGAGGCTCGGAGAAGTCCACCAGGTTCGCGCTGGAACTGTTCAAGACCCTCGGGCTGCAGCTCCTGATCGTCACGCCGTTGCAGAAGATCCACGTGATCGAGCCCTACGTCCGGTCGGTCGGGTTCGTGGACAATCTGCAGGGCAACCGATCTCGCCTGCAGAACATGACCATCCAGGAGTACCGCGAACGGCAGATCGCGCACGCTGCTGCACCGAAGGGTACGACCAGTTCGTGACGACGCCGCGAGCGTGGACCGAACCTGCTGACGTCATCGCGACATTGCGTCGCCGGTGGGAGGCAGGAACGGAGCTCGCTGCCTCTGCTTTCGGCGAACCCTACAAGCCGATCTCGCTACCTATCCGCGGGCCGTCAGCGGGTGACCTGGCGGCACGGTTCGGTGAGGCGCAGGACTGGACCGCCCGCTGGGAGCGGGCTGCCGGCAGAACGCTGCGGATTGAGTACGGCGACATCGGGGGCCGGCGGGTGGGCGTCAACCGCATTCCGCAGCGGGTTTGGGTGGACTCTGCAGACCGACTGTGGCGGCATCTGGGTGTTCGCGGCGAGGTGGATTCCTACCTGGAACTGGTTCGGCGGACCGAGCTGCGTGCTCCGGAACTGTTGGTGTGGATGCGGTTCCGACCGCTCAAGGTCCTCGAACTGCGCGCTGTCTGGGACCTGCTGGTGGAGACCGTCATGTGGATTGACGTGCACACCGCTGTGTCCAGTTTGTACGTGCGGCAACTCGACGTGCCGGGGGTGGACACGAAGTTCGTCGAACGTCATCGCGCCGTGCTGAGCTCCCTGCTGGATCTGCGGCTCGACCCATCGCGAATCGATCCCGCCGCAGAGGCGACAGACTTTCTGGGCCGATACGGATTCCGCCGAAAGCCCTCGTATGTACGCTTCCGCGTGCTGGACCCGGCGGCCGGTGCCGGCTTCAGCGAGATGACCGTCCGGGCGCAGGAGCTGGCTCGGTTGCCCATTGCGCAGCGGCGCATTTTTGCGGTGGAGAACGAGATCACCTATCTGGCATTTCCGGACGTTGCCGATGCGGCGATCATCTTCGGCGGCGGGTATGCGATTTCCGCGCTGTCCCCGCTCGGCTGGCTTGCTGGCCGTGACCTTGCCTACTGGGGTGACCTGGACACGCATGGCTTCGCGATCCTGAACCGGCTCAGGCGGGAATTCCCCTCGACCCGGTCCATGCTGATGGATCGCCAGACCTTGTTCGCGCACGAAAGACAGTGGGTGACGGAACCATCGCCGAGCGCCGGGCCGCTGGACCATCTCACCGCCGCCGAGCAACGCCTGTATGCCGACCTGGTCGACAACACCTTTGGCGCTGCCGTTCGGCTGGAGCAGGAACGGATCCAGTTCTCGGCAATACAGGAGGCCCTCGAACAACTGCCAACCAACTGAATGGTTGTCTCAACTTTCTCGGGCAAGGCGCCCTTCGCCAGTTCTCGCTGTCAGCGGTCATGTAATTCCCCAGGTGTGACGGGTTGTTGGTCACGTAATTACCCACCCTGGTTGGTCACGTAATTCCCCATGGGGACGGCGGCGCGTCGCCGTTGTTGGGGTCCTGCT
>JAABUL010001985.1_pt1 | contig 36082 bp, 36 predicted proteins | sample 5559151 | NCBI WGS metagenome assembly JAABUL01 (sample SAMN10711876, study PRJNA513368) | rock metagenome | isolation source: Antarctica rocks | place: Antarctica: Victoria Land, Pudding Butte sud | reverse complement strand
GGTCGCACTCTCAAGGCTTCGGAACTTACGGAGCGCATTTGTGCTTACTACCAATGTGGACACGAACCACATCTCACACAAGAACATTGTTAAAGATGCACTAGGCCACCTGCCCGCCGGGGCCGGAAGATGGCTCGTCGTCGGTGACGACTTCCACTTCATTGGACTGGAACAGGCGCACTTTGAAGCCGTCTTCCAGCATGGAGTCGCGCACTTCCAGGGCCAGCTCTAAGTCTTCGCAGATTTCAAAGGCAAGGTCTTCGCCCGCCTCGCCGTAGACGATATACACATCGTCGTCATCGCCCACATCGGTGGGGTCATCAACCAGGGTCAAGGGGATAGGCGGCTTGCGCTGGGCATTGCCGTTGTCGTTTCGTGCCATAACAGTGTTCCTTTGTGTTTGGTGGGGTTTGGGTCAGAGAGAGTTTGGCGTGGCGGCTGCCTGGGTTTTGGACAGGGTTTCCACCACGAGTTTGTTGAAGGCCTGCGCCTGTTCGTCATGCGGGACGCCGCCGCTGCGATCCAGCACAGTCAGTTCGGCATTGGCGTTGGCGGCGAGGAACGCTTCGGCATCGCTAAGCGGAGTAATCCGTGCCTCGCGGCCCCAAATCAGCCGCAGGGGCTGCTGAGTCAGCTCGGGAAAAGCATCGGCGACGCTGTGGTTGAGCAGGCCGCTCATGAAAGAGGGCAGGGCATTCTGGCTGCCGTACTGGTGGGTGGCGGCGGTGTAATGAGCAATCATGGCGTCGTCAACCAGTGTGGGGTCAAAGTAGGTCATGTTGGACAGGTACCAGCGCAGGCTGGCCTGGGACGCGACGGTGTTGTACAGCAGCGTGCCCAAGAGCGGGGCATGGAGAGTTTGGTACGCGGCTTCGGTGCCCCAATCGGGCGGGGAGGCGAGTTCGCGCAGTCCCGTCGGGCAGACCAGCACCAGGCCATTGACTAAATTGGGCTTTTCCTGCGCGACCTGCACAGCATACGCCGCGGCAAGAGACGACGCCACAAGAGTGGCGGGCTGCCCGACCACGTCCTGCAAAAACTGGGACAACTGCTCCAGGTACTTGTCGGCGGTATAGCGGATGCGCGGCTTGTCCGACAGGCCAAAGCCCAGCCAGTCGGGGGCGTACACCTGGAAATGCTCGGACAATGCGTCAAAGTTCTTGCGCCATTCCCAGCCGCTCGCCCCGGCATAGAGGCCGTGCAGCAGGACAAGCGGCGTGCCTTTGCCCTGGTGCGCGTAGAAGACATCGCCATACGGGCCGGGCCAAAAGCGGCCTTCGCCGCCCAGCGAGTTGGTGAGGGCTTCGGCATTGGCAAAGACGGCATTGCCTGCGGCGGCGATGGCTGCCGCGCCTGCCCCGGCCCAAAGCAAGGTTTTCAGGGGTTTGTTCATGGAAATGCTCCCGGTTATCAGATGAGGCAGTATACCCAGGTTGGGCGAGTAAGCGGCCCCCCGCCCCAATTCTAGGGAGCCAGAGTGAAAGAAGAGGCCCCGAATTAACGTTGGTATTGAGGGCAGCCGCACCTGCGTGGGAGTCTCCCACACAGACATGCGACGTAGAGGCGTGCGCTCAAACTGCGTTTGCTTCATGCCGTGGAAGAGAGTGGCGGCAATGTTCTCCTGCACGGGCGAATTCTCCGCAGCGCTTGTTCTCGGTTTGGTCGGGAAATCACGCAGGCGGGAAAACAGCGCACGATGTGAAAAAAAGGCTTGACAGAATGGCGAACCTGTGTTAATCTAGGGCAAGTGTGGCTTTACTTCCGTTCCCCGGAACCTCCCCCACATGGTTTGTTCTGTTCGTCTTACGCTGTGAGGCCCCGCCGCCTTGCTTTCGGCGGGAGAAAGAGAACGCCGTCATGTCCACGTGTCCCCGCTTTGTTTCTTGTCGTCGCCTTATATAAGGCACTCTTGTTCTGCGGCCTGCTCGCCGCCTGTCTTTCCCTTACTGCGTCCGCCCGCGCCGGGTCATGGAGCGGGCCAGCCTACGCCTTCTCCGGCACGGACGGCAACGGCAAGCCCTGGAAGTGGCCTGTCAACAGCGGGACGTACAACAATCCCAACAGCCCAGGGTATTCAGCCAGCGGCAGCGCCTCCGGGACAGTCACAGCCACCTTCACCTGGACGCCAGACCCCAACAACCCCAGCGAACCACCCACGCCTTTGTGCGTTCTGGAAAAGGGCTATGCGAATGCCGGCGGGGGCAGCGGCTTGGGGGCGGACGACGGGCTGGGGGACGCAGCGACAGGTGGGCCTACATTCCCAACCTCGCAGGGGAGCCATCTGACGCTGGCAGGCACCACGTCGCCGGTGGTTCTGACGCATACGCTCTCCGACACGTGTCCCAATGGGATCGGGGAGATGACTTACCAGGCCACTGGCTACCCTGTCACCCTGGGCTTGGGCGGCACGACGCCGGGCAGTGACGGCAGCGCCAACATCTTGATTGGGCAGAAATGCACAGGCAGCCTGAGCGGAGGGGGCGGTACTCTCTCCGGCTGGCAGTGGTCGGTCGGCGGCACCACCTTCCAAACGTGGAGCGACACTGCCCCTACAGATACGGAGGCTTCCTATTATGTTGATGGCCCTGGGCCGCTGGATCAGCCGACGGCTTCTTGGTACTGGAACGACCTGATGGGATCGGGAGCAACAAAAAATGAAACGGTGAGTTGTACCGCGACCGTGACTCCACCTACAGGGGAAGGCGACGCTTTTACAGTCTCAGCAACAAAGCAAGTCACTGTGTACCGGCCTGTTTGGACAGCAACAGGCACAGGTGGCGAAATGCTGGTAGACGTTAACCGTTATGACGCGGGCGGTGATATTTGGCTTTGGGCGGCCCCGGCGACTATGGGCGAAACTGGCGGGATGGTTTGGAATGCCAGTGTTTTCTCTCCCGCACCGGGTTTATTTGAGAATGGAACCATCCAAATTGTGCAGCTTGTTATTCCAGGCATGAGTTACACGGCTCCTGGTATCTTTGGTATCGCTTCTACACATAATTTTCCGCAGAACGGACAGGAGGGCCTTGATGGTTCTTTCCCATATGGTTGGGTGACAGGACCGGTTCACGAACCCACAGGCGACAAATATTTTGCAGGGGATGCCCCTGGCCTTGATTTAATCTCTACCAACGCACGGTCGGCAACGGTAACGGATCAATTTGAGGACTACCTGATGTACGAGCCACCCGGTTCGTTTCAGTACATTCCCCTCGCGCATTTTGTTTGGAGTACGAACGGGAGTGCCACCATTCCCGCAACAGGCAACTGGGCAGATTGGTCAGGCTCGGCGGGTTCGATAACGCCAAGCGGGTCGGCTAAGCCTTTTCCACAAAGCAACTCTTTTCCCATGTGGACACAGATTATCACCGTCTCAGATTTTTAACCAGGGCGTTGAGCAAGGAGAAAACCATGATGCAGAATAAGTGGATCATTGGCGCAGTTTTCAGCATTTTGCTGGGGGCAACAGGCATAGCGATGGGACAACTTGACCAGCCGACAAAGCAAAATGCGAGCAAACCGTCAGGACAAAATGCGTGTAAAACCGTGATTGCGCTCACGCCCGCAATATGGGCGAAAATGAAAAAAATATACCAACTAGACGCAGCGGCAGCAGCGGCAATTGATGCAGAGAACTACGAGGAAGCCGAAACTGATGCTCGTGAGTCCATCTCGTTAGGCCATGACTCCGGTTTGGCGCAGATGTTTCTAGCGCAATCTTTGAACGGGCAAGGGAAAACTCAGGAAGCACTGGAAGCCTACAAAGTCATGGCCGATGCCAGCAGTGATGAGCCGGCCGACCTGCTGCCTTACTCCCTGCTCTTGCTCAAGGCGGGGCATTGGGCGCAGGCCGTCGCCGCCTTCAACAAGTCGCTTCCGTTTGTGAGCGAACCCCTTTCGGGAGGGCATGCCGCAGTGCTAAGCGCCTACAGCCATTTCTCCCCCAATGTGCCGCAGCCACACGAACTGGAAACGGCTTTGCATGTTGTTTTAGGCGCTACCTACGATTCTACTTATAGTTGGGGGCGACATTCTCAGGACAACAAAGCTCTGTCGGAGTACGCGCAAGCGTACTCACTCTCTCCCCATTCTGCGGTCGTCAACTTGTACTATGGACGCAGGTTATGGAAAATGCACCGTTTCGCAGAAGCCAAAACCGCGTTTGCAAAGGCCGCACAGTTGGACCATGGGCTGGTAGGAGCTGCGGCACAGAAAGCCCTACGCTGAAGGACACGCCTGATCCCAATTCTTGCGAGGTGAGTTCAATGATGACAGCCGTTCTTCCGCGAGTGGAAGGGCGGCTGTTTCTTGTTGACGCAAGCAAACATGTGTGCTATAATGGTACAGCGGTTGCAACAGCACTGCCTGCTATTACTTGGCAGTTTATCCGAGGATGCCCTTGTCGGCATTCCCAACGCTCTTTGATAACTTAATCTTCCAAATAGGCAGCAACCTGGGGGCTGTTGTGCAGCAAAGCCGTTGTCGTTCGTATGCGCACATCTAGCGGCTGCGCGCGGCGAACTGCGCGATGAGTTGGGCGCGGAACGTGTCGGGCGAAGCGGGCGGGCTGCCGAGCACAGCATAGCGCCAGTGTTCGGTGGCGAAGAAGAGGGGCGGGACAGAAGTGCGCTGCGAGCCTGTCTGCGCGGCCAGCGTCAGCCCAAGACGAAAGGCATTGATTTCCGGGGTGGGCCGGTCGGCAGGGACAGCGTAGGCGTCTACCGGGGCAGCGGCAGGGCCGTAGCGGGCATGGAAGATCGGGGTGAGCGTGCCGGGAATGTTGACGGCCTGGTCTATATTGAGGCGCGTAAAACTGCCGATGGCGGCGGGCAGGACATCGTTCAACGTGGCGGCGGCGACCGGCAGGGCGGGCAGCGGGTTCACGGGCGGCAGGGGGGCGGTGGCGACAGAACCTGGGGCGGGCGGCTGGGAGCGAAGCGTCTTTTGATGGGCGGCATGGACGAGAAGCACGACTGCGGCGATGGCAGTCACCAGGAAAATCGCCAGCACGCCCAGGCATGCGCCGAACGACTGCTCGCGAAAGCGTTCATCGTCTGCGGTCTTGGCGGCTTGAAACTCCGGGGTCTGCACCACTTCGGCGCGGGCCTCGGCGAAGGCTTCCGCGGTGGCATCGTCCACAATTACCAATTTGGCGAAGCACGAAGGGCAGGTCGTGGAGTGCAGATGCTCGTATTGCTCGCCGCAACGCGGGCAGACTTTGGCGGGCATTACGCGGCCCTCAGCCACTGCGACTTGGCGCGGGCGATGCGGGCAAGGCTGCTGTCCAGGCGCGCTTCAGGCAGGCGACCTGTGTGCACGGCGCGTGTCAGCGCGTCCCGAATGGCGTATTGAGTCGTGCGCGTGTGGCAGCACAGCAGCAGGTCCGCGCCCGCTTCCACGGCCAGCACGGCGGCCTCGGGTGCGCCCCAGCGGGCGGCGACGCCTTTCATTTCCAGGTCGTCGGTGACAATCAGGCCGTCAAAGCCCATCTCTTCGCGCAGCAGGCCGGTGAGGATTGCCGGGGACAGCGTGGCGGGCAGGTCGGCATCCAGCGCGGGGAACAGAATGTGCGCGGTCATAATGGATGCGACTTGGGCGGCGATGGCGACGCGAAAGGGGGCGAGTTCAATGGCATCCAAACGTGCGCGCGGGTGGGGAATGCGAGGCAGGGCGAAGTGCGAGTCGATGTCCGTGTCGCCGTGGCCGGGAAAGTGCTTGCCGCAGGCCAGGATGCGGGCATCGTTTTGCAGGCCCTGCACGGCGGCAGCGCCCATGCGGGCCACTGCGTCTGCCTCTGCGCCATAGGAGCGCGTACCGATCACAAGGTTTTGGGGATTATTGTTGACATCCAGCACCGGGGCGAAGTCCCAGTTGATGCCCACGGAGGCGAGTTCACGGCCCAAAGACGCCGCTGCCTGCCGCGCAGCCTCGGCATCGTTTGTTTGGCCGAGTTCATGGGCGCTGGGCCGCGCGGAGTAGGAGGGCGGGGCAAGCCGCTGAACCCGTCCGCCTTCCTGGTCGGTGGCGACGAAAAGCGGCGGGAGAGAGGACGCTTGGGCATGGACCTGCATCTCTTCCAGCACAGCGCGCAGATGTTCAGGCGGGCTGATATTGCGGCCCATCAAGATAATGCCGCCTGCGCGCAGGTCGTCAACTAATGCGGCGGCGTGGGCATTCAGGCGGGTGCTGTCCCCTCGCTGCACATCCGACCAGCCGCACACGAGCATCTGACCGACTTTCTCTTCCAAAGTCATGGCGTGTGGCCGATCAGCTTCTGGGCATTGTCCACCCAAACTTTCGTGCGGGATGTGCTGAGCGGATCGGCATTGCCGTCCTCGGCGCGGGTCTCCACTACATATTCGCCGTCGGGCACTGTGCCCGTATCCCAGTTAAACGAGAAGGGGCGGGTGTTGCTCATGGCCTTGAATGCGCCGTCCACATAAAACTGCGCGAACTGCGTGCGCCGGTCGGTCGTGGCGGCGTTCAGGGTGATATGGCCGCGCACGACATGGGTCTTGCCGCTCCGTGCCAGAGCGAGCGCCTGGGTCGTGTACGCCCGCACCGCGTCGGCAAGACGTGCTTCGCGCCAGGCAGTGTCGTCATTGGCACTTTGGATCAGGCGAATAGCTGTGACACCCATCAGCGCCGAGGGCTGGTTGCCGACCAATATGGGCATGGGCAGCCAGGAGGCATCCGGCCCGCCGCGCCGGATTTGCGCCACCCACGAATGCTTGGGATCGTTGGCATCCCATGCCAGGCCGATTTCGCCGTGAAAGAGGGGCGGCGTGCCTTCCTGGTCGGGCACATGCTTTTTGTCCATGCTGCCGACGACCAGAATAGACGGCGCGCCCGCTTCATCGGTCTGGGAATTGTGGTACGCAGGCTCAATTTGGAAGCCGCCGCGCCGCTCCGTCCCGACTCCTTCCAGCAGGGTGGATGTGGTGATGGGCGACGTGGACACGGTGACAACCCCGCTATGATTGGTGTTGATCGCCCCGACCCCAGTGTACGATGTGCCGTCAAAGCGCCCGACACCGGTGACGGCTTTCAGCACATGGGTGACGACGCGGCTTGTGCCGTCGGCGTAGGTCGCGGTGACAGCGCCATTCGCTTTGTTCTCAAAGACGACTTGGCGCAGAGGATTGACAGGCGCTTCCACGACGATCACCAGCGTATCGCCCTCCTGCGGCACGTAGTTGAGAGGCAGGGAAGACAGCCGCCCGAACCCGCCTTCCAGAAACACCACGCTGCCTGCGAAGGGGGCTAGGTCGCGAAAGATCGCCGTTCCCGTCGGGATGTTGGTGTAAATGCCGGACAGCCCGGACACGTGCCCGCCAAAGCGCACCGGCGTTTGGGAGAACTCACGCGGCAGAATGTTGATCAGAGAGGCGTAGGCATGGGACGTATCGCCGACCCGAATGCGCAGGCCATGCACCGCGGTCGCCGCCACCGTGCCTACTTGAGAGTAGCCCGTCGCCAGATACCCCGGCAGGCTTTCGGTGGCCGGCGCGGTCACGCGCCCGACCAGCCCCCAAGTCTGCCCCTTGTCCAGGGAGACTTGGACGGCTCCATCCACGGCGTTGACAACGCGAATGCGCTGGATTTCCTGAGCGGCGACCGGCGCGAGAAGGGGAGGCACCTCACGCGGGGCGACCGGGCCATCCGCATGCAGGGGCAGAACAAAAAAGAAGAAAAGCAGTGTGAAAAGAAGAGGGCGCATCGTGCGTGGGTGTATTATAGCATGTTTCGCCCCCGTTGCACAGGAAAACAGTTGTCTTTTACGTTGTTTACTGCTATAATGAGAGCACCAAGCGAACATTTGTTGGTTTGCAGACAGCGGCAAGCCGACAAAGAACTCCCGCCGAAAGGAGCATGACAGATGCCCAAGCCATTGTCCAAGCGTCAGGAGCAAATCCTGTCCTGTATCACGCAGCATGTAGAGGCGCATGGCTACCCCCCCACCGTGCGCGAAATCGGCCTCGCCGTCAATCTCTCGTCGTCGTCCACTGTCCACGCCCATCTCAAGACCCTGGAAGAGCACGGCCATATCCAGCGCGAGGCGGTGCTGACACGGGCCATCAAAGTGATGCCGTCGCAGTCGTCCCCTTCCCCCACGCAGTCCCGCCCGGTTGTGCAGGTGCCTATTTTGGGGACAGTGGCGGCGGGTTCCCCGCGCCTCGCCGTGCAGGAAGTGGAGGAAATGTTTCCCCTGCCGCACGACTTTATTTCGGGAGACGGGTTCATGCTGCGCGTCAAGGGCGACAGCATGATTGAAGACGGCATTCACGAGAACGATTTCGTGGTTGTCCGCGCCCAAAAGACGGCGGAGAACGGCGAAACCGTCGTCGCCATGATCGACAATGAAGCCACAGTCAAACGCTTTTTCAAAGAGAAGAAGCAGTTTCGCCTGCAGCCGGCCAACAAGCGCATGAAGCCCATGTACTTTGACGATGTGGAGATTGTCGGCAAAGTCGTCGGCCTCGTCCGCCGCCTGGCGTAACGGTTCAAAGGACACTCATGCCCCATATTGAAAACGAAGTGCGGGTGAACGCGCCCTTAGAGACCGTGTACGCTCTGGCGAAAGACGTGGAGTCGTTCCCAACGTTCATGCCTGACGTGGAGAGCATCCATGTGACGGAGCGCAGCGCCGACGGCCTGCGCCTGGTGACCGACTGGGTCGGCGTCGCCTCCGACTTCAAGCTGAAAGTGCGCTGGACCGAGCAGGACCTCTGGGATGATGCCGCGCACACCTGCCATTTTACGCTGGTCAAAGGCGACTACTCGCAGTACGGCGGCGTGTGGACATTCACCGACGAAGGCGGCGGGCAGACCAAGTTTGCCTCTGCCCTGGACTATGAGCTGGACATCCCACTTATTGGCGCATTGCTTAAAAAAGTGGTGGCCCGGCTGATGCAGGACAACACGCAGCGCCTGCTGGAAGCGGTCAAGCAGCAGGCCGAACAGCCGCGCTAGGCAAGCGACAACCAACCAACACAAAAGCGCCCTGGATACCCAGGGCGCTTTTGTGTTTTGGCATGGGCCATTATAAACTACGGGAGCCGCTTGGCCGTACTTACGTTCCAATTGACGTGGCTGATGTCTGTGATGGTTGTCCCTACATAGTAATGCTTTAAAATGTCCTGGCAGGACTTGTTGTACGGACGCGAGGCCATTGCCACGGCCCCGTCCTGTGACATGCCCAGGCCGTGCCCCCAGCCTTTGCCGTCAAACTGATAATCTCCCGCAGGCGTAATCGTTAAAGACACACGGGTGCTGCGCAGGCTGTCATAGCCTAAAATCTGGCGCAATTGCGGGCCGGATACGGTGCGCATCGTGCCGTCCACCCCGGACACAGTCGCTGTGGTAATGCGGCCTGATGCGTCCGTGCCATCGAGTGCCAGGGATACAAATTGGCTGACACGGGTGCGGGGGTCTTTGGCAAGCTTGGCGGCAACCTCGGTGGCCGTGAAGAGCTTTGTCCATGTGTGGTACTTGCCATCACTGGCATAATCCGGGCCGCTGCCGTCGGGAGCATCGCGCACGGCCTGCAAATACGGGCAGTCGCCGCTGCTGTCGCACGCGGTCATGCCGCCGCTGTCGGTGGAATAGGGCGCGTCTATCAATTGTCCGTGCCAGGTCAGCACCTGCCCGCGCGTGCTGTCCACGGCGGCATTGGACAGGGCAGTTTCGCCGTCCACGCCCAAATACCCCTCGCTGCGCGTGGTGTCGTCCAAGTCAAACCCCTCGCTGCCGAACTTGCCCCGGTTTTTTAATGCATAGGTCCGGGCGGCGACCGCCTGCGCGCGCATGGCTTCCAGCGGCACTTTGGTGCCGATCTCGGCGGGAATGACCCCGTACAGATACGGCTCCAGGCCCACGGTGTTGATGACGCGCAGGGTGTTGTCGGGGTCGCGGCGGACGGTGAGCGTGCCCCGATACCGATGCCAATGCACGGCCAGGCTGCTGCTTTTCGGGTCTACGCGGGCGATCTGAACATAGTCCGTGCCTGCCGGGGCAACAATGACAGGCGACTGGCTTTGACTGGGAGCCTCGCCATCCGCCAGAGTTGTCCGGGTCAAGGTGATGCCGGACGCGCTTGGCGTAATCTTGTACACCGCATGGGCCGCCACTTTCAGCAAAGGCTTGTCGGAGGCGGCATCTTGTATCGTGTATGCCTTGTCGCTGGTCAGCAGCAAAGTGGACGCACGGTCAAACCATTTGGCAAGCCCGATCCGCAGCGGCGGCGGGGCGGGGGATGCGTGCGCAGACAGGGCCGCGAACGCAAGCAGCAGGGCGCAAGGCAGAAAACGAGGGTGCATATATTCTCTCTTGTGTGCCGAAAGCAGCTCCTAATAAATACGGGGCTGAGCCGCATTTTAACACGAGAATACGGGGTTGTCAAGGCAAGACGCGAAAAGAGGGCGGAAACGTTAAGTTTCCGCCCTCTTTTTCCCACTGGTCGGGGTGATAGGATTCGAACCTACGACCTTTCAGCCCCGAACCGAACGCTCTACCAAGCTGAGCCACACCCCGATTGCAAGGAGAGTATAGCATACTTATCAAGTTTTTGCAACACTCCCCAAATAAAGATGTGCCCAGCGCTGGCTGCTTATCAGGCCGTGGTGCGGCGGCGGCGCAGAAAGCACAATCCCGCAGCGCCGAGCGCGAAGACTACCCATGCCCCCGGCTCGGGCGCGGCGGCGAGGGCGACGCGCGAAACGCCGTCGATGTTGCCTGTTCCCGTGAACCGTATAGAGTTGACTGCGCTCAGTCCTGTCCCGGCGATGGAGAAAGACACGCCGCCCGCCGAGCCATCGTATAAATGGTTGATGGCATCCGCCGCCGAAACACCGGTAAATCTCGCCGCCGTCAGGCTCGGATCAACCGGCTTGCTGAAGTCCTGCAAGTCCCCAAAACCTGAAGTGTTGCTGCTGGTAATCCCCTCCCAGTGATACGGGTTCTCGGCAAATGTCAGCGTATCCTGCGACTGCACGACGACAAAATTGATGCCGTCGGCGCTGACACTGACAGTGGGCAGAGGATTATTAATGGTTCCGTCCAGAATATACTGGCTCAAGTCAGTGCCTTCGCTGACATAAGGGTCGTTTGTGGTCGGGTTGTTCCCGGTAAAGAATGAGTTGGTATAAACGATAAAGTCCTGCCCAAACCAGTGTGCATCGCTGTGAACAATTGGGGTAGTGAACGTCAGCGTCAGCGCGCCTTGTCCGTCGCTGCCCAGCGCAGTCAGCAGGGGCTGAGCAGAATTGCTTGCATCATAGCCGAAGGCGGAACTCACCAGCGAGGTGTGATACACGCTGCCGTAGCCGTCGTTGTCCAGCGTGGTCGGCTGGCCCGTGGCGGCTTTGGGATCACTGTATTCCGCGTTCGCGCTGAGATCATACGTGCCTTTTGGGTCGTAGCCGCTCGCGAACGACTGGCTGCGGGCGGCATTCGCGCCGCCGAGAAGCAAAAGCGCGGCCACAAGGCCGGGCGCAAGGCGTGTGTTCATAGTGTGTTTTCTTTCTCTTTTTACTGGGTCAATAAACTAAAAGGCATAGGTCTGCGCGGGCTTCATCTCCGGCCCGTAGGCCGAATCATCCCGCGACAGCGTGCCGAACTCAGGGTAATTGGAATTAAAGGCGAATGCCGAATGCACGGCGCGCACATGCCCGTCGGCATACGCGACATTGGCGGTCTGGGTGTGCCGAAAGTCCACAAGCCCGGCTCGAATCAGGCCTGTTTCGGACGGCGCACGGAGGTAATTTTCCGCTTGGGGCTTGGCGGCTCCCCATCCCCCGTCGGCAAACGCGGCGGTGACGACGGGCAGCCCAATCTGTGCGAGTTTGCAGGCGGGCCACAGCCGCCCATCCGCCCCGAAGCGGTAATCGTCGCCCCCCAGGTATGTCGCATTGTACGCATAGCCGGTGTAGGGGCGTCCAAACGCCGGGCCTGTAAAGTCCGGGCACTGATGGATTGCGCCGCTGTTGGCATAGGCACTCAGCAGGCCGGGCCGCACCTGCCCGCGAGCGGGGCCGAGGGTGAAGTCCCAGCCGAGTTCCGTTCGGTAAGACCTGTCGGCGAAGTAGTACGACGGGCACGCAGTTTCATCGTAGTCCTGCGCGTACATCAGCCAGGCCAGCGCGAGTTGCTTGAGGTTGGACGAGCAGACGGTCTGCCGTCCCTTTTCTCGCGCCCGTGCAAACACGGGAAACAAAACAGCCGCCAGCAGCGCGATAATCGCGACAACGACGAGCAGCTCTATCAAAGTAAAGCCAAGCTTGGAAGGAAGTCGCCCGCGCAAACGGGCAAAGGAAGAGGGACAGCGCTGCGCCGCCGAGGGCGGGGCATGCCAGAGGTGGCAGGGCAAAGCAAGGGTTCCATTCCGCCTGTCGCGCGCAGGCTGGCAAGAAGGACGACGCGCAGGGCGTCATCCAAACTATCGGGTGGCATTCTGGCTCAGAGGCGAAGCCTCATTACAGTTGCGGCACAGCGCCGGAATTGTTCCTTTAACAGGAAACGCACCGGACTTCCCCAATTATGCGCGCGTTGATCGCGGCGCACCGATAGCAGTCACGAGATTGATTTTAGGACGCATTGTAGCCGCAAAACCGGGCAGTTGTCAACCCGCACTTTCGGCATTGCAAGCCCGTTGCATAGGCTGATTATAGGCGTTGCATAGGCGTTCCAACGACGGAACAAATCCTTCCGTCGTCGGTACGCGTTGGCAACGCCTATAATCAGCCTATGCAACGGGCTTGCAATGCCGAAAAAAGACAAGAAGGCCCCCGCCCCAATTCTGGGGAGCCAGATTAGGAATGCCCCTGCGGGCATAGGGGAGCCAGCGGGTCTTACTCTTACCTCCCCAGAATTGGGGGCCGGGGGGCGATCTGACCCTCTCCCACAAGCGGACGAGGGTGGCGCGAAGCGTCGGGTAATGGCCGATTCCTGCCCCTGGCTTATGCTTGGGCGGCGGCTCCCCCGGCGACCCAGCCGGTGCTCCAGGCGGCCTGCAAGTTGTAGCCGCCTACGGGGCCGGCAATGTCCAGCACTTCGCCGCACAAGTATAAGCCGGGCATAATCAGAGACTGCATGGTTTGCGGGTCTACTTCACTCAAGGGGACGCCGCCCGCGACTACTTCTCCGCGCTCCAGAGGGACGTGGCGGACGGCGCCCAGCGGCCAGCCTTTGAGGGTAGACGCAAGCTTGTTGACGGCTTTGGCGGGCAGGTAGGCTCCGCGCGTGGATGGGTCAACGCCAGCGGCGGCCAGCAGCGGCTCCACCAGTCGGGCGGGGAGGAAGGGGGCGACGAGGGCGGCGGCGGTCTTGCGGGGCTGGGCGCGCGCTTCGGCTTGCAGGCGGGCGCGCAAGGTTTCAAAGGGCGTGTCCGGGACAAGGTCGGCTTCTATCGCGCCGGTGTTTTCCCGCTCGGCGATGTCGCGGGACACGCCCAACGCCGTCGGGCCGGACACGCCCTTGTGGGTGAACAGCAGGTCGCCGGTCCAGCGGGCGTATTCTTTGCCCTCGGTTGTGGCTCGTGCCCGCAGGGTCGCGCCGCGCAGGGCGACCCCGGACCAGTCGGTCTTGGCGTCGTGCAGGTAGAGCGGGGCTAGGGCCGCGCGCAGGGGAACAAGCGAATGCCCGGCGTTCGGCAGCCACTTCCAGCCGTCGCCGGTCGTGCCGGTGGCGGGATAGGAAGACCCGCCGGTGCAGACAACCACGCGGTCGGCGGCCAAAAACTCGCCGCCGACTTGGACGCCGCGCAGCATGTTGTTTTGGACATGGAGACCCGTGACACTGGACTGGTAGCGGACGGAAACCCCGGCGTCCAGCACGTACTGCGTGAGCAGGGCGACCACGTCTTTGGCATCGGCAGGTTCCACGGGGAAGATGCGTCCGTCGGGCCGGGCGTAGGTTTCCATGCCGCGCTGGTGCAGGATTTGGAGAAAGTCGATGTTGGTGAAGCGATAAAAAGATGGCTTGAGGAAGCGGCCTTCCCCTGGGCGAAACTGCGCGCGGATGCTGTCCATGGTTCCCGCATGGGTGAGGTTGCATTTGCCGCCGCCCGAAATCAATATCTTCATGCCGAGGCGGTCATTCTTCTCTAAGAGCGTAACAGAGGTGCCGCACTCCGCTGCCCGCCGCGCCGCGAGCATGCCCGCCGCGCCGCCGCCGATTACCAGTACATCAGTCATGGCTGCCATCTTTCATGGGCATGGCTATCCAGGCGTATATTGATGGCGGTGGCAGAGTCCCTGCCGCCAAGGTACATGCCTTCTGCCAAAGTGACATTGTGCAGTGCCAGCGTGAGGGGAACTGTGGCATGGAGGTTATTTACAAAGCCGCCTCGCTCACAAAAGAGCGTCATGCCAGTGTTCTGACCTGCTTGCTGTATGGCTTGGGCAGACATGGGAACTGTCCAGCAACGCAGATAAACATCGCCGTTGTGTTTCACCAGTGTCCACAGAGGGTCGGAACTGTCTGCCGTGCCCTCTGATGTAAAACTGCATCGTACCGGGTGGTTGTCGGGTATCTCTGCCAGCGTCTTAAGTATGGTGGCATGGCCGACCGTATCCTGCACCAGTGTGTTGGGCGCGATACTGAGATGCCGCGGCGCGGGCAGGAAAGCGACTTGAGAGATGACTGGCGCGGGTGGGGGAAACGAGTTGTCGTACAGCGGGGTCAGAAGTTCGCCAAGCGCTAAGCCTATCGCAAGCACCCCGCAAGTAATAATTGCCGTCATGCGCTTCTTTCGGAGAGGCCAGGGCTTGCGCATCTTCGCTGCCTGCGCGCGCTGTGCCTGCACCTCAGCCAGCACGTCTTCCGGGGTCATGTCCAGGCCGAGGTGCTGAATGACTTCGCTGACGGTGACCGTTTGCGAGGCTTCGTCGGCATGGGACGCCGACCGCGCTTCCAGCGAGGCGATGGCCTGCGCAATCTCCTGCGTGGTGGGCGGGGCGGCGTCGGGAATAGCATGCGTCTTGAGCATGGCAGGTGGGCTACCAGTCTTCGTGCGTGTAGGTGTCAGGGTGGACTTGGCTCAGGTCAATCTCGCTCCACGTGTCGCCTGCGTTGGTGTCGGCAATTTGCGAGTTGTCCAGGCGCAGGGTGACGTCTTGCTCGCTCTGGTCGTGGAGAACCCCGGCATCGTGTTCGTTGTAGACTTTTACTTCGCCCGCGCCCAATCTTGCGTTTTCAAGCACATGGCCGCGCACGTACCAGTGCTTGTCGTGGCGAACAAGTGTCCAGCCATTGTCCATCTCCGCGCCGTCTTGAACGGAGACTGTGCCGGGGTCGGCCCCGTGGACAATGCTTTGCACGGTGGCTGTGCTGGCATACACTTCGTGCCCATCGGGAACCATGGACAGCAGGCGAAACCGCGGGGCCGTCTGTACCCGATGATGGTGACTGAAAATGCCGCCCTGCACAATGCCGAAAATGGCAAAGCCAATCCCCAAGGCCGCCCAGGGGCGTTTGCGACGGGCGCGCTTTTCGCGTTTGGGCTGTTTGACATGCTGGGACAAAGCATCTAGGCCCTGCTTGAGCGCAGGCGAAGCGGCAAGGGCGGCTTGCTTCAACCCCGGCGCAGCGGCGACCGCGGCCTGACGCAAAGCGGCGGTCACGGTTTGGTGCAGGGGCGGCACAGGAGGAAGCGGCGAGGCGGGCGGCGTTTGGGCATTCGCAGGCGCGGCTTGGGCGGGGGGCGGATTGGCAGTGTGGGCCTCGCGCTGGGCGCGCACTTCAGCCAGCACCTCTTCCGGCGTGGCGTCCAGGCCCAGCTCGCGCACGGCCTCGCCAATGGGAATGGTGTTTTCTTGATGGCGTGTTTCGTCCAGCCGACGCGCTTCCAGGGACGCGATGGCATGGGCAAGCTCTTCCGGTGTCACGCGGGTCTGCGCGGCGGAAAGAGTGTCCGGGGTGGGGTGCGGGTCTTCTTGGCGAAGCATGGCTGCCCTTATTATAGCACGTAGGGATGTTAAGAAAGCGCGGGGGAGTTCGGGTCCGGCTCGGGGTCGTTGTGCTTGGTAAACAGCAGGCGGCGGATACGCCGCCCGGTCGCATCGGAGACGGCGACATCGTAGCCGTCCAGCCGGGCCGACGCGCCGTGGCGTGGCGGCAGGCGCAGGCCGTGCAGGGCGTAGCCGCCGATGGTGTCGTAGTCCGACGGGTTGTCTATCACAAAGCCCAGGGTTTCCGCCACTTCATCTAAAGCCACCGTGCCCGCAACCGAGTAGGCGGAGCCGGTGTCGTCCAACTGCTCCAGCGGGGGCGGCTTGTCGTGCTCGTCCTGTATCTCGCCAATCAGCTCTTCAATAATGTCTTCCAATGTGACCATGCCTGCCGTGCCGCCGTATTCATCCACGACCACGGCTTGATGGGCATGGCTCTTCTGAAGCTCTTTGAGCAGGTCGTCAATCGGCTTGGTTTCGGGAATGGCGATCATTTCACGCTTAATGGAGTGCAGGTCAGCATTGGGATTGCCCGCTATTGCCAGCAGGTCTTTGATATGCACCATGCCGATAATATGGTCGCGGTCGCCTTCGGCCAGCGGGTAGCGCGTGAAGCCATTCTCAATAGCGACTTCTACATTGCGTCCGATCGGCCATTCGGTGTTCAGGCACAGCATATCCACGCGGGGCACCATGATCTCTTTGGCCTGCGTGTGGGCGAACTCAAAGAGGTTGTCCGCAATCTCTATTTCGCTCGCCCGCAGCGCGCCTTTGGAGCGCGAATGCTCCATGATTGCCAATATCTCGTCCTCGGAATGCGCCTGTTCATGCTCATCCGTCGGTTCAATATGCAGGCGGCGGGCGATCAGCTTGGCCGCCCCTTCCAGCATCATAATCAGCGGCTTGCCCAGCGACAGAAACAAACGCATGGGGGCGGCCACGGCGAGCGCGGTCTGCTCGGTATGCGCAATCACCCACCATTTTGGCAGAAGCTCCCCAAAGATAATGTGCAGCGAAGTGATGAGAACAAAGCCCACGGCAACGGAAATGCCCGCGACATAATGCCCTTCCGTGGGAATGTGCAGACGATGCAGGCCCTGAGTCAAGACCGCGCTCATGGCAGGCTCGCCGATATAGCCGAGAGCCAGCGAAGCCAGCGTGACGCCGAGTTGGGTGGCGGAGAGATAAGTGTCTAATCGGGAAAGGAGAGCCTGCACGGACTGGGCGCGGCGGTTGCCGCCTTCGGCAAGCTCCAGGATGCGGGTCTGGCGCACGCGCACGAGCGCGAACTCAGCCGCCACAAAGAAGCTATTGATTGCAACCAGCAGCAGGGCCAGAAACAGCATAGAAAAGGGGTGCCCTGAGAGGGCGTTACTGGGAGGTTCCATACGATTGCCTGCCGTAACGCCTGGCAGGTCGCGCGTCCGGCGTAGCCGGAAAGAGTATTCCTTGTTAAATGAAAGTGAAGCGCATTGCGTGAAATCGGACGCACACAGTGTACCCGGCTTTAGGTCAATTGAAGCGCGCGCCGCACAATTGTCAATGTTTCCGCTGCGGCTGCGCGCGCCCGCTCCGCGCCCTGCTTTAAGACAGCGTCTACATAACTCAAATCGGCTTCCAGTTCCGCCCGGCGCGCGCGCAGGGGAGCGAGGTCTGCGTTGACAATCTCCCCCAATTCTTTTTTGGACTGCCCGCATCCCCGCAGGCCCGCCCGGCATTCGTCCCATTGTGTTTGGAAGTTGACGGGGTCGAAGACGCGCCGCCACTGACAGGCCACGCATCCTTCGGGAACGCCGGGGTCGGTGATGTGGATTTTGGCGGGCGTGGTGAACGCTTTATTAATCAGCTGCTGCGTCTTTTTCGGCGTGTCCGACAGATACACGGCGTTGTCGTAGGACTTGCTCATCTTGCGCCCGTCAATGCCGGGCAGCTCGCCGGTGAAGTTGTTGATGACAGCATCAGGAATGGGGAACACATCCTCGCCGACAATACGGTTGAAGCGGCGGGCAATCTCGCGGCTGAGTTCAATATGCGCCTCCTGGTCTCGTCCGACCGGCACGGCCTGGGCGCGATAGATGATAATGTCGGCAGTCTGCAGCACAGGGTAGCCCAAGAGGCCATAGGAAACCTGCGTATCGTTCTCGCTGACCAGTTCGCGCTTCACTTTGTAGGTCGGCATGCGCTCCAGCCAGCCCACCGGAGTGACCATAGACAGCAAAAGATGCAGCTCGGCATGCTCCTTGACGTCCGATTGGCGAAAGATGGCGCACTTGGCCGGGTCTAGGCCCGCCGCCAGAAAGTCAACCGCCGTTTGGCGTGACGCTTCGGCAATATCCCTCTTCTTTTCGGCGACGGTGGTAAGGGCATGCCAGTCGGCGATAAAGCAGAACATCTCGTACTCATCCTGCCGCGCGATCCAGGGACGCAGCGCGCCTTCCAGGTTGCCCAGGTGGAGTCGTCCGCCGCCCGTGGGCTGCATGCCGGAGAGCAGGCGTTTCTTGGCTGTTGTTATCATGGGATTAAGCGTAGGAGTGGTTAAGGAGTGTCGTCGGTCTCGGGTCCGGCAGTGGAGAACGCTTGCGCGGCCTGCTGCCGTGCCTGCCGTGCCGCGTCTGTGTTGTTGTCGCGCAAAGCAGTGCGGGCCACGCCTTCCCAGGCAAGGCCCAAATTGAACGAGGCTGCGTGCAGGTCGCCGCCCTGCGCCAGCGTGCGTTTGTACCAGGAAACGGCACTTTGATAATGGGCACGGTCAAGCTCACGCCCTGCTTTCCAGAATGTCCACTCCGGCGACCAGGGCATCCAGGTAAGGGCGAGAAGGTTGACGGCAAGCAAAGCAATCAGTGGAATCGCCCAGAGGGGCTGACGACGCGGCGCAACTGTCAGCCAGCCCACCGACAGCCCGAACACAAAGCCGCCGACATGCGCGCCGTTCGCGATGTTCAGCAGGTGGAATGTTGTGGCGACAATGCAGAACACGCCCCACAGCAGAAACATGCGCAGATTGTCTCGCGTCGCGATGCTCTGCCACTCCGGGTAGCGGCCCCGCCCGGCCCACATCAGGCCTATCATGGCATACACCACGCCGGACGCCCCGATGCCCGTTGTGTGCGAAACCAATAATTCGGAGGCTGTGCTCACAGCAGCGGCGGCGGCCAGGAACAGCACATACGCAATCGGGTGCAGCCGCGCTTCCATCAAACGCCCCATGCCAAACAGCCACAGCATATTAAACGCGATATGCAGAATGCCGCTGTGCAGAAAGAACGGCGTGAACAATCCCCCTAAGTGCCCGTTCCAAATGTCGCTGGGGGCCACGTCGCCAATGTGCCCGATCTTCGCCCATGCCGGGTTCGGGAACATTGCGCTCGTCATGGACGCCAGCGTCACGATGATGCACGCCGCGCACAGCAGCGTTGTAATAAGGGGAAGCTGTGTCAGCTTTGCTGCGGGGCTTTGTCGGGGCTGGGAGTAATCCCACGCATCAGGCATGCAGAGTTACGCTTCCGCCGGGGCGAGCAGGCGCTCCGGGACAATGTCCAAACGCACGACATCGTCCAGCGTTTCGCGCCGGGACACGAGGTCGGCGTGTCCGTCCTGCACAAACACGCAGGCGGGCCGGGTAAATCGGTTGTAATTGGACGCCATGACGGCGTTGTACGCGCCCGTGCTTTGCACCGCGAGAATGTCTCCGGGCTGCGCGTCCCCGATCTGCGTTGATTGAATTAGAATATCCGTCTCGCAATGCTTGCCGGCCACAGTGACCGTCTGCGTCTTCGGCTCGCCCATTTTGTTTGCCAGCACGACTTCGTAGACGGCATCATAGAGTTGCGGGCGGGGATTGTCGGACATGCCGCCGTCAATCGCCACATACGTCTTGGTGCCGGGAGCCTCGGGAATAGGCACTTGCTTGATGACTCCGACCGTATAGAGCGTCGTGCCCGCTTCACCAACCAGCGAGCGACCCGGCTCCTGCCAGAGCGTCGGCGGCGGGACATTGTATTTCGCGAGGGCCGTGTTCAGCGCGCTAATCAGCGTTTGGGCGAACTCGGCATGGGTGGGCGGCCTCTGCCCTTCCACATAGCGAATGCCCAGGCCGCCGCCAATATCTAAATCGTCCGGCATCCAGCCGGTCGCATCGGCAATCGTCCGCAGAAAGCGCACCATGATGTCGATGGCCTGTTCGTGCGTGCTGCCGTCTAAGAGCTGCGACCCAATATGACAATGAATGCCCGTAATCTGCACATGGGGCGCATAAGTGAGAGCTTCCTGAACGGCTTCTAATGCCGCGCCGCTGGCGATGCTCAGCCCAAACTTGGTATCTTCCTGGCCCGTGCGGATGCGCCGGTGCGTGCGCGGATCAATGCCCGGCGTGACGCGCAAAAAGACGCGCTGCGTGCAGTTCTGCGCCTCGGCCAGTTCTTTGAGCATGCGCAGCTCGCGCACGTTGTCCACCACCACGCGGCCCACTTCTTCGTCCAGGGCCATTTGCAGCTCTTCTTCGGATTTGTTGTTGCCGTGCAGCAGGGTCTTCTCCATCGGAAACTCTGCTAAAAGCGCGGTGTACATCTCGCCCGCCGATGCGACATCCAGGCCGTAGCCTTCCTGCGCCATCAGCTTGCAGATTGCCATATTGAGGTACGCTTTGGTCGCAAACGAAATCTCGTTTTTGGGATACAGTGCGTCAAAGGCGGCTTTGTAGGAGCGGCAGTTGTCCCGAATGAGCGCTTCGTCCATGACATACAGCGGGGTTCCAAACTCTTCCGCGAGGGCTGCCGTGTCGCAGCCCCCGATCTCCAAATGCCCGTGCGCATTAATGCGCTGGGTTCCAAGCAGCATAACAAACTCTCCCGCTCCCACTCTTGCTTTGATATGGCGAAAAAAACGACCCGGTTCACCGAAGTGAGCGCGGGTTTCTGTAATTTAGTTTAGCATGTTCGGGCGCTTAAAGTCAAGAAAGCCCGCATATTTCCGGGTAACGCGCCAGGCGTGAAACGCCATAATGCAAACAGGAGAACTTGCCATGTCCCTTATCGATACCGTCAGCCAGGCCGCCGCGACCAGCCCTGTTGTGGGCGTCGCGGTCGCCTCGCAAAACACGAAAAGCGCCATTCTTGCCGGTTTGCAGGGTGGCGACCCGCAGACCGCCGCCCTGATTGGCGCGGTGAGCAATCAGGCCCTGACTGCCAATCAATTGCTGGCGAGCTTGACCAAAGTGGGGCAGAACGTAGACATCAAAGCATAACCCCTCTCCGTTCGCGTCGGCAGTGTTTATTGTCCCCGTGTCTTTGAGAAGCAGCGCGCATGGCTTCCCCTTGAAAGCTAGGGGGCGATTTTGTTTTCTCGCATAGAAGCATGAGGATTTCTTCAGGACTTCCTCCATACACCTTACGCTGACCGCTCACTTCCCAAACACGACCATCGCGACCGTCGTCTCCGCCTCGTTTGCCAGGGTAAACGTTCCCTGCAAGTCTCCCCGGACAAGCGACTCGACTATCTGCAAGCCCAGCGAGTTGGTGCGCTTGATGTCAAAGTTCGGGGGCAACGGCGTGCCGTCATTGGTCACCCGCAGGCTGACCTGATGCGGGTCTTCCGCCAGGACAATCGCGATCTGCCCTTCATCGGAGCCGTCCCCGAAGCCGTGCTCCACGGCGTTTTGCGTCAGTTCGTTCAGCACCAGCGCGACAGCGGTGGCCTGAGACGACGGCAGCAGAATGTCCGGCCCTTCAATCCCCATGCGGATATGCTTGCCCGGCGCGATCACGCTTTGCTGCGTGGCCGCGACAATGCTTTCGGCGACCTTTTTGACGCTCACCATATCTAAATCTTCCCGCGATAACAGCTCATGCACAGATGCAATCGCCAGGATTCTATTCAAGCTTTCGGTCAGCACCTGCTCCACGCTGCGCTCGCCGGCATAGTGCAATTGCAGGCGCAAAAGCGAGGCGACCTGCTGCAAGTTGTTCTTGACCCGGTGGTGCATTTCCTGAATCAAGGCCGACTTGACCATGAGCTTGCCGTGCTCAATCGCAATCGCCGCGTGGCTGCCAAGCGCCGACAGCACGGAAATCTCTTCTTCTGAAAAGTGATGCGGCTTGTCCGTGTAGCAGTTTAAAACGCCGATCTTCTTGTTTTTGACAACGAGCGGCACCGATGCCATGGATGCCAGCCCTTCCTTGCGCGCGAAATCCGGCAGGGCATATTCCTGTGAACGTTTTAGATCATAAACGGTAATGGTGCGGTTTTCGGCAAGCGCCCGGCCTGCGATGCTGTCGCCGATTTTGACGTTCGGCTTTTTCAGATACTCGCGGCTCGCGCTTTGCGTGGCCTTAATCACCAGTTCTTGCTTGTCTTCGTCGAGCAGCATCAAGGTGCAAATCTTGAACGACATGCTTTTGGCGGTCGCGGCGACAATGAGCTGCAATATCTCTTCCAGATACAAATCGCTGGTAATGGTTTTGCTGACTTCGGACAGCGTAGAGAGCTGCGAAGCCCGCCGCTCCATCTTGCGATAGGCGCGCGAGTTTTCCACCGCCCCGGAGACCTGCGAGGCGATGCTCTGCAAAAACCGCACCTGTGTCTGCGTATACGTATGCGGCTTGACCGTGCGGACGTTGATAACCCCAATAATCTCCGTGCGGTAGATCAGCGGCGCGCTGAGCATGCTTTCGTATTTGTCTTCCTGCAAACCCGGCACGAACTTGAAGCGCTTGTCGTGGTAGGCATCCCGCTCCACGGCGACCGCTTCTTTGTGCTGCGCGACCCACCCGGCCAGCCCCTCGCCCACTTTCAGCCGCACTTTGCCGACCAACTCTTGTTCCGACCCGGCATCCATGGCCCGCAAAACCAATGTGTCTTTGGCATCGTTGAACAGATACACCTGCGAAGAGTCGGTGCCCGTGACCTGAACGGCCACGCCCGCGACTGCCTGGAGCATCTCTTCCAGGTCAAACAAAGACCCCATCGCCTCGCCGATACGCCGCAAGGCTTCGCCCTCGGCGTTGCGCTCGTCATGCGCCAGCTCCATCTCGCTGATGCGCGCCCGCAGGGTCTCCATATCCCGCGTGCGCGCCGCAAGGGCCGCTTTAAGCTGGCGGGCGCGCGCCTCGTCATGCCGCGCCGCGTCTGCGTGCCGCTTCAAAAATAGGCTGCGCCGTCCAAAGCCGAGATTGGACGGCACGTTCGCGTTTTGCTTGGGTTTCATAATGAGTCGTGCTTTCCAGAAAGCGGGCGAGGGCCGGATAGATTACGCCGCCCGCAGTGGTGAAATAAACGCCGTGGCCGGCATGGTCAATGTCCAGGCGCGTGACCGGGCCGGGGCAGGCCGCCGCCAATGCATCTGCCATCCGAAAGGGGATCAGCCGGTCGGCGCGGCTGTGAACGATGAAAACAGGGCAGGTCACGCGCGCCATCTTCCGGTCGCTCGCGAACGGATACTGGAGAAGCAGGCGCAGCAGCGGGGTGGGGAAGAGCGGATACTCCTGGTGCGCCTCGTCCGCAAGGCTGGTGTAAGCCGCAAACAGTGCCAGCCCCGCCACCGGCTGATGCGCCGACAATTCATGGGCCGCGAGGTCCACGGCAACGCCCGAACCGAGCGAGTAACCGGCAATCACAATGCGCTTTTGGCTGACATCCCGCTGACTGCGCAGGTAGTCGTAACACGCATCCGCCGTGGCGTAGCAATTCGCCTCGGAAGGCTCCCCGCCGCTTAAGCCAAAGCCGACATAGTCCGGCATCAAAACATTGGCACCCAGCCGCCGAAACACGGCCATCAGGGGACGCTCCCACGCCAGGCTGCCGCCCTTGCCGTAAAAGAACAGCAGGGTAGGGCGGCTTGCATACTTCGGGTCGGCGCGTCCATCGGCAAGCAAAGCGCGCCCGAAATAAGCCGCCACCCGGTCGCCCCGCGTTGTGCGCAGAGCCACTTTGACCGCGCCCGCAGGCAGAGGCGTGTGAGATTCATGCGCCAGCGCCGTCGCCCGCCGCGAGTGCTGCGCATTAAAGACAAGCGCGCGCTGCTCGGTAAACAGCACGCCCAGTACGAGAACATACAGCCCAAGCGCAAACGCCAAAAGCCGCAGGACGACCTTGAAGATCGAGCGGCGGCTTTGCAGCGGTGTTCGTGGGGGAAGCATTTCAGACGCTGTGGGCAATAATAATCGCTTCGGCGATCTCGCGCATGGACTTGCGCGTGTTCATGCTCTGCACCTGAATGCGGCGAAAGGCTTCCTGCTCTTTCAAGCCGTACTGATCCATCAAAATGCCTTTGGCGCGGTCTACCGACCTGCGCGTGTCCAGCTTGTTTTCTAAGTCTGAGACTTCGTTTTCCAGCTCCACAAACTCTTCATACCGCGAGATGGCGATCTCCATCGCGGGCAGCAAATCGGCTTCCTTGAACGGCTTGACCAGATACGCGAAGACGCCCGCGTCTTTGGCCCGGTCTACCAAATCTTTTTGTGAATAGGCCGTCAGCAGCAAAATCGGCGCGATCCCCTCGGTGGTCACCACTTTGGCCGCGTCAATGCCGTCCATTTCCGGCATTTTAATGTCCAGAATGACGATGTCCGGCTTGAGTTCCCGCGCGAGTTCCACCGCTTTGGCTCCGTCCCCGGCTTCCGCCACCACTTGATGGCCCATATTTTCCAGTGTCTTGCGCAAATCCAGCCGAATAATCGGCTCATCGTCGGCAATCACAATGCGTAGCGAATCCATGCGTACCGTCTCCGTCCTATTTTGCCGACATCAAGGCGCATCTGCATTTTTGCCATGCCGCCGCACATCTGCTATACTGTGAGTATCGGGCGTTTCTGCCGCGAACTCTAGCTTGCTTCGTCGTTATGATAGCCCATTTACACCGAAAAAGCAAGCCTGCCGCCTGTATATCCCTTGCGCTGTACCCTGGCTTATCCAGCGCGTACCAACGACGGAACAAATCCTTCCGTCGTTGGTACGCGCTGGAAACGCCGATAATCACCGGAGGCGCGCCCGAGGCGAGGCGGGCGTGAAGGCGAGGCGCCCGGCGTATTCGGCAAAGGAAAACAAACATGCTGCACTGGCTGGTTCTGATATGGGCGGTGGTCGTCCTGGTATTTTCCATTGTGGGCGTGTTTCTTATCTTGACGCGCAAGTCGGTGCGGCCCGGCCCAAAGTTTTTCGGCTCCAAAACGGAAGGGCCGGATGCCCGCGCGAAGATGGCGCGGCTGCTCGAACTCGCCCTCGCCGAGTCGCAGACCGATGCCGAGTTTGAACAGCGCATGCACCATCTGCTGGCCGAAGACACGGCGTTTGAAACGGAGACCCAGTGGGCAAGCCTGTTCGGACTGATGAACAATTACCGCCGTTCTACCGACCCGCTGCCTGCGACGCGCCTGATGGCAGAGCGGCTTCTCGCCGACTTTCCACGACTGTACGGCACAAAATAAAGCGCTGTACGGCACAAAATAATGCGATTGCGCCTGCCGATGCGCGGCGCTGTTTTGCCGCGTTCCGTGTTATACTAACCCAAGACGCATTTCGGTTGATTGCCTGCCTTTGCCAGATAGGCTTTGTTGGATGCTTGCATGTGCGGCATTCATAACGAAACCTTTCGTGTCAGCGGGCAAGGAGAACACTATGTCCAAAACACCGCTTAACCTGGTTGCGCACTTTCGTGCCAAACCCGGCTCTTCACTAGCTCTGGCGGACGCTCTTATGGCGTGCGCCACTCAGACCCGGTCTGAGCCGGGCAATGTGAATTATGACCTGCATCGCGACAAAAAAGACCTTGCCGTTTATGTTCTTTATGAGGGTTGGACAGGGCAGGAGGCTTTGGACAAACACTTCCAAAGCCCGCACTTCAAGACGCTGGCCGCCGCCTTGGACACTCTGGCCGAACCCGGCCCCGATGACAAGCCGTTCACGCTGGAAACTCTGACCATGATCAGCGACATCGTTGTCTCTCAAACGCCCTCACTGTAAACACACCTATGGAAAAGTTTGCTTTTATCATCCATCCTATCGAAGCCCGACGTGACATCGCCCGTAAGGGCGGTGTCTGGGCTGTCGCCAAGTACCTGCCCGAAGGGGCGGTGGAGTGGGGGATTAAGTTCAAGAAGCCGATGGTGGCCTCGCATATCACGGGCATACAGTCGCTGACCGGGGCGCAGGCCGAAGGCTGGTTTATCGGCTGCCCGCTGACCCCGCGCCAGATGCTGACGCTGCCGCAGGAGTTTGTGTACAACCGGATTATTCAGTGCGGGGAGCTGGCGCAGCAATTGGGGGCGAAGATTGTCGGGCTGGGGGCGTTCACATCGGTAGTTGGGGACGGCGGCATCACGGTGGCTAAGAGCCTGGATATTCCCGTCACGACGGGCAATTCGTACACCATCGCCACGGCGGTAGAGGGCGCGATAGACGCGGCCCATCGCATGGGAATGTCCCTGCCCAGCACGCGCGTCGCGATTGTTGGGGCCTCGGGTTCCATTGGGCGCACGTGCGCGATGCTTCTGGCCCCGCAGGTCGGCGCTGTCGCGTTGATTGGGACAAAAAAAGAGAAGCTGCAAAGCGTTGCGGAAGAACTGGCAAACACGTCGGTGTCTTTGCATGACGATGTACATGAGGGCCTGCGCGATGCCGATATTATCATCACGGTCACCAGCGCCCGCGATGCCGTAATTTACCCGCGCGACCTCAAGCCGGGTTCCATTGTCTGCGATGTCGCCCGCCCGCGCGATGTGTCCAAAGACGTGGCCCGCGAGCGTGACGACGTGCTGGTGATTGAGGGCGGCGTTATTTCCGTGCCGGGCGAGCAGGCAAACTTCCGCTTTGGCTTTGGCTTTCCGCCCAAGACCGCGTATGCCTGCATGTCTGAAACCATCATGCTCGCCCTGGACGGCCGCTATGAGTCATTCACGCTCGGCAAGACCGTGTCGCCCGAACAGGCGCTGGAAACGCAGCGTCTGGCAAAGAAGCACGGCTTTGCGCTGGCCGGGTATCGGTCGTTTGAGAAGGCCGTGAAGGACAGCGACATAGACGCCATTCGGCACCGCGCCGACAAAAATCTCCATCCGCATCGCCCCTCCCCATCCCAGCCCGCCGCGCAGTCTGTTTGAACCTAGTGGCGCAAAGCCAGCAAAGCCGTCATGCGCAGCAGGCGCGCGCGGTCGAAGCCGCGCGGGTCGGTCTTGCGGCCCACGGGAACCGCGCACTCTGAGTGAAAGATCACATGGTCGTTGGGCACCCGGTGCCGCGCCCGGATGGACAGCAAAAGCCGCGCGACCGCTTCCATCTGCGCGTCGGGCCAATCGTCATTGGCAACCTGGTCCTGATGTACCATCTCAATCCCCACCGAGCAAGAATTAATGTCTGTGCGGCCCTGCCAAAGACATACGCCCGCATGCCAGGCGCGGTCTTGCTCCGGCACCATCTGCACGATGCGCCCGTCTTTGCCCACGATGTAATGGCTGCTGACCTGGCTCGCCGCACTTTGAAACAGGCGCACGGTTTCATCCGTCTCGTTGGTCGGCATGCACGTGGAATGCAGCACCACAACGTCCACGGGAACCCCCTGGGGCGTGCGGGCGTTAAAGTTAGGGCTGAGGACAAACTCTGCGCCCGGCATATCCGGCGCGGCGTGCAGGGCGCGTGCGCCGAGAGACAACAGGGCACACACAATCCCGAACGTAACAATGGGCATAAACATGGAGTATTTATTGGCACTCTCTTGACAGGAGTGCCAATCCTTCTGTATACTCTTAGGCAAGCAACACGCTTTATCCTGTATTAGGAACAAGCAGCAAGGGAGAAACACAGATGTTGAAACCACTCGGCGACCGCATTGTCGTCAAAACACTGGAAGCGGAAACAGCCAGCGCAGGCGGAATTATCCTGCCGGACACCGCCAAAGAAAAGCCGCAGCAGGGCGAAGTCCTGGCTGTCGGGCCAGGCAAGACCCTGGACAGCGGCAAACTGAGCGCCGTGGATGTCAAAGTCGGCGACAAGATCGTTTACGCCAAGTACGGCGGCACAGAAATTAAAGTGGGCGGCGAAGAAGTCGTCATCCTGCGGGCCGACGACGTGCTCGGCGTGCTCAACAACTAAGGAGTATTAGAGAGATGGCAGCAAAAGAATTGCTTTTTAACGAAGCCGCCCGCCGGGCATTGGAGCGCGGCGTCAACATACTGGCCGATGCGGTCAAAGTCACGCTCGGCCCGCGCGGACGGTATGTCGTGCTGGAAAAGAAGTTTGGCTCACCCAGTTTGGTGGACGACGGCGTGACCATCGCCAAAGAGATTGAAGTGGAAGACAAGTTCGAGAACATGGGCGCACAGCTCGTTCGCGAAGTGGCGTCCAAGACCAACGACGTGGCCGGTGACGGCACCACCACAGCCACCGTACTGGCCCAGGCGATTGTGCGCGAAGGGCTGAAGAACGTCGCGGCAGGCTCAAACCCACTGGCCGTCAAGCGTGGCATCGACAAGGCCGTGGAAGTCGCTGTCGCTGAGATCAAGAGCCGGGCGGTGCAGGTCAGCGACAAAGAGAGCATCACGCAGGTCGCCACCAACTCCGCGAAAATTGCCCTGATTGGCGAACTCATCGCCGACGCGATGGACAAAGTCGGCAAAGACGGCGTCATCACCGTGGAAGAGTCTAAGGGCACAACGACTTCGCTGGAGCTGGTCGAGGGCATGCAGTTTGACAAGGGCTACATCTCGCCTTATTTTGTCACCGATACGGAGCGCCTGGAAGCCGTCTTAGACGAGCCTCTGATTTTGCTCTTTGAGAAGAAAATCAGCAGCATCCAAGACCTGCTCCCCATCTTGGAGAAAGTGGTCCGCACGGGCCGTCCGCTGCTCATCATTGCCGAGGACGTGGACGGCGAAGCCCTTGCCACATTAGTCGTCAACAAGCTGCGCGGCACATTCAACGTGGTTGCCGTGAAAGCGCCCGGCTTCGGCGACCGCCGCAAAGCCATGCTGGAAGACATCGCCGTGCTGACGGCGGGCAGGTTCATCACCGAAGACCTCGGCCTCAAGCTGGAGAACGTAGACGAAACCTTCTTGGGTTCGGCGAAGAGCGTGACCATCACCAAAGACACCACGACGATTGTGGAAGGCAAAGGCACCTCAGCGTCCATTCAGGGACGCGTTTCGCAGATCAAAGCGCAGATTGAGAAGTCCGACAGCGACTACGATCGCGAGAAGCTGCAGGAGCGGCTCGCCAAGCTCTCCGGCGGCGTGGCCGTCATCCAAGTCGGCGCGGCGACAGAGACCGAACTCAAGGAAAAGAAGCATCGTATTGAAGATGCCCTGTCCGCCACCCGCGCGGCTGTGGAAGAAGGCATTGTGCCCGGCGGCGGCACGACCCTGATCAACATCATTGCGGCTCTGGACAATCTGAAGCTGGAAGGCGATGAGCAGGTCGGCGTCAACATCATCCGGCGCGCACTGGAAGAACCGGCCCGGCAGATCGCAAACAACGCAGGCGTTGAAGGCTCGGTGATTGTCGAGCAGATCAAGCGCACCGGCCAGGGCTACAATGCTGCCACCGGCGAGTTTGGCGACCTGGTAGCTCAGGGCATCGTTGACCCGGCCAAGGTGACCCGCTCGGCCCTGCAAAATGCGGCAAGCATTGCGGGCCTGATCCTGACGACCGAGGCTGTAGTATCGGAGCGTCCCGAAAAGAACCCGCCGATGCCCGCAGGCGGCGGTGGCGGCGGCGGAATGCCCGGCATGGGCGGCATGGGCGGGTTCTAACCCCCCTCGCACAGACACGCCGCAAAGGGCCGGAGGCAGTCGCCTCCGGGCCTTTTGCTTGCTGACGGGGTATAATTATGGCGATGGATACAGGAGAAACATATGGCTGTTATCATCCCGCTTACCTGGTCTGAGAACATAGGCAAAGACAAAGTAATCGTAGCTTATTCAGATGCCATAGACAATTTACATGCTATTCAAGAGATTGATCTGTGGGCACGAAGTCATGGCTATGCCCGCAGCCGCGAGGCTGTGCTGAATGTAAAGCAAGACCTCGATGGACATCGCTATTTCTATAGTGCTTGTTATCTTCTTGACGAAGACGACTTCCGCGCCGCGACAACCGACCTCGCGCGGATACATAAGCGGCGTGAGCAGATGGCGATAACAGCCTCCTCTGCCGATCTTCGGCGGGACAAAGATTAGCTCCATGTTCCGTTACATCGTGCCTGATACGTCCGCTCTTGCGGCAGCATTCTACAATGAGTCAGCTTCAGCAAACGCCGCGCCTTTACTGAGAGCGATACGTTCCCAATCCATTGGTGCTGTGGCTCCTTATCTTCTACTCCCGGAGTTCTTAAACGTGAGTCGCAAGAAACTGCAAGGTAATGCGGCCGTTGGGTTTCCTCCCGTTCCAATCCCGGTAGTTGAGGCTATCGTAGCCGACTTTCTCGCGCTTCCTATCATCCTGGAAGAAGCCGAAGATTTAGCTGTCGGTGCTTGGCGTCTGCATCAAGATCATGGCATACAAACCGCCGATGCTTTCTTTGTTGAACTCGCTCGCAGGTGGCAGGCAGAACTCTCGACGGCGGACGACCATCTCGCCAGAACAGCCCTTCTTGTCTGTCCCTCTGTGTTCAATCTGCGGGTGCAGCCGTTTGCCTGAAAAATATGCCATTACGAGTGTGCTTGGAATGGCATGGGTGGTTTCTAACTCCCCTCGCACAGACACACCGCAAAGGGCCGGAGGCAATCGCCTCCGGCCCTTTTGTCTGGCGACTGATGTGGGATTAGAGATCGAAGCGGCTGAGATACTCAAAGCTGGAACGCAGGCAGTCAAACGGATCGTGGCGGCAGGTGTCCTGTTCGACGGCGTACCATTCTACGCCGGCGGCTTGGCAGGCGGGGAGCAGATGCGCCCAGTCTAGGTTGCCTTCGCCGACGGGGGCCATGACCGGCCCGCCTTCCACCACTTCTTTGTCTTTGACGTGGATGACGGGGACACGCCCTGCGCAGCGCTCCATCAAACGCTCGGGGTTCAGGCCCGCGTGAGAGGCCCAGTAGACGTCTATTTCCAGCATAAAATCCGGGCCGCCTTCGTCAATCAGAAGATCATAGAGTGTGCGCCCGCCCGGCCCGAGGCCCGCAAACTCAAAGTCGTGGTTGTGGTAGCCGAAACGAATGCCTGCGGCTTTGAGCCGGGCGATGACCGGGATGGCGTCGGCGATAAACCGGCGGTATCCCGCTTCGCCCTCTTTGCCATAGGAACCAATGCTGCCGACAGCCGCGTAGTCGCACCCGAGCGTGTGGTGGAACGCGATTTCGTCGTCGGTGCGGTCTTTCAAGTCGTCAAACGAACGATGGGTGGCGATGCAGCGCAGATTGTTGTCGTCCAGTAGGACGCGGGCCTGCTGAGCCGTAACCAGTGGGGCGGGGCCGCCCATCGCCCCGATCCCGGACATCTGCACGGCAGGGTAGCCGATGCGGCTGATTTTGGCGAGGGTGTCCGCCAGGTCGTCTGCGGTCTTGGCGAAGTCGCGCACGGTGAACATCTGGGCGGCGAGTTTGGAGGTCATTGGCAGTTTCCTTTATATGAACCGATTAAGAGGGAGCGTGAGGCTGGGCCAGCGAAACGGGCGCGGGCGGCGGGGCATACAGGCTGTTCAAAACGGCGATCCCGGCGCTGTCAAAGGCCGACTTCACACGCAGGCGCAGCTCGCGGGCGACCGCCCACTGATCGCCCGGCGCGGTGCGCAGCAGCAGGCGCAGCGTGACATTCTGGTCTGTGAAGCCGTCCACGCCTAACATCTCGGGCGGCTCGGGCAGGCGTTCCGGCCACTCTTCGGCGAGCGCCTGCGCCGCCTGTGTCAGCACTTCTATCGCCCGGTGGACATCGCTGTAGTACGAAACGCCGATGCGAAAATCCACCTGCGCCCACCGCGCGGTCAAATTGGCGACTTCAGTGATATTACGATTGGACAACGTAATCAAGCGCCCCGAGGCATCGCGCATCTGCGTGACGCGCAAATTAAGACGCTCTACTTTCCCGTCCCATGCCCCCACCTGAATGGTGTCGCCGACCCCAAACCTATCGTCGGCTAAGATGGACACGCCCGCGATGATGTCCCGCAGCGTGTCCTGCGCGACCAATCCCAGCGCGACCCCAATCAGCCCTGCCGATGCCAGCAGCGCGGACAAGTTCACCCCGTACCACGACAACCCAATGACGGTCGCCACAATCCACAGCAGGGTCGTGCCGGTCACTTCCGCCACGCTTGCCAGAGTAATGCGCCGCAAAACACTCCGGTGGGCCAGGTCATGCCCGGTGGGATGCTCAGACAGCGGCGGGAAGATGCGCCGCAAAACAATCCCCCAGAGGCGCGCGAGCGATGCGGTCGGCAGTCCGATAATCACGGCCAGCGCGACTGGACGCGGCCACGCAGTCAGCAGAAACGGCAGCGCAGGCCGGGATTGGGGAAACAAATCCACAATGCGCCCCACGATAATCACCCAAATCAAAGTCGGCAGCGGCCAGCCGAAGCGCTCATGCAGCCCGCGCCCGGCCAGCCACAAGAGGACGTGCAGGCCCAGCCCGATCAGCGCCAGCAGCGCGGCTTGTTTGGCGGCCCAGCGCAGATACGCGGGCTGACGCTCCCGCAGAACTTCGCGCAAGGCCCCGTTGACCTTTTGCGCCCAGGTCTGCGCCAGTGCGGCAGGCGTCACCCCGGCATGATCGGCATCGGCCTCGGTCACCGTCAAGAGGTTTTCTGTGTCTATGCGCAGCACCGTCCCCGCCGGCCCGGTTTCCACGGTCACCTGGGGCGCTTCGCGCGTGTCTGTTCCATCCAGCCGCCGTCGCAGCAGGTCGGCGAGGCGCAGGGACGCTAGGTCGGCGCGGTCCTGCGCGCTCTGGTCCCCCGATGTCCAGACGGGAAACAGCAGGCGATGATTAAACTGCACCCACGCATACTCCGGGGCCGCCACCACAGCGGGCGGCGTATTGCCCGTCGTCCCCAGAGTGGGAATGGCAGCCAGGGGAGCCGCCCGCACCGCACCCGTCGGCGCAAGCAAGCCGAGGACAAGCAGGGCAAGCCGCAGGATCAAAACACGTTGGCAGCGACACATAGCGGCAATCTTCTCGCGCAAGTTTTTGATTATACCCGTACTCTCTAGGCATTGCTTGGGTGTTTTATAGGCGTCTCCAGCGCGTACCAACGACGGAACGATTTGTTCCGTCGTTGGTCTGCCGTGAAAACGCCGCCGAGACGCCCAGGCAACACCCTCGCGCGGCGCAGGAGAGGATGGCCCCCTAGCCCCCAATTCTGGGGGGACAGGAAGGGAACCGGAGAGGCTTGAACAATAGCCTTTCCTCTCATGCTCCCCCAGAATTGGGGGCCGGGGGGCCTCTTCGCGCCTCCCTGTAATCCCATTTCTCAGCACGCATTATTCTTTTCGCAGAACGCTTGACAACAATAAAATTGTATGATAATATATGGGTGGCATAACGCTATGCCTGTTCTACCCAGTCTCAGCCGCTGTTTTAGTTGTCGTGAGGATTGTTAAAGTGACAGGTGCAAACAATGTTAGCCTTCCCCCCCCCCCGTGCTTTCTGCGCTGGCCTAGCCTATTTCGGCTAAACGCTCTTCTGCCCATGTCCGCTTTGGCGGCTCACTCGTTGCCTTCCGCCGTGCCTGCTCGTGCCTCGGCTGCTGCCGGGCGTGTGCCTGCGCGCGTCGGCGTCGTCCACTTGTGCCCTAGTCTATTGTGCCGGGGCATTGCGGACGGCGTCTTTTCATCTCTGCCAAACAGCAAGAGCGGAAAGGAGGGCCAGCCAAACACAATCACCCATTGATGCAGACGTTTACCGCAGACGCGGCAGAAGCAGGAAAACGCATGTATGAATAAAGCAGGGAAGTTGGCAGGTGAATGGGGGCCGGGCGTGTTTTTGACGCTGGGCACCCTCTGGGTCTTGCAGGGAGCATTAACCCTTGTGCCAAAGCGAAACGTAGTTATTCAAGGCTTGAACGATAGTGCAGGTCTGGTTAAAAGTGGTGCTGTTATTAGCCACAATGTGCGGATAATCAATTTGTCACAGCACCCTGTCGAGGTGGAAGCGCAAGCCGGATGTGGCTGTACAGTCGCAGAAACTCCAGAGAAAGCAATACCCCCCCTGCATAGCGGGTTCGTTAAGCTCCGCATCAACACTAATGGCCTAAAAGCTGGGGGCTTCTACAAGAAGGAGGTTACAATACAGTTGTTCTCTGGTGAGAAGATATGGCAACAAACAGCAATCGTCAGCTTCAAGCTAACTTAGCACAGGTGGTAAACACATTATGAAAAAAGTTCTAAATGTTGCTTTAAGAATAGTAATTGCATTTGGCTTGTGGCTAACCGGCAACTTGCTTATTGCTCAGGTTAAGGCAAGTGGCGATCCAGAAGCACAAGGCTATACTACCTGTAAGGCCCGCCCTATTCAAGATTATCACAGAGACTGCGGTAACCAAGTGAACGGACAATGTTCTACCATGGTAATGGGCGAAGGTGGCTGGTATGACAGTTATCATATTGAATCGTTTTGTATGGGTTATTCTAGCACATATGATGGATGTACACCCGGTATAGGTACCGGAAAGAAAATGGTGACATACGGGGACTGTGTCCCAATCCAGGGCGGCGACCCGCCAGCTTGTCAGCCAGGGCCTACGCATTATAGTTCCACCGATATACAAATTAGCCAATGTAGTGAGGCAGACGCTCCTGGCTCACACGACCCAACCTTAGCTCGTGAAGTTACACCTAATTACCGCTTTGTTCATAACACTTTACTTGCTAAGCGTTAATACTGGCTAGGATGGAGGAAACTATGAAAACCGTTTGTTTAGCCTTGGTAGGTTGTGCCGTACTAAGTTTATTTCTTAGTGCTTCTGCAACTTCAGCCCAAACATCACTTTCAAATAACCCACAACAACGAGAGCAAAAATTTAGTGACCTCACGTTTGTCTGGCAGCAAGAAGTTCATCAGCACGATGCTGGAATGCCCTCGAAAGCTTTAATTAATATCAGTAGTGAGGAAGCAAAACTTAGTGCTATTCGCTTAAGACGACTAGGCATGAATGAGGAACAGGTTCAAAAAGCGCTCCAAACCGAAAATCATGACCTTGAGGACGCCCTCAGCGAGAAGACATTTGGCTATTCCAGCACCTGGCAGTATCAAAGAAGTGGTCTGTCAACCTTAGTTTCCGGCGGAAGGAGAACTAGCGACATTATCTCTGACTGGCGACAGTTGTATATGGGAGATGCATGTCTTCATGCCGATGACGCTGATCACACAATTAGCGGCAAATCTCTTGTGCCGGATTTCCCTGTTGTTTGGCAGACTCCAGGCGAAAGCATCCGATATGCTAGTCCCTTAATCAATGGATTAGAGTCCTCCCCGGAGGATGCTGTCATGCTTGCAGGATTTAGCCCTCTTGCTATGCATTCGGCCAAATGGGATGTAATAGCCGACACCACACAGTCACAGGTGTTGACCACGCATTATGTAGAACAAAACGTTCAATACAATGAGAAATTAACATTAGATAGGGTTAGAGATAATGCCCCTACAGAGATAGTAATCAGTCAGTCAGGACTTTCTGAAAAGTTTTCGGCTCTCAGTTTCCGAAAGGTTAATGGAGTTTGGATAGCGGACAAAGTAGAATATTCAAGTAGCATGCCTGACGGCTCTACCTCCCATCAACTATGGACACTCCAAACAACAAATGCGTCTCAGCCCATTGTGTTGAACCTTTCCAAGGCTAGACCTGTGCATGATTATCGTTTGTTTGACAGCGAACTTAATTGGCGAACAATCAACAAATTGGAAATCCAGCGCAACATGGCAATTGTGGCTTACAAATGGCCGGGGAGTTTTCCGAGCAAAGCAGCATTACAAGAACTGTATAAATCACAGCATCCTGGCGAGGCCGCGCCCGACCCTAAACAAGCCAGTTCTCTGCCATTCGCGGGCGGCTTAATGATGCTGCTGGGCGGCGTGTGGATGTTCCGGCGGCGCGGCAGTTCGTCGTCATAGAACACGGCAGGTTGTTTGGGGCGTGGGGACTGGCTCCCCCGCCCCTGTTTTCTTTTGTCGGCATTGGTTTCTTGTGTCTGCGAGGCTATAACCATGATACACCTCTGTTGTCG
>JAABUL010001984.1_pt1 | contig 36083 bp, 36 predicted proteins | sample 5559151 | NCBI WGS metagenome assembly JAABUL01 (sample SAMN10711876, study PRJNA513368) | rock metagenome | isolation source: Antarctica rocks | place: Antarctica: Victoria Land, Pudding Butte sud | reverse complement strand
CTCTCCAAAACATTCCTGCCCGTCTACGCGGCTATCCTGACGTCCATCTTACCCTTTCTGCTGGTGCGGGTGGTATCGAGTTATGCACACAACAACGCGCGCATAGGTGGCACAGTCAAAACGTTCCCTCCGTTTCTACGGGGGCTCTGGGATATCTGTTTAGTGGTCTATTAGGTGCGATAACACGCCGTTTTCGCAACCTATCCACGCGTATGCACGCCCCCGCCTGGATGGTGTAAACTACGTATTATATGCGATAGGTACATCGAGGGAGGAGACATGCCATCGGCCACGCAGCCCGTGCCCCTTATCCCACCCCTGCGCGCGGCCGTCGAGCGCTTCCTGTCCCGGTCGCACTTCGCCGCCCGGACGCGGGACAGCTATGCCCAGGATCTCGCCCCGTTGCTCGAGAGCGTCGGCGCTCACCCCGTCCCCGCGGCCTTGACTCATGCCGTGGCCGCGTCCTATCTTGCCGCCCAGGACCATCTCGCCGCCGGGACCTACAACCGCCGCTTCGCCGCCCTGCGCAGCCTTGTCCGCTGGTGCCGGACGCAAGGCTATCTCGACGACGACCCGCTCGTCGGTCTGGAGCGGCGGCCCCAGGTGCGCGGTGGCCCGCGCGCGCTGGACCCGGAGCGGGTCGAGGCGGTGTTGCGTGGCATCCGCGACGCCCGCGACCGCGCCCTCTTCTGGCTGATCTATGACGGTGGTCTGCGCTGCCACGAGGCCCTAAGCGTCAACATCGAGGACATCGACTGGACGGAGCGCTGCCTCCATATCCAGGGCAAGGGCGACAAGCCACGGGAGATGTTCTTCTCCCGCCGCGTCTCGGGCTACCTCGACGCCTACATAAAGGAAAGGGGCGCGCCGGCGCACGGCCCGCTCTTTATCACCGCGCGGAAGGCGCGCAACCCGCGCCACGCCGACCTGACGGCCGAGGGGTACGCCCGGCTCTCGTACCGTCAGGTTGACACGCTCTGGAAAGAGTACACGCCGGGTTGGGACCTGCATCAACTGCGGCACACCGCGATCAGCGCCCGCGCCGCCAAGGGCTACACGGAGGTCGAGCTCAAGCGCTTCAGCGGACACAGTTCGCTACGCAGCCTGGAGGTCTACATCGCCCACAACCGCGAGTCGGCCAAGCGTAAGGCGCGCGAGTGGGAACGGCGGGAGAGCGGGGAGCGATAGAGAGGGCGATGATCCTGACACGTGTCCACCTCATGGTCTCCGACCTGCTCGACGCCGGCGTGGTTCTCTCGGCCGCCCAGCAACGCGCCAGCCACGCCTCCGTCGTGACGACGGCGCACGACGATCGGCGCGGCGAGGCCGCCACGCGCATGGCCGTTGAAACGCTGCCTTTCCCCCTGCCTCAGCAACGATGATGAGCCGCCTTTCCCCCGCGCCCGGCGCGGCCCTGTGTCGCGTGTGTCCGCGACGAGGCTGGCCACACAGGACCGGCCCCGGGGGCCGGGAGACACGTGGCGAACGACCGCACCGAGGTGGCGCAGACGAGCGTGGGACGGCCGGTCGTCAGGCGCTGGCCCCGTTGGCGCCCTCACCCGACCGCCGGAACCAGGCCTCCGCCGCGTCGGCGGGCAACGGGCGCGCCACGTAGTAGCCCTGCCCCACGTCGCAGCCCAGCGCGTGCAGGAGCGCCCACGTCTGGGCGTCTTCGATCCCCTCGGCCACGACGCTCAAGCCCAACGAATGGCCCAGCCCGATGGTCGAGGCCACGATGGTCTGGTCGGTAGCCTCCGTCGCCAGACGCCGCGCGAAGGAGCGGTCGATCTTGAGCTCATCGACGGGGAGTCGCGAGAGGGAGGCCAGGCTGGAGTACCCGGTCCCGAAATCGTCGATGGACAGGCGCACGCCGAGGGCCGCCAGCTGGGCGAGGGTCGCCTGCGTCCCCTCCACATCGGCCATGATCACGCTCTCGGTCAGCTCCAGGCGCAAGCGCGCGGGCGCCACCCCGTGGCGACGGAGCAGGTCCGCGACCGTCGGGTACAGGGCGGGGTCGCGCAGGTTGCACAGTGAGAGGTTCACCGCCACCTCCACGGTCAGGCCGCCGTCGGCCCAGGCGCGGCACTGGCGGAGCGTCTCCCCCAGCACCCATGCCGTCAGGGGCACAATGAGCCCGGTCTGCTCGGCCAACGGGATGAAGCGGTCGGGCGGGATCAGGCCGTGGTCCGGGTGCGGCCAGCGCGCCAGCGCCTCGACGCCGCACCCCCGTCCCGAGGCGATGGCGGCCTTGGGCTGGTAGTGCACGGCGAGCGCGCCGGCGGCGATGGCGCGGCGCAGGTCGGCGACGAGGGCGAGGCGCGCCGCGTCCTGGCCGTCGTGCGCCGGATCGTAGACGGCGTGGCCGCGCCCGTCGCGCTTGGCCGCGTACATGGCCACGTCGGCGTGCCGGAAGAGGATCTCGACGGTCGCTCCGTGCGCGGGGGAGAGCGCGATGCCCACGCTCACCCCGACCGTCAGCGCCTGCCCCTCGATGATGAGGGGCGCGTCCAGCGCCGCCCGGATGGCGCGCGCGACGGCCGTGGCGCCGGCGGCCTCGGCGCCGGGCAGCAGGATGGCGAACTCGTCGCCGCCCAGGCGGGCGACCGTGTCGGTCTGACGCACCACCCCCCGCAGCAGGTCCGCGACTCGCGCCAGGGTCGCGTCGCCGGTGTGGTGGCCCCGCGTGTCGTTGATCCACTTGAAGCGATCGAGGTCGAGTAACAGCAGCGCCAGGGGGGCCGCGGGCGTCCCCTCATGCCGCGCGGCGGCGAGGGACGCCCGCAGGCGGTCGTGGAGCAGCGCGCGGTTAGGCAGGCCGGTCAACGCGTCGGTCGTCGCCAGGGCTTCCATGTCGCGGTAGAGGGCGGCCTGCTCGACGGCGATGGCGCAGTGGTCGGCGAAGAGTTCGAGCGCCTGGATACGCGCGAGGTCGGGGTAGCCGCGATCGCGTGGCTCGTCCACCGACACGAGGCCGATGTAGCGCCCCGCGCGATCCTCCAGGGGGACCGTGAGCGCGTCCTCGGGGTGCCACTGTCCCTCCTGCCAATCCGGCAGCAATGCGGGGATGCTCAGGGCCGCGTCGAGTTCCTCCGTCGCGGGGTGGCGGCGGTGGTCGAAGAGATACGATCGGCTCACGCGCATCTCTGGCCGCATGATGTGCTGGAAGACGCGGAGCGGGACGGGGGTGGCGCGCAGGCGCGCGTCCTCCTCCGAGGTCAGGCCGATGGCCGCGCGCATATGCAGGGTGTCCTCCGCGTCGCGCAGGTAGACGATGGCGCTGCCGAACTCCGCCGCGCTGGTCAGCGCGCCGGCGATCTGCTGGAGCACCTCGTCGAGCCGCAGGGACCCGCGCACGCTGGTCATGGCCTGCAAGAGCCCCGCGAGTTGGCGTCGCTCCGCCTCGGCTCGTTGCGCGCGCACCCGTGCGGCCGCGCGCCCGCGCACGACCTGGAGCGCGACCACGGCCAGGTGCGCGAACGCTTCGAGCCCGGCGAGTTGCCCCGGCCCTGGCCGCCGCCCGTCGCGGGGATCGTCCGGGTGAAGGAAGCCCAACACCTCACCATCGAGATCGAGGAGCGGGACGAACAGGAGCGAATCGGCCTGCCACGCGCCCGCCGAGACGGACAACGGCGTGGGCAGGACGGACGGCGGCGTGGGCAGGACGGACGTACGCAGGGCGAGGTGCTGCTGCATAGGGTGGCCGGCCGGGACGGAGAGGACGGAGCCGACGGGGCTGGCCGCGGCGCGTAACGCGGCGAAACCAGCGGCGGACAGGGTGTGGCCGCGCAGCAGGCGGTCCTGCTCCGGCGTGAAGCCAATGGCCGCGCGGCAGCGGAAGGCGCCCGTGTCGTCGCGCACCGAGACCGTGCAGGCGCCGTAGCCAAGGCCGCGACAGGCGGACGACGCGATGAGCGCGAGTAACTCCGCCTCGTCGTCGATCGCCGTCAGGGCGCGCGACACGTCCAGGACGGCGCGCAGACGCTCCGCCGCATCGACCGGGGTATCGCGCGGAGGCGCGGCGTCGGTCGAGGGGGTGGCGGGACGGGGAGCGCACCCCGCCGCGGCGACGTCCACCCGTGCGGCGGCACGCTCCACGCGCGATACCCCGGTCGATGCGGCGCGACGCGGGTCGATCACCCGGGGTGGGGCGGATAGATGGCGGGCGTAGGCCGCGACATCGGCGGCTCGAAAGCGGGGATACCCGCCGGGCGTCCGATAGGCCAGCGGGAGCGCGCCGCGGCACAGCGCCCGGCGGACGGTGGGCTTGGACACCCCGAGACGGCGCGCCGCCTCGCCCGTGGTGAGATAGCCCACGTCCGCACTCTGCTCCATCATCCGTGTCCTCACCGCGCCACGCGGCGCACCTGTTTCGGTTGTCCCACTTCATGTAGCATCAGCGGGGCGGGGACATCCCGCCATCCCCTGTTCGGGGGACTGTGTCGGCGGCAGAGCGGGAGAGTGTGCGTGTGGAACAGGAACGCAGCCTAGAGCGCCAGCGGACGGAGGCGCGGGAGCGGGTGCGCCAGGCGCGGGAGCACGCGGCGCGACGGACGGCGGAGGTGAGCCAGCGCGTGGCGGCGCGGGCCGCGGAGCGCACGCGCGTGTGGGGCCGCGCCTGACGCCGCAGTGGATGCCTGGGCCGATGCCGAGGTGGCTGCGGCGACCGAGTTCGACGACGAGCGGGCGGGGTGACGCTGCCCTTTCCCCCGCGCCCGGCGCGTCCCTGTGTCACGTCTACCCTCGCCGATGCCGGCCACACAAGACCGGCCCTGGGGCCGGGAGACACGCGCGCGTCGGGTCCTCTGCCGCGTGACGTGAGCGACGGCGGGCAACGGCGTAGACTGAGGGGGGAAGGGAGACACGGGATGACGGTACACTGGCGTGAGACCGAGGATGCCATGAGGGGGGCGACACGCCGACCCTGGGTCTGGGCGCGCCTCACCGCCACGATCCTGACGCTCGTCGGCGTGACCGCTGTCGGCCTGTTGACCTGGACGATCACAGGAGGCGCACCCCTGCGCGATGCAGGCATGGCTCTCGCCGCCCTCCTCGGCTACGTGGCGCTGTGCACGGTGATCGTGCGGGGCGACCAGGCCATCAAGGAACAAGGGCGGGCCGCGCGCGCGGAGGACGAGGAGCGGTGCCAGCGGCGGCGGCGGCGGCCGTACAGTGTCGTGGCCGAGGCCGAGGCGGTGCTGGCGGGCGCGCAAAAGCCAGAGACAGAGACGCCGTGAACGCACACGAGGGCACGAAGGAGCGCGTCACGGTGACGACGGACGACGCCACGACGGCGGCCGTGGAGAACATTGTGGCGCTCCTGCGCGCCCACGGTTTCGCCGTCGAGCGGCGCGCGTTCGTGCGGGTGACGACCGAGGAACCGCGCCGGGTCGTGCTGCTCGCGCTGGACCGTCCCCTGCCCGCACTCGTGGCGTTGGTCGCCCCACCAGCGGTGCCGCCGGGCCTCGCTGCGGCACTCACCGCCGCGCTCTACCCCGACGAGGGAGACGACGCTGCCGCGACGCTCCAACTCAAGGGGGAGGGCGTGTTCATTAGCATGACTGCGACGTCGGAGCCGGACATGCGTGACGCCCTGCGGGCGCTGGCGAATCGGGCGCGCTCCATGGCGTGGCGGGGGCGAACGCCGGACGGTGGCGAGCGGCGGATCGCCTGTGTGGGGAGGCGCTGGTATATCGAGTAACCGTAGCCGCGCAGGCCGTGCGGCCATCCGTGAACGGGGTGTGGCAGACAGGGCGCTGGAGCGTGCCTGTCACCAGGGCCGACGGCGACACCACGGCCAACGCCGCAGCGGCCAAACGGACAGTGGCAAGGGATGAGGGATAGTCCGAGGGGCATCCAAGCCGGCGTCCCCACAACGGCGTGGATGCCCCCCCCATCCGTCTATAGCGTCGCAGCGGTTTGCGTGGCCGCGCATGATGCGAAACTCACAAAGATGCGCCCTGGTGCCAACGGCCACACCCTTCTTGTCCAGGCAGCCGTCGGCGCCCACCAGCGCGGTATTATGGAGGTACGGGCTATGGACACATGTGCACCGGACGTAACCAACGGGAGGGGTGGGTCATGCCAGAAGTGTTCACGGGCAAAGTGGTGATCCCCGGCGACCAGATCGACGCCTCCCTCGCGGCGCTCACAGAGGCCGAGGAGGCGCGCCTCCCCTTCCGGTGCTCCCTCGACGAGCTCAATGCCGCGTTCGCGGCCTCCCTGGCCAAGAAATATAGCCGGCGCACCGTCCTCAAGCATACGAGCATCGTCGAGTTGTTCAGTATCTTTCTGTGCGACTATACGGACGTGGAGCGGTTGGAAGACGTGACGCGCGGCATCGTCAACAGCCACTTCCGGCGCTGGTATCGGGGTAAGGTGCTCGACCGCATGGACCCTGACGAGACCCGCGTCGCGCTCAGGAAGTTCTTTCAGTTCCTCGATCAGGAGAAGGGCATCCATAACCCGAAGGTGTTGGAGGCGCTGCGATGATGGTGACGTCGGTAGAGGGCGTGTCATGAGCGGAAAGCGGCGGCGGGACACACCGGAGTGGGCGTGGGAGCAGGCGCTCACTGACGCCTAAAGTCATACTAAGGTGGGACCTACATGCCCTTGCGGGCCGATCCCGCAGGTTTCACCTTGGCTTCACTTTAGTATGACCATCGCTGGCACGAGGTCATCGATCCGTTCGTTGCGGTGATCAAGCGGTGGGAGGCGGGTGAGGTGACCATGTGGACCTGGCGCGAGCAGCGGGGCGTGTCCGCAAAGGGATGTGCCCCATCGACTATGTGTTCAGTTAGAAACGTGAGATGCTGGTGCGCATGATCGAGTTCGACGAGAAGTGGTCCGGCCCCTGGATCGCCGACCATCTCCCGCCCCCAAATGTCGGAGATGGGATGATAGTATACCGCCTCACTGACGCCCCTCACGCCCGGCTAAAACACACCAAATCAATTGCTAACACGCGTCACCTTCTCAGTCCCCACGCGCCACTCCCCGATCTTTCGTGCCAACTCTTGACACGACCAGGCACGTGAGATCCCGTAGCCAAGCACTGCTTCCAGGGCGACTGCGTCGAGCGCCCCCAGCGCCCCCTGTAGCTCGTCAGGAGTAGCGTCCTGCGGTACCGTGGCGACATCGACCGTCGGTGAAATATCAACCATTGGTTGATCCCGCACGTTGGACTCTGAACTCTCGACGTGACGTTCAGAGCCTCGCAAAGGGCTTTCCGCCTTGTGGGCCGATCGGCCACCACCCTTAGAGCGTGGATTTGCAACCCCTACGGCGCTATGATAGTCCTTGATCCTCTGCAGGTCACTATGGCTCACGCGCTGCCCAGCTTGGACCTGTGCGCGTATCTCCGTCTTCTGTTGCGTGTCGGGCAGGCGTATGATCTCACGGGCCACGGTGGGTGGTAGCTGCTCACGCTCGACCGCGTCGGCTATGACCTGATCAGAGAGGAGTTGAAGGCGCGTCCGCACATACTGTCCTGAGATGTGCAAGCGCTTGCCCAACTCCTCCGCACTGATGCCATCGGCCTCCATCAACTCTTGAAAGGCGCGCGCCTCCTCAAGCGGGGCCAGGTCCTGCCTTTGGAGATTCTCGACGAGTTGCGTCGTACGCTGCGCCGCACCTTCCGTATCGCGAACCACGACGGGTAGATGGGCCAGACCGGCGAGCCGTGCCGCCGCATAGCGGCGGCCGCCGGCGATGATCATGTAACACGCACGCTCATCGTCCAGGTAGCCATCCTCGCGAACGACCAGAGGTTGAAGTACGCCATATTCTTTGAGCGAGGCCGCTAACTCCGCCAGCGCTGCGGCGTCGAATGTGCGGCGTGGTTGGTCGGGATCGGGTACGAGTTGGTCGAGGGGCAGCACGAGCGCGCCGTGCAGCGCCCGGGGGCCGCGCGCCGCCTGGGTTGGGGCCTGGGCGTTAGCTGGCGGCCCGGCCTGCCGCCGCCCGACCTGGGGGCCAATGGGGGCTTTAGGCATGTGCCACCTCGCCCAGTGCCGTGTCCGGGTGGACGGTGAGCACACGCTCGCCGAGCGCGCGATAGGCCATTGCCGCTCTGCCCTGTGGCTCGCGCGCGATCACGGGTTCGTGGCTATTCAGGGCGTACTTGATCGACACGGCAAGGGGGATCGGGTCGGCAAGGAGCCCGTCGTAGGCCAGCGCGAGGCTCGCGAGGGCCTGGCGGTCGTTGCCATCGCCGCGCACCGCGTTGGGCGCGATGATGAGGTGGGTCGCCGCGCCCAACTCGGACAAGCGTTCCAGCATGTCTATCGTGTCGTCGAGGGCGTCGAGATCCTGCTGTACGAGCATGGTCGGCAAAACCGCGACCGCAGAGGCCAGCAGCGCGACGTTGAGCGCGAACCCTAAAGAAGGGGGTGTGTCGATGAGAATGACGTCATACGTGGTCACGCCCGCTAAAAGCTTACGCAGGCGCAACGGCCCGGTGGGGTCATCCACGAGCGCCCAGGCCGTGGTCTCAATGCTGCGATCACCTGGGCACAAGTCAACGCCCGGCCAGACCGCATGTGTGAGGCCCGCGAGGCCCTTGCGCGGTGTCATGAGGCGCGCCCCAATACCCTCGCGCGATCTTTCCTCCTCGTCACCCTCGGTGTCACCCATGCCAAGTAGGAGACGTGTCAACGATGCCTGAGGGTCAAGGTCGATGAGAAGGACGCGCATCCCCCACGCGGCCAGAACACCGGCCAGATTGATCGCCGTCGTGGTCTTGCCGCCGCCGCCCTTACGCCCCGCGATGGCAACGGTCAGCGTCCGCGCCGTCGGCATCCCGTTCTGTCCACTCATCGTGCTTCCCTCATTCATGTCATTCCCCGCCAATATTGCAACAGCTGCTGCAATATTGGCGGCCTCTCCTTCCGACTCCGGCGCTAGTCCTGGTCGGCGTCGCCCAGCGTCGCCTCCAACTCCTCGATCGTCGGCAGGTTGCCGCGCAGGTCGGTCGGCAACGCCTCCGTGAGCTGAAACGACGAGATACCGATCGGCGTCGTGACGTTGCGCAGCGCATATTCGGCCACCACCTTGTTCTTACTCTTGCACAGGATGATGCCGATGCTCGGCTGATCGTCCGGATGGCGGAGCAGGTCGTCAACGGCCGACAAGTAGAAATTCATCTTACCAGCATACTCCGGCTGAAAATCGAACATCTTCAAATCGATCACAACGAACGCGCGTAAACGATAGTGGTAAAAGAGCAGGTCGATGAAATATTCCTGCCCGTCGACCTCCAGCCGAAACTGATTGCCAACGAAGGCGAAGCCCACGCCGAGCTCGAGCAGGAACGCGCGGATATGCGTCAGCAACCCTCGTTCCAGGTCACGCTCTAGCGCGTCGTCGCCCAAGCTCAGAAAGTCGAAGTTATACGGATCTTTGAGCACCTGCCGCGCGAGGTCCGACTGCGTCGCGGGGAGCGTGCGGGTGAAGTTTGTCTGTGCCTGTCCCTGACGCCGATACAGATCGCTCTCGATCTGCCGCATCATCATGTCGCGGCTCCAGCCCCGCTCGAGCGCCTGGCCCATGTACCACGCGCGCTCGTTTGGATCTTTGACCGCTTCGAGGAGGCGCATCGTATGCCCCCAGGGCAAGCGCGCGGCCACGTGCTGCACGACGTCGCCATCCGGGTACATGGCCGCGAACGCGCGCATGTAGCGCAGATTGCGCGTCGAGAACCCCTTCATATCGGGAAACGACTGGCGCAGGTCGGCCGCGAGCCGGTCAATGACTTGCGTCCCCCAACCATACTCCTCCTGGCGCGCGACAATGAGGCGGCCGATCTGCCAATAGAGGGCAATGAGCTCGCGATTGACCGACAGGGCGGCCTGGACCTGCGCCGCGTGGATGCGCTCCTTAAGGTCAACCAGCAGCGACTGATATCCCTCCGGCGCCAGGTCCTTATGACGAGGCATGGATGACTCCTTTCTCCCCTTGGGCCACGATGTCCCGCACGCGCTGTTCGACCACTGCCCGCATGACCAGGAGCGACCCCATGCCGAGCGGGATGAACACCCGTCCCACGTACCCGCGCCACACGTCGGCTCCAGGCGTCACGGCGACATAGCCCGCGTAGAGGTCCGCGCCGTCGGCGGTCGTGACGCGCGCCTCGTATAAGTAGGGTGAGCGCTCAATCCAGCGAATCGCCGCGTCTGCTCGCTCATGCTCAGTCGCGCTCATCGCCACCCTCACGCTCCCGCCCAGCGCGCGACCACCGCATAGAGGCCCGCGAGATCGAACGGCTTGGGCAAGCGATCGTTGACCGGCATGAGTGGCCCCGTCGCGGCCAGACGGTCTTGCGCCGACATCACCACGATGGGGATGTCCGCCGTCACCGGATTATCCCGCAGGCGCTGGCTCACCTCCACGCCGTCCATCCCCGGCATGTTGATGTCAAGGAGGATGACCGCGGGCTGCGTGTCATAGGCGACCTGCAACGACGCCGCCCCGACCGAGGCTACCACCCGGTAGCCCGCGTCTTCCAGAGCGGTCTCCAGGAAGTCGATAATGTCAGGATCATCGTCCACCACGAGCACCCGGCCCTTGAGCGTTGCGCTATCCATCCTGTGGCCCTCCCTCTGTCGTCGTGAGCGGACCACAGTGCGCGCAGAGCGGCGCCTGTGTCAATCCACGTCCATGACCCGACGTCAACGACAGGGCGCGACGCAGAAATAGCGTGCCCGCCACGATCTCCCCACCGCACCGGCCGCATGTGAGTCCTTCCAGCACGCGGTAGGCTGTTGTCGGATGACCAGCGGCATTGTGTGCCGGTCCCACACGCCTGCTTTTTATACCGTGCCGCCGCCGACCGTGTGCCCTGGCCGAACGCCGTCATCATCTCACCCCTGAACGCGGCCATCCATCCCCTCCTGCACCCGCATGAGCGCGATCGCCTTGAGCGCGGGCGCCACGTCCCACAGACCGGGCGCGTAGGCCACGTAGAATCGCACCCGCTCGTCAACTTGAGGAACGGCCTGGGCGCGATAAATAGCGCGCCGCACCTCATGCTGTGCGCCAACGAGCGGTACGATGCGCTCTCCGTGCTGCGTCGTCAACGCGTCCGCCCCAGGAGTCAGATAGAGCTGTAAAACGGCCTCGACGCGCTCCCGCATAGCCGGCGAGAGGGCATGTATATCGTGGCTGGACACCGCGTACATCACATCCATCGCTCTCGTCCGGAGGTGGACCGACCGCCGGAGCGCACGGCGCCACGAGTCAGCACGACGGAGCGCGCGGTTGCGGCAGGCACGTTCTCATGCGTGGTGAGCGGCAAGGATGGCCGGTCGGACGACATGATTGCCCGCGGCACGCTCATCGAGACGACTCCTGCGTGGCATAACGCTGGCGCGGTTTGATCTGCCGCAACCGTTCTAAGGTCCATTGCCGAATGAGCGTCGCAACCGGAGTATCCGTTTGCTCCGCCACAGCTCGTAAATCGTCCAGGTCCTCCTGCCTGAAGCCGACCGAAATTTGCGGGCCTCGTTTCGTGTCCTTGTCCTCGGCCACTCTCCTCACCCCTCCCGCCTGATATAGCCCGCCCAGTCGCGGCATCTTCTCCACTAGGCAGCTAGATAGCGCGCCGTCACCATCTGTCTTACGCGCCGCGGTTCAATTAAATTCATTTTATTACATTGCAAAGATAGTGCGATAGATAAAAGGATAAGACCGAGGAAAAGAAAGTCTACGACTGTGCCGCCCCCCACTATTTTATCCCGGCCTCATGGGTGCGTGGCGGATGGACCTAGCCAGCGCCGCGCCGAGAAGAAAGCCACGCAGCCGACGACATGCACGGATACTGTGCCGAAATGACGCGCGAGCGCATTGTGTAACCCCTGCGCGCTGTCGTCTAAGTTGCTGAACACACCACGCTGGTTATAGTGGCGTAGGGCTATACGGGCCAGGATGCTGTGGCGGACTCCTTGGCCTAAGATTGTCGTCCCAAAGAGCACGCCGTCGGGATTGAGCAGAGCGGCGAGATAGCCGATTGCCCCAGCCTTGTGCCGCATGGGACCGGGCAGGCAATGTAGGAGATAACCGATTCCGATGGAGTCAAACGGGGCCGTGGGGGCGCGTATGGGGACGGTAACGTCCGCGAGTAGGGTTGTGGGCTGGTAGCGACGGACCCGCCGCGCTGCCGCCGCCAGACTGTTTGGGTTCAGGTCCATCAGGGTAAGGGACGGGTCGGACGTCGGGAAGGCACAGCGATCCAAGAAGTACCCTGTACCGACACCGACATCGAGATGCCGGTTCGAGACATGCTTGTTGTAGTGCTCGACGATCAATCGCGTCGGGCACGTCCAAATGACCGCATTGGAGAAGCCCAGCACGGTCACGTCATACAGGGCCAGGACTGGCTTCGAGTAGATGCCAGCTCCCGCAGCCGACCCGCCACCAGACGTTACCTCGACGTCGCGTTCGTTGTGTTCCTGTCTCGGGCGCATGGTGGGACCTACCGCCCGGCCCCGACAGGCGCTACCAACTGATGACGCTGCCGGTGATACGCGCGGGACACGGCCTTGATAAAGCGATCATCGTTGAAGGACGCCGCATCACTGAGCGGGTTGGCCGGATCGCTCGCCGTGTCCGACACGCGGTCGGGCCAGAAGTTGTCGATCGCATTTACCAACGCCCAAGCCGCACGCTCGGGCGCTCCGACGTCGGAGTGGGTCAAACGGTCCACCTCGACGTAGCCCACCAGCGCGAGCCGAGCGTCATTGATGGTGCCCTTGAACGTCTGCAGCAGCACTTCGAGCTCGCCAAGGCGGTGGATGTAGCGCAGGCGCGTCTGCTCGTAGCGCACCCACGCGGGGCGCTGCGGCACGACCTCCCGCAGGGCGCCTGCGAGGCGGCGCACGTCCTGATAACAGGACATGACAAAGATCGCCCGCAGCAAGCGCTCGATCCGCCGTTCCATCGCAGTCCGGGCCGGTCCGCCCGCTTGCCCTAACGCCCAACGCGGCGCAATAGCCCCCAATGTTTGCCCCGCCAGGGCAGCCAGAAGTAACCCGTACTGGACCGGGGGCGGCATTTCGAGGTCGATCCGGGGACTGATCAAGCGGGCGATCGGCGGCACGGAGTTCCCGAGGGTGAGCAGCGCCGTCGAGCCCCACGACACGCTGAACAAGAGCGAACGCAGGCAGAGCCCGCGGTCTCGTCCTGTCGCGTAGGAATTGAGCACGATACGCTGCGAGGCGATCACGCCGTCGATGGACTGCGCCGCGATCGACGCGACGGACAGAAGCGCGAAGACCGCGCGCCACCGATTGCCCCCGTCGAGACTGACGCCGCGGAACTTCCAGGGCAGACGCCGGTCGTGCGGGACGCCGGGTCCCCAACAGGCGGTTAACCCAGCCATGACGACGAGAGGATACACGCGGTGCCAGCGTCGCCGAGATATGGGCGCGTTCATCATATCGTCGTAGATCAGCAAAAAGCTGCCCACCGACAGTGGCGTCACCGCCACGCCAGCGAGCAGTCCCAGATTAGGTGTGCAAGAGATCCTGTCGATCAGTCCTTGCGCCGCCTCAAGGCGGAGGGCAAAGGCGGCACCGAGTAGGGCTGTGTTTCGGCGCTTGTTCGGCGTAAGGGGCCGCCCGCGTTGTAGATCCCTCCGATAGGCGAACCATGTTCCCACCGCCAACGCGCACCCGCCCAACCATACGACAGTTCCCCCACTCGGGTTTCTCGCTATGTCATGTCCCATCACCCTACCCCCAACTCGCTCAGAAATGTCTCAATCGCGACGTCCTCGGGGGTGAACGCCCGCCCCAGTAGCGGGGGCAACGCACCGGCTTGACGTGCGCGTGTCATGGCCCATGTCGCCCCCGCCTCAGCTTCAAGCTCGTTGTCCTTATCGACCTTGTACGTGAGTACACGCTCGATGTCCGCACCGGACAGGCGGGTATAGATCACCGGCTGCGCGTCACGGGGCAACAGCCCGAGGTCTATGAGCTTCTGTCGTAGTTCGTGCGGCGGCACGATCGGGCAATGCTCCAAGAGGATATGCATCAACTCGTGCAGGATAATGAGTAACTGATGCTCGCCGGACGCGGCCTCCTCATAGAGTAGGAGGAAGCGTTTGCCGTCCGGCCCAATCGTAGCGACCGTCAGGCCGGTGTACGCGCTCTTATCCCAGTGAGTGGCGTGCAAGCTAATCTTCCCCTGGACCGTGGCGGCGACCGCAGCGACGATGAGGTCCAGCGAGAAAGTGTCCCAGTCGACCAACGCGCCCAGGCGCGCACTAAGCCGACGCTGCACGCGGCGTAACGCATTCATGCTTATGTCCGTTGAGCGTGGGGCACGGTAAAAATGGGAAGTGCTAGTCATGCGTCGCCATCACCCTTCGTCGGTAGATCATCCGGTCGGCCAGTGTTACCAGGGGCCGTTGCGTCATCGAGGAATGCATCCAGCACTCTGGCCAACCGCGCCGCGTCGCGCGGCGTGACGTCCGCTGTTCCGAGGCGTGTCACCAGCACACGCAACTCGGGACGCGCCAAAGCACGCCGGATCACGTCCTCGTCGCCCTCGTCGTCGTGGCCCGCAAAATAATCTAACGCGACCCCAAAGACACCTGCTAAGAGCTGTAGCGTGTCTAACCCTGGATTATGATTGCGCCCATTGCGCAGACGCCAGACGTGATTCGACCTGATGCGTCCATTCGTCAGCCGTTCTATGTCCTCGTTGGTCAGCGGCTGTCCCTGCGCACGGGCGCGCTCAAAGAGCTGATTCAAGCGATCCGCGAAAGCGATAACACACCTCACCTTTCGGGTGCCCCTAGCGCACCCGACCCACTATTACTACTGTATCGCAGATCGCCTGCTTGTAGGAAGGGAAACGTTGTGCCAAAGCAACCGAGAGGGAGGGTTCCACCGCATTCTCTTGACTTTGAGTAGTAGGGTGAAATATAATTCTACCCGTAGGAAGAGATTGCTAGCCGAAGGGTAGTCGATATGCAGCAGCCCATCTACCGCCGACTCGTGCGCAAACGCCGCTGGGGACATGCCCATGCTCGCTATTGTGCGTGCTACGGCTGCGGCACGGCCGTCTTTCCTCTACCGCTTCGCGCTAACTCCGCAATGCAGGTGCCACGAGCCTTCGTGCGCGGCGTAGCAATGAGGGGCAAAAGGACAGGAAAGGTAGAGATTTACGCTATCCTGTTCTGCCCCTCATGTGCCGATCCGGAGGACATCCAGGACTACGTGCAGTTCGAGTCAACACCAATTCACGACATGGTTACGCACGCCGCAGCCATCAGAGACGCGCGACGTGTCACGTAATGATAGAACTGATGTCCCATCATTGCTGTTCACGTTGCAGACACGCGATGCGATGCGCTATGATGCGCATCATGGAGAACTCTGCGATGTCCTAACACAAACTATCGTGCGAGACGCGCGAAACCCACCGAGTTACCCCGGTGGGTTAAGGCTACTACTAATATTGTGTGGCTCTGGTGCCTAAGCTTCAACCAAATCACCAGCGCCGCTAGATCGGGTCCGAAAACTCGACCGGGCTACCACCCCCGACAAGAGTTTCCGGGACTCGCAGGGAGGCTTTACGCTTCCGAGGAGTACCTATGAGCAATCATACGGGAATGATGGGTGCATGTCAAGATTATGCCCACGATCCCAGGCCCGAAAGTACACCATCACCATCACACTCGTCATCCGACAGCATCGACCGGCGCCTGGTGCAGCGCTACGGGGCGTGGCTGCTCACCGGGGGCTACACGGCGTTGCCGACCTACGCATGGGTGTACTACGCGCGGCTGGGCGTCACTGAGGCCGAGATGGTCTGTATCGCGCAGCTCTGCACCTACTGGTGGTCGTCACGCGACCCGTACCCCGGCGAGGCGGCATTGGCAGCGCGCATGGGCAAGAGCGTGCGCACGATCCAAGGCTATCTCCGGTCGCTGGAGGGGAAGGGGTTACTGCACATACAGACTCGACTATCCACCAACGGGCAGCAATCCACGAACAGCTACGACCTGCGCCCGTTCTTCGCGGCCGTCGAAGGCCTCGCCCGGGTGGATGGCCTCCTCCCCGCCGCCGGTGACGACGCGACGCCAGCGACCGCCCCCACCACCCGCGCCCACCGGCCCCACGCGGCCCGCGACACCGAGGCGCGCACGGGGGGGCCATGTGACCATAGCGATGGAGCACAGGAGGACGCGGAACGGAAGTCGCTATGTGCAGGGATGGAGCGCACGGGACCCGCACACACCGCGACGGCCGGCGCAGCGGCTGGCCCGTGTAGGGGTGAAGAATCCGTCGAGGGGAGGGTGAAGAATCCTTCACCCCAAGTAAACCCAATCGAAATAGACACTTTCGACTTCGATTCGATACCCCCTACCCCCACTAAGACGACACAGACGCCGCCCGACGCCGAGACCCGCCCACCAGCTAGCGCCAACCAGGATGACCAGCCCCTCGCTGCCGAGATCGCCGCCCTGAGCGACGAACTGGGGGACGATGCGCCGCGCTCGAGTCTCGGCCGTGCCCGCAACCTGTGCCGCGACGCCGGTGTGTCGCCCGCCCGCTTCCTGCGCCTGCTCGAGGAGGCGGCGGCCCGGACACGCAACCGCCAGGCGAGCATCGTCAAGCGCCGGCGCGACGGCCACGCGCCCAACGGCATGCCCTACCTCTTTGCCGTGTTACAAGACCTGCTGCATCCTGCTCCCCAGCCGGCCCAGGACATTACCGTGACACATCACCGCGGCGAACGGTCCGGTCGACGTCGCCGACGGCTGCGTGAGGAGCGTGCCCAAAGCTCCTGGGTGGGATGGGCAGATACGCCCGAGCGGCTACCCGTCACGGAGAGCAACCAGGTATGGCATGCGGTGCTCGACGAGTTGACTCAGGTACTGACCGTCGAAAACTTCAACACCTGGCTAGCGTCCACGCACGTCGTGAGTCAGGACGGGGAACTGTTGCGTATCGCTGTGCCGAAGGAGTTCAACAAGCAGTGGCTGGAGGCCAAGCTCCACGGGCACGTCACACACACGCTGGAGCGGCTGGGCTACAAGGGGTGGCGGGTGGAATACGTCGTCGTCGTGGCTGCATAAATCTCGGATGGTGTCGTTATGCTACAAGAAAGAGTGATCATGTGGTGACGGTCACGCCACCGCATGAGCAAGTCTAAGGTACACGAATCATGCCTCTCCCTCCGATCTACCGCTATCCAACCTCGTCAGAACCCGACCTTTCGCCTCTCCCCCGTTATACCGCGATTTACGGCCTCTTCGATCCGCGTGACCGCTTGCTCCACTACATAGGACAAACAACAAACCTTGAGAAGCGACGCGAGGAGCATCTGTCGGACGCCAATTATGGGGTAGCGCGGTCGAGTTCCGCGTGGATACGGAGTGTGCTGTTCGCCACGACCGAACCGGCCCTAAAAGTTATCGCATGGGTACCGAGCACCGAAGCGACGCAGGTCGAAGACAACCACATTGCCACGGCACTGCACTATGAACTTCCCTTGACTAATGACGATCGTCTTGATAAAGGGGACCTGCTCCTCTGGAGCAGCTTGACCCACGAGTGCGCGAAAAGACCGCAGATCAACACGGTCAGCCTTGCGTCTAGTCACGTTGGAGCAGGCGGAGGTAAAGCATCTAAGACGTTCAATGCTCAGGAGATCGCGGGTTACCTCTGGGAGTACATGCTGTCAGTACACGCCGATTCCGGACGAAATACGGTCTCTTGGAGGGTCTTTATCGACACTGATTTCGTCGAGATGACGGAGACCGTTCATCAGGAGATGGCGCATCTCGTTCCCCAGATGTTACACGGGACAGGACCCGACGGACGGTTGCGCTATAACGTTTCTGCTCTCATCCGTAAATATCAGGGACGGTCCGGTAAGAGAGGGTGAGGTGCCACCACGACGTGCTACGCGCAAACTGTCGTCGGTCACCACGAGCGGTCCGAGCCATCGAGCGCCCGGACATCGACCTCGGTGAAGCAATGGTGCAGGTCAGCGATCTGGTCGGCTTCGCACAAGATGTCGTCGATTGTGGCGTCCAGTTCCGCGTCGGCGCCATAGGTGAGGGTAAGGATATAGTCGCTCCGGGTCGCGTCCTGGTTTACGCATCGCGTAGCGCCGCAGCACGGAGTCTTCGATCCAGGCGCGTGTCTTCGTTTTCCCGCGCACAAACGTGCTGTTATTCTCGACGCTGAGCCAGAGTTCGACGTTGATGCGACGTAGGGTGTCCGGCTCTATGTTCGGTCTTACGCTCGTCGTCGGCGTGTCCACCTGGCTCGGGGCGGTGTCCAAGGCACGCGGAGTCGCTTTGGTCAGGGTCGGGCGCATCTGGGCGGCCAGGCTCCCCAGGACGGTGGCGACCCGTCCCTCGGGGGGCGGCAGGTCGTCGAGCCAGGCGACCAGGTGGCGGCGGTTGGCGGGGCTGAGAGCGAGCGTGACGACCTCGCCGGCGAGCAACGCGGCGATGAGCCGGCTGGCGCTGCCCTCGCCGGTGTGCGGCCCCCGCGTGGCGTAGAAGCCGTGGCGCTCGGCGATGGCCCACAGCGTGGCTTCGTCCGGGGCTGTGAGCGATTGCCTGTATCCCCTATGAGGCCTTAACGTAGCGAAGGTCGAAATTTCGGCAAACTTGGGGCAACTTCACGCGCTGCTCCATAACCAGTCATCCGCAGTGACTTCGCTCTAGCCCATTGACTGCGAAGTACGGGGGGTGCTTACCGGCGTTGGCCCCGTTTCATCGGTGCCTGGACGTCGAAGAAGTTCGTCGTATGCGCATTCTACGAACAAAGGGGAGCAGCACGATGATCGACCGCTACCACTCCTTGGCCGAAATGGCCGTTACCTTGCCGAAATTTCGACCTTCGCTACGTTAGGGCCTATGCGATACACAGCACGTACACACCTGTGCGGGTAATGGCTGCGACCGCACAAGGGAGTGGCGGAGGACAACGCGTCCTCCGCCACTCCCGGCGAAACCTGGATGCCGGCCGGTCTTCCCGGCATGGTTAAGGTCTCGATGGTTTAGGGTGCGCCCGTTCCTAGACCATTCGCGATGGTGAAAATCGTGTCGGGCGTGGCCGCCTGCGGTGTGGGCGCCGGGGGTGGGAAGCGGCCATCCGCCCAGGTCATGAGGAATTGATTGTCGTTGAGCAGGTCGCTTGAGTTGTAGTCCCCGAAGTTTGGTCGCGCATCGGCCCGCACCCGCCAACTCGTGGCGACATCGGACTGCTCAACGTCGTGGCCGAAGGTGAGGCCCCCGTCGTGTGACACATTGGCCCAGGCGTCGGTCAACTCGTTGTTCGTGGGATCGTTGCGGCGGTCGAGCCAGCCCGCGTACACCCAATGATTCTTGTTCACCTGCACGCTCGGGAAGACGTGGCTTGTCGCGCCATTGTCGTCATTGATTTTGACGGGCGGTCCGAACGTCGTGGCGTTATCATGCGAGGTGCTGAGCAGGATGTCCGCCGCCTTGGCCAACGGGCCGGGGGTGAAGCCTCCACCTGGCACAGTCAGCGGTGTCTTCCCGCTGAAGTAGGTGATGTAGACATTTGTCCCGTCCGTCTGCGGGGCGATGTAGGGCGCGTTCAGGATCGATCTCCGGCCGCGATTATAGCCGTTGGGCTCGCCCTGGGGATTCACGGATGCGACGACGACCGGGGCACTGAACGTCATCCCCTGATCGTCCGAATAAGCCTCCTCGATCCGATCCTGCGATTCTGGCCCCGCGCCATTCGCCGCGAACGTGCGGGCGATCCAGGTAACGACCACCCGGCCCGAGGCGGTGACCATCGGCTGCGTCGCTTGATTGAACGTGTCGTTCTGGTTGGGGACGATCACGAACGGCCCCTTGAAGGTGTGGCCGCCGTCGTCCGAACGCACCAGCTCGAGGGGGGTGGAGCCATCATGACCGAAGCGCGTGTACGTCACATAAATCTGGCCGGTTGCCTGGTTGACGTATAACCACTCCTTGTCGAGGAAGTCGCCGGATGCCTGATCTTCGAGCGGGACGGCCTGGACCGGGGGCTGCCACACGATACGCCGCTGGGGGAGCGTCTGGGTATTTGGCACGCCCTGCTGGCTCGGATCTTTAAGGCAGCGCGTATCAGCGATCGACTCTGGCGTCGTCGGGGGCGCGGTCTGGAACGTCCCGCGATTCACGGCGATGGTGAAGACGTTAGCGTTGTTCTTGTAGATGGACGAATAGTAGAAGACCCCGGCGGCCTGCGCGGCCGTTTGGCCACCGACCGTGAAGGTGCGTGGGGCTTTGTCGACGTCGAGCACCGGATCTCCGAAATACCCGTCAACACCGGGCGTGAAGGGGGTCGCGCCGGGGGCCTTGACGACGGGCGGCAAGCCGCCGCTATCAACCCAGGTGTTGCCGCCATTGACCGAGTAGGAGAAGCCACTGAGACCCTGGGTGTTATCATAAAACCCGTATGAGTCGTTGTATCCGATGACCATGTCCTTGCCGAACGCGGCGATTTCCGTCTCACTCTGTGTCGTGCGGCGGCGGTTGGGGGCTGGTGGATCGAGGCAGGGGTCGTTGACGAACGTGTTCCCGCCACGGCCGTGGTCATGGTAGCCCGGTTGGGGGTTGTTGGGCTCTGTTCCACTGATAGCGGGGGTGGGTCCGAACAGCGCCATCTCGCCGCCGGCGGAGAGGCCGTTGAGGTTTGCGTCGGTATCATGCTTGAGGCTGTACAGCGTGTCGTTCACCGTGTCATCGGCTCGCGTCCGCTGCGGGGTATGGGCGGTCACAAAGAGACTGCCGGAGAACGCGAGCGTGGCCGCGATGCGCCACCCCGTCTTTGCGTGGATCTTCTTCACCAATGGACCTTTCCTTCATCATGCTCATCATTGAGACTCGTTTAGAGCATCGTCCCTGACACGACGGACACAATCCTCCTCTCGACAGGGCGACGCGTTGCGCCGGCCTCGCATGCAACGCATCGACGTATCACCATCGAGCTACGATTAGTCCTACCCCGTGCTCGTGCCCGTCCCAAGACTGGAGCGCGTCGGGCTATGACACCACGCGTAGGATGAGGATATTTCCTATCCTACATGCGGGGGGGCGTTCAAATCCCTTCTCAAGAGGGTCGGTTGCCATGTTCCCAGGGCAGATGCTAACGTACTCGATGCGGCGTAGCATAACACGGACTCGCTTTTTCCGCAATGCATGCTTGCACACCGACACATCAATCCATGTCGTGCCTCTGGTATGGGGCAGAGAGGCTTTTCATTCGTTTCGAGTGCCGTTAGCCTCTCAAAAGGTGACCTCGTTGCTCAGCACGGAAGACATCGTCTCACGACCAAGGCGGGGCCGCTATCGACGGCCCCGGTGGAGAGATGTGGCCGTCTGGTACGGTACCTGTCGCGTACGCGTCTGAGCGGTCGGGCGATCCGTCGCCATGAATGTCCCTTGCGCGATGCCGATAATGATTGAGGCCTACCCCCGCGCCCGCACCCCTTTCTTTGATCCAAGTGGCCCCGCGCCGCCCGACTTGCGCCCGCTGCCGGCGACCGTGTAGGCTGATGGTGAGGGTGCGCGCCGCAAACCCGTAGCTCACTACGGGTTGTGCTCGCTGCCGCTCGCAAACCCTGCGCTCGCCGAGCGCGCAATCGGGCAAGGAGCCACCAGCTCAATGAAGAAGCGGGATGGTCATATGAGCACCAACAGCCCCGTTTCAGTGTTACTAATCACCGGTCCAAGCGGCGTGGGCAAGACCGCTGTGGCGACCGAAGCCTCGGATCTCCTCGACAGGACCGGGGTCGCGCACGCCCTGGTAGACATCGACAGCTTACGCTGGTGTTACCCGCGCCCCCCACATGATCGTTCAGGGTCGGCCTCGCGATGCAGAACTTGGCCGCCATCTGGGCCAACTTCCAGGCGGCGGGGGCGACACGCCTCGTCCTCGCCGATGTCCTCGAGTCGCGCGATCAGCTGGGGCGGTATCGCGCGGCCATCCACGGCGCGGACATCGTGGTGGTCAGACTCGAAGCGACGGTGGGCACCCTCATGCTGCGGGTCCGACGCAGGGAAGTCGGGTCTGGCCTCGACCGACACCTCCACCACGCCGCCGAGTTGGCGGCCTTGATGAAACACAACAGGGTCGAGGATATCCTCGTGCAGACGGACGAGAAGACCGTGGCAGAAGTCGCGCGGGACGCGTTGACACGCATGAATTGGCTACACGAGCCGAGCCCTACACTGGGGCCAGGGCCGCGGCCTCAGCGCGGCATTGCGTGAGCAATGTGGAGTTCGCTGCGCCGAGCGCAGTGTTTAAGCGAGCGTCAGCGAGTGCGAAACCGTAGTGAGTTACGGTTGCTCGCCTACCCCGAGCCTGGTTACAGGCGACGGCTAACTACTTCGAAAGCAACATGTCCGTCAGGACATACATGCCGATGTAAATGCGGCATGGTTAGGCGTCCGGTTGGCTATTTACGGAAGAAAAGAATGGGCGGTGCGTGGCCCCGGCAAGGGTGGGCGGAGCAAACCAGTAAGTACTTACTACGGGTTTGAGCGAGCGCCAGCGAGTGCAAACCTTGCGCTCGACCCGGCGAACGGAGCATTTTGTGGGAGGCCCTCCAGGGCCGACCGAGCAAAATGTAGAGTGAGTCCACATTTGCCCCCCAATGCCCCTGGGACGCGTCGCCCTAACTCAACGCCTTCACTATCGCGTTCCCGCGACCTATAATTCCTACAGGCAAGTAACCGAGTATCACTCAATCGTGAGCAAGGGGAGACCATGACCACACTCGAGAACCGGCCAAACACCGCACTCCTCGTCATCGACGTGCAGAACGGCGTCGTCGAGGGGACCCACGAGCGTGATGCCGTCGTCGCGAACGTCGGCAGCCTTGTCGAGAAGGCGCGGCAGGAACAAGTCCCCGTCGTCTGGGTCCAGCACTCCGACGAGCACCTCGCAAGGGGGACCGACGACTGGCGGATCGTCCCCGAGCTGACTCCGGGCGACGCCGAGCCGCTCGTCGAGAAGAACTACGGCGACTCCTTTGAGGACACTAGCCTTGAGACCGTCCTGTCGGGCTTCGGTGTCGGGCGACTCTTCGTCGTCGGTGCCCAGACCGATGCGTGCATCCGCTCGACGCTCCACGGCGCGTTCGTCAGGGGGTACGACGCGACCCTTGTCAGCGACGCCCACACAGCGGGGGACCGCACGGCATCGGGGGCACCACCACCGGATGAGGTCATCACGCACACGAACCTGTACTGGACCTACCAGACAGCACCGGGGCGGACGGCCGGGACGGTCGAGACCAAGGACGTCGACTTCGGCAGCACGTCCTAAAGCCTGTGCGACGCGGACGGGAACACCTGGGTATCCCTACGAAATCCGCAGCCCGGCGGGGGGGTGCGGTCAGCGCACCCCCCCATAGCTCGCCTTGCGCTGGCGGTACACCTGGGCGCGCACGGCGTTCTGCGCGCGCTTGACCTCATCCGCCCCTGTTTACGGCCAGGGTAAGGGGCACGGCCGCCTCCGGCAGGGCGATGGCGCGCACCGCGCGGCCAGCGCGGCGAGGCGATGGAGCGAGGACCAGGGCACCGCCGCTGGCGATCAGCGTCGTCAGCAGGACACCCCCCGCGATCACAATGGGACGCCTCATGGCCCGAGTATACGCGCCCGCCCCTTTCTTTTCCAACGAGCCCCGCACCGTCCGCTTGCGCCCGCTGACGGCGACCGTGTAGGCTGACGGCAGGGGGTCGTGGTGCGATCCCGTAGCTTACTACGGGTTTCGTCGCTCGGCCCTAGGGGGCCTCCCGCCAAACCCTGCGTTCGCCCCCGCTCCTGGCCGCCGTTAGGCGGCCAGGAGCGGGGGCCATACGGGGCCGACGAGCCCCGCACGCGACGGTCGCGGAGACCGGCCTACTTGGAGAAAGAATGGAGCGGTTGTCAACGCCAGTGAGATTTGACCCAGCAATCGCCAATGTAGCTTGACCCTCATTAGGCCACATGGCAAAGGCCTTGATCAACATCTACCAGAGATGAGGGCGCACGCCAGGCACGAGCTACTTGAAAAAGATGGGTCAAGCCAAGTTGGCGCAAATGGGTCAATTCTACGTCGCCGTGTACACGGTTGGCATCGTCACGACCAGGATAGCACGAGAGGGGAGACCACCATGGAGAACAATACGCGCCCGCGCCCCGCGCGTCATGGCCCCGAGCGCGAGACGCTTCAGGGGTTTCTCGACAACCAGCGCGCCACGCTGCTCTGGAAGCTTGACGGGCTGGACACGGAACAGGCGACGCGCCGGCTGGTACCGTCCGCGACCACGTTGCTCGGCCTCGTCAAGCATTGCATGCACGCAGAGTGGTGGTGGTTTCGCGCGGTGATGAACGGCGAGGAGGCGACACCCGCTGCGGAGTTTGACCCGCTCTCGACGTGGCGGATCGAGGCGGGCGAGACCGTAGACGCGCTCGTGGCCGCCTATCGCACGGAAACGGCGGCGTGCGACCGCGCCGTGGTGCGCTATGACCTCGACGATGTGGCACGACGCGCGGGGCAGCCGGAAACACTGCGCTGGATCTACACCCACATGATCGAGGAGTTGGCGCGGCACTGCGGGCATGCCGACATTCTGCGCGAGCTGACCGACGGCGTGACTGGTGCGTAGGAGGCGGTTAGTATGTACGCGGTGATGCGCTTCAACAAGCTCAAGACGATGGGCCAGGTCAGTGCACGCGGGGCGCACAACGAGCGGACGCGCGACACCCCCAACGCCGACGACGAGCGCCGAGGCGAGAACGAGCGGCTGGCCGGCAGTGGCGATTGGCGGGCCGATGTGCAGGCCCGCCTCGACGACGCGCCCAAGATACGCGCCAACGCGGTGCTCGCGCTCGATGTGGCAGGTGAACGGTGAGCCCATCAGCATCAACGGTGAGAAGTTCTACAACCACGACCAGCAGAGTGGCGGCGGCGGCCCTATCGACCTCGTGATGCACGTCACCGGCTACACCTTCACGCAGGCCGTGGCCTACCTCACCCACGAGGCCGGCCCCGAGCTGGCTATCGCGGCGGCCGCCACCCATGGGCCGCGGGAGCGGACGGCGCAGGCCCAGGAGATCGTCGCGCGGGGCGAGCGCGCGCCGTTCATGCAGCCGGTGCGGGACGAGGACCGCTGGCCGCAGGTCCGGGCCTACCTCGTCGAGCAGCGCCAACTCCCGGCCGGACTCGTCGACGAACTGCACGAGCGCGGGACGATCTATGCCGACAGTCGGGCCAATGCTGTCTTCCTGCGCACGAACGAGGAGGGCCAGGCCGTGAGCGCGAGCCTACGGGGGACATTGCCCGGCTCGGAGTTCCAGGGGCTCGCCTACGGCACCAGGCGTGACGAGGGCCACTTCTCGTTTACTATCGGCAATGCCCGAGCGGTACAGCGCGCCGCAGTACCACATCACGGAGAGCCCCATCGACGGGCTGAGCCGGGCCGCGCTGATCCAGCGGGCTGGCGCGGGCGGGGAGTTCGTGTTCCTGTCCACCGACGGTCACGGCGAGCTACCGACGCGGCAGATCGACGAGGGGCTGGCGCGGCAGGCCCTCGTGCATTGTGGGTTCGACAACGATGCTGGCGGCAACAAGCTGTGGGCACAAGTGAAAGAGGCGTACCCGCGCGCCGAGGCTATCGTGCGCGAGCGGCCGCCATCGGGGGGGCAAGGACTGGAACGGTGTGCTACGCGCCACGCCGGCGCGCGCGGAGGGGCCAGGCTAGAGACAGGAGGATGATTGGGCGCCAGGGCGAGGGCGGGGGCAGGGCGGTCACCGTCGTGACGAGCACAGCCGAGGCTAGGGCGCGAGGGGTAACGTGAGGGTGACCGCCGTGCCAACGCCCGCGACGCTCTCGACCGCGATCGTCCCGCCGTGCTGCACGATGACGGCCTTTGTCCCGTAGAGGCCCAGGCCACTCCCCGCGACGCCCTGCGCCGTCGAGGCGCGGTAGGAGCGCTCCGTGATGCGCGGCAGCTCGTCGGCCGGGATACCCACGCCCCGATCGCGCACGACGACGACGGCCGCCTGCTCGCATGTGGTCACCGTGACGCGGATCGGCGTGTCCGCGGGACTGTATTTGACCGCGTTGCTGACGAGGTTCTGAAGCGCGCGGCCCAGGCGGGCGCGGTCTCCCAGGACGGTTACGGGGGCGTCCGGGGCCTCCACCGTGACGGCCCGCTGCGACGCGCCCTCCGCCGTGACGGCACGGGCGAGCGCCGCCACGTCCATGGGTTCCCGTTCCAGGTCGAGCGTCTCGCCCACGCGCAAACGGGCCGCGTCGTCCACCGCGCCGATGGTGCCCAGCATCCGATCCACCGCCGCGTCAATCGCGGTGAGTTGCGCGTCCAACCACACCGGGTCGAGCGGATCGCCCCGCCGGAGGCACGAAAGCGCCAAGCTGGCGCGCCCCCGCATGGTGGTCAAGGGGGCGCGCAGGTCGTGGGTCGCCAGGCTCAACACGTCGTCCTGTACCCGGCGCAGCATGCGCTCGGCCTCGACCTGCACACGGGACCGCACCAACGCGGTCACGTCCACCTCCAGGAGCAGGATGCCGTGGACGTGGCCCGCGTCGTCGCGTAGCGGCTGGTACGTCACGTCGAGCACCACGTCCTCCGACACCCCGTCACGCACAAGGCGCAGCGAGAGCGTCGGGTCCTTGAACGGCTCGCCCGTGGCGTAGGCACGGTCCAGCGCCTCGAAGAGGCCCTGCCCCGCCAACGCGGGGAACATCTCCCGGAGCGGCCGGCCGATCAGATCCCCCGCATCGTCGGCATCCCGCCCCATGGCGTCGAGGTATGCGGGATTGACGAACTCGAAGACATGGTCCGGGCCGACCGTGACGGCGATGGCTGCGGGCGCCTGCCGGAAGTAGGCCAGCAGGCGCGCCCGCTCGCTGTCGCCCGTACTCTCTCCGCGCGGCGGCGGCAGCGCGCCCCGCCTCGTCGGCTCTATCTCACCCTGCTCACCCCGCGCTCTTTTCATACGGAGTATCTTAGCACAGCGGGTGCACATCCCTCATCGAGAGAATGAGGCCGGACGGTGGCGGCATGTATCCTGCGCTCATCGACCAGTACCCCACAGCCGCGACCAGTAGTCCCACGACCCACGACACAGAGAGAGAGGAAGACGATGGCAGGCACGGTGCTTGTGGTAGATGACGATAGCGCGACCGTCGGGATGATTCGTGAGGTCCTGGAGATGGAGGGCTATCGGGTCGTGCGCGCGGTCGATGGCGAGAGCGTGAGGATCGCGCTCATCGAGCAGCCGCACCTCATCTTGCTCGATATCAATATGCCGGGCATGGACGGGCCGGAGGTCAGCCGCCGCCTGCGCGCCGAGCCTGCCACCGCGCACATCCCGATCGTCGTCATGTCCAGTCACGTCGCGCGCGGGGGTGTCCCGCCGGAGATGCCGCATGACGACCGCCTGACCAAACCCTTCGCGCTCGACGCGTTGTCTGCCATAGTCGCGCGCTGGGTGACGTGAGCCCCCGCACGACGGCGGCGCGCAGGCCGAAAGACAAAAAAAACGGGCTGCGGAAACGCCCCATGTATCTCCGCACACCCGTTATGTCTCTACTATACTCCCGCGCCCCGCCGGTGTTATGACAATGCTTACCCCTTCGACGAACAAATATGTCATCATGCCCCGCATCCCTGCACCCTTTGATAAAATACAGGGGCAGAGGGTGCCGACGTGGCCCTCGTGCGCGGGCATGACGCCCCCCCCGTGCTCGGATGCGCGATCGCTTTCTCGCCGTCTCTTGTGCCCCGCGCAGGCCAGGTGCCATGCTGATCGCACCCCTCCCGCCGTGCTTCCGGCCCTGCGTTCGGTTAATCGCTCGGTCAGGACGGGGGCAACGACAGGCAGAACGTGGTCCCTGTGCCCACCGTGGACTCGACGGTGAGCGTGCCGCCGTGGGCCTCAGCGATCCCCCGCGCCAGGTAGAGCCCCAGCCCCAGGCCGGTCGAGGCGGACCCGCGCGCGAAGCGCTCGAACAGCGTGGGGAGCAGCGTCGGCGCGATGCCCGGCCCCGCGTCCCGCACGCGCAGCACGGCCCACGCCCTGTCCTCCCGCGTCTCCTGGTCGACCGCCACCACGACGGCGACGCCCTCCGGCGTGTGCCCGAGCGCGTTGCCGACCAGGTTCTCCAGCGCCTGCCGCAGCCGCTCGGGGTCGGCCTGCTCCACGATGAGCACGTCGGGGGCCTGCACGCACAGGGGTCGCGCGGGCGTCCGCAGTGTGTCCGCGATCTCGTGGACGAGGGCCACCAGGTCCACCGGCTGTAGGGCCAGCGCGAACAGGCCCTGCTCCAGGCGGCTCGCGTCCAGGAGGGCTCCGATCATGCGCTGCACGCGGTCCAACGCCACGCCCACCTGTTCGGCGTAGCGCACGGCCTGCGCTCGCCCCGCCTGTTGGGCGTCCCGCCGCAGCAGGGTGAGGTAGCCACGCGCCGGCGTCAGCGGGGTGCGCAGGTCGTGCGCCAGCACCGCGATCAACTCGTCGGCGGCCACACGCCGCGCCTGCTCTGACGCCTCCTGGGTCACTTGTTCGACCAACGCGGCCCGGTGGGCTATCAGGCCCATCCAGCGCGCCACCGCCTCTGTGAAGCGCAGGTCCTCGAACGAGAACCGCTCCGGCTGGGTGGAGGTAATGGCGAGCACACCCCGCCGCTCCCCGGCGATCTCAATCGCCGCGGCGAGAGTCGAGCGCACCCCAAGCCCCCGTTTGATACCGATGATGTCCTCGGGGTCGTCTTCCGTGTGGCCCGTCTGAAAGGAAGCGCCGCTGTGGAAGACGGCGACCACACGCCCGCCGTTGGCGAGCGGCAGGCGGTCCAGGCCCAGGCGGCGCTCTTTATGGCCCAGGGGGGTGTCGCTCGTGCCCACGGACACCAGCGTCTCGGTGGAGGGGTCGTGTAGGAAAGCGTCCACCTTGTCGGCGCCCATGGCCTCCGCCACCAGGGTGCTCGCCTCGTCGAGTGCGCCTTTGACCTCCAGCGCCTGGATGGTCAGCAAGCGTTCCAGCGTGGCGAGCAGGCGGCCGTGCCCCGCGCCGGGTGTGTCGTCCGAGTGCATGGTGTCCTCCCAGTTCGCACCGAGCGCGCCCGGAGGCGCGGGTGTTCTAGGGGCGGCGACGGAGAGGGAGAACCGCGCCTGTCCGGGGAAGGGTCCATTACACCTGTCGCCGTGCCGCGCACCGGTGGCCTCGCGGGCAGCGAGCAGCATGGCAAGAGACACACCGGATGGCAGGTGTCACACTACATACGGATGATCCGTGGTCCTGCTAGTGTACCATGCCCGCAGGCATGGCCCGCGCGCTGGGGGGCGCACAGGCGGGCGCACGCTGCGAGCTGGGCGTGGGCGGCTGTGATGCCGCGGGAGAGGCAGAGGAACGGGGCATGGAGGTGAGTTTGCCCGACCCTACACTCCTTTAGGGCCTGGTGTTACGGAAGCTGCTGTGACATGCAAAGTAGCGTTGGATAAGGAAGTGGCCGCTCTTAAGTTGGGCCGGTTGTACCCTCACCTCGGACACTGTCAATAGTCGGTCGTTGTGCGCGTGGCGTGTGCGTGGGGCCTGTCGTCACGGCAACCGGATACATGCGTCTCTGGCACCATGGAGGTAAGGAGGGAAACCGTCCCATGGATGACCGCACGCCACCCCTACACGGCTATTTTTGCCCAACGCCCCGAAAAGGTAAAAGCTCGCATAGGCGACAACTTTGGCCCTCCTCGCCCCTCGCGCCACGACGGAAGCGTGGTGCAGAAAGTCTACTTCCTGCACGCTGCCTCACCGTGACCTCATCAGGTCAAGGTTTCGCCCGGAATGCGTGCAGATACCGTTGCCAAAATCATCATGCTGATAGTGTGCAGCGGCGCTGGCTTCTTGCACAGCACCGTGATTACGCACGATGACGGGCACAAGGCGCATCCGTTAGGCGAACTTTTACCTTTTCGGGGCGTTGGGCAAAAATAACCTACATCGTCATACGACGTGAACAGCCGTTGATCTCTTCGCAGGCACCGTCGGCATGTGTGGGTGCCATGGGTGGCACGCTATCCAATCGAGGTGCATTATAATCCCGCAACATTAGTGCATAGTAGCGTTGCACTTGACAGTCAAGACAGACTTTTCGCTTATGGGGGTGTAAGCCCAAACCGCCGATTTTTTTGTCGCGCTCACTCTGGGCGTTGGATGCCACGGACTGGCAGCTGCAGTCAACTACTGTTATCTGGAGCATGCACAGGTGATGGCGGACCGCCCCTTATCATGTACCATAAAACTGTATGATCGGCGCGACGATGAAGTCTCGCTCGACGTGTACGAAAAGGTGTGAATGTAGAGGCCACCACTGACGAGTCCTAACGGGCACGTCGTGTGCCCGCAAGAGCCGCTTGCGAAAGGACGAGCGATGACCGACCGCACCGAACTCCGGCACACCTTCGCCCACGCCGCTGAGCTCTATGACCTCATGCGACCACGCTACCCCGAACTGCTCTTCACCGACCTCGCCATAACCGCCGGACTGACCGCTGGGTCGCGCGTGCTCGAGATCGGGTGCGGCACCGGGCAAGCAACAGTCTCCCTCGCCAAGATGGGCTACGCCATTGTTGCAGTCGAACTCAGCGGCGAGCTCGCTGCTCTAGCGGCGCGGAACGTCGCGACCTTCCCCCTCGTCCGAGTCGTGACCGGAAACTTCGAAGAGTGGCCGTTTCCGGTCGCGAGCTTCGATCTCGTTGCAAGCTTCACGGCCTGGCACTGGATCGACCCAGAGGTGCGGATGACCAGGGCGGCGGACGCATTGCGCGCGGGCGGCACGCTCGCAGTGGTCGCCACGCATCACGTCGCGGGCGGCACGGAAGAGTTCTTCGTCCGCGTGCAAGAGTGCTACGAGCAGTGGGACCCCAAGACCCCACCGGGGTTGCGCTTGCAGCCAGCTGCTTCCATTCCCACGGACAGTTCAGAGTTCGATGCCTCTGGTCTCTTCGGGAGGGTGCAGAACCGACGATACGAGGTGGACATCACCTATACGAGCGCAGAGTACCTCGACGTGCTCTCGACGTATTCGGGTCACATCGCACTCGATCCGAAACAACGCAACGGTTTGTACGCGTGCATCGGCTCACTCATTGATGATCAGTTCGATGGGGCGATCACCAAGCGCTATCTTTTTGAAGCCTCCACCGCCCAGAAGCAGCTCCAGTCGTAGATCTTGTCTCCGCCAGATGGCGGCTGGCTGCAACTTCGCTAACACTTGGCCAGGTTGCGACGCTGCCCAATTGCGTGTAGGGTGCTGCCGCGCTGCTGCGCGTGGCCTGGTCCAGGGGTGTCGGGAAACACCTGTTTGGCGACAGGCGAGCGACCTACGCCACTCTCCTCATCGTCGCCCACATAGAACTGTGCGGAAAACCCTACCGCTAGGGGCTCCCCTGCGTCAACCGCACGTTAGAGGTTTTCCGCACAGGCGGCGATGGGACTCTTGCAACCCGGAAACGCCATTGTGGTTGGCCCTAAACGCAGGTGACAGAAATTTCGGCGGTTTGAGCTTACACCCCCCCTTATGCGAATCAGGACTCCCTGGGAGCCATAAAGGCCCATCGTCCAGCGGGGATGAGCGACGGGCAGCCCGTCGCGCTCATCCCCGTTCGTCGCCGTTGCCCAATTCGGCGTCACCCGACCGCGCCTGCTCCTGTCCCTGACGCCGTCGCCCGCTTGCGATGTCGCGGGGCGGGCGCTCCGCGGCCGCTCGTCGCTCGTACTTCTGGCGCGCCCGCTCGTCGGCGATGCGCTGGATCTCGACCTGGTGCTCCAGGGTCGCGAGCATATGGTCCCACTGCGCGCGGTTGAAGTCGCCGGTGGTGACGGCGATCTCGCGCACCAGCGGGTTTTCCAACGCCTTGCGTAGGCGGTCGTCGCCCGCCGTCGTGTCGGGCAGTTCCACCCGCTCGCTGCCCATGAAATAGGCCATCTCGACGCCGAAGAAGCGCGCCAGCGCCGCGACCTTGTCCGCCCCCGGCCCCGTGACCTTGCCGCGCCGCAGGCCGCTGAGGTACGAGGCGGACATGCCGGTCTGTGCGGCCACATAGCGCACGGAGTACGGCTTCCCCGCAGGGTCCAGGTGTGTCTCGAACAGCTGATCGAGCCGGAGCGCGAAGAGGTGATCGTTCTCGCGCGGCTCGCGCGGCGTTTTCGGCATAGGTGCTGTCACCAGAAACAGGGGTGTACGGCTGATCAACGGCATGCGCTTGACACCCTCCACAACAGGGTATACACTGGGTTAAAATGTACAATATAGATCATTTGATATATATTGTACACCTGGTACCGCGTGAGCGCAGGCCTATCCGCTGTCCCTAACCGTAGCAGTTTAGGGTCAGGGTCCGCAAGTCACGCGCGCGGGCGTGACCGATCCAGCCTGTCCAGGGGAGGATGACATGGCGACCCAACCAACCGCCTTTGGCGCGTTACTCAGACACTTTCGTGGCCGCAGCTACCTGACGCAAGCGCGGCTGGCGGAGCGCGCCGGCCTGAGTGTCGACGCGATCATCAAACTTGAGGGCGGCAAGCGACAGGCGCCGCGGTGCGAGACCGTGCGGATTCTGGCCCGCGCGCTCCACCTGACAAACCAGGAGTGGCAAGCCCTGGAGGACGCCGCGCGTCCTCACCCACGAGCGCGCGGGTCAGCGGCCGCCACGTCGCCCCACATTGGGGCGCTCCTCCAGGGCCTCGCCGCGTTGCACGCGCGCCAGGTGACCCTCATCGACGCCTTCGTGGCCGCGGACATCACCGGTGATTCCGCGAGAGACGCCGCTCTGCATCATCAACCCACCCTCTAGTACCGCTAGCTGGAAGTTTCTCCGCATGTTCGGCACGCTCCAACGTGCGTGATGACTCCTCGAAACGCTTACTGAATTTGCGGAACCATTTCTAGCGAAGGGTACTAGCGGGGCACTCTCCCCGACCCGACACAACACACAAAGCGGTGGGCGTCAAGTTGCCGCCCACCGCTTTGTGTGTCATCGCACATGACAGGGCCGACGCGTTTCTCCCGGCCGGCCGGTCGGCCCTGTGTGCGCGAGGGGCGCGACGTAGACGTAGACGTAGAAGTGCTACTTGTCCGTGTTTGTCTAGGCATTGTCTAGGCGTTGTCTCTGGTGCAGGCCGGTCGTGAGCCTGAAACTACAGTCAGGATCGGACCTGGCCCGGCGCTCTGACAAGCGCTCGGCCCACGACACGGCCCGCTGAGAGGGAGGTGAGCATGAGGCGGGCCACACGGACACCATAGACCCGTTCGGACGCGTGACCCGGCGCTGTTCCGCGCCGTTCCACACAGGGCCGCCCCCCGGGGCGGGAGAAAGAGACACGCAGCATGCACCAGAGCCTATCCCTCGCGCACATCGCGCACGCCCACACCCTGAGCTTTGCCACCGCGCAGAGCCTCGTCGTCGGCAAGGTCGTCACCTTCGCCGCCATCGCGCCCCTCATCGCCGCCAGCGCCGCCAACCCGTTCAGCAACGTCTTCACCGCCATCGCCGGGTGGATGGGCGATCTGGCCCTGCCGGTGACGGTGATCGGCCTGTCCATCAGTGCCATCTTCATGGTCCTGCACCACCGCGCCGCGCGCGACATGCTCGTGGGGACCATCGTGGGCTCCGTGATCCTGTTCGGGGCGAGCCCGCTGGCCACGGCCATCCAGGGCTTGAAATAAGCGTCCTCTATCCGACGCCACTCGACGTGCCTCCGGTCTCCCAACGGTGGAAGCCGGGGGCGCTGTGTCTCACCAGAGGAGGATCGCCGTGGCCCACACATGCAAGAGTTCGCAGTACAGCAACATGCGCCCGCGCTATTTTCTGGGGCGCACCATCCCCGAGGCGGCCGGGATCGCCGCCGCCGCCGCCCTGGGCTACAGCGCGTTCCAGCTCACCAAGGGGATGAGCTTCAGTGGTCAGGCCGGCAAGATGCACTTGCTGCTGATCTTCGCGGCGGTGGCGCTGCCCCTCGTGATCAGCTTCGTGTTCTTCATGGACGGGGCCGAGCCGTATCCGCGCCAGGTCGTCGGCTACCTGCGTCGGCGCGCCACGGCGATGGTGCGCCGCGCCCCGACCAAGGTACGCGCGCACGCCCGCGGCACGCTATCCGGCGCCGCACGTCCGGCTCTGTCCGCGCCGACGGCCACGACAGCCGCCCGGCCCCCGGAGGCAACCGACACTGACCTGACGGGCCGTTTCATCGCGCGCCTGCGCCGACCGCGTCCGACCGTGGAGGAGGCGTGATGAGCGTTGCCAATCGACTGACGCGCCGCCGGCGGCGCATCGACGTCTACCCCGATGGCATCCAGGTCGGGGTGGACGGCCGCCAGCGCGCCGTGCTCGCGGTCGGCGGCGTCTACCACGACACGCAATCCGACGACGAGCGCGACCAAACGGCCGCCGCCGCCGCCGCCCTCGTCGCCAGCCTGCTGCCGACGCAAGAAATTCAATTGCTGGTGCGCAGCAATCCGCTCGACCGTGACCAGCTCCTTGCCCAGGTCGCGGCCGAGACCGCGGCCTGCCCCCCCGCGCTGAGTCCGTACCGGGCCGGCACCCGCGCCTGGTGGGCCGACGAGCTGCGCGACCGCCATCAGGGGGTGAAAAGAGCGAAGCTGAGACCAGGGGCAAAGTAGCTTTATAGACAGAGGCTCAAGGTTGAGGATAAAGTGCCGGGAATTGACAGTTCCGGCACTTTTAGGGGCTGACGACTAGCCGGCAAGCGTGGACATCGTGCGATCAATGTCGCAAAAGGGGCGAAGTGCCGCACTCATCGGTAAAATCGGCACTCTTTGCAGAAATTATCGCTGCAGAGCCCAAGGTTGAGTCTCGATCTATAAAGCTACTTTGCCCCTGGTCTCAGCTTCGCTCTTTCCACCCCTTGTTGGCCGCCGACACGACGATGCCGATCATTTCTTTGACCGTGCGCGGGAGCAGCCCCTGTAATACCGTCGCACGGAAGAGGTCCCAGACCGCGCAGCACGGCGGGCTGTTCGCCCATGGCGCGGAAGACGTTGGGGACGATGCCGAAACCGAGTTCGCGCTCGATCTCGTCGTAGACGGCGCGTACGGTGGGATCGGTGACCGTGGTCGGGTCAATCAGGGGTAGGCGACTCTCAGGTGTGGGGCTCATGGCGTTATCTCTCCTTCCCCAATGATACTACACATGGTATTGTGGGGGTTTCTGCATAACCTGTATTGGGCAAAAACATGTTGCACACTTCTCGCGGCGATCGCAGGGGGGCGACCCTTGGGAGGTAATGACACTGAAGCTGGAATTAGGCGGTTGACCGCCGATGTCACCTGTCGCCTGCTTGTGCAGCATCCTGTTGCCCAATACAGGTTTCTGCATACCCCCCCCAAAAGGTGCAGGAGGCTCTTTTCGTCGCCTGGACGGCTAGACACTGGGCAAATCCTTGGATTCTATCGTCGAGAGCGATGTCTCGCAAGGTAGACGGTGCGACACCCCTGACATGCTCTGTCGCAGAAGTCGTCTCACAATGCCCATCTTAGGGCATCTTAGAGATTTTGAGACGCCCATTACCCGGCCAAGCCCCTTACTGCACCTTTTTGGGGGGATATGCAGAAACCCCCATAGTGTCGATGGGGGCGCACGCGGCGGGATCGACGACGGACACGACGCGCCCGCTCCCACGTGCGTCGTCGATCGTGTGCAACCCGCCCGTCACCATGCCGTGCAGCTTCTGCTCCAACCAGGTCTTGGTGAAGGCGGCAGGGACGACGACCCACGCCAACTCCCCCACCCGGCCTACCCCACGCTATATTGCGTAAAATCACTATTGCAGCTATACTCGTTGCGTTAGCGCATACGCGGGCGCACCGGGCGTGATCCAGGCCAGGGGCTGCCGCGTCGTAGTGGTTGACGGCCGGCACCTGTCCGGCATCACGGAATCATCACGCGAAGTCAGACAAGGGAGTAGGTACGTTATGGCATTGTACGAGACGGCGGAAGAGGTCCGCGAGGCAATCATCGGCGCGTTCGATCAGCAGACCGGGCGCGGCGACTTCCTGCGCAAGATGTTGCTCGTG
>JAABUL010001983.1_pt1 | contig 36107 bp, 40 predicted proteins | sample 5559151 | NCBI WGS metagenome assembly JAABUL01 (sample SAMN10711876, study PRJNA513368) | rock metagenome | isolation source: Antarctica rocks | place: Antarctica: Victoria Land, Pudding Butte sud | reverse complement strand
GGATGATGCAGGTATTGCTCATGATACATGATACTGTATTTTACATATGCTTATTTTCATCACCGTTCCTTTCCAAGGTCGTTTAGAAATTCTAAGCGTATATTTTATAATAACGTGTCATTAAGAGAACTGCCTAAAGGCGATGTAACTCAGGAATTACAGTAACAATATTTTATGGTAGTACTACGGTGCTGCTACGGTAGAGCCATTCCTCATAATTCCGCTAAGGTACCTTCATGTGAACGTTCTGCACGCGGAGGGATTGACTGGTATCGCTATAATAGATCTATTCTTCAGCCTCTTCTTTTACCCGCCTATCAGAAATTCAAGGCTTCGCATGCAAACAGGGCTTTATTAATGCAGGATGGAGCCTCAAATCACACCTCGCAATGAAACAGACCTTTGTTTATGGAGCAGGAAATAGCTATGTTGTTTTGGCCAGGCAATAGCCCTGATCTTAATCCCATAGAGCATATATGAAACCTCATAAAGGATCGAGTATCACGTCGACGACCCTTTATCAAGGGTAGATTGGAACTGGAACTGGCCTGGTATGATGAATGGGAAAAGTTGGATATAGAAAAGGATATTAACCCTTTTGTTTTGAATCAGAAGCATCGGGTGGATCGGATTATTCTTAAACAGGGTGACAATCACTTTCATGGATAGATATATATTATAATTCATATCAGCTAACATTTCCATGTATAATTGGTGCTATTGTCATTACATTTGACTATTTGCGTGTTCGTTTGATATTCGTGATAGAATAGTGCAGTTGCGGTACGAAGGCCATTCCGAATACTTTCTTTTCTGACCTCATATGGTCATCATGCGAGTGGAAGAGGTCTTGGGGGCGGGAATGATGACCTACCTTGACCATTCACTCTCATGATGTGACCAGATGGAGTCATAGTAATTACGACGGAGGGATGAAGAAGGGAGCCCGAGGGTTTGCACCTAAGGTGTAATAACAATGGGAAATATGGAAGTAAAAAAGATGATCTAAGTTTATATACTGACAACTGTATGGTTTTGTTAACATAAGGTAGGTACGTAGATCATCCATGCAGATTATCGCTAATCGCGATTCGCGTTAAGCGCCACATAGAAGGGTTGAGAATCTCAACGCAAGTCATGAGTTGCTGTCGCATGCCTGGTGGAGTAGGCGTCAATCTAATACCTTCAAGTAGGGCTTCATGACTTCCGGTTGAACTCCATAAGCTACTAATTGGCCGAGGTGATCGGTTTCATTCAATTGATGTAACCCTCATATGTGTCAGACCTCCCGAGTAAGTTTCCTCCATTCATTGAATCCTGTATTCTATCTAGTGACGGAACATAGATTTCTTGGGCCTTTGTCTCTCGAGTTCTCGAGCTTTGATAACAGCAACACACCGAGGAAAACTCAACATCCGACGGAGAACCTTTAGCTGCATCAAAGTGACAGCACGCAGTCGAAATTCCTTTGCTGCGACTGGAACCTTGTAAATCGGTGTACATCATTGTGGAACTCGTGCGTTTCTGCTTACACCACTGATCTATAACATCCCCGTTTACGTATCCAACATCTGAGATTCGAGTTATTTCAGTTTGCACGATATGATCTGCCATAGTAGATTGCCAAGCGGCAGGTAATGTAGAGCTTGGGACGCAATAAGCGCTCGCGGCAGTATCATGGGAATGTGATTGCCAAGGAGCCAAAAGAACGGACCAACTCTATCTCCACCGCATTCCATTTTGAAGTAACTTGGTGTCCAAAGACTTTTATGATTTTATGTCTAACAAATTCTCTGCCTAAGTATCGCATCATGGGTATGCGGTGCACCATATACACAGTGTATCGGGTGCTTGCACTAACAGCTTCACCACAGATATCAAGCTTCCTCAATGGAGAACTGTGATACTGCTTGCCACCACCGCGCAGTCAATGTCAATAGAAAAAAATCCCCAGCTTATTGGTTCCTCCTCATGTACCATCACTTCACGAGCTATGTTGCCAACCTCAAGACAGAGAGTTCAAGGCCTTGAGGATGTGTAGATGCTCGCTCGTAAGAAACCTCCTGTATGTCGACGCTTGATCTTTTAGCCAACCCTAAGTTATTCTGCTCATAAGAGTACGTTGCGACAGTACTCCGATGTATTAAACAGACAGACGTAACTTCCGGAGCCGGACAAACAGGATCTCTGCTTTTTGCGACATGTCAGCTTCTGAGAACTATTAGAAAGATTACTCAAACTCACCCTGGTTCCTAAAGTTCTTCATCGTTGATCCAGTCGCTCATGTTGAAGGCGTTGAACCTATTGCCCATGAAAGGGTCGAAGTGCAAGCTTGGCATCTTCGGATCAAATTCAGAAACAAAGGGGTATTCGCCGCTCAGGTGATATGCCGTATTGGCGAGACTCGATACTGGTGGGTCGACTGCAGGGTCTGGTAGACCCTTGTTGATCCAGTGAAGAACCGTGGGACTCAAATTGTTTGGACCAGCACTAGGAGTCAAACCAAAGGAGGTAGTGGTAATGATCTCATCGTGGGAAAGAGTCGGCTCTTGGGCATTGTCATGGATTAGCTGCGTCTGTCCATCTCCGGCAGAGGTGGCAGCATCTTCCATCTCTTCTTGAACATCTTTGCCAGAGTCTGATACTACATCAGACAATTCTGCTTCATCCGACAACAAACCAAGTTCGCTCAAATCACCATCGTTAAGAGCCGGACCTTCTGCATCTTCAAAGTCATCCTCTTTAGTTGACTCTGCCGAAGCAGACTCTGCAACGCGTGAAAATGGCTGTGTTGATGTGGCCATTGTCAGTGTTGCCCCATGTCCGTTCGGAGCGACCGCAGGTCTGCCCCCCACAATGTATCCATGGAGGTAGCTGTTGCAAACCACATCGTTCACCGATGCGTTAGTGGTAAGCAAGTGAACATCAAGAGAGTTGACGTTGACTTCAAACTCCCGACGGAGCACGATCTGGCCATCACCATCCGCGGCGATCTGCCAGCCAAGCATGACCAGGTAAGATCCTGGATCGATGATGCCGATGAAATTGGCGTTGATCGACAGGAAGCCGTCGAGAGGGGCCTTCTCCTTTCCTTCATGATCACGGATGACAGAGTAAGCTTTGGCGAGAATGCTCCACTTCGCCTTGAAGGGATCAGTCTGCCACAAAAACGTGAGAAACCCAGAAATATCCTTCTGTTGAAGGTGGGTGAACAGCACGGAGTAATAGCCTAAGATCTGGTCAGCGAAAGTTGCATGAAGGGTGTCCAAGATGGCGTACTTCGAAAGGCCATCCAGGAATTCAGAGGCCTAGTGGTCTTGGTGGAATGAACAGCAGAGTCACCATCATTCTTCTTGACCTTGCCATGCGCTACCAGCGCTGTCAAGGGTGTGCCTGCTTTTGGCAGGTTTGCATGATGGATCATCATCGCAATTTGCTGCGGGTTCGCAGTGTCGTAGAAGCGCTGCATCGCTGAGCTGGTGCTCATCTTTGCTCACAATAGACAAGATGAAGTGAGCGTGCGATGAATGTAGGGTCTGGCTGGAATGCAAAGAATTGTAAGAAGATTGTCAACGTGGGTTACAGTTTGCTTACTTTAATACAAGCTGCAGAGAAATCCAGGTATGATGTTGCAGTGGTTGTTGTTGTTGCTGTGTCGAGGTTGTTGTTGAGTTGAGGTTGTTGCTGTGTCAAGGCTGTTGTTATGTCGAGATTTATCGTTGTGTTGAGGCTAATGTGTTAGGTGAGTCAAAAAAATTTAAATGTGGGAGGCTGGCAGATTTCTTTCTTCACTACACAAAGAAAAGCTAAAATCAAGGGTGTCACCTGCTTTCTCAAAGTACATAGTCAATTCACACAGTAGGCATGCCCGACTACAGTACGCTCTGCAAACTTCTGGTACCACGTGGTTTTCCAATCTCAGTAATCATACTGAAGCTTCGCTTGATACATTATGTCTATTCAAACAGCTTAGCAGCTGCAATATTAAGAGTTGCTACTCTAACGCGCTCCTGAAGCGCTGGTGGTGGTGGGAGCTCATGGATAAGTACGCTCAGCTGATTTATTGAACGTTGGCGCTGCCCGTTCAACCCAGCTTGTCAAACCAAATTAGCCATATAGCAGATCTACGCAAGTGGTTCTCTTACCGAAGTCCGCATTCAACGTTTCTAGCCTCTTTGGTCCAAAACTTCTTGCCTCTCTCGCAGATCCCTTCAAGTGTCAGTTGCGCTGTCATTGGTCTTACGCTCATATGGGGATACACACTGCAAGGGTTGGACGAAGAGCTGTCAGTGACTATAAAGAAATTAGTAACATGGAAGAATACTTGGCTCAGACCATGTACCTTTTGAAAAGTTCGAAAGTTTCCCTCTATTGAGATTTTCGTGTTGACCTTCCCGACCCGAGGTATCTATGCCTCCATTAGTACAATACCACAACTGCCATGAATCCGTGCTTAGAAAGTTTGTCTTACTGTGCTTGCGGGATCATCAGACAACTGTATTGATCGGCATTAGCATACAAGGTTTGAAGTGTGAATAGGAAATTTCACCTACCGCTTGAATATCACACACAGCGGACTGGAGAGCTTGATGCATCTGGTACACCACTCTAACTCCTGAAGGGGGGAAAAGGTAGGCGCACCCCTTTCCATTTGTTCGAAGTTCTTCAATCCCACTGCCTGATGAATGATTGTGGAGAAATTGTTGTCAAGGTGTGCGATGTTCATCGTGGTCTGGTAGGGCTTCCGCTTGGTTAAAGTCCTCGAGAAACTTGCTGTAATCCCTATGAGCCTGTCTCAAGACTTTCGTATCCTGTAACGTCTTCGCTATGCCATCACAGGCTTTACGAACGAGTTGCAAGAAGTCCCGTTGAACAATTTTGTTCGAATAGAGTTCAGAATTTTCCTGAAGGCGCTTGAGCTCTACTATAGTCGCAATCAACTTTTCCTCAATAATTGATATTTCATAATAATCTTTTCAAAGACACCCGACCTGAATATGCTTCAGATCTTCTAGAATGACATTCAGAAAGTCGAAGCTGCAAGCAGATTCGACTTGAGATGCATCTGAAGATGTCAGATCGTTTACAAAGCTGTGACTAAGTATTCATACCTTTAATAACGTCAGTTATCTTATTCGAGCATTTTTCAAATTCCCTCACCTCGTTCTCAGCATGTGCAAGTGAACCTCGGGATGCTAGATTCTGGGCTTGGTTGCGAGCTCGACGAGCTGAAGCTGAGAGTGGAACCTCATGGCTCTTAGCACCAACTCTCTTCGACATTTTAGAGATGAATGAATGTAGGCAGGAAAGGATGAGAACTTAAAGTAGATGCAAGTCAAGACAGAGGCAGTGTGTTGGATGGTGAATGTCACTAGCTTGTATTTCCTGATTCAGGACTAGGGTGACAACACTCCAAAAAGCAGGAATAGTTCTATCGTGAAGTCAGAAGGGAATTTTGGTGCTGTGCAGAGCCAGCCGAGTTTTCTTTGTTCTGAGTCATGGGTTGCTAGGGAAGACGTGAGAGGAATGTGAATCATCTTCAACACACCCTTCTCGCTTTTCCCATTTTTCTTTTTCAGCCAACACCTTTGAATCACTTGTTGCGCCGTTTTCGGCACTGGCCCCCGAGGCTAAACGGTTGCTAGGCGACTCCTTTCACTCAGCCTGGTTTCGTTCATTCCTGACCACGTCCCTGGGCCCTGAAGGACTTTTGGGGGAAGGCCTTGAAGATTTCCAAGCAGAGCGAAACGTTTGGGACAAAGAAAAGCAGTCTTCTGAATGTTCACTTTCCCGTTGGGGGAGCTGTATTGCTTCCCGATCTCAAGAACTCCCAATCCTTCAAGGCGAGACATTTGGCCCTTCCCGAGCACGAATAAAGAATTCTCGATGCAGGAATTGCAGCACATTTATTATTCATCTACTCTTTTCCGACCAGCAGCTGTTCGGTCGCAAAATTCCTACGAAATGCGATAGCTTGACAGAGGAGGTAATGGATATCAAGCACAGTCATGATGTTTAGCATAGATATGCCTCTACGGAATACAGTGGGTTCATATCCTCTGCATGCCTTAGGGATGCCAATTCAAGTTGCTACACTTGATGCGCAAGCTTCTGCAAGGAAGGGAGGGTTTCAATTTTCGGCTATGGCTGGTTGACGATTATACAATTGGTGTAGAATTGTCTATCTAAATACTCTATACGGTTACCGTGTAGCAGCTTTCCAACCTCTTCATCCGGTGTTGCTATGCCATGCACTCCAGCCACAGCAGAGATGCCACGCATCCAGAGCAATCCTAAGGAGCCCCCTTTTGAACCTAGTCCAGCTAGTACCTGTTCCGTTTAGGATATCTGGTGTATGGTCTCCTAGTCCATGGCTAGTACATGCAAATCAGCAACGCTGGCTATACGTTCGTCAGCAGGCTCGGAACATGGATTCCGAGAGGTTTGGTACGGGGACCTTCTTCCTTCCCAGATACTCGCTGTAGCATTCGGAGTACAGCGGCTTGGACCACGGAACATTTGATACTGTGGCAAGCGGCCTTCTAAGAAAGAAATACGGCGGTGTTATTGGTGCACGCATTCTGACAGACTGGGAGCTCGAATGGTTGGTTCTAAGAGCGAGAGTTCATTCAAGCGCTATTGGGATTCCAGTCGCTACACCATATGAATGTCTGGCAACGCCACTGCGTGTTCCTTTCCTTCACTCCAGTAGGGCCTATCGGCCGAGGACACATCCAGAAAGATCTTCCACAGTTCATCCCGCTCTTCTTCGTAAGCAAGCTAATGCATGACTCGTTGTGCCCTTCACACCTAGGAGCTGCTGGTTTCGTGAAGAGCTTCGTCCACGACTCCTTGCTCTCGATAGGATCATGCACAACGTCTCCATCGTTAAGGGCGCCTCTACCATTCGTCGATGGAGATGCTTCGACGGAATTGGAGCCGTCCATCTGGCTGTTGTTAGGAGTCTTCTGGGGCGAAGTGCCCACAGAGGATGTTGCAGCTCCTATGCGTGAACCTGAGTCGGTAGTCGGGCTTCTTTCCACAAGATGAACCGCTGGCAAGAGAGAAGTACTCGAGATATTCTCGAGGGCCGAGGGCGTTGCTTTCAATCCTGGGACAGTGCTATCAGCATCGAAAGTAGAAACAGGCTTAGTCTTGAAGAAGCCCTTCAAGTTTTGCTGCCCCTTAGTGACTGCGGGAGGTGGCTTTGTCGCAGATCCGGACTTTGCACGCTTTAGCGGTTTGTTAGTAGATGCATCTGCTAGAGATCGCTTCCGGCTCGATGATGGTGACGAGCTGGAATACACGGTTGCATTTTCCGAAGTCTGGGTTATGGCGGTGCTTGGTGCAGGTATGGGCTCATCCTGAGTCACGGTAGGCTCTCTTCCTGCAGAAGGGGTACTGTCTAGCACTGTGTGCGATGCACCTGCGCTTTGCGACTTGGGAAGAGAGGGCTTGCGGGCAAACATATCTCCTATGTGTCTTCGGCGATCAAATTCGGGAATTAGCTTTCCCGATAATGGCAGTAAGTCTTTCCTAGAGTATCCCCTTTGACGCTTGCCTTCTATGAACATTCCCGGAGGGTTCATGACATCGTGCACATCGAGCGCCTCGCCATCAATGGATACCTTGTCCTTCAAAATCGCATAGACTGGGCAGTGATCCGATCCCTATGCTTGAATTAGCTTTGGCTAGTAGGAAGCCTGGTTAAAGGTATAATACCATAAGCCCCTCTTGGATATTAGAGTCCAGGAACCAGTCCTTCATCGCGAGACTGCAAAGAACGTAATCAATACGAGCACCGCAATTAGCAGGCCTTGCGTTGGTTTTCTGCTCCCAGCACGAGAACATTCCTTTGCGATCCGGATGAAAACCTCGGCAAATGTCCCACATGACTGCCTTTTCCCTGCCCTCGTCGCTTTCCCCAAAGACCTTTCCGCCTTCGAGCAGCTGGTTGAACAGACGGCGGGCTGGTGTTGAAGCGTACTCTTCGACTGTCATGCCATTCTTGCGCATTGTCGACTCGGGATTAGCGGTATCGATCGCGTCTCTTGATATATTGAGGTCGCCTGTCAGAAACACACGCTTGCCTATTGCGATCAGGTTGCGGATACGGGCATCGAGAAGATTAAGGAAGCCAAGACGAAACTCATCTCTAGTCTCGTCACGATTTGCTGGGCAGTAGACTCCTACCAGAACGAAAGCGGGGAATTCTAGGATCACGCACCGCCCCTCAGAATCTAAGGTCGTGGCATCGATCGTGGAGGCCGCGAGCTGCGCATATGTAGGATAGCCCCCAATCTGTTGCTCCGCGGGCAGCTCAGAGAAGCTTGCAGACGAATTTGGTGGGCAAAGGATTCCAGTAATACCCTCCTCAGCGCGAATAGGCGCGCATACCGAGTTTCTTGTGTAGATGACAACCCCTGAATAGCCTATGAAGCGTTAATATCAGGCTTTGAAAACTTCAAAGCTTCTAATATACCTTTCTTATGTTTTGGTAGGCTGAAGTAGCAATCCCACCCGTGCACAAGTACAAGTCCGTCATCAAGGTCTTTGCGTTGGATTTTGGTCTCCTGAAAGATGACAATATCCGCCTCTAGGATATCGAACATGGCCTAGGTAGAACTTCTCAGAAGAAGATTAAGATATACCATCTTGAGAGCTTACCGCAAATGACCGCTTGTCTCGCCATGGTTGGTACCCGAAGGGATTCCTGTAGAATGATTTTAACAAACCGTCACTCCGAGCGCATTAAGCGTATGAGGAGCTGTAGTCTTGAGCAGAGAACTTCAAAGGTTTCGGTGACTGACCGTATACCATTCACTAACGCTCCATTTAGCAATAGAATCTATCAGGATGCATTGAAGGAGCACTATACCATTCCAAGTGGTTATTCGAAGACCCATTTTGGCATTACCTTCTTCTGACGCTTCATGACTCTCACAATTTCCTATCGATCATCTAGTGGTGTATCAGAGCTGTAGCTTGCCATAGCTTACTGGGAGACGCGCTCGACCTGGACTGGTTTCCCGAATTCACTGACATCACTTTCGCTTAGATAGATAGTTCGGCCTTAACTCGCTCGCTCCCTTGCTCAAGCAACCTAAACCGGACGTCTACAGCTGTAACATCATACTGTCAACACCCTACTGAGAATGCTTTCACGACAGATCCTGCGCGCTTCGCAGCGTGTCAGCCAACAAGCTAAATTTCCAATACTTCGGCAAGGCATCCAGCGACGTTTCGCCAGTCACGAACCCGCCAAGCTTACCGGTCCCATGGACAATGCGTTCAACCGGGAAAGAATGGCTGTAAAGCAACATGCGGCGGCCTCCTCTGGTATGGCATAGTGCGCTCCTCCAGGCGTTTGGATATGAGTCAACACTTATCTGTCGCTAGATCTCTGGCGCAAAATTTCCATCTAGTAGTAGCCCTGGGTCAGTGGTTCTGGAGTGAAAGACTTACGCAAGACAGTGTCACTATTCCTTGTATAATCATCGCCGCAGTCAACGCTTATGTTCTTTGGAATGAGCATTGGGAGCACTGGGAGCATTTGCCGCCGTTGGAGGAACGCGTGGAGTATCCTTACCAGAATATAAGGACAAAGAACTATTTCTGGGGTAATGGTGATGAGGTTAGTTATGCAAACTATTGACTGACGTAAAATGAGTTGGAACAAAGGCTGACCAGACTGTGAATCACAGACTCTCTTGTAAGTGAACGACTTTTAGTAGTGGAAGTCGGTTTGTGATGGAGATGAGGTCCAATTGATATTGGAGCTGAGGTGGGGAAGAGAAGAGACTTGCAGTACTCCGTATTGAGTGGACGAATGAGAACTGGGGTCCGCCGGAGGAGGGGCGAAGTGAAGAAAGTGGAGAGCAGTTGAGAAGGGAATGACCGCTAATCGTTTACTGCAGCTGGAATCCGAAGGTCAACTACCACCGCAAGGATTGAATGATATGATGGGCATGATGGGGCGAGGGGGCGAGGGGGCGAGGGGGCGAGGGGGGTTGGCTAAGATGGGAATTCAAGGCCACGCTGCACCTGGGAATGGGTGGACTGGTGGATTGGGTTCTTTGTGCATTGGAAGGTGCAGACTACAAGTATGGAGTTACCTTTTACAGTCTTTTCGTACATATTCACCCATCCCGATGCTTGCATTCACCTCAGAATGGGTTCGCTGTGAATGATATCGGACTTGTAATATCGATTCTAGGGATGAAAAGTATTAAGCTGAAGATCGGATGATGTCTGGGCGGTCAGACTCGATGCACCGTAGCCATTTCTGTATATATACTCTGCTTACAACTTCACGTCTCCCTCGCAGCCTTCTTGATGTCCAGATACTTCGCCGCACAGTCATTTGCTAGCACCGGATCCCCATTCAAATGCATGATCGTGGCCTTCTTCGCCGTCATCTCACACTGCCCCCTAATCTCCTCAATGCTCGAGAACTCATCGAAACTCCTATCAATATATTCCAACGCCTTCGCCAGCTGCTCCTTGCGCTGCAGAGTCTCAGCTTTCGCCTGTCCGGCCATGCCCATGTGCGCATCAGCAAGGAAGGAAAACATATGGCCGGCTAGGTCGCAGTCTTCGCACTCAAGGACTTGTGGCATGATGCTGGAGAGGAGCTTAGCGGCGGCGCCGAATTCTTTGAGGCTTATGAGGATACGGGATGTCGCGCCAATGGCTTCCCAAAGGGCAGGGAGAAGCCTCGCTCGATGCGCTAGAGTGGCGGCGCGGAGAGCGACGGAAAAGCCTTTTTGGGGTATGCCGGCTTTGTCGAAGATGCGAGCCTTCAGTATCATCAGCTTGACTCGCTGTACAATGTCTGCTTCTTCTTTATCAAGTTTTGTTGCGAGAATTTCCAGGTCGCTCATGGCAGAGGAATAATCCTGACGCCGGACGTGGAGATCGATAGCGAGGATCATGATGCTGAACAACATGTCTTGGCCTATTGTCGGGATGGCTCGCAGTTGGTAGAGAACATGTTCAGCTGCGATGAGATTATCCCTATCGATCAGTCAGTAAAATGTTGCAGAAAGATGCCGGAATACGCACTTGTGTAGAAGTCTCTGCAATTTGAGGACGCCTAGATTAGCGGTCCAGTACTGTTGATACTTGAGCGTTCGGAGTGCTTCTTGGTCGGCTTCATCCAACCGTGAGAGGGCATCTTCATACCGGCCTTTCTGGGCAAGCTGTCCATGCCGATCAGCATTTGGGGCGTTGACGCTATCATTTGATTTGCTCACAAGGAAAGCACTTCTGCACAGACAATTCATTACATCCTCATTGGGAGACAGCGTAGCATAGCATTGGATAAAGAGCTCGCCATACAGCCACGCCTGGCAGCTTACACCTTTCATCACATCAATCGTGAACTCTTCAAGAGTACATTGGCACGGGTGAACATACCAAGCCTACCGAAAATGGAGGACTGCATCATCATCTGGCTACCAATGGCGTTCACAACATCTTTGGTGACGTTTAAGTACGATGCTTTCATGATGCTCTCAAACGCTATTGCTACGCTATCACCCTATCACACCCATCGCAGGTCAGGGAAGGTCTTTAATTATAGTCCGGAAAGAAAACATACGTTACTCATCGCAAGCTTAGCCTCGCTCAATAAAGAAATGCTCAAAAGGCTCCACATGCTCGTCTCTTTGGCTTTGGCTTTAAGGAAAGCCAGAGCTTCTTTTTCCGTCCCGAGTATACCTCTTTTTTGTATCTCATCCATCTGTGGAGGATGAGCTTTGCCGAAATGGTACAGCCAACTGAGACTATAGTTCAGGCAAGCCATGTCATTGTTCTCCCTGGCTGTTGAGATCGTTTCTTGCATTGCAGTCACAGCTTCGGAAAAGCAGCCAAAATCCGCGTGCAGAGTAGCGAGATTCAGTAATGCGTACTGGTAGAAAGTCCGATCCCGGTTATGCATTGTGTAGTCAAAGTAACGATGTAGGTTATCAAACGAGGATGGATAATCGCCTGCTTTCCACGAGTCGAGAAATCTGCCAGTTGGTCAAATTGTGCCTTAGAAGCAATAGTTGGCAAGTATTAAGTGTACTCGACATAGTGAGATAAACTGGGAATCGTAACACCCGTCTCAACCATCCTGCGGAACCGGTCTTTGATTCCCTGTGGTAGCCTACTACCCATTTCTGCAGTGGGGTATTAGTATGATGAATCCAGTAACAAGGGAATTTTCCTCTGCGTACTTTGCATCTGATCGACTTGGTACTCTAGAAGCTTCTCCACATCGTCAGTGCTGATGATCGCCTCCTTGCGGTCACTATCATCAAAGTCGCCATATGCAACCTCCGTGAGCCAGTCTCCCAAGCCGAAATTGTTACCTTCCAGATTCGCATCAAAAGTGTTCTTCCCAGCTGCAGGATTCCTCTTCCTCCACAAAGGCAGAGTTGGCTCGCGGTATTTGACGAAGCTCTTCCACAGTTTTATACTATCATGTATCTGGAGTCTTGTAAACTCGAGCTGAGCTCTTCTAACGAAAGCCCCTAATGGTGAAACTCGAGAGAGTAATATTCGGTTTGGCTCCGACACAATGCCTTCCTCGGCGTCTTTCTGCTGCTCGTCTCGTGTTTTCTCCAGTAAAAGTAAAAGGTTATCGAAAAACGCATTTAATGCGTCGAGCGAATTGATTTCCCATAGTTTCTTGAGTAACAAATCCCAAACTGTACGTCCGGGGATTCCTGAAACAAGAACAATTGTAGCTTTCTGAAAATCTTCGAGAGAGATCACAATGTTGCGATCTGTGGCTTGTGAGTCCTTTGGAAATACTGTCGCGCCAACAGGTAGGAGGTGGGAGACGAGAAATGAGAGGACAGGGATGGTTGCCGTCGATGGAACGACGGAGTCGCAATACAGCGATATTAGGGCTAGAAGCCCAATCTTGGGAGAGGTCAAGTAACGTGACATACTGCGTAAAGATGAAGACGATGCATTGTTAAGTTTCTATGGTGGAGCTACCAGATAGAAGTCCTTCAATCAGTAGCAGTTGTGTAAGTTGTTTGTCCAGGCGCCGGGTTTGCAGTAAAACCCTTAGAACACGAAGGACTTTGGGCTATTTTACCATTCAGAAGGTATTTCGTGGATTTAATCCGGTTACAGCCTAACATATTGAACACGGAAGACTTGAGGAGACCATGTGCGTCCACGGTGATTTTGTACAATTTCTAGGATGCCCACTATATAATTTCATGATACTTTGGCCACTGGCCCGTTTTCCACCCTCAGTCCCTGCTCTGTAACCGTTTCCTTCCTCCGATCCTCTATCTTCTCACTCTCACTCAATCCATTCGTAGCCCAAACTTTCTGGATCGCTAGATCGAATGGTCCAGGAACACGGTCTGTGAGACCGATACCAACTGTCCGGACTTTCTGCGTCAATATTTCCGTCTGTGGCTCTACAGCCTGCCCATAATTTGTTCTGACAAAGTCACGCCACTTTATAAGAATCGTCTCCCATTCGCCAGGCTTTCGCGCGTACAATCGGTGCTGATGTATATCTGTGTAGACCACGGATTCTGTCTGTACATTAACGTAGTATTTTCTCCCGTCCGATTTCACTCGCAATGCAAGGTATCTGTATGGATCAACATCCCATAAACTCTTTCCAAATAATGTTGGCCCTCTATCCATATTCCGCCATGCCGCATAGCCTGTACGTTGGACATGTGGCTTGTTTCGAGGAAGGTCAATGGAGATGTCGCCATGGAATCGAGCATGTGCCGGATCCGAGGCCCTCTGTGGGATATATTCTAGGGCGACTTTGGAAAAGCCACCGGTATCGGCATCAGATATCTTTTTGCAGGCTGGAACTGTACCAGGGTCGGAGAAATCAAGTAGAACATATGGTGCTGTGGGGGTATGGAGACCCTCCGCCTTTAGGGCTTTAACCTTAGACGTTAGCTACGATCATCATAGAAGAGAATGAGCCTTCAATCAGTTTTCCAGTCTTGAAAGAAGAGACGAACCAATGTTGGACAGTCTCTTGAATTCATCGAGACTGCGCTTCGCAAAGCCAGGTGCGAGTAGACGTGATGAGGGATGCATTGCTGCTCAGGTGCCTAGGGTTCTCTTCCCACACGGTAAATGTGTTTTCAACAATAGCATATGAGGACTGGTGGGTGATAAGGATATCACCAGGGATGATGGATGACATGATGGCCCTGAGACAGTGGTGCACTGGCGTAATTAGTGGCGTCGCGGCTAACGTAGTCCTCCCGAAACCCGATAGACGCGACAGGCGCATTTTACACTTACCTTAGGTACGCCTGTCTTAAGGGGGTTGACTGATAAGGTATGATGTTCTCGAAGAGTCATACAAGACTGTCTGTTGGAAGACTTTAACACTAGAACAGCCATATCGGTAGCGAGGGTCCTTCTTCCCATCCATACCGCTGAAGATGTCTCTGAGGACTCCGTTTGTGCAATCCCAAACCTACCCGTTTTACCTCTCAAAGCATGCTGTGGCAACTGTGCGAATACATCATACATAAGATACACCTAGCAAAAAACAGTGTCCAGGGCTTGTCTGTGCTTTATACTTGACGGAATCTCGAGGATTTCGTATGTCAGAAGCTTGCTATTTCCCTTTTGGGTCTACCAGTTTCCATCTTGTTAATTCTTCCTATGCCAAGAGGATGCTAGCCGTCGCGATAACGATACCCACGCACTTGTCCGTGCTAGAAATGAGTGAATGTCCGTCACGTGCACATACGGATTTTCCAGTCCCGGTCCTAGTCCAATCTGTTGGTGCACTAACCCCTTGGTCCATTGATGGTTTGCGTGCTACCTCCTCGTACCACGCTAGATCTGCGGCCCGCTCCGGTTGAAGCGCGCTTATTGTCGAGCTAAAAGCGCCACAAGACCTGCAAAATGCCACAATCTTGTAAAGCTAAAGAAACTAAGCGATTCATCCAGACTCGCGGTTACTCGATGAGGCCCTTGAGGAGGGGTAATATCAAGATGAATGATGACTTGGTGACAGATCCCCTCCTTGTCATGGCGGTAGTCAGCCTAGCTTCAACAACTATTGGAATGCCGTCTTGAAAAACTCTGATAGCCTCGACTTTAGTAAGCTTGGAGACTCCTCGGCCAGGGATAAGTCTGTTTCAGGAGCCGTAACAACGAGTATTCACAACGCCACTATCCCCGGTCCAGTAGAGTAGGCTTCGTATCCTTCCCAATGGCGGCAAGTGCCCAAGTAGCCCAGCAATTGGGGTTGGATGCTAGGAGAGTCCAGGTCTACTTAAACATTAGAATCTTTCTGCCAAATGTTTCCTCTTCTTCTTCCTACACCTCCGCTTCCACAGCTTTACAAGCACTGCTGCCATATCTCAAGCAAAAGTATTCGATCATCTTGTCGTTTGATCTTTGAAAGATCTCCAAGCTCTTACTACACTCCTTTGTTGCCTGCCTCTGGCACCTTGTAACAGTAGAAGAATATCAAATAATCACTTACGAGATACAACATGTCTCACCAACCTGCCACTCCAATCCGTCCGGGCGAAGGTCTCTCGGACTTCATGTCCAAGGCGGAAATCCTTTCCATGGAGAAGCGTACTGCAGACCTCAAGCTCAAGCAGACTCCTCTCTATGAGCCTTCTCCGGCGAGCACATATGGCGAGACTCTTGGTGGGGACAGTGTTCCAGCTACTCCAATCGGTAAGTGACTCTCTACACTCTGGAGTCATCTGGCTTCGTGCATGTCTCTTGCTGCCGTAATCGCCCGGCTCTCTCCCAGCGACACGTGTCGTTTTATCTTGTATACCATTCTTAAAAATCGATCAATTGGCCGTGTACTCCCCACGTCCGCCCACCTTTCTCTGTCTACCTTTCTCTGCCTTCCTTCCCTTGCAGTCCTGTAGCAGCGCACAGTCCATCATCTAACATTTGCCAAGATCCCACTGCAGCTTTATTTCACTCCTTGCGTGCAGTGCAAATCGACGACTCTATCGAGCGTATCTCTGGCTCTCCACTTGCAACTCGCGCGCCCAAGCATTATGCGTCATCGGCAGACTTCAATCGTGGTACTATGCTTGATACATACTCTAGCCCATCCAAGTCAGCTGGCATCGGGAATTTCAACATGCCTTCGACAAACTCCTCTCCACATGCAGAGCGTCATAAGCAGATCATGGAGAGTCCAACTTGGCGTCGTGGGGATGGCTTTGTGCGCCACGTACATGCTCAAGTAGATGATCCTTTCATCTCTTCAGGTACTGGTCCTATTTCCGGTCCAGGTAAGTACTTGCTCTACCTCATCCGGTAATGCCATGCTAACCTTGTTGGTCACGGTACAGTATTCCATCCCCGTGAGGATAGAGCTGGCGTCACATTGTCCGGCGATACCGCACAAGCTGTGCTACCGCCAAATGCTTGCGTTTTCGTTGCCAAGTAAGTACAACGTTTGAGCAGTCCCGAACCCGCTAAGAATAAGCAGTCTTGTCTCCGCGCGTACCGATGACCAGCTCGAGCTTGCTGTCAAGGATGTGTTCCAGACTTTCGGCCCCGTCTACGTCAAGATTCGTCGGGACAGCAAGGGTATGCCATTCGCCTTCTGTCAGTACGAAGTAAGTTCTATAGCTCTAGATTTATGATATACCATGCTAACAATACCAGCACGTATCTGATGCACAGCGTGCTATCACGCTTGGCCGTGGGATGATTATTGACGGGCGCCCATGCCGTACCGAGATCGCGAAAGTGAACCGTGAGCAAAAATTGCACTGCTCCGTCAAGGATCCCATAGGCTAATATGCAACCGCTTTCAGGCTCCCTCTACCTTTCCAAGGTCACTGGCGGTCCGATCTCTGAGGGTGAAGCTCACCAAGTATTAGCGCGCTACGGAGCGCTTGAGAAAGTATGGTACTGCTCCCAGACCGACAAAGAAATGTTCCGCTTGCCCGAGGGGATCTGGGTGATGTTCGCTTTCTTCCAGGATTGTCGCGATGCTCAAGTGGTAAGTCTTACTAGTTAATTGCACGAGCGCAATTAACGGTACATAGGGGTTGCGCGATGATCCAATCTATCGCCTTGAGCAACCAAGAATGCCAGATGATATCCGCTACCGAATGGGGAGTCGCTCAAACCAGTCTTCTCCTATGCAACGCCCGCCAGGTCTACCAGGATCTACTCTCTCATCACCCCAGGTAGTGATGCGACGTGCGACTGACATCTGCTCCATCTTTGTTGGCAACCTACCCCCCAGTGCAGATGAGGAGCAGTTGAGGCAAATCTTCGGGCATTTTGGGCGCATCAACCAGGTTGAGATTGTCCGTAAGCCGTCTGTCAATGGTAAGTTTCGAGACCGGATTGCTTTGGAGGAAGATGATTGCTGATCCCGAATAGCAAACGGTGTAAATGCTTTCGCCTTCATCGAATTTTACACCCAAGAAGAAGCAGCTCACGTCGTGCAACGTAGTTTCGCGCTGGGTGGAGTCCGTCTCCGCGTGGAACGTAAAGAGTGGGTCGATACAGCCACTCGTCGCTTCAGCCCTGTGAAATCTGGAGCAAGCCCCCGCGATCACCTCTACACTGATTCTCAAGAAGCCATGGCGGTACTCTTCCAGCGTGGTGTAACCATCGGTATGGCTAATGCGGCGGCTGCTTCCCAAGCTCAGGTGTCGCCATCTCCGCTGTTCACCCAATATCCGTATTACCCACCATACAGCCAGATGCCGTACGGATCCTACATCGGAGCCAACCCTCAGATGGACATTGAAGCTTCAAGCGGTCTGTCAGCACACGGGAATACTTACATGTCTATGCCGATGGGCCAATTTCAGTACCCTCAAGCTCCAGCTTACGTCCAGTACCAACCGGTCTCGCAGCGTCCAGTGTACCAATGGCCACCAGCCAACTCCACTGACAACACGAACACTACTTCAACTACCGCTTCGGCTATTGCCTCGACCACGGCTCCAACTACGGCTCCAACTACCGCTTCCGTTGCTCTTAACAGCGATGAGGCTAAGTAGTGGCTCTACCTTCGAGTTTGCCTATTGAGCTGGTGCAAGGATGGATATTTTCGACGTCGCTGGTACTTGCTCGTCGCTTTTTGTCGCTGCACCAGGCTATTCCTTTTTTTCCCGCAATGTTATCACCAGATGTCAACGGTCACTGCGACTGTTGCTCCAAAAGTACACAAGGTATTAATTTTCCTTTTTCTATGCTTCATGCGATCTTCTAGTGGAGACCGTTTGATCTTCCGAGGTCTTCACTCAGTCCACTGATTGTCATATTACGATGGCATGGCCTCGGAGGCCTCAAGATACTCCATCTATGCTTTCATCTTCGCATCCATCTTTGCTCAAATCTTAGCTAGCTACGCTAGATAGTGGCTTCTGTAACATGTGCTTTAGCTATCAACCAGGTAAAACAAGCTTCATTCAGAAAGTTAATTAAGAATAAAACTACTATGTGATCAACGGCCTCATGCAAAGTGAGTGAGCAGACTCAGGATCGTTCTTGTCATGGAATCAATGTGTAGATACCTACCTTAGTTATAAACCCGAAATGGCAAGCGTGACTTATCAAACAGTCCTCTCGCAGCGAGAGCCCCGGATCACCTCTTGTTCTTCTTCATAACGCCAAGATACCTTACATGGGCCTCCAATCAGGGTGGTAGACATCGTCTGACGTAGATAAGCGACCTTAGGGCATAGATCACCAGGGAAGGGCACAATTTGCTACGCTTCAAAAATTCGTTACTTACGAAAGTGTTCAACATCTGGAAGACAATCTGAGCATTACTCTGGGATACTCACAACTGTATAGCTACAGCAATAATCGTCATGGGACAACCTTCATTCCAGGCATCAAATGCCATCATGTACCTGACTTACGGAGCATTTTTGTATGTTGCACTATCCACAAGTTTCTTCGCCCAATACTGAAAATATACTCTCGCCCGCAGGGTCACCGGTCTCTACATCGCATGGCGATGGCGGCATCAGTCAAAGTCAGAGTTCTTGGCAAGCAATCGAACGCAAAAGGGTCAGATACAAGTCACCGAAGCATTGTTAAAGTCTTCAATGGCTTTCTCCCCCATTGATTTAACGGTTTTGATTATGGTTGAGCAGCCAACACTGACACTCAGCTAGCACTACCACTTGCTCTGAACTTCGTAGCTTCAGGTAAGTGCACAGGTGCCTCCGTCGTTACTATATGAAGCGGCAGCCATTCCTTCAATGCGACGAGCATCTCACACACGTAATGGTTGGTATGGCCCTTAAGAGGTAGTGGACTTGGAGGTTGGGAGCGTGCTGGGAAAAATTGAACAGGTTCGTATCTGCAGAAACAACGCAAACCGATGTCCAAAGTCCACCTGCTTCGTCATCCTGTACACCTTTGGTGGATATTGGCCGAGTAAAGGAGATCTTGGACAACGGTGCTGCGCGGCTTCACTACGGGCGCGGATTGCAGGCAACCGTTATGGATCCACCTCCCGATCTATGTGATTGGAGAGATCCCTATACCATTGTCTCGCATGAAGCTGAGATAGCACCGTGATTACTCGATCAAGTTAATGCTTGCGTGAGGAACGTGCTGCCGCTTCCCTCTATCCCTTCCTGTTAAGTAGTGAATCCGCTGACCATAGGTTCTGCCTCTCCAAAACAGCCCTTGGTTCAGGCATTTTGTTCTCGTATCCCGAGATATCTACGATTGCCGGTGTCCAAGGCTTGGTTGTCTATGCTCTGTCATCTTCCTTGCCTCTTTTGGTATTTGGGTTTCTAGGGCCTATAATCAGGAAGAAATGCCCTGAAGGATTCGTCCTTACCGAGTGGGCAAGGCAGAGATATGGGATCTTCGCTGCTCTGTATTTGAGCCTATTGACGTGCGTCCTCAGGCCGTTTGCTTGTCACTTTGAGAACTAATATAGAATTTGATAAGGCTTGTTACCTTATTTCTCTACATGGTAGCCGAACTTTCAGCCCTCCAACAGATCGTCAACGCCTTAACCGGTCTCAATGGCCTGCCCGCTGTCATTGTCGAATGTGCTGTCACCACTATCTACACATCTCTCGGTGGTTTTCGTATTTCTTTCATTACAGACAACATACAAGGCGCCATGGTCGTTGGCCTCATCATCCTTGGCGTCATTACCGTCGGTGTAGAAACGCATATCGACAAATTTCTTGTTGACTCCTCTGGCCTCTTGAACTCAAGCCTCCTAGGCTGGCAACTCTTATACATCTTACCTGTGGCAGTTTTAACCAACGACTTCTTCATCTCCGGCTTCTGGATGCGCACTTTTGCTTCTAAAACTGATAAAGACTTGGTCATTGGCACTTCTGTTGCTACTGTAGCTGTAATGATTATCCTTACCCTAGTAGGCGCAACAGGTCTTCTCGCAACCTGGACTGGCGCTTGGCCCGGTGATCCACCGCAATCGGGCAGTGTTGCGTTCTTCCTTTTCCTAGAACAGCTCCCAGCCTGGGTCGTAGGCATCATCCTTGTCATGACTGTCTCTCTCAGCACCGCTTCCTTTGATAGTCTGCAATCGGGTATGGTGTCTACAGGCTCCAATGACCTTTTCCGCAACAAGCTCAACCTGTGGTACATCCGCCTGGCCGTCGTACTGGTCATTTTCCCTGTCGTTGTGGTGGCGTTGAAGAGTCCCAGCGTGCTGCAAATATATCTGATAAGTGATTTGGTCAGTGCGAGTTCTATTCCGGTGCTTGTCATTGGGTTGAGTAACCGGTGCTATTGGTGGCGGGGATTCGAGGTTGTTGTTGGTGGCCTTGGCGGTCTACTCACCGTTTTCATATTTGGAACCATTTACTTTGGCAGTGCGAAGGATGGAGCAAACCTGTTGCTGCTAGAAGGTGGACTGTACGCCAACGATTGGAGTGTGTTCGGTATTTGTTCCCGCGAACCCGGCCTCTAAAGGGCCTTTGGCTAATTCCCTCTCAAGGTGCCTTCGTCGCTGCGCCAATCGGTGGCTTACTTTGGGGTTTTGGTGCCTTCGCTCTTCGTGTCAGTTTTCAATGGGTAAGGGCCAAGTTGGGAGGCGGCAGGTTTGATTCATTCGATCGACCTGTGATTTTACCTTCCCGATCCTCAGACGCTCCCGCCGCCGAGTCAGAGGAAGACCATGGGCCGGGCACAGATGTAGAGGCGTCGTCCGTCAAGGGTAAGTTCTTTTGATATGGGCAAGACGGTTTCCTCCCAAGTGACGGAGGAGCGGAGAGGGAGCAAGGATGGTGTGCGGGAGGATAAAAATTGACACACTGGCGGAAGAGATGAAGGCGGTAGTTTGTTTGCAGAGCAGGAGTTGCTATATACGTAGAATGTCACACCTCGGTTCTGAACGATTTACTTCCTGCGAAACATGTGTCTGCTATGCATGAAACCCTCCGAGGTTTTACACAACTTCAAGCTCCTTCTTCGCCACTGCCGGCTTCACATTTCTCAGCACTTCATCCACACTTGTCTCCTGAGTCGTCCCCCATACCATCCACGGCTCCTCTTTCCCCTTCATAACCCTTCTTTGTATAACAACGTACTCATCCACCTGCTTCTCCTGGTCCGTGCCTTCAACCACCGACTCCTTTCGCCCCTTCGTAGCTGGTATAATCTTTGCAAGACTCTGCTTCGATCGAATTCGCACAACGACTTGTCGAATCGCAGAGCCTTTAATCGGGGGGATGACGCAACGATCTGCAACGACGCGGGGGAATCCTACATATTTGCTGAGATTCCATCGGAGATTCTCTCGGGATGAGCGGGAGCCGATGCGCGCGCTGAAGGAGTCGGCGAGGCCTTCGGTGCAAATTCTGGAAAGAGTGGCTTGGTCACCTCTGTTAGTCAATTAGCACAAAGCACGCCGCAATTGGCAGTGATTGAAGAGTGAGACCCTTACTCGGAAAACGCAGTATACATCTGCCTATGCAGCGCTTTTGCAGTGGGAACGAGCGTTCGGCGCGCACGTTTTGGTTTGGGCCTGCCATCTAGAGCTGACCTGTAGCCAGACCAAAAACTGCTCGATTCTGAATCAGACATCCGACTTGATTTCCCCCCCCCTGTAACCGCAAGTGAGAGGGTAGCGGTAGGGACAGACCTACGAAATCACATCTATAAACCGCATCTTCAGTCTGTACCACTCTAGTTTAAGACGTCGTCGGGGCGATGAGAGAACTGATGGTTTCCTGGGGCCCGTCGGCATTACGAACAGCCCTGCATAGCTTAAGCTTGGTTGTTTCTCAAATCAAAGCTGCAATGATAACAAATCTTACCGGGAGCAAGACCAATATCAGAGGGGAGTTGCGTCCCAGAACCCGAACCCTTCATCGCCCCCAAGCTCTTGAGGTTAGGCTCCCGATACTGTGTTCGAAATTGTAGCCCGCCATAGCGTACAGGGCAGGTCGAAAAGTAGCGATATTGTGGGACACATTTTGGGGGGTACAAGAATGCGCAGAGCGTCGATCTGAGTGTCTGCTGGGCCATGGCGGAGAGTCTCAATGGCTCAGGGGACGATGAAGTTTGATATTCTACTGTTCAGGTGCCGTTACGCACAACTTCCTACGGTGATCAAGGCAAACATATTGCGCATTATAGACGACCCGTCTCTCAAAAACTGGACAAATCGACAAATCGTAAATTTAAAATCCATCGACTATGCTTCATAGTCAAATACCTAGAAAGCTCGCTTAAACATGCTCTTTATTAAATTCCTTTCATGGCTCCCTACCAAACACCGGCTCCCTATCAAACACCCTCCATGCTTCCTTGGTTCCCTTTCATGACTCCCTTCATGCTCCCTTCGTGGGCGATTTTTCTGAGCCGACCCTGAGACCCCCGGGCTAGCTCTGGGCTCCCTGAGTTCCCTGAGCCAAGGTCTCAGCCCTGCAGCTCCCTGGGCTCACCACTAGAAGCCCTGAGCTCCCTGGGCTCGCAGGGCTTCACGTATATGGCCCTAGGCTCCTTGGACTCATTTCGCTCATTTTCATTAATTTCATCGTTTTCATTGATATCGTAAACTCGTGTTATTTGTTTTATTTGTTTTATTAATAGAAGTTTATCGAATTTATCATAATTATCTTACCATCTAACTAAACGAATTGTTGACTATGTAGGGTGCTTGGTAGGGAGCCACGGAGGGAATCATGAAGGGAGCCATGGATGAAGCATGGAGGGTGTTTGGTAGGGAGCCATGGAGGGTGTTTGAATGAAAGGGATTTAATAAAGAGCATGTCTAAGCGAACTTTCTATTTGACTATGAAGCATAAGGTAGTCGATGGATTTTAAATTCACGATTTTCAATTGTTGATTTTCCATTTGCGATTTAAGTTTTTGAGTAGAATATCATATTGTCGGTAAGTCCATAATGGACCGCCGTACTTAGAATAAGCGAAATCTGGGGAGCACGGGAGCCGCAACTCAGACCGAGGAACTCCAAGTCCACAACTTGACCTCGTACGAGTCGTACACCAAGCAAGCAAGCAGCACACAGGAGATATACTCCGCACACGAAACCTAATCATAATTAAATTCCTTAAAACGCAGCTGTACCCTTTATCAGTAACTGCCAGTGCAAATGCGGCAGCACATGCCGTACCCATCCTCCATCTGGCTTCCCCGCTCCCTCCCAGCTACGAAGCCACTTCTACCCTTGAGATAAAGGCCCTGACCGCCTCGGCTCCCTCCTCCACTGGCAGAGCCCACCCTCGAGTCGCAGTTCAGCTCGGCATAAATTCTCGCTGGAATATCCCGCTCCTGGTATGCCGGGCTTTGAGCACGGCTCCTGCGGCGTGGTGGGGCCTCAGGTGTGCGCTTACATTTCTGGGAGATTTGCTACTTGGGAGTGATGGCATGGGGATGAGAGAAAGTGAGGCGTGGACGGTGGAGAAGAGATTTAGGGTCACGGAGGTATTTTTGGCGATTCTATGGGTACGTCCTGTCTTTAGTTGAGCGTAGCTTGGGTGGTTTTGGGCTGTTGCAGGGCGGGCGCATCCATGGATGGATTCTCGTAAGCCATCGGCTGACAATGTTTGTTCTTCTAGTGTTCTGCGTCGGCGTACCTTTCGTACTTCTTTACCGATTGCCTTATGTCGAGGTGGTCAGAAACCGCCAAACTCGGTGCCTCAAACTGTGCTGATCGAGAATATACATCCAGGCTTTCCTTCTATACCCCCTCGGCGACTGTCCTTCGACTGCTCACGACCAATTTGCTCATTGCGTACATCACCAGCTGGGTGCTCTGGCTATCCGGCGCTTCACAAGATCCACGGATGCTTCTTCCTGCTTGGGTTTCGATAGCAACGGTAAGTCAGAGTTTGCATTTCCTGCTGCCATGCCAAAGCACTCATGGGGCTGTAGACTCTTACCGTACTCTACCACCTTACCCAACGGGAAACCAACATCAGGAAGGAGACGTCGGCGTCAATCAGTGTATTTTCTATTGCCAGTTTCATTAGCATGTGTTCGTTGCTGCTTCAGCTACACCTAACTCGGGCAAATGTACGTGAAATTTATAAAGTCAATCCTTCCCAACCCCGACGCAATAACGAGTTTAACGGCGTGTGCCTGGGGAGTACAGAACTCTACCCGCATATTTCACCATCCCTTGTTCTCTCTCTCTAAAAAGGTATCACTGACACTCTTGAAACTTTCAGGACCCCGTTGTACCATTATTCATGTTGTTAAGAAAGATCTGGGAGTTTCTGCTCAAGTTAGGAATTACTTCAAATCAGGTAGGCTTGTACATTTAGGGACACGAAGTCTGGAGCCATTTAGTTCAATTGATCATGTCATGGTTGAAGCTGTCGTAAGCAACAATACCGCATGAGTCCAACCGTCCACCTAATCCATCCATTATACAGAATGAATAAGAAACTGCCCATAATCCATGTGTCATCAATTCCGTCTTTCAGTGGGTATCAATCAACGCCCCGTCACACGCCGTTCCTTGACCCGTACCAAAGGGAGCAAGGAGTAAAAGGTATACGCTTGCCGAGGGAGCTCCTAAGTGATCCGCGGAGGAGGGGCCAATAGGACGTGATTGAGGGGTTCTAGAACCCATGGACCTGCATATTCAAGTAAACCAAAGGTGCTGTTGGACTGGGGATCGCGATCCTATACCTTGATGGTTTTGGCATCAAGTTCCAGCCCTTCCTTCTTGTCCACCAGAAACTCCTGGACATCCTTGCGCTGATCGCCTTGAAGTTGGATTACCTCGCCCATCTCGGTATCGTTGACAATGGTGCCATTGCACGCTAAGTAGAGAGGTATCAGTCGAAGGTATAAGGCAGACGAATGTGACTCATTCCGGGCCTCACCGAATTTTTTCTTGATGACCTTGAGGATCTTCTTCTGATCGAACTTCTTGGGCAGACCCTGGACAGTAGTCAAGGTCTTACGGCCATTGCGCTCTGTTGAATATGGTGTCAGTGCACGGGTTCTTATTGGACCACACTACCCCAGCTGGAGGGAATTCTGGGTGGCTTTGGGGTAAGGCAAATACATACGCTGAATCCGAATATGGATGTAGTTTTGAGACTGCTTAGTCTCCCCTGTATCTTCGTCGGCTTCGGCGAAGGGGTCTATGAGCGAAACATGTCAGCCAAGTTTCGACCTTCGTGCGGGGTTGAGCATATGTGAAGATCGCCGTTAAGCCTCGATGCACCAGATATGGTATTGTAGATCACAGTGGTACTTTACGGTTCCAGGAGCAGGAGGGAACAACGTTGCAGATCCATCTCAAAGAAGAGCCCATGCTGGGAAGGTACTCACCAAAGGTCTTGAGATTTTCGATTGACATAAACTCGTTCTCTCCGGGTTTCTCTGGGCCGAGTATTTGTTTATGAAACAGTGGTATGCTGTTAAGCAATGCGATAGATTGGCTGAGTGTCTTCGTGGGTTAATTTGATAGAGAAGAGTGGAGTGGCTATGTGTGTTTAATGTAGGTACAGGTATGGTTACGAGCATTTGGGGAGGGGTGTAATTTAAAACCGGTCTAAAGCATGGAGAATTACACAGTGCTGACTGATCCCATCCATTCTAAGGTACCTTACCTAAAGCTTAGCCCTGTATTCGATCATATCTAGGTACTTATGGTTATCCTATCTAATAATGAAGAGACACTCGCATAGGGAGGTTGTAGACGTGAGGGTAATGGAGCAACTTTTGCCAATAAAAAGACTTTAAGAATACACCCATTGCCAATACGTTCCTATGTACATGTAGCAAGGAATCGTCGCAAGTGGATTGTGGGCATTGTGAATGATTGGAAGTGGTAGTGCTCATGGTAGCACAACTCTTCGCTCTGTCACATATAGGGTATCCTAGAATATTTGCTGGGAAACGACCACCTCTTGCCGGTCTACCAATTTCGCAAAAGTTTACGAAGGCGGCACAGCTGCTGGTGCTTCTGTATTTGTTGCCATTCTTCCTGCCATTGGAGGTGGCATAAAGAGTGGAAGATATGTCTGAGAATTACCATGTTAGGATACCTTAAAACGCAACGAGAGAAAGCACACTTACCACCACAAGAGCCATGACTGAGGTATGTTAGCATGAGCTCATCTGGAACAGCATCGGAAGCAGAAAGAAAAGGAATCTTACAAGCCATGCCGACGCTGATGTAGCCAGGCGTCCCGCCTTTTCGTGCTTGTTCCGGGGTTTCAGCAAGCCATGTTTGTAAAGAGAATACCAGGGACGCCCTTTTTTAGTTAGAGGGAAGTTTCTTCTAAAATTGTCAAAAACTGAAGAATATACCAGCCAATCATCCTAGAGACGGGGGAGCAAGTGAGCAACATATTCAGGCGGTTGCTCTGTCGGGCATACGCACTTGTTTCTGGTGAACATCTACAAAAGCCAATAAGCTTGGACCACAGCAATGCTCGACGAACAAGTACTCACCGCAGCCATTGGCAGCGTGCTCGCCATTGTGCCTGACATGTCCCCCTCATTCTTGTCTTTGGCGAGCTCCCTATAAGGTATTACTGCAGCCCAAGTCAGCAGATAGATGGCCAAGCGAGTTTGGGGGGGGCCTACTGAGGTCATCCCTTCTCATGTCTTTCTTTAACGCCATTGTGACTGTCGTCGAAGCAAATGAAAAAGCGCGGATCAGCTGATCAGTCAAACAGCTGTCAGTTTGAGGTCCTCTAAGAGCAACTTAGTATTGGTATGGATCTATGTGGGTTGAGTAAGTCAGGACTTGTCTCTCACCAGCAACCTCCCAGCAGGCCTTACCGCAAGTCACCGTGATAGTGCCCGCGTCGGCGCCCGGAGTTTGTGTCACACTTAACTGGAAAGGGGACAGCGGCCTGGGATGATCCCGGATGGGTTAGGGGGTTGCCTTAGCCCCGGTTATCGTACCCTAGTGGCTAGTTTAATTCGTGTATCTCCGTCGATCACGCCCGCCGCCGAATAACCGCGGACTAAGGTGAAAAGGAAGCCGATGGGCTGTCGCTGTGATACCTTGTTGCTGTTTCCTGCTGACAACTACAAATATAGCATCTTGTGTACAGTACTTACCTGCTACCTAAGGTATATACGCAACCCCTTGGATAAAGCGATGGAGAGTCCTCCTGTCCCATTATCAAATGTCTAATACCATTACCAATCCTATCTTCAGACCCCAAGTCCCGGTTTCCGCGAAGGCTCCGTGCCACACATGACCAGACGGCCCCCAGTTTTGTTTGCTTGCAATACACACACACTTTCACCATGACTGAACGATGACCAGTCAATCGGCCGGTGCTCAATGGCTCCGGAATCCCAATTCCACCTTCGCCAGGCCTCGGAATCATCTTCTATCTCAGCAAACACCTAGATCTGTTCCACGTCAAGCCACCATCGGTCTCACAAACGGATCTGCGTTGGATGATTTTGCAGAACCGGCGTTTAAGAAGCAAAAGCTGGATGTCAAAAGGCACACTACTAATGACGGTGTGCATCGAGACGATTTAGAACATTCCGGGCGGAACATCGCAGCAGGAAGTTCGGAGATAAAGACCTCAGCAGATCATTCGGCCAAGAACACACCGCTACAGCCAAGCGGTTCAATATCAGAGTTTGATCAAGCGGAGACCCACACTCGTAGGGATCCTATTCTTCCAGTACGACCTAGGGGGGGTGCGCACAGGCATCATTTGAGCGTTGAACCATTAGGGAAAGCGAGAGTTAAAGAAGCTGTCCAAGTTAGACCCTATGTTGCCGAGCCCCCATCTTCCGCTCCGAGATATCAAGAAGACGGTAGGCTTCATATCAAAGCTACTGATATGCTAGGCTGATATTAAGATGTACAGGGCCAGCCGACTTTTTCCCCTGGAATGGAGATCATCCTGAGGATGTTCTCAACGAGCTGACCACGAAGCAAGGCTATTTCGACAAACTTCAGGGCTGTCAGACGGAGTCAAGCACTGCTAGACCCTCCATTTGGTCCAGTCTGAAACACAAGTCTGGCTTGCAGATCCTCTCCTCCTTATTCGTCTCGGTGTTCGATCAAAGGCAAGCTCATGGTACAATTACGGCTAGTTCTACGTTTAAACCTCCCCCTCGCGTTACATTGACAGATACGAAACGAGAAGCTTGGCTACGTGACCTTGCAAATTCCTCGGTCCCACTACGCCGCCTGAGTCGCACTATACCCCATGGAATTCGGGGTAAAGTTCTTCTCGACCACTGTCTAGCGAAACAAATTCCCACCTCAAGAGCCATTTGGCTCGCCAAATGTGTTGGTGCAAATGAAATTCGCGCTTTCAAGAGGAAAGGGGCCAGTGGCGCGTTTGCACTTGGTGGGGAGACGAAGTGGATCAGGGATTGGACGACAAATGTGGAACAGTTCTTGGAGATGATCATTACTCTCTGCGGTACTTCGGAATGGAGGTCCAAAATCAACTACGGGTAAGGGTTCATGCCACCCGAAATCGCTCTCCTTTTTGACCAATAAGTTGCTGATTATGTGTATTTAGTCTACGACTTACGACCCAATTGTTTTCGGAGCGTCTTCTTGATCAGGAGCACTACATTGATTGGCTTATAGCATCATTGTATCCAAGTGATCTCGATACTACACCAATTTGGCTTCTTGTAACTCAAATATACTGGAAGGAAATACTTGAGCACCGACAGCGAGGCCGAAAACTTGCTGAGGCTATTCTGGGGCAACTATACACTGCAAGTAACGGCAGCTTGCCATGCTCTATCGGACGCTGACGTTTAACCTTTAGATTAATCAGCAAACGGATAAGGAAACGTTTGCTTCCTTGGAGCAGCAGTTGACTAAACTCTTGAAGTCACTCGCGCTCTCTGCTCCGGCATGTCTTCTCCTACCTAATTGCTGGATTAAGTACGAAACGATGCTTCGTGACTGCTTTCAAGAGCAAACCGATATTCCAGCCTCCTACTTCGAACATGTTTCAAGGCGTAACTCGCGCCTCATACAGACTCTCGTAGGCCAAAGCTGGCATGTAACGCCATCTCCAAGGCAAGAGCTCATCACACTACTTGATAGCAATACCGAATGGCCAAAGATGGTTAAGTTCACCGACGATTGTTTGGCGGCCACAGATAACAGCGGTGTTTTTGTGATTACCTGCCTGGAGTGGGCTACGAGCTTATACAGGCGAGGGCACGCCAGGCTATACGTTGCCGCTCGTATGCTGCGTAGATGGTCCAAGCACGGTTTCGATGTAGAAAAACCGATCTTAGATTTTCTTGCGGCCAATCCGGACTTGGCAGGATTACACAGCGGCAACACCTACAGACTCCTTGCAGAGCTGGTGCGCTCGAAGCATTTCTTAGTCGGAAGGTATCTCGAATGGCTGCTGTCTCGGGGAACATTATACAGATGTAAAAGGCCCAATCGGGTAAGCAAACTCTTCTCCATAGCAGTCAAAACACGACTGACAGATTTAGGATGGTCCTTGCGAGGTGCGTCTACTCTTTGAGCTCCCTCTGTATGGTCTGCCAACCCATATTCTGAATCTGAGAAGAATACTTGTATCTTCAGTAGGCGCTTCTATCGCTGAAGAGAACGTCACGATCAATTCTGTAAAGTCTTGGATCTCTAGGCGCATCCCAGGGATCTGCGTCGTTCCGGATGCCTTGACCGACCATGAACTGAAGCATTGGGACATAGCGCAACTGAGCCAAACAATCAAGTCTGATATAGGCCGCTGGATCCGCCAAGCTGTTGCTTTTCGCTTTCAGGCCCGCAATGCAAATAGTCCTCGTGCGATCGAGGACGGAATTGAGCAGGGATTTGGCACCGAAGTCAAACCCTGTATTACAATCACATTGAAACAGTATCATGGAGTGCGACATGTTCTTGAGGAAATTGAGGACTTTACCATTTTAGCCGATGTTCTGAAGATAGTGTCCAATAGCACAGACGACTTGATCTTAACCGCTATAACCGACACGATCAATCATCATTTTGATACAATGGCAGCTATCGGTGCCGTGGATGATCTGTTCCAAAGTTTATGGCAGCAGTATCAAAACATCCACAAGCGACAGCGTGTCGAAAATTCTTTTGTCGAGTCGCTCATAGATTTGGGGGAACGGCTTCCAAAGTCGGTGCATGAAGCCAGATATCTACGCAAAGAATTACTGCTTTACCAGCAGACAATATCTGTTACTGCATGCTCTCCCATCTCAGACCACATGGCTGAAACTCTACAGTCAGCCGAAGCAACCTTCGCGGATGAAATAGACCGGTTGCTAGCAAGTGGCACCAGTATGGATAAGCAAGTTCTGTCGCAAGTGTTCAAGACAATCATCGGCCGTCTGGAGCTCTCATGGCGTGAGCCCATGCCACCGTCCATTAATTTTGCGGATCTGCTAGTGCAGGTGCGATCCTTTGGTGCCAAGACGTTTGACATGTTGATCACAGACTGGCTTCAAGGCATACTATGCTCGACAAGCCGGCCTTCACTCACAATCATCCTACCGCCATTGATTTGTACCAAGATCGTTACGTTAGACCTTGTGCTTGCACGAACCGCCGCCCTTCTACAAGGCACTGCTCCTCTGAGTAAGTTCATCGAAGTGGTTTTGGATGCGCTGGATCTGTTGACCCTTACCGAGTTGAAGTATCTGCCTCAGATGGTTTACAGACAGTACCGCTTCCACTTCCAGCAGCAGCGAGCTATGAAAGCATCATTTTCTTCAGTGATTGTTTTAGTTCGCGCTGCAATCGATGCCTGTTCGAGGGAAGAAGTCCCTTGCGCTAGGGCTCGCGACATGATAACAAGTTCTGGGATCAGGACGTTGATCCAGACTCTTCTAACACAGCATGGCCAGAACTTCTCGGAAATTAGCAGTGCCTTCGATCCGGGCTTATCTGTCGACCAAGTCCAATTATTAATCGACGATATAGTCTACCCATCTCATTCTCAAGCGTCATCACACCTAGGTTTTAGAGACCAAATCATAAAGCTCCTTGAGGTTGTAGGCGACTTGAACTTACCAATATGTCAATTAAAACTCAGGACAGCTTTCGGAGCAGCAGCGAGGAGCTCGGATAACGCTGCAAGCACGCTGATGGCAATCCTCGTGCAAACCGTAAAATCATCGGATGATGTATGTTTGCTCTACTGGCCAATTCTGGCATCGGGGCTGGCTGCAGACCAAGCACTTCAAGTCCGGGAAGAAGCAGAGAGCAAGCTCGTACTAGACGCTTACAAAGAAGCAGATGCGGATCTAACGCATAGGCAGAGACTTACAGATGTCCTAGCATCCGTCGTCGCGGCGACTGCCTTCAGCATTAAGAATGATGTCACGTCTCTGTTGGTCGCACAGATTGCAGATAGGTTGACTGCTCTCCTCACATCACCCCCGCTCTCGATAGATCAGCCCAGCACTGAGGGGCTTCCTGCGCATAAGAGCGACCAGGGGCTAGAGCATAGCTACCTTTCCATCGATATACTTCTCCGTCTCCTCCTTATCCACCAATCCACTCTTCAACACCCAAAGTTCTCCCAAAGTACCCTCACGCGCCTTCTCGTAACTTTAAGCCTACTGCTTATCAACCCTATCCTGTCCACTCATCCGACCCTTCCGTCTTACATCTATGACACCCTTGCCTCCCTTACCGACCTCCAAACAGAAGAGACGCGCTTACGATGCATTCGTATCCTTCGCGACCAACAAAGAACAAAAGAACCCTGCCTGGTGTTTCTATTCGGCTATTCCGAAAGCATAGAAAACGAATGGTTGCAGCTCGTCACAAACCCTACTTCGACAGCCTCCGAGTTAAAGCCTACGGGGCCAGCCACCGGGTCCGTGGTGACGGCCAAGACGACGACAATGCAGCTTTTCCCGCTACGTAGATGGGAAATGATGCAAGATGCAACGCCCTTGGTTACAGAGAACGACACCAGTCTTAGTCTGACGCTTTTTGGGGCGAGGAAGGCTATTCTATGATAGTACTGTTTGGATAGCGAAGAAGGTTATCCTGTAAGCACGAGTTTTGGTGCATTTTTGTGCATGATTTCATGATTGTATGATATGATACCTTGGAGCGTCTTTTGCGGCATTGTTGCATTTGCATCGAGTTTGGATCTTTACAGGTTGAGTCGCGAGGCATCAACCACGTTGCGTAGTCGAAAACATTACGGATGGTCACTTGAAGAGTATTTATGTCTTGCAACTTGCGAACGATGGATCTCATCCGTTGATGAGGTTATCTGCATCATGGAAAGTAGCTACGTCGACGAATCAGAACCCTGTCTAGTGAGGTCCCCTATTCATCAGCCAATATAAATTTTCATCCATGAAAATCTTCATTCGTCAATCACGTCTTACTCCATAAATCAAATGAGTATATAAGCTTGATTATGTCCCATTTTCTGACATGGCTAGCTAATCATCCAGCTAGCAGCCGTCTCGCCTCTCTATTCAACACTTGCTTTCCTCTTTCACCGGCCTCAAGATCCGCTGTCGACGTCCTTTATCTTCCGATCTTCATAGTAATGTTCGGATAGCCAGCATATCGACGCGTTGCGCATTAAGTATTTTCATTGTTCCATTCGCAGAACAGACAACTTCTCTCCAATGCTTTCTTAAGCGGCTGCGAATTGGGAGGAAAATGTATTCGATAGAGACAGACTTCAATCTGCTCGGAATCGTCGGTTTGTCCCTTCAACCATGAGATTGCATTCGAACCCCGTCTCAGTCAATAAGAGTAATTTGCTGTCTTTCAGCGAAGGTCATTCGCTAAATAATCTTTCCATCGGAAGAGCGCACGAGCTTTTAGATTGGAAGAATCGATAGCTGCCAAAGTAATTGAGAATGATTCAGAGTCTGTGATTTTATGAGCTTCAAGGAAGACGACGGCGGCAAGATCCACGACGAGAGCATGTTTAGATATGACAATTTCAGATATATAGAATGAAGATGGGGACGAAGAAGTAAGGTACTTTCAAGGTCTAACCGGGTGCATCGTATGCCCGAATGAAGAGATCATACACAGGTTGTTACAATATTTCATCAAAGGCTAAGAGGTAATATGCCAGTGCTAAACTGGTTTTGCACGGATACAACTCCCTCGTCCATGGAGGATTTTCGCGTTGCATTGCTCATTCGCTGTCAAAAAGTGGTATCTTGCAGAGCTCAAGGTATCGTACATTCGTACTTTAATTACTGTGGATCCCTTTCCAATCTTACTTCTCTTGAATTTCCACCTAATCTAATCGTCATCAAATATCTGGTAGGTGTTCTGCAGAATAGTATCAACCACTCGCACTTGCCACCCAGCATCGGCAATGTTATGACCGCTATTCGAGCCCATAAGGGTTGGCCTGGTCGGGGGGGATTAGTAGAAATAGACGGGACGTAGAGTAGTTCGGACGTCATACCCAAAACATATTGCCAGGTTACCGGCGTTCATCCTATTGGCACTTGAGTGTTCTTGTACGCGATTGAGGTGCTGTCCGGAGCTTTAGCACATGAGCGTAGTCTAGGTTCGAACGGCTTACCAAGGTCAGCGCTCGCAACGTAGCATAATTGGGGTCAGGAAGGCTGTTAATCGTAGCATGCAACGAGTCGCGACGAGTTATGTCGTCATCAATTTCTGTAATCGACATTATCAGCCCTTGCCGTAGAAACGAAAGCATGTGGCAAAATCTTACTTGCGGCCTCAATGAAGCCTTGGTAATTCTCGCGCGTGAGCAAAGGATCCGGCAAGTCTCTAAAGAATTGCTTGAGCAGGCCGGCAACGCTATTCACATCGTGGAAGAAGTTCGCGGGATCGCGAAAATCGACTTGGTTAGAGTCTAGAAGAACTTAGTCTACGCACAATGTGGGGGCCCCCTTATGCCACCACTCACCATTGTCGAACATCGCTCGCAGTCTCGAGACATGCGAGGTAGAACCCGAAAGCCTGTAAATGCCTTCCACATCTAAGCCAAATAAGTCGACTGCCTGTAAACACTGGTAAACGATTAAGGGGATTGCAGAGCTGTCTCTCTTCAGAAGATCTTCCAGCGATACACCAAAGACCGGTCTCAACGGAGGCAAGTCATCATAGGCGGTAGGATTTTGGGAGGTGCTTGTTAGTGTGGATGACTGCAAGTGCATAGGAGCAGACGCGGTAGGCAAAGGAAGCTGTGGTAGTCCCGCATGGCTGGTTGATGGGAACAGCTGCTGCTGTGGCGAGTTGTTAAGACTGTTCTCCGCTAGAGGACCCGCACTAAATGCTGAATGCTGGCTTATGTCTTGACTATAGTTCTGACTCGGGGGCGCACCGTACTGAACTGGTTGGCTTGGTGCGCCAGACGATGGGGTTTGATAGTTTGGCGCAGGCTGAGACCGAATATTGGCAGGGGGCGCCGTCTGCTGGGCGTTTCCAAGAGTCTATAGATATTAATCTATATTGTATTGCTCTTCAATGCACGAAAAGAATTTGAAGAGCTCACCGGATGACGCTCGTATTTGATATCTGAGGACTTGGGCCCAACCTTCGATGCAAAACTCGACACAAAACTGTTAAAGTCTCTCGTATTGTCAATTTGATGAATTACATCCCGAAGACTTCGAGGCCCTTGACCGCTCTGACTATTGAGAGGGCTTACGCAAAGCCCGTTACCAAGGAGCAACTTCTCATTGAAAGAGGCTAGCTACCGATGAGTGTTTGCTCGTAGATAGACAGGGTCTTTGGGAACTTACCGAATTTTACCAACTGGACTGTCAGGCCTGAATCACACTCACTCGTGAGATCCTGCAACGCTTTCACTGTTTGTGGCCTCAAAGTGCCCACAAGCTCTTGCCTCTGAGTCTGTGCGGTCTGCACTTTCGACGCATAGTCCGTATCAGCAGCCTGTACCTTTCTGTGAAGATCTTCTTCGTGTTGAGCTGCAGATTTTGGTCCCTTCAACCCAAAAACCCTGCCGGACTGCTTGTCCCCCGTACGAGCGCGATCGTAGTCTTCCGCGAGTGAGTCATATTTCGCTTTAGCCTTCTCCATCATATATTCAGAGTCCTGTACTCTCTTTTCCGCAGTCAATCCAGTCTGCTTCCAAGATTTGCGCCCTCGTTCCATATTTGCGGCAAGGTCATGGAGATCCTCATGCATTTGATGCAGGGACAGTGCAAATTGGATACCATTGTCGGCCATTCGATCGTGAATTCGAATCACCTCATCGTAGTTCTGCGCATAAGATCCTTGTCTGTTGTCGGGTCGCTGTGCAGACTCATGGCTGCTCTTACACAGCTTCTTGAGCGCTTGGGCATGTTCCTCCTCGAGGGTGGACCTCTTTTTCAAGAATGCCGCAAATTCCTAAGCAACCCTTAGCTCTATCGCTACGAAGCAAAAGAAGAAAGAACACACTCGCGCTGATGCTATGCTTTGCTTCAATCGTGTAAGTAGGGTGTTGATTCCGATCTACACCAGTATCAGTTTTACATCCGACCAATGTAAACCATCGAGAACAAACGTCGGATTGCATAACGCCATCGGCTATTGGGGAAGGCTCGTTGGCCAAAGGCCTGGGCTGAGGATGAGGAGCCTCATCTCCCCTCGGTTGAGCTCCGTTGTTGACATATGATGATCCGTTGGGAACAGGAGCTATAGCAGCGAACTCTTCAGATGAGCGATCGACGGAGTCTCTATTATCCATAGCGACTGTTAC
>JAABUL010001981.1_pt1 | contig 36137 bp, 12 predicted proteins | sample 5559151 | NCBI WGS metagenome assembly JAABUL01 (sample SAMN10711876, study PRJNA513368) | rock metagenome | isolation source: Antarctica rocks | place: Antarctica: Victoria Land, Pudding Butte sud | reverse complement strand
AGAGATTATAGTATAAAATAAGCTACTTTTAATAGCCTACTTACTAACTTAGTAACTACTTACTTATAATAACTAGGGATATTTTAGACTTTATTAATTTTAATAAATTAATCTATCCTTAATAAAGGAGGAGAAGTCTATAAATATATTATACTAGTATATTTTTAGTATAAATTTTAAATCTAGAGTCTATTTTTAGATTTATTAATTAATAAGCGAGCTAGAAAGATTTCTAGCTCCTTCCTTAAGAAATAGCTTAGCCTAAGCCTAAATTTTAAAAAACCTTAAATTAAATATTACTAATCTAGTATCTACTTATAATTAATTTTATTTAGATTTTCAATTTATTAATACTTACTTAGAATAGCTAATATTACTTATATAACTTATAAATTACCTTACTTACTTCATATACATTTAAGTTTTATAGATATACTAATTTAGATATAATTATTAATTCTATTACACTTATATAATTATACTACTTAATATCTAATACTTATAATATATATCTAAGTAGGTTAAGAGATATATATCTATTTATAATATATAATACTTTAAGAATTATAGAAATATATTTATATATATAGAAAATATAATTAATATAATAGGTTTACTTATACATCTTAGTATTACTTTATTATACTTATACTTATATCTTCCTAATATACCTTACTAGTTTAATAACTTATAATAAATATCTAAGTAGGCTTAAAGATATATATATATTTATAATATTTAATACTTTAAAAATTATAGAAATCTATTTATATATATAGAAGATATAATTAATTTAATAGGTTTACCTATTAATTTTATATATCTTAGTATTACTTTACTTATTATACTTATACTTATACCTTCCTAAAGTATCCTATTAGTAATAATAACTTATAATAAATATCTAAGTAGGCTAAAAGATACGCATTTATATATAGTATCTAAGGCTATAAAAGTTATAAAAATCCATCTACGTATATAGAAGATATAATTGAATTGATTAATGGGTTAAGCCTAAATTTTTACTGCAATTCGTGGGGTCGAGGTCAGGATCTTGTAGCACGCTAGTCGCATTGGATTTGTATACGGTAAAATCGCACTAAACTTGCACACGCCAATTGGGGGCGGTGGCATCCCACTGTGCCTTTTGTGGGATCTGCAATCAAGGCGGAGCATGCAAATTGCGACATGATTACCAATCAACATGGTAGAGTCAGATTCGGCTGAACTTTGGCCATGTACGAGCTTGGCACGCAAGCGTAAGCGAAAGCTTCGGCTCGTCTTACTAGTCAGGTTCACTAAAGCTCAATGTTATCTGCGAGTCGGAGGGATAACCTCTTTGTTTTGTGTCAATCTACCCGGCAATCCAAAGGAGGAATCTGATCAGTCTTTGCCCGAGTAGTCTGGTTCATAGCAGTCTATACTCTACTACCAGATGCTGCTGATGTCATTCCAATGCATATCGATCGTACTCTCGGAAGTACCATATCAGCCGTTATTCTTTCTGCCTTTTCACAATTCTCTCATGCGCCGTTTGTATCGTCTTCGCTCTGGACACTCGCTCTGGGGTGGAGAGGCGGATCCTGGTCGAGCAGGTTGTGTTTTCAATTAAGATGATCGCTCAGTTGTCGTGTCGGCCGCGCCGGTCGAACGGGCTACGCCATGGCCTCTGGTCGAGGAAGCCCCCGTATCAACAGCCATGGAACTCATCCCAGTCTCCCCATCCGATGACTCGTCCGTCACCGCTTGCCGCTTCTCCTTCGTTGCCGCAACGCTCACAGGATTTCTCTGATAGGTCGCCAGAGCAGCCAGCAGCGCGAATAATGAAATGTAAGTACATATCCGCATTTGCTCATTGAAAGAATCCACATATACTTGACCCACTCGGGCTTGACCAGCTGGACTCAATGACCCGAGGGTGTTCAATGATTGCTCCAAGGCTTTGATCTTGGCAGGGTCCAGCACGCCTTGGAGTTGTTGGCTGAGCTTTTTGTTAAGGACAATTGTCGCCATGGACAGGCCGATGCTGCCTCCAAGTACGCGGGACTGGCTTAAAGCTCCCTGCGCAGCAGCTACAGAGCATCAGCTTTGGGCACCCGTTGATAAGAACTTTGGCATGAAATGAAATACCCATGTCTTCTGACTTGCTAGCCAAGTTTATCATGAGGGTACCACTCGAAAATGTCAACCCAACCCCTAGGCCCAGAATGACTTGATAGCCGTACGTCGGTTTATAGAATTCTCTGCCACCGCTCAAAGTCGACAAGAGGCCACAGCCCAGGACGATCAGACATGAGGCAATTATCAATGTTGGAGAGGTCAAGTTCTTTCTGGAAGAAGCTGCACCGCCTAAGAAACTACCTGTTGCAAGGTCAGGCTGAAGGACGAAGATTGACAGCGCTTAGCGTCTTACCGAAAGCCATCGAGCACAGCAAGGGTATCAAACGTACGCCAGCCATGATGGGACTGTTTCCATTCACAACCTGAAAGCGTTGAGGTAGATTTATGAGGGCGACGAAGTAAGGAAAGCCAGTGAGGAAAACAAGACTATTGGTGATTAGCCAAATGCGAAGATCTTGATTCAGTCCCAACCGTCAATTTACATGATGACTGGGCCGACTGGTCTGGATAGTGCGATGGTGATGGGAAAGATGGCCCGGAGCCGCTGGATGGGGCCAAAGGAGAGCCAGGAGGTCCAGGCGAAAAAGGCAAGCCAGCAGAACCCGGAAATTGTAAAGGCGGAGATGATGGCTGGGCTGCTCCACAAAAATGTCGAGCTTCCACCTTCTTGAAGGGCAAAGACCACCAGCGTCGAGCCTCCCAAGAGGAGGACGGCTCCCAACCAGTCCACTTGTCGGAGCGACTGCGAGGAGATGCTTGGTAGTGTAAAAGTCCTCTCACGTCGCGGCCGACAGATAAGCAACATGGCTATTCCCACAGCAGCGGCAGGAGCGTTGAACAGATAGATCCAGCGCCATGAGGCCCTCTGTGTGATAACGCCGCCAAGAATGGGTCCTTTAGTTGCAAGGTTAGTCTTGTCCAACAGCAAGTGAAGACACCATCAACAGTGAAATACCTAGGACAGAGCCTACTGCAAGGGTTATGCCGATCATGCCACTAAGCACACCCCAATGTTGGACAGGCGTGATCTCTGGACCAACCACCATGAACATGGAATACAAGCCCGCCCCTCCGATCCCTTGAAGCACGCGAAGGGCAATCAATTGGTTCAGAGTCTGTGCCAGCCCTCCCCCGAGAGAGAATGCTGCGAATAAGACATATGCCAAGATGACTGCTGCTTCCCTGCCGATTCCGTCACTCAGGCGTGCGAAGATGGTGGCGAAGCCTGGTATCATGTTTTCAGCGATCCTTGGTCTTTCTGACTTTCATTGACGCTGCACGTACCCATGTATGACAAAAGATATGCCAAAACCACCCATGTGACCTACAAGGCAGGCTCAGAGGTGACTAGTATTGAGGGAAGGAGAGACTGACGGTGGTGGAATTTCCAAAATAGTCGCCAATGGTGACAAGGGCGGTAGCAGTAATCGAAGTCTCGATGATAGCCAGTAAAAGGCCTAAAGCAAGACTGCAGGAGAGTTAGCGGTGTCTGTTTTGGGGTCCTTGTCAAGCTCCATTCTTTCCAAAGCTGCTCTGCTCACCTTGAGAGCACTCCCACCAGCCGCCAACCTCGAAGCGGCCCCTGCACCGCACTCCCAGGGTTAACAGGCGCATCCCGACTGTGTTGCTTATTGAAGCCTTCCTCAGCGGCATCGTGACGTGACATGACTGCGGAGGATGAGGTATTGAGATGCCTACGGCGTTGAGATTTAGAATCTTGGGCGAGCGTGTATCGATGTAGACATGGATGGAACAAGGTGGCCGGGGGGCGTGGGGGGGAAGGGGGGGTTTGATTAGAAGGACATTGAATTCATAATAGCTGTGGGAGTCGCTGCCATTGATGGCCCAATACTATGACGGAAGCAACGACCGGATGGACTGGGTCTAAGAATAGGAATAGGGTGTGAGAGTGGTGAATGCAGGGAACGAGACGGGGAGTGGTTGACAGACGACAATAGTAAGGACGAGAAGGAGGATGAGAAGAATGAGGAGAATGAGGAGGATGAGATGAATGTACTTGTATTCAGGATGTTTAATTGTTAGCGCGACAAGGATCCTTTTGGTGAGGACACCACCACAATAATCCCTGTCACGCTAACAATCAACTCGGGGCAATATTGGCCCGACCTTGTACCTGAGTCAGGTTTAGCCGAGATAGTTTACTCTGTGTATGGGGTGTCAGCATTGAATCCTTCAAGCATGCTAGAATGGAGGGGTAAATATATTAGCATGGAAAACCTGTATTTAGGATGCCTGTAGCCCCGACTTTTTTGCTTCCTTAGCAACCCCCAATAGCATGACAATACCAGTCGATCTGGAATGCGTACAAGACTTCCACCCCTTTTCTTGCTAGATGAGCTTATGTCATCAGCCGAGGCTGACCTACCGTGGCGATTGGACTGAGCTCTTTGCGTATGGAGCGATATATCGTTCAGGACTAGCCTTTCCGCTACTGTAGTAGCTCTCCCTAGTTCCGATCAGAACTGGAATAGTGGCTCGGCGCTGTCAGATCATTTCTCCCGGATACTAGCCTAGCTAGCCCAGCCTTATGCAGACTAACTCCGGTGATTACAAAGCTGTAATCGCCGATGGCTGTGGACGGGATTCTCGCAATATGCAGCAACCTCCCACCATCATTGCAGCTCTCACCCGTCTCATTCTATCAGCTGCGGCTGATGCCTAAGCCTTGATCTCTGCGCAATTGTTACCTTCTATGTCATCCTCAGGCCAACTAAACCACGATAGTAATAATCTAGACCTATCAATCTACTATGCCCAGTCAATGGCTGGGCAAGCTAACATGGCACCACCCAATCTTCCTCAATCGCATCCTTCGTGTCGTGAGGCCGCCCCATTGATCTGAAGAGCCCAATCATATCGCTGTCATGCTCTCTGGTGCATTGGCCGGCTCGCGCCGCTGTGCCTACAACGGTCTGACGAATCTCACCCCTGGACACGAGGTGCTACCTTGCATTAGACGAGGCACAGCACCACCTCACGCTGATCCCAGGGTCCATCGTAAGGATTCTATGTGCTATCGAAAACTCAGCGACCCCCAAGCGTCTTGATTCGTGTCTACATGAGATATAGTCGAGATGTCCGCCTCAAGATCTCGTTATCTATGACGTATCCCATACTCATGTTCGACACCGATACCCCCTGTACAAAGAGAAAACAACTTTTCATACACAGCTTTCGAGATGAGTGCATCACAAGATCGGGGTGACATCGCCGTCATTGGTATGGGCTGCCGTTTCCCTGGCAATGCAAAGTCTCCTGCAGAGTTCTACGAAATGCTCCTGAAGAAGCGATCGGGCTGGACGGAAGTTCCCGTCATTCTATCATCCGAGCTATGAGAGACATGGCACCATTGTTTCCAAGGGTGGCCACTTCTTGGAAGATGATCCCGCATTGTTCGACGCTCCATTCTTCTCCATGACCCAAGGGGAGGCGAATGCCATGGATCCACAACAAAGATTACTGCTCGAGACCACATACGAAGCCTTGGAAAATGCCGGACTTCCTTTGGGCAAGGTCGCCGGTTCTGACACGGCATGCTTCGTCGCTGGCTTTACACGGGACTATGACGACGTCGCCACTTCTGAGCTCGCCAAGACCCTCTTCTACACAACTACCGGCAACGGACTCACGATGATGTCGAATCGCCTATCCTGGTTCTACGATCTTCACGGTCCGTCCGTCTCGCTCGATACAGCCTGTTCTGGCTCTCTGGTTGCACTACACCTTGCATGCCAGTCGATCAAGTCTTCGTCGAGTGACACCAGACAGGCGCTTGTTGGGGGTGTCAATCTCATGCTGCAGCCCGACCAAATGACCGCGATGAATCCTTTGCACTTCCTAAGTCCTGACAGCCAATGCTTTTCGTTCGATGACCGCGCAAATGGTTATGCCCGAGGAGAAGGTATTGGCATCATGGTGCTCAAGCACATCGATGATGCCATCCGAGATGGAGACTGTATCAGAGCAGTCATTCGTGGCACTCAGGTGAACTCCGATGGCAAAACCCCTGGCATCACATTGCCAAGTTCAACGGCGCAGGCCTCATTGATCCGCAAGACCTACGCCGCTGCGGGACTGGATCCCGCCCACACGGGCTACTTCGAAGCCCATGGCACGGGCACAGGTACGTCTTTGCCACTGTCACTTCAAAAGACTCTGGTAGCTGCCAGGACTCGTACCTATCTGCTCCTTTCTTGCCCTTTGTCAGTTTTCCGATATCCGACTTCCTTGGCTGACGATTTCTAGGTGCTGGTGATCCTCTCGAAGTTGGGGCAATTGGCCCTATTTTCCACCGAAGCGCCAAAGACTCAACTGCCCCATTGTACATTGGTAGCGTCAAGCCCAACATTGGGCATTTAGAGGCTGGCGCTGGACTAGCAGGCCTCATCAAGACCGTCCTTACTCTCGAAGCTGGTATCATCCCGGCTAATATTAATTTTATTAATGCAAACCCCAAGCTTCGGCTCGAGGATTACAATTTTGTCATTCCCACCTCCCCCATTCCTTGGCCTTCGCAGGGTCTTCGCCGCGCTTCTGTAAACTCTTTTGGCTACGGAGGCACCAATGGCCATTGCATTCTTGATGATGCGTATCATTATCTGGCCGACCGTGGCATCGAGGGCCGCACTCATACTGTCAAACATCCCTTGCCCCAAAGTCCCGAGTCGGTATCAACCGATTCAGGAGTAGGGATGGAGGAAACTGCAGATGAACCCAAGAATTACTTCGAGTCTGATTCTTGGCCTAAGCAGAAGCTTATGTTTGCACTCTCCGCTCCGGAGCAAACCGTAGTCTCCAGGCTCGGCGAGACTCTCGCATCCTATGTAGGCGACATTGATGCTGCAAAGCATGCGCAGAAAAACAGCATCCTCGAACAGCTAGCTTTCACATTGAGCAACCGCCGCACCACTTTCCAATGGCGTACTGTGGTTGTGGCAGAGCAGACCGAAGACCTCAAGCGGCAGCTGAGGAACCTTGCAAAGCCTGCTCGCGCCTCAAAGCCTCCGTCGGCGCTCTTTGTTTTCACAGGTCAGGGGGCGCAATGGCATGCCATGGGTCGAGAACTTCTGGCCTATGAGGTCTATAAGTCTTCTCTTTGCAATGCCGACAGCTATCTCAAGTCCATCGGCGCTCCCTGGAGTACCTTGGATGAACTGAGCAAGTCCAAAGAGGACTCATGTATCAGCAAGCCTGAGCTGTCTCAGCCACTCTGCATGGTGTTGCAGGTCGCTCTCGTGGATCTTTTGAAGCACTGGAACATCCTACCAACTGTAGTAACCGGCCATTCCAGCGGCGAGATCGGCGCTGCCTATGCGATGGGTGCTCTCACCGCGGAAGATGCATGGAAGATTGCCTTCCATCGAGGCCGATTGGCAGCAACTCTCAAGGTCATTGCTCCCCAAGTGAAAGGGGGAATGCTGGCTGTTGGCCTCTCTGAAGCGGATGTCGAACCGTATCTTGAGACCCTGAGGAAGTCTGATCATGATGTACTCTCGGTGGCGTGCGTCAACAGTCCTTCTAGCGTCACGGTTTCTGGTGACATCTCGAAATTAACTGAACTTGAGACCGTTTTGAAGGAGCACTCTGTCTTCGCTCGCAGGCTCGCAGTTGAAAATGCATACCACTCTAAGCATATGCGGTATCTTGCCGACGAGTATCTCAAGTCGATCGAGGACATCAAACCTATTCGTGCGACCGACTCTGCCACTGGCGTTACGATGATATCTAGCGTTACTGGCAAAGCCATTCGACCTGAGGATCTCGGGCCTGCGTATTGGATCAGCAACATGGTTTCTCCCGTCCAATTTGTAAGCGCCATTGAAGGCGCATTCATCACACCGAAGGGCGGACGTCCCAGGAAAGCTCATGCGATCGATGTCATCATCGAAGTTGGGCCCCATGCCGCATTGCAAGGACCGATCAGGCAGACTTTGTCCCACATCAGGAAGGAGGATACGGCCTATCTGTCAGCTATTCGTCGTGGAGAATCTGCAGAGTCTACAGCCCTACAACTCGCTGGCGCTCTGTGGAGTCGAGGTGCCGATGTCAAGCTTGATTTGGCAAACAGTCTGAAATCCACACCCCTACAATTTGTGCCTCTGAGCGACATGCCCAAGTATCCATGGAACCATGAGACTAGGTATTGGCATGAGTCTGCTCCTTCGAAGAGCCATCGATTCCGTCACGCTCCACGAACGGATTTGCTTGGCTATCCCGTGCACGAATTCAGCATGCTTGAACCTCAATGGAAGAATATTATCTACATATCGGAGCTTCCATGGATCAGTGATCACAAGGTTCGTGGAAATGACATTTATCCTGCCGCTGGAATGGTTTGTGCCGCTCTCGAGGGCGCTCGACAAATTGCAGACAAGTCTCGTGTTGTGGACAGCTTTGAGTTCCGTGATATATCTATCGGCCGTGCACTCATGATTCCGTCCTCAGACCCTGGAGTGGATGTTTTCACACGTCTCAACCCACAGAAGACTCAATCTCAGTCAGCGACCATGAGCCCTTGGTACGAATTCACCTTTAGCTCTTTAGAGGTACCAGAGACCAAAGACTCCAAGTACGTGGAACATGCTCGCGGGTTTGTGGCCATCAATTATCGCTCTAAGGGCAACGAAACCTTCTCAGCTATCGACGAAAACTCTGCGGAGGCTGCGAGGACCAAGAAAGAGTACCAAGCCGTCGAGAGTAGTTGCAAGGTGGAGGTTTCCAAAGAAACCCATTATAACAACACTGTGGAGATGGGTTTTGACTATGGCCCAACTTTCCAAGGACTGACTAGTGCTAAGATTGGTCATGGGCAAGCCAGTTTCACCATTAACATCACGGATACAGCGGCGATTATGCCAGCGAACTTTGAGTATGAGCACCTTCTGCACCCGTCGACGTTGGATGCAGCCCTCCAGTCTGCTTTACAGGCTATGAGGATGTCAACAAAGAAGAGCTCAGAGTCGATGGTCCCGACCGGGTTTGAAGGTCTCCGGGTCTCTGCACAGATGGCTAAGGGTGCCAACACTCAGCTGGTTGGCTTCTGCAAGGCCCGCAAGACAGGCTATAGGGACAGCTCTGCTACGATCATGATCAGCGATCCCGCATGGAAAGAGAATATGCTTGAAATTCATAACCTGGGTTTCACCGGGCTCGGTGACAACAACGACCAGATGATGGATGACGATCAAGAGGTCGCCATCCGGAAGATGTGCACAGAGGTTCACTGGAAACCAGACATTGCCTTGCTTGATGTACAAGCGGATCAACACCAAATCTTGTGCGGCCAAGGCGTTGAAACGCCGCAGGAGCTCGACAAATGGGGCTTGATCGCTACTAAGGCGACAGCTTTATTCACCAAACGCGCTCTGGAATCTTTGACACCTGAAATCGAGAGTAACGTGCCAGCTCCACACTTCAAGCATTTCATCCAGTGGATGCGTGATAGATATGAGGAGATGAAAGCGGGCACGCTCGATTATCAGAACGGGGCGGACTGGTACCGCATGAGCGCTGGAGAAGAGGAGAAGGTGTTCGCAACATACTCCGAAAAGTACCCAGAAGACGGCAAATTGGTCTGCGCAATTGGCCAAAATCTACACGCAATACTCGAGGGTACCATTCAGCCGCTAGAAATCGTGACGCAGAATGACATGCTCACAACTTTCTACGCCGAAGGGCGTACATTTCGATCTGGCTTGTCGATGTTCAAAGAGTGGTTCGATCTTCAGGGTTACAAGCAACCAGACATGAAGGTCCTCGAGATTGGTGCTGGCACAGGGTCAGTCACTCTACCTATCCTTCAGGTATTGGGTGGCCAGGGAGGTAGGACGCCGCGCTTCGGCTCTTATTGCTTCACGGACATCTCCACCGGATGGTTTGAAAAGGCCCAGGAGCTCTTCAAACCATGGCAAGGGAAGATCGAATATAAGAAATTGAATGTCGAAGAAGACGTTTTCGACCAGGGTTTTGAAGCTGAATCGTTCGACGTCATTGCCGCGAGCAATGTTTTGCATGCCACCAAGCGCATGGACATTACACTGGCCAATTGCTTCAAGCTATTAAAACCCGGTGGCAAGCTCGTTGTCGGCGAGTTGACATATAGCCAAGACTGCATTGGCTTGGTCTTCGGTACGCTTCCTGGATGGTGGCTGTTTGAAGACGGTCGTACGGGCGGGCCTTTGATGACCCGAGAGGATTGGCATCATCGACTCCAATCGGCCGGCTACTCAGGCCTTGACATGGCAGTTGGAGCAAAGGATACTCTTGGGGACGCTAAGCTGTCCATGATGGTTTCATCGAAGCCAGTCACCAATATGAACACCGACCTACAACAAGTGGTGGTCATCGAGCCGAGATCTAAATCTGACAGAGGCATGGAGGTGGCCGCGGCATTGAATGATGTATTCCCAAACATGAGACTCGATTCTGTCGACCTCAACACTGCGGCCTCTCGAGCAACCGCAGGAAACTCTATGAAGCCTGGCCTTAGCGTTGTATCTCTCCTGGAAGCTGACGAGCATGTCTTTGCGCGCTGTGACAAAGATACATTCGAAGCTATCCGAAGTGTGATCCTGAACGCGACTAAGCTTCTCTGGGTCACTTGCCATGCCGGGAAAGATGGTATGCGAAGCCCAGAATCATGCGCCATCTCTGGTCTTTTCCGCGCCGCCAAGTCAGAGAACGGACGGCTCTTTCTGCAAGAGCTGCACCTTAAATCCCGGGAGAGGTCTGAATCCGCAGATGCCGCCGGGACCATCGGTCGAGTTGTTAGATCTACATGGGCAGCCGACGAGAATGCGGAAGCCGAAGACGAGATCGTCGAAGCCAACGGCATGCTCACGGTTCCTCGACTATTCGATGAAGAGCACCTGAATAGGAGACTTCAAACTATGCACGCTCTGCCTCAGCCAGAACCTCAACTGCTTTCGCTAATCTCACAGCCCTTGAAACTCGCTGTCGGCAAGCCGGGCCTGTTGGACTCTTTGTATTTTGAAGACGACGAAACCGTCGTGGAACCCCTAGCCACTGACGAGGTTTTGATTGATGTGAAAGCTGCAGCCTTGAACCAAGAGTATGTCAAGTATCTTGCCAGATGTGCATACCATTGAACTGACTGTGTGCTAGTGACTTGGCCGTAGCTATGGGGCAGATGCCTGGTCTCACTCTCGGCTTCGATGGCAGCGGATATGTAAAGCAGATCGGCTCTTCGGTGACCGGCGTCAAGGCTGGAGACATGGTCGCATTTGTTACACCGGGAGCTATCGCCACTTTTGCTCGTGTCAATAGCAAGCTTGTACATGTCCTGCCCAAGGGCATGCATCTGGAGGATGGTGCATCGATCCCTCTTGTTTTTATGGCTGCATATCAGAGCTTGGTGGAGACGGCTCGCTTGTGTCAGGGAGAACGTGTCCTCATTCACTCTGCCGCAGGAGGTATACTCGTCGATCCTCACTGTCCCAGAATAAAGATCTAATAAATCCTAGGACTCGGTCAAGCTATGATTCAAATTGCCCAATATATTGGCGCGGAAATATTCGTCACAGTTAGCTCAATAGACCGATCCGAGTTGATGAAGGAGTGTGGCATCAAGGAGGACCACATCTTCAGCTCAGCGGTCTTAGTTTTAGAAAGGGAATTTACCGCATGACCAACGGCGAAGGGGTGGACGTTATCATCAACACCTTTACAGGTGAACAACTAAGGCAGACCTGGGCCTCCATCTCGCCGTTTGGCAGATTTGTAGAGTTGGGAAAGAGGGATATCTCCGCCAATAGCAGGCTAGAAATGAAGCACTTTTCGGCCAACGCTTCCTTTTCTTTCGTCAACATTCAGGTATTGTTTCATTTACTCTAATCTGCTTCACAGGGCTGAACTTCTTTAGGAACTCTGCCTTCGCGCACCTGCCAAAGCTGCAGCCCTGTTGTCCAAGGTGTTCGACCTTTTCCGTCTGGGTGCGCTCAAGGTTGTACATCCTGTAACAGTATTTGATTATTCTGACATCCAGACTGCGTTCCGAACCATGCAAAATGGCCTACACGTTGGCAAACTCGTTCTGAAGGCAAGCGAGAACTCAGTGATACCAACTCTGCCGTACGATGCACATCCAATGGAGCTCAGCCCAAATGCGACCTACGTACTTGTGGGAGGTTTGGGTGGCCTTGGTCGAGGCCTTGCTCCTTACCTTGCAGAACACGGAGCGAAACATCTTGCCTTTTTCTCAAGAACGGATGACGTTCAGCCAGCTGCCCAGAAAGTCTTGGATCAATTGAGAGGGCAGAACGTTGAGGCAAAGATCATTGTATGCGACGTTACCAATTCAGAGGCACTGAAGAGGGCTGTTGCTCAGATTGGCAACGAAATGCCGCCCATTAAGGGGGTCGTTCAGGGCGCCATGGTGCTTCGAGACGGTCTATTCGAAACCATGTCTTATGAGAATTGGAATCAGGCTACCACTCCCAAGATCCAGGGCAGCTGGAACTTGCATGAACAGATGCCTCGCGACCTCGACTTTTTCATCATGCTTTCGTCTCTTGCTGGGATTGTTGGTAATCGCGGCCAATCCAATTACTGCGCAGGGAACACCCACCAAGACCAATTGGCAAACTACCGCCGCAGTCAAGGGCTCGCAGGCCAGGCAGTTGACCTTGGCGCAATTGGGGGGTTAGGATGGTTTGAGGAAAACAAGGAGAATTTGAAGTTCGCCGAGACGATGCAAAACCTCATTGTTGGAGCGGACGAGTTCTTCATAATCATGAAGAGCGCTATAACGGGATACTCACATGCAGAAAACAAGGTGCCAGTTCAGATCATCACGGGCGTTGGAAGTGGCGGTCTGAACAAAGCCAACCGCGCCAACGGTGCTCCGATTGATTACTACTGGCTTAACGAAGCACCTCGCATGTCGTACCTCCGCCAGCTCGACTTGCAGAGCATATCGCAGGCGGAGGCAGGTGATAAGATGGGAGAATTTAGAGGCGCGCTTACCGCTGTGACGAATCCTTCCCAAGCCACGGATCTCATCCAGGACGTCGTTGCCAGCAGACTAGCCAAGTCGCTGATGATCTCCATGAACGAGATCGATGTCAATCGTCCTGTGTCTTCGTACGGTGTCGACTCCTTGGTTGCGGCTGAGATGCGAAATTGGTGCTTCAAAGATCTCAAAGCTGATATCAGTGTCTTTGAGCTCCTAGGAGGCAGTTCCATCACGGCACTAGCTGAGCGAATTGCAGCCAGGTCTTCTTTGGTCCCACAAGGCATCGAGAAGTAGACACTTTCGTTGGGACATGACTACCAGATCAGCGGTACTTCGATCGCCTATATGCTACGGGTGCCTCAATCTCGGTACTGACAGGGTTTCTTCACGAAAGTCGCAGAGCGACGTCAGGGTCTACTCTAGGCTGTCGTACGCCCTTTGAAGTGCTCCAGGCTTAATATTCGCTCGAAGTACCTCGTGCGGACAAAGAGCCTGTATAAAAGGTCTCCTATCGAACTAACTGTACATATAGTTTGGTTAGACGAAATAGATTGCATTGCAACGTTTTCTCAACGTCTTACTTTACTGGTCTGAATGGTGCGCCAGCATCTACGGTGTCCGCCCTTGTCCGAAATCTTCGGTTTTTCAAGATCCGAAAGAATGAAGCCAATGGCACAGTTTGCGACGAAGTCATTATTAGTGCTGCGGTACTTTAGCCTCCACCGGTCTCTCGCACTCTGTAGACTACTACTGTTGGTCCAACGTCTATCCGTAGGTCCAATATCCAGCGGGCCTATCTTTCGTCCGAGGGGCCAACCGTTTAAATAGTCGATGACCTTCAACAAAGATGAACATCCCATTCGTTTCAGTCGTCTACACAATATTACCGCTGATATTACCGGTGATACCCTATACAACTCACTCTACTCCTTAGCTCTATGTTGTAAAGACCCCGCATCACTAAGAACCAACAGCAAAAGCATCAAGAATACCCAGACAAACCACCACAAAAAGACCCACCATAAACCATGACCACTCAAAGAGCAATCGAGATCAAAGCGCCCGGAGAGGCCGAGCTCGTCACCAACCGCCCCAAACCGCACCTCCGAGACTCCTACATCCTCATCAAAACCTTCGCCATAGCCCTCAACCCCACCGACTGGAAACACATCGACCTCATGCCCACCCCCAACGCACTATCCGGATGCGACTACGCCGGCACCGTCGAAGAAGTCGGCCCCAAAGTGAAAAAACCATTCAAGAAGGGCGATCGGATCTGCGGCCTCTGTCACGGAGCGAATCTGCTACAGCATGAAGATGGGGCATTTGCAGAGTATATTGTAGCCAAAGGGGACATCCAGATACGCATCCCTCCAGAAATAACATTCGAAGAGGCCGCAACGCTGGGTGTCGGGATCACCACAGTCGGTCAATCGCTCTATCAGTCGCTGCAACTGCCCCTGCCTACCGCGCCCGCAAAGGACGGGTTTCCCGTACTTATATACGGCGGCTCCACAGCTACCGGAACACTAGCCATCCAGTTTGCGAAACTGTAAGTGGCTTCACCCGCTAAAGAAATTTCCATCTAATGCGCTACCAAGTTCCGGCCTGACGGTCATCACAACCTGCTCCCCCCGCAACAACGAACTCGTCAAGTGTCTCGGAGCAGATGCCATCTTCAACTACCAAGACGCCGACTGCGGCGCCCAAATCCGCTCGCACACCGCGAACAACCTCTTCCACGCCTTCGACTGCATCTCCACCTCCTCCTCCGCCCAAACCTGCTGCGCCGCCCTCTCCTCTTCCCCCACCACCAAAAAGGACTACACCTGCCTTCTCCACCTCCCCTCTTTCCCCCGCGACGATGTCCAGATAACAACCACAATCGCATACTCCGCCATTGGCGAGACGCTAAGTTTTAGCGGACAAGCGGGCGTGAAGATTCCAGATAGTACTGCTAGTGAGGATGATGGGCGGTTTATGGAGGGGTTTGTGACGATGGTGGATGGGCTGTTGGCGGAGGGGAAGATTAGGGCGCATCCGGTGAGTATGCGGGAGGGTGGGCTGGGGGGGGGTTTTGGACGGGCTGAGGGAGATGAGGGAGGGGAAGGTGAGTGGGGAGAAGTTAGTGTATCGGATTGCGGATACGATAGAGGGTGTTTGAGGGGAGTAGCTGCTTTATGCCGGTGGGGACGAGATATACATAGAAGGAAGCCGTGAGGTTACATGATAGTATCGCCTTAGGCTTAGAAGTATAAAGAGATTAGTATTTACTTTATCTTTAAAGCTTAAGTAGCTTACTATTCTATAAAGGCTATAATTACGCTATAGAATAAGATAGAATAAAGTAAGTAAATATCCTTAGAACCTATCCTAGTATTAGGATAGGAGTATATTATAAGTAATAATAATTAGTAAATTTAGAAGGCTATATATTATAAATATTTATATATTTTATATAAATATCTATTAAGCTTATATACTAGCTCTTAAGATAGTTTTAATACCTTAAATTAATAATAACTACCTTTAATAACTTTATATTACTAAGTTCTCTCTTCGCTTTTAATATTATTTATTAAGATATATTAACTATATCTTATAAATAATATAATATTAATAAAAGAGATTTATTAAATATTATATATAATATATATACTATATATATATAACTTTATATTCTTATCTTTCTTAATTATTATATCTTTTAATATTATTATTACTATTTAGGCCTAGTATATTTATTCCTTTTAAAGATACTATTAATATTATTATTATAAGAGATAGCCTTTCTATTAATTATTATCTATTTACTTTTATTAATTATAATAGTCTTTTTATATTACTTTACTTTCTTAATTATATTATAATTAATATTATTATTAATACTATTTAAACTTATATTTATAATACTTCTTATATATTTTTATACTATTTACTCTAATTTATTATTTAATAAAGCTATTTTTATTTATTTAACCTTTTTATATTACTTTAATAATTCTTAAATAGATTTAAACTCTTATTTTACTTCTATATATACTTTTCTTATAATCTACTTCTTAAATCCTTTAAATTCCTTCTTTTTATCTTTTTATCTTTTTATCTTTTAATATAATTATAATACTAGCCTTTAATCTCTTATATTATATTTAATTAAATTATCTTAGCTTAAGTATAATCTAGAACTCTTTTATCTTTTAAGACTTATAAGCTTCCTATTTTATAAGTAATTATCTTACTTTAATTATAACTAGTATATAAGATCCTTTAAGTAGTAAGGCCTTACTTATATTAATATACTATTTAATTATAACCTTATTATTACTTTATAATATACTTAATAATATATATCTATAATTTAATAAAGAGAATAAGAGGAAGGAAAGGTTATTATCCTATTTAAAATAAATAATTAGTTATATTATAAATTAAGAAGATTAAAGACTTATATATTTAACTATTTCCTTAAGAGCTTTATTAGTATTTATAAATAATTATATTATATTATTAGACTTATACTCTAATAAGCTATTTAGTATTACTTAACTAGTATTAAAATTATTATCTTAATAGTCTAAATTAGCTATTATATCTCTTTATATATTAGTTTATTAGGAATACTTACCTTTAAAGTCCTAACTATTAATATATTTATTATTATATAAACTATTAATTAGTAGTAGATAATATAATTAACTACTATTAAGATCTATTATAATTACTTTATTCTTAGATTTATTTATATTATTATTATAAAGTATATGTTTTATTTCTTTTAAATAAAGCTTATAAATTTATATCTTATATTTAATATCTTTAAGACTTTATATATTTTATATCTTTTACTATTAGTTTAAAATAGCTTATTATTAACTCTTAAATATATTTACTTATAATAATTAGGTTAATAATAATATACGCTAGGCCTTACTACTCTTAAATTTCTTAATATTATACTTATTAGTAAGGTATTCTAATATAGAATATACTATTATTATTATAATAAAGATAATTAAGAGATTAGATAAAGGATTAAAGAACTTCTTTATATTTTTCTTACTAATAAGACTTAACTTTATCTATTTAAATATTATATTTACTAGTATATTTATATTACAATCGTAGGTTTTACTAAACTACTAAGAGGCTAAGGTACGGCTTAGTAGTACAGGTTAACAGGTTAACTATTAGCCAAAAGATGTCGACCCGGTAAGAAGATTACTAGAACGACAGGAGCATACTATAAGCGGTCTAGGCGACCTAGTAAGTATACGGATTTCTTATATCTATATAGATAGTAGTATTTTCAAGTAGATAGGAGCTCTATACTTAACTTATATTATAATTCTAATAATCTCCTAAGTATTAAATATAATACTTTATACTAGATCTATTTAGATGAAGCCTACCTATTTATATCCTTAATACTCCTTTCTAAGAGAACTAATTATAGGTTTATCCTTCTTAGAGTAAGTAGAACCGTAATACTTTAAGCACCCTTAGGATAAGTACCTTAGGAAGTAGAGAACCCCCCCTAAGTAGTTAGGATTTACGACGCCTAACTATAGATAGTAAGGATAGACCTAAGGTCGCTAAACCCGACTTATATTACGGTGAAAGGGAGAAGTTAGAGGACTAGCTTATATAGCTTCAGCTTTACTTCGCCTTTAATAGATCAGCCTTACTAGCTATTTAATAGCCCGCCTTCGCTATTACTTATATAAGAGGACGAGTATAGAAGTAGGTTTATCCTTCTCTTAAGAAGTACCTTGAAGATAAAGATAATAAGGATAACTAAATTATTAAGTAATAGATAGAGAGTTTTACATGATTTCGCGTGGAAATTCAACGAGTTTTTAATCCCTTAAACGAAAATAAGGTGGTAATATAAATTATTTAATATCTATCTTAGAAGAAGTCTATTACTAAGTATTCTATCTAATTTCAGTAATATATAATAAAGATAGATTAGGATGATAACGCTCTAATAATAATATACCGCCACGGGTTAAAGTTTAACGTTAAGGAAGAACTCATGTAAATTAGAGTATAAATCAAGGATCTTGACGCTCTTATAACAGAGGTTAAAGAGGTCGACGACAAGCTTTATAAGTTAGTAATAGAGAAACGACATAATAGTAAGACGTCTAGGATAGGATAATCAGGAATATTTTCTAGTAATAATTATAATAAGAAATGATTCTAACCCCGCGACCTATATAGATATATACCTATAGAACTAGACTTCACTTAGAAACGAGACAAGGGAAAATTCAGGGGTAAGAAGTAGTAAAAGGAAAGGGGTAAGAAAGTAGTAATCTATTATAGCTATAGTAAACCGGGCTACTTTACTAGAGACTATAAGACGAAGAATATAGTATTACGTCTATAGTTAAATATACTAAGAAGAGTTCTATATATGGAACCTTTTAATAATCTAGAGAAATATAATTCTAATCTAGCCCCTAAATAGGTTAAGGTAGGGAAACTAGAGGAAGTTAAAAAAGATAGATACTATTTTAATATTATTTAGAAGGTACCTTATTTCATTAGGAATCTATTAAAGGGATAGATGTCGCCTTAAGATATTAATAAAAGAATTAAATAGTACCTTATCTAGGAGGGATATAAAGACTTAAAACTTAAAGAGTTTCTATAATATACGATCAATAATATTTAGGACGATGTAGAGCGATTATGATGATAGCTCTAAGATATCTAGGATAGAAAGATAATCTTTAGATAACGGCGAGGTTCTAGAGTATAGCTTAGAATATAGGTAAGGAGATTAAGAGAGCTTAGAAGAAGAAGTACCACGCTATAGATTAGACGTAGGGATTCTAAATAACTCTTAACCTTATACTACCGCATTATAAGGATTAAATAAAGAAAAAGACTCTAAGAAAACATGAAATAATAAGCTTTATATTAAGGACTATCGATTTAACTTAATATACTTATAGTATAGCGTTATATATTAGACGGCCTATATAGATAAGTATTACAGATACTACTAGCCCGCTTGAAGAGAGATTAGCAGGGATATAGTTAGGATAATATATAGGAATATATAATAGGAAAACTACTATAATAATAGTTATAACTAGTATCTAGTTAATAAACGTAGGAACCTACGATTCCTAGGATTATCTAGAGGATAGTATAATAGTATTCAAGGTTAGCTGAAGTAACGTCTAGATACGATAGATTACTATTTAATAGAATGGTATACTTATAGACATGATAGGTATAGGAAATATATACGCTAAAAGACATAGAGCGGTTTTCTTCCTAAATAGGGAAAAGAGTAATCTCTTATATTATAAGGAGATATAGGTAGATTAATATACTAATCCTAAAACAGTTCCTATATACTACTTAGTACGATATATATATGAATATACCGGTATTAATTAATAGTCAGCGAACTATTATAATAATAGATTCTAGAGTAACTAGGAATTTTACCTCTTGAGATTTAATACGGTTAGTAGGCTTACTAACTTGAAGGAAGAAGGACTAATATAACTTATAAATAGCCGACAGGTTAACACTATTAATAGGAAGAATAGACGAGGAAATATACTCGTTATACATGATAATTTAACGCTATTATAAGGAACTAACCTTCGATATTATTAGGATAACTATTTAATATATCATTTTAGGAATACCTTAGTTAAAGAAGTATAACCTAGTAATTAACTAGAAGAAAGGAGTACTTACATTTATGAATACTAGAAACGTCGCCAGTATATAACCTATACGCTGATAGTAGATAACGGTAGATAAGAAATAGAATTAAAGACTAGTTAAAGCTTATATTACTTCAGTTTCAAATAAGGACGACCTTATACGAGGGTCTAACTTAATATATACTAGTAAGGGTTAGTAGGATAAATAAGCTAGAGTTAATAAAGGAAAAGACGAACCTCCTAATATCCTTTTAGAGTATAAAAAGTACGTAGCTCTATTTAAGAAAGAGTTAATAGTAAAAGTATTACCTAGATACTAACCTTAAGATTATAAGATCGAACTTGAATTAGGAAAGGTCCTAATATTTAGACTAATCTATATACTTTTAGAAAAGGAACTTAGTATACTTCAGGAGTATATTAACAAGAACCTTAAAAAGGGATTTATTTAAGAATCTAAATTACTAGTAGGATACCTAATCCTCTTCACGCTAAAGAAGGATAGAACGCTTAAGCTATACGTTAACTACTGAAAGTTAAACAATATTACTATTAAGAACTAATATCCCTTACCGAATATTAGTAAGCTATAGGATAGACTCTCTAAGGCAAAGATATTTATAAAGCTCGACTTATAAGGAGCTTATAACTTGATTAGGATAAAAGAAGGTAAAGAATAAAAGACTACGTTCAAGACTTATTATAGATATTATAAGTACTTAATTATATTATTTAGACTTACTAACGTACTAGTAACCTGCTAAGTACTTATTAATAATATAGTTTAAGCTTAGCTAGATCGTTTGATAATAGCTTACCTCGACGATATATTAATCTATTCTAAGAATAAGGAAGAGTATATTACGTATATATAGGACGTTCTTTTATACTTATCACAGGCGGGACTTCTCCTTAAACTAGAGAAGTACGAATTTCATAAGGAATTAGTAGAATTCCTAGGATTTATAATAAGTATTACAGGTATTTAAATAAGCCTTAAGAAAATTCAGGTAATATTAGAATAGCTTATATTATATAATATTAAATTAGTTTAGAGTTTCTTAGGATTTACTAACTTTAATCAACGATTTATTAAAGGATATTTAAAGAAGGTACTCCTACTTATAGATATTACGAAGAAAGAAATTAGATTTTAGTAGAGACTAGCCTAGAAGTAATCATTTAAGATACTTAAGTAGGCCTATATAGATCTACTAGTACTCTATACCTTTCAAGCTAACGAACCGGTATATATTGAAATAGATACCTTGGATCTTGTAATCAGTACTTATTTATGTTAATAAAGAGATAATAGATAGTATCCTATAACCTATTACTCCCGCAAGATATTAGGAGTAGAATAGAACTATGATATCTATGATAAGGAACTACTTGTAGTAGTATATACACTTCAGAGTTAGAGGGTATACGCGGAAAGTTATTTAGAACTTACTATCTTTATAGACTATAAGAACCTCCTTAACTTCATGATAATAAAGGAGTTAAACCGTAGACAGGTTCGCTGGTTAGAATTATTAAGATAGTATAAGTTTAAAATACTATATACCCCTAGAAAGGATAATAGCCGAGTAGACGCCTTAAGTAGGCGAGCTAACTATATAGAATCTAAAGATATCACGGAGAAACTAATTCTTAAATAAGAAAAGGATGGATCGCTAGTACTAATATAGAGTTTAGTAGTAACTACGCGAATTATAGTCTAAGATATTATACTAACCTTAAGGGAAGGTTATATCTATAATAAACTAGCTATAAAGCTAAGGAATTAGTAACTAGGATAAGAGCTACTCTAATATAAAGGAAAGGTATACTTACCTAAAGAGTATACTAAAGAAGTAATCCGGGATTATTACGATAATCCTTTAGTAGGATATCTAGGAGTATCTAAGATAATAGAACTCCTCTAGCGAACGTATACGGCGCTACGACTACGCGCGCACGTTAAGAAATACATCAGAGAATATATTTATTATTAGTAGAATAAGTCTACACGCTACGCTAAATACGGATAAATATAATTTGTACTAGTTCCGGATATATTATAGAAGGATGTTACGATAGACATTATTATTAAACTACTAAAATCAAGGGATCTAGTCATGAAGAATATCTTTAACTCGATTATAGTAATTATTAATAAGTTAATAAAGTACGCTATCATGATTCCTTATAAAGAAACCTATAAAGTAGATTAGCTAGAGTATATACTCCTTAATAAACTAATAAGGGATTATAGTATACCTAAGTCTATTATATTAGATAGAGATAGACTCTTTACGTCTTATTACTAGAAGACTCTAATTACTATAATTAGAACTAAGTTACGGATATTAACCGCCTACTACCTAGAGATAGATAGTTAGATAGAACGCATGAATTAAATAATAGAAGTATACCTAAGATACTATATTAATTATAAATAGAATAACTAGGTCTTACTACTTCTAATAGTATAATTAGTATTCAATAATAAAAGATTAGATATCACGTAGCTATTATCATTCTTTACGAATTATAAGTAACATGCGAACCTGTTTCTAAAGCCACGGGAAGGCTCGAGGATAGAAAGAGCGACGGTGTTAGTATCTAATATGAAAAGACTATATAGTAATATATAGTAATAGATTAATAAGGTTAATATAAGGACTAAGACTAGGATTAATAAGAAAAGAAAAATGTATCCTTGATTTAAAAAGGGGGATAAGGTTTACCTTCATATAAAAAACCTGAAAAGTAAAAGACTAAGTAAGAAACTAGATTATATAAAAGTTAGACTATTTTTAATTAAGTAACTAAAGGGGGCTATTGACTATAAGTTATAATTAATACTTAACGCTAGAGTACTTCTAGTATTCTACGTCTCCTTACTAGAACTAGCCGACTCTAAAACGCCGCTTTAAGAAAGTTAGAAGTTCAAGGCTAAGACCGAAGAATATAAGGTTAAAAGGATCCTAGACTAACAGGGTCAGGAATACCTAGTTAAGTGGAAAGGATATAAGGACTTAGAGAGTACTTAGGAACCTATCAAGTATCTTAAGAACTATAGGAGCCTTCTATAGTAGTTCCGTTAGAGAATAGACTAAGAGGTAGCTAGTTAAGTATCTCCAGGGATATATTAGCATTTAGGAAGTTATCTATTAATAACGCCCTTATAGTATAGTTCTAGACTTCTTATATCTTTTCTAGATCCTTAAGCCTCTCTAACTCTTTAACTTTACTTAGACCTTTATTAAATATTCGTTATTCCTTCTCTTTAAGGAAACGCTTCTACGCCCGTAGACGCTTAAGCTTCGACTACTTAATACGAGCGATCTTATTAGCGGCCTCCTAGGTAGCCTTTATTTTGATCTCCTTCTATTTAAGCTTCTCTATAGCCTTATTAATACTACTAAAATTAACTACCGGCTTAGCCGGCTCGTACTTCTTCTTAGAGCGAATACACTCGCCGTACTTCTAAGACAGGGAGGAAAGTCGATACTCCTTCTACTATAAAGTATAGCGAATATAAGTAACTATAACTAGGATACCCTTAAGAAGAACTTACTCCGCTAGATTTAAACGCTAAGAAGTCTTACGCGAAGGCATAGATATATCTTTAAGGATAAAGAAAGAAAAGGAAGGAGGGATAGTATTATAATCATAGGTTTTACTAAACTACTAAGAGGCTAAGGCACGGCTTAGTAGTACAGGTTAACAGGTTAACTATTAGCCAAAAGATGTCGACCCGGTAAGAAGATTACTAGAACGACAGGAGCGTACTATAAGCGGTCTAGGCGACCTAGTAAGTATACGGATTTCTTATATCTATATAGATAGTAGTATTTTCAAGTAGATAGGAGCTCTATACTTAACTTATATTATAATTCTAGTAATCTCCTAAGTACTAAATATAACACTTTATATTAGATCTGTTTAGACGAAGCCTACCTATCTATATCCTTAATACTCCTCTTTAAGAGAACTAATTATAGGTCTATCCTCCTCGGAGTAGGTAGAACTATAATAGTTTATTATAAGAGGATTTATTTATTTAATCCTCCTCTTATTAACTTACCTTTATATTAGAATTAATATTAAATAGAAAGGTATCTTATATTAAGATATATAAATATTAGGTATTTTAATAGTTTATTAATAAGTATTATTTTAGTTAATTAAGGGCTACTTTATATATATATACTACTTATTATAATTTATATAGTTTTTAAAGAGTAAGAGCGCTATTATTTAAATAAGTTAAAAGGATATATAAATATTATATTAATCTTCTAAGCTTGAAGTTAAGTTAATTAAGTATTGATATTATTTAATTTATTTATTTATATAAGGTTATCTTTTAGTTAGAGCTTTCTTCTTCTTCTTAAATCCTTAATAACTTTAGTAAGGATTATTACCTTTAGATACCTTTTATAATTAGGGATAATAATAGTATAAGTCTTATAAGAATCTACTTTATATTAGTATTTAATACCTTCTTAAAGATAGTATTCTATTGTATTATTATTATAATAATACTTATTAGTATTAAGTAATAATATGATATTTATATTTAACTTACTATTTAGTTTCCCTCTTATTTAACTCTTTATAAATAGATTTCTTAATTATTAATTTATCCTTAAGTAATATTAGCTAGATAATATTAAAGTTATATAAGATATATATTCCTATTACTATATATCTATTATTTATAGAAGATATTATATATATTTATTTATTTTTATATTAATCTTATATATTTTCTTTATTACTAGTTTCCTTATAATTATTATTAGGCTTAGATATTAAGTTACTACTATTTTACTAGTTATAATAGTATATATTATCCCTCCTATAATTCTAAAAAGGGGTTATATTAGTAGTAAGTATCTCTTATTAATTAATATTACTTATATCCTCTTATATAGTATAGTAATATAGTATAGGAGATAGATATTATATATATATAAATAGATAGAAGTTTAATAGCTAGTTATATTTATTAATAAACTTAAAAATAATATAATAAGAAGAAGAGGAAATTATCTATTTATTAAGAAATTAACTTAGTATACCTTATATTAGAAGACTAAGTTAAGTTAATTAAATTTAATTAAGAGTTATTAAACCTTAAAAGCCTATTTTATAATTTAAGTTAAATAATTAGCTATTAGAACTACTATCCTTAATAACAGCTATTACTATCCTTAAATATAAGATCTTTATCTTATTTAAGTATAAAGTATCTTATTATATATATTATATATATTTATATTAATAAATCCCTTTAATTAATATAATATATAAGAGACTTATACTAATATATATTATATATTATATAGCTACTAATTCTTATATATTAAATATAAAGTACTTAGTATCTTAAATATATATTTCTATTAGTACTATCCTTTATTCTTACTTATTAATAATAATTATACTTAGTAATCCAAGATAGATATAAATAATAATATCTTTCTTATTATTATAATCTAGATTAGTCCTAATTAAAGCCTTAAACTTTTTAAAGTTAAGATTATCTATATTTAATAAATCTATATATATATTACTCTTCTAAATATTCTAAGTTATATATATTATACTTTAGTCTATATCTTTATTAATATATAATATAATATTATAAATAGACTTAGTATATTAATTAAGTCCCTTAATTATATATATAAAACCTAGCCTTTTATTTAATTTCCTAGATATTTTTATACTTAATATCTTATAATCTTCTTAATTATCTTTATAATATTATAGTTATTTATTAGATAAGAAAGAGAAGATATTAATCCTTTTATTCTTTAAGAATATTATTAAATATATAAGCGAACTCTTTATATATAGTAATAAGATTAAATTATAAGTAATCTCTTATCTTTATTATATTTAATCTTTAACTTACTAGGCCTATAAATTCTAATTATTATTATAGTTAGATAAGAAGATATATATATATACTTTTATTAATATCTAATATCTTCTTTATAATTATAATAGACTATCTTATATTATTAAAATTCCTAGAATTTATTCCTACTTAATCTATCTTATTTAGTAGTATATTATATATTTAATAAATAGTTATATAAGTATTAATATAAAGGTATTATTCAATAATAAACTTATATAAATATAATAATATATATATTATAAAAAGTCTATTTTTTATATTCTATAATATATTCCCTATTATATAAGTAGATTATAAGTATTAATCTTAAACTTATTATTATTTAAGTATATTTCTACTATTTACTTATCTTTATTAAAATACCTAAGTTATTAATTATATAATATAATAGTTTTAACTAATCTTTTATTATAATTATCTATATAATATAATCTAATTTAATTATAAATTTTAGATTATAAAAAATAAAGATAATTAAAAGGTAGAATTATATTTATTATAATTAATATTATTAAATAAGCTCTTAATATTTCTAATTATTTATATATTTCTTTTAAATATAATATAATTTACTAATTTAATAACTACTTTACTTAGTATTATTAATTATATAGATAGTTTAATATAAGATATAAATTAGTTTAAAATAAAGCTATTTAAAGTAAATTAGTATAATTTAAAGTCTAAATTAGTTTGTATTAGTAGTAAACTAGTTAACTTATACTTTAAACTATTTAATTAATATATAGCTTATATATATTAGCTTCTATAATTAATATTATATAATTTAATATTACTATTATATATATAATAGAAATAAAGTATATATTTTAAAATAATTTAATTATTAATAATTATAAGATATATAAATTAGTAGTATATTTTATTATTCTAAACTTCTTAATTTAAATTAACTTTTATAAGTAGTTAATTTAAGCTAGTAGTATTTAATATTTATATTAAAAGGACTTAATAAATATATAGCTTAATAAGAAGAGTTAAATAGAAAGACTATATTTACTATCTACTAAATTAGCTTTATAATTAAATATTAAAGTAATTTACTTATTTCTTTACTAGCTACCTCTTTTTTAGTAGTAGAATAAGCTCTTATAAAGATTACTATTAATATTTAGATCTTAATATAAGTAGATTATTTCTTTTTACTTACTTATCTTTTCCTTAATTATAATTAATAATAATCTTATATATATTTAAATAGTAGTTATACTAAGCTTAACTTAATAGGAATAAGGCTTTATACTTAAATACTACTATAATTATAAAGTAATATATATTTAGAAAGTTATTAATAAATTAAATAAAATCTAGATTTAAGTTATAATTAAAAGTAAGCTATTATAATAGTAATATAAGATTAATTAGAAAATTAGAAATACTTATTATCTTAGAAATAATAGCTTATCTTCTTTATTAAGTCTTAAAGTAGTATATAGTAAATTTAATTAAAGAGGATATTACTTCTAATTAATATATTTAGTTAATTTTAATATATTCCTTAATAAACTATCTAAATCCTTAGACTTTAAAAGATATTAGGAATAAATCTTAAAAATATAAAGAAAAATTAATTATTATAATATTCTTAATATAAGCTTATTCTTCTAAGCCTTCTATTAGCTAATATTAGCTATATATTATTATTTTATAATAATAATTATATAGATATCTTCTTTAATAAATATTATAATTTTAAATTATAGCTTTAAAGACTTAAATAGTTTAGTTATCTTAATATTTATTCTAATTTATTACTTAGTTAGTATATTTTTCATATTTAAAAATATTTATCTAGGCTTTAATAATATTATAAGAATTAAGTATATATTAACTATTATTCTTAAGAGTTAAGGAAGTTATAATCTTTATTTAAAAGTAAATTACTAATTAAAAGCTATTAGATTTATATATATATATATTAGCTTACTAATATATTACTCTAATTTATTACTTTTATTAATTATTATTTTTATTTTAACTTATCTAAATATAGATAATAGTATAATTTCATTATTTATTTATTATATAATCCCTTATTAATATTTAAAACTATTATTTAATAATAATTTTAAGCTTACTTAAGAACCTAATCCTAAAAAGCGGTAGTTTAGCATAGAAAACTAAATTAGCGTAGGTTCTAATTAGTCTAGAGGTTAGAGCTTAGCGGGATTTCCTTAGGAAACTATTAAGTTTTAGCTTAGGAAACTACTTAGGAGTTTATATATAAATATCGCTCTATGTAAGATACTTTAGGTATATAAACTTCACGGTTAGGTAGTAGGAGCTAATCGCCGCTAGAATTAGAGGGATTTATGCGGTATTAGTAGCGCTATTGTTAGTAGAAGTTTCTATATAGTTAGTTACAAGGAAGGTAGTAGTACTACGCCCGTACTATTAATCTACTACGTGTAACTACTACTCCTATAAATATCCCTTATATTAAACTAGGCCTTATCTTATCTTTATAATATAATTACCGTCGAGTTTAATAGGTTCTATATAGTCTTAACTTAATTCTTAGGATAGGGCGTTTATACGTAGCTAATATAACTAGTTACGGGTAAGGCTTAGTTAGTATAACTATAGCTTCTCGTGACTATATATAATTACTACTCCCTTAAAGGTATAATAGTATAATTATTAACCTTAGCTAGCTTCCTTATAAGATACTAACTATCGAGACTTAGAAGTTATATATAGTCTAGACTTAATTATCTATAAGAGAAGTTTCTATATAGTAGGTATCCTATCCTACCTATTAATAAGATATTACATGTAGCTACTACCCTTATAAAGATATATTAAGTATATTAACTTTAGTTATCTTAAGGTTTAGATACTATCCTATTATATTAAGACTTTATATAGTTACTACTCCCTCTAATATATCTTAGGAATATACTAGCCCTTCCCTTCTTTTAGGCTAGATTACTATTAACCTTATAAAGTTATATATAATTATATCTTTATTATTATTATAGTACTATAACTTTACCCTTTAAAGACTATATATAATCACTACGCCCTTTAAGATATATTAGATCTTCTTAATTATAAAAAGATACGACTCCGCCTTATAAAGACTATATATAGTTACTACTCCCTTAAATAATTAAGTACTTTAACTCTACCCCTTTATTTATAATAAGATTCCCGTTTAGTTATAATTATCTAAGGTATATTATTAAGGGGTATTTATATATAGTTAGCGACTAGTAATATATTAGAGACCTGAAAGACTTAAACTTAGAGGCGGAGATTATAGAAATGAATCCTTTAGTCTTATATATAGATATATATTAAAATAAGCTTTACCCTCTTATTAGCTAGGTAGCTTAGTAGTAGAGTATTAGAATAGGCTAATTAGAAGGCCTAACTATCCTATATTAAAAGGATAAGGAGTAAGTAGGTTATAAGGCCTCCTAATTAGACCTAGCTAAGGACGTTAGTTTAAATCTAATCTTAACTAAATCAAATCCTTTTTTTTTACCGTTATTAGAGTAAGTCTTTATATAGTCGGTTATAAGCTAGGCTTAGCTAATATAGTATTACTATTTAAAGACTTTATATAGTTATTACTCCCTTTAAGATAGGATAGGAATCTACTAGCCCTTTCCTTTCTTCTAACCGGATTACCGTTAACCTTATAAAGTTATATATAATTATACCTTTATTATCTATTATTATAATACTATACGTAGTTACTACGCCCTCTAAGATATATTATATATTATGTTTTTCATTATCTTTTTGATTATAAAAAGATATAACCCCGTCCTATTAAGACTATATATAGTTACCGCCCCTGTAGTCTAATTAATAGGATTAAATACCATTAGGCGTAAGATATTTACACGCTACTAGTAACTTTTAGTAAGAGAACTACTTTTAAATACCCCCTACTATATTAGACTTAGCCTTATAAAATAACCTACTTTATACCTAGCTTAGACTAGTATAAAAAAAGTTATAATTTTTTTTTATATTAATTTTTTCTAATAAAGAAGACCCTGACGGGAGATTAGGTACTAGTATCTAAGTATTACTTTCATATCACTTTAGATCTAATCTAATTACTATAATTTTAGATAAATATCTTAGATCTATAGATCTCGCTTCTTATTTAAAAACGTACTAGTTTGCGCATAAATCGGCTAAAAGATAAGAAAGTTATTAAGAGTTTTAAAATAGTATTAGAGAACCTCGCTTAACTTCTACTTCTTCCTACTATATTCTCTACTTTAATAAGTTTAAATAAATAAAGTTACTAGTAGCCTAATATAGATTTAGATTCTCGCTTAAAAATAAATTAATCTTTACTAGAATTAACTAGATAATAAGAAACTTATAAAGAAAAGAGTTAAGATACTCTAATTCTCTTTCTTTTTTAAATATTATATAGTCTAATAGAAATATATTATAATATTGTTATATATTCTAGTTCTATAAGTTTAAATTAGTCTAGTCTTTTATCTACTTCTCTTAATATCTAGTATTAATTTAGAGTTATAGAGCTAGAAGTCTTAATAAAGTAGATATTAATAAAGTAAGGCTCTGCGCGGAAAAGGCTTAATATAGCTTAGCTAATTAACTAAGCCGTATAGCTTAACTAGAACCTTAACGTCTAATATTAACTTACCTTCTTAGATATTTCAATTAAACTTTAATCTATTAGATCTATATCTAAAAGCTATATAAAAAGTCGACTCTACTCTATTAATCACGATAGACTATATCTTACTTATTAGATATACCGGACTTATCGCCTATACTAAATATAAAGTTAGTATTCTTCCTTCACGAATTAATTAATACTTTTAAGGGGTTCCTTATTAGCTAGAACCGGATATACGATAAAAGATATCTTCGGAAATAGTAAAAATACTAGATCTTATTTAAACCCCTTTAGATCTAGATAGTTTTAAAATTCTAAGTTCTTTTCCTTATTTCTTTTCTTATTTACCTATTTTTATTAATGGATTCCTATATAAAGAATATCAATTTATTTCTAAAGATAGAAAATATATAGTTTCTCATTTTAGCGCTAGTCATAACTATCGAAATCCTAGAAAGAAAGGGGAGAGATATAAGGAAACTAGTACTTTTATTCCTTAGAAGGTAAATATCTCATATCAGCGATTTTTCGTTATTCCTCTAAAGAATACTTATTTTCAGATTAATTCTAGAGTATCTTTTTCTAGTTAGGCTAGGCCTAGAAGGGTTAGACCTAGCCTAAATATTTGTAATACTCTAGAATTAGGAGGAGCTTAGCGAGAATCTTAGTTAGTAGAAGATCTAGGTTAGTACTTTTTATTATATATATATATATATATATCCTTTCTACTATATACTAATATATATCTATATAGATTTCGAAAATTTAGATTAGACTAGATCTAAAATAGTTAGATCTAGTCGAGTTAAAGCGGATACGCTATAAGTATTATAATTAGCGGAGGATCTAGGTTAGTACTTTAAATTTTTTATATATATATTTATTTTTTCACTATATATTAATATATCTATATAGATTTTGAAAACCTAGATTAGACTAGATCTAAAATAGTTAGATCTAGTTAAGTTAAAGCGAGTAGAAGTTAAACTTAATCTCTCTTAATTAGAAGTCTAGGTAAGTTCTATATTATATTTTATATAGTAATATCTATATATTTAATACTAATATATATAGAACTATCTAAATAGGAATCTAAGTAGAGTCGTCTAGATAGTAGTCTTATCAACTTTCGAAGTTTAAAAAGACGAAAAATCGAAAAGAATCACTTTAATAATCCTAGCCCCTAGCTAGAATGAACTTAGTAGGCCTTATATCTTTAAGGTCTAAATAGATTAATTATCTTTAAATTAATAGACGGGCCGGATACTCTACTTTTATACTTATTATCTCTTATTCTTAATAATTTAGCTATAAAAAGTTAGGAGATCTTAAAGATAATCAGCTTTTTCAGATAATTTAAAATTATTAGAACGGAAGAATATTAAATCCGTACTAAGCCTTTTTAGGCCTATTAGGATCCGGGTTAAATACCTTAATATTCGACTTCTTAGAAGTGAATTCTTACCTTCTTTATTTAAACTTACTCTAATTTAACTTAATTAGGTCTAGCTTCTTCTTTTCTAAGATATAGCTTTATAAAAAGTTAGAAATATTTTTATAAACGACTTATTTAACTAACTTTAAAGCTTAATTTTAAAGAATATTAAGCTAAGAATAAGATATCTTCAAGTTCTAAAGATAAAAAATTTAAGCTAGCCTAATTAAGTCTAGTAAAGAAGAAGAAGAAAAAGAAAAAGAAGAAGATTTAATTATTTACTATAAATCTTCTTTCTTAAAGACTAATACTAGTCTAAATAGAGTTAAAAAAGCTTTATTAGACTTTATTATCTCGCTTCTAGATTATTCTTTATTATAAGATGAATATAAGCTACCTCTCGTAAATACTCTAGCCGTATTAGGATTAGATCGAAATAGTTTTCAAGGTCTTAATATATATACGTTGATTCTTAGCTTGATTTTAAAGCTAAGTCAATTTTTCGTTCTAAAATACGCTTTTAAAGACGATAATCTAGATACTATTTCCGGCGAAACTTCCGGCGAATCTCCGGACGAATTAGTAATATTAGTAGCCTAGAAAATAAATTTTCCGGGCCTAACTCTTCGAAGCCCTTACTACGATTAAAAGCTCTAATTAATCAATTTTTGATTTAAGGATTAAATACCTCTATTAACTAGCTTTTAGACCTTTAGAGCTATAGATTAAAGATTATCTAGAGTACTACTTCTAGTAGCTTAATTAACTGGAATAGTAATATAATTCTCTTTAAGAATATATCTTTTTTAATATTTAACTTCCGCTTATTTCTTAGCGGATTAATTCTCTTAACCTGAACTATACTCTATAAGGAAATACTATTTCAAAATAGTATTTCTATATCTATTAGGCCTATTCAAGCTATTCTAGCTATTAAGTGAAGTTAAAAATTTAATAATCTTTAAGATTCTCTTCCGGATTCTAGCTTTCTAAATAATTCTCGTACCAAGCTTAGTCTAGAAAATTCTGAAAAGTAGTTATATAATTAAATAGCTACTAGTCTTAATCTAGTTAGCTGATTCTCGCTTCCCGGATTAACTCTTACCTAGAATAAACGAAAGCTTTTAACTTATATCTCTAGTATTTAACTATTTCTCGAGAAATTATCAATATTATTTCTTATAGGGGGGGGGGTAGGCGCCTAGAGCCCTGGAACTTCTATCTATTAGAACTTCTAATAGTAGTGAAACGGGGTTAAGAAATCTATTTATTGAGAAGGGACTTTTCTACTTCGTAACTTTCTACTATAAGAGTTATATAATTAGCGGATCTACTAAAATTATCTATTAATATCTACCTAAAGAAATAGGTAAATTAACTATATATTATATATAGCTAGTTCTACCTTTTCTATCTAGAATATCTTTTTAGATAACTAAAAGACCCTTATCTAACTATCTCTTTTAGAATCTCCTCTCGAAAAATTGGAAGATTACCTTTAACCGGCTTCGAACTATCCTTCGCTAAGAGACGCTCGCCGGATTAGGTATATCTATAAATCCTAGTAGTTATAGATATATATCTATTAGAATTTCCTGTTAATATCTCTCGAAACCGCTTTAATTCCAAAGCGAGGATATATTAGACGAAGACGAATATAAAAACGAATATAAGGATGATATCCTAGATATTTAAGCTACTCATAATTCTCGGACAGCGAGTACCGTCTATGCTAGAGGATTATTTAAATTATCCGGCGAGATATAAACCGAAAAACGTCGCTTTTAAGAGGCTAGTCTAGTAAGTCTATTTTATTTATACTTTTTATTATATATATTCTATATATATTTTACTAAAAAATATAATTTTTATAATATTAGATATATATATTAATAAATAACTAGAACTAGTATCGACTTCTCGGTTTTTTAAGCTCTACTCAGGAATTTTAACTTAATTAAATAGCTCTACCTACTTTTAAATATAAATATAAATAAACTTGGTTAACTCGACTAAAATCCCACAAAGATATTAATATAAAGTCGGAAATTTAATGACTTTTTAATAAGATAGTAGAGTTTCAAGATCTTCAGCTATCTATACTACGAGCTATACTGAATCGGGTTAGTCCTATACTAGTAGTAGCTTTAATAGCCTTTAGAAAGTCTATATTTTTTTAATTACCGGCTAAAATCGACTTAATTAGAGTATCTATTATTATAGAGCCCTTAATATCGCTTCTTTATAATTAAAATTCTAGAGTAAAAAAGCTCGGTATATCTTCAGCTATCTTTAACGCACGGAGCCTACTAGATATAGCTAGACTAGTTTTTATTATAATTAAAACTTCTTAGTCTAATAAGTTCTAGAATTTCGTTAATTAACTTCATATAACTTAATAACTTAATCGAGTTATTATTAATAAGTATTATATAATACTTAGCTCGAAATCTACTTATTAGAAGGGGCTAGTACGTTTTAGCGAGGTAGTTAACTATTAGACTTAAACTATCTTATTAACAGCTACTTTACTACCTTAATATTAGTTAGATATCTTTTAAACACTTTATCTAGCTTCTTAAACGCTAAGCATTTTTCAAATATTATCTAATAGAAAGAATATCCGTTATAGTATTCGCTTTCAGCTTACTTATAATAATATTCTTTCTATTATTCGTGAAAAGGATAACTTCTATTTAACTAGTCGACTTATTATCTATATTTAAACTAGGGAAGTAGCTAGATAGCTTAATAATATTCTAAAATACGAATATTCTTATTCTAATAACCTAGATAGGTAACGTGTTCTTTCTAACTTCTTAAATAGAAAAGTTTAAGTTATTATTACTACTAGCTCTTTAGGTCTAGGGCTAGATCTATTAAATATAAGGCTTATTATTTATATAGATAAGCCTTATACTCTATACAATTACGCTTAAGAGACTGGGAGGGCTAGGAGAGATAATAGTCTAAGTAAGGCCTTACTATTACTTTTAAAAGCTTTAAATTCAACTTCTAGTCGCCGACTAAGTTTAAAAGAATAATACGAAAATAATGTTATATATAGATATATAACGTTATTATATCGCTAGACTAGTCTAAATAGCTATCTTGATAGAAATAAGAGTAAGAAGTATAATAGTATAGAAATCCCTTATAATATTTATTAACCTAAGTATTCTAGTAAGTCTATATTTAAATTTTTCTCCTTTTTATTATATATATATTAATATTTTTAGTTCTAAGTAACTCCGAGACTATTCCTAATAATATCGATAATGATATTAAGGTAAGAAGTTAGGAATCTAGTAAAAATCAGCTTATCCTTAGTTAAAAGACTACCCTAGTACTAGTATTAATTAGTAAGTTCACTTTTATTATATATAGATATATATATTTACTTATTATTTTTAGGTCTCGCTAATATTAGGGCTTCGGAGATGAAATTCTATATGATTTCAGAAGATAAACGACTAATAATTAAAGAATAAGCTCTAAATTTTAAAGAGACCTTAATAATTCTTCGGTGATATAGTAATTAATATCCTATATATCTTTTCTAAGGTTTATCCGACTTAGGTTACTCTTTTCTCTATTATTCTAAGTAGACTTTAGTACGATTTCAAGATAAATCGGCCGTATATTAAAAGATATTTTAGGATATTAATTCCTTAGCCCTATATATAGCTTATTTTTACTATTACTTACCTTAGGAGCTATACCGGAAGTAGACTAGGTAGTTAGGTAGCCGAAAGTATAAGAAGAATCCTTAAGTATCTAAGTATACTTATCTAAACTTCGTTCTTCTAACTTATCTATATACTAAGATATAATACGAATACGCGGATCAGTATTAATATAGACTTACTAAAAGGGGTATAGTCTATTCTAATAGAGTAAAGGAGGTATCTTATCTTAAAAAGGAGGTAGAACTTAGCGAGATTTAAAGTAATTAACTTTTTCACGAATTTTCTATTAGTATTAAGGCTATTATAAAGGTAAATAATAATTTAACTTAAAATATATATAGATTTTATAGAATATATCTAAGATCTATTATCTCTTTATCTAATTTTAATTAATAACTTAGAAATAAAGTCTTAGAAAGAATTATTTAAAGTAGAAGTACTGAAATTTAGATTCGGATATAAATATAGTTAATATATATTAAATATATTTAGATTTTAGTAATTAAAGTTAATAACTGTCTTACAGCGCCAAATCGAATGCGACGGCATTCGATTTAAACGCTACTAAAATTTTAAGGGCATTCGATTTGAAATTCGTTTTCTAAATCGAATGCCCTTCATTTCCTATTAGAATTAAAAGAA
>JAABUL010001979.1_pt1 | contig 36147 bp, 19 predicted proteins | sample 5559151 | NCBI WGS metagenome assembly JAABUL01 (sample SAMN10711876, study PRJNA513368) | rock metagenome | isolation source: Antarctica rocks | place: Antarctica: Victoria Land, Pudding Butte sud | reverse complement strand
CTGAAGGACTATCCAACGTTAAGAAATAAACGTCTAGTGCCTATCGCTTGACGCACAATACTATCCGAAACCCTAGAGTACAATCGCGCTTTGCTTCGGCCATCAGAAAAGTGGGATCTCTTAATGAGATGGAGCGATCAAGGTTGATAAAGATGCGGGGGAGTAGACGGCGGGTTATCAGACGGAAAACCAGAAATCTGATAGCTGAAACCACGAGTATGGGGGAACCGAGAATGGACACATGAACACAGCTCGCAAATCCTTCGTCAAATTGTACCACAGTAAAGGGAACATTGAAAAAGAGAATCAATTTTCAGGACTTACTAATTCAATTGTTGGCGGATTGCAACGCCAAGAAGAAGTGAACGATGGGCGGTAGAGCATTCAGGAATCGCATGAACAGGATACGTAACAAATTGAGAAGGCGCAGGACGTTCGAAGGTACATGCAGGCCCAGCTGACTTGTACACACGAATCGTCCAAATAGCTACCTCTGCACGACACATTCAGCAACATGCTTCGTAGTCCCTTCTAGCTTATGCTTCATTCTCGTAGGTATCAAACATCCTTACATATGTACAAGGTGAGTATTCGCCAACGGTGATATCACCTAGCTTAACCCAATGCTGCTTTACACGACTTTGTCAAAGTTTCGCTTTCTCCTGAGGGCTGACAAGCGCATCATACACCGATAGCCCCAGAGAATCGATAGGCACAGACGTGCTATGTATATGCAATCCTCTTGTGTCCACAAGCGTTGGATTAAGCTGGTCTACGCTCGAGCAACCTATCAGTCTCATGTTCATCTCCATCTCATCCTTGAGAAGCTGCATAGCACGATCCACGCCGGGCAACCCATAAGCGCTCATTGCGTAAAGGAATGGGCGGCCGATACCAACACCCTTAGCACCCAAGCAAAGAGCCTTGATGATGTCTGTGGCGCGGCGTACTCCACCGTCCACGTATATCTCGATTCGATCTTGCAAATTGGCGTCACGCAAGACTGGCATAACTTCCGCAAGCACCTGATTGATGCTGGAGTCAGCGTTCCTTCATTGAAGCATAACCCTTGCTAATCAGGCATGTTCAAAACGGGATCTCTCCTGAAACAAGTGTTTTGACTCCCAACAATGCCATCTTTCACAATGAATCGAGCAGGAAATACAACCTACCTCGATGCCTGACCGAGCAAAATCGAGCTGGCGACCACCATGGTTTGATAAAACCACGCCTTGGACCCCGGCCTCGATCGCTCTAAGGACGTCCTCGACCCTTTGAACCCCTTTGAGAATGATTGGCATTTTGGTGACGCTTAGAAACCATGGGATGTCCTTCCAACTGAGGGAGGGGTCGATGAAACTAGATATAGCACGAGCAGCTCCTTGGGACTTGTCGGTTTTGTCTCCCGCCTGTACGTTACTCCCTACATCAGAGAATTTACTCCTCATATCCTTTTCCCGTCGGCCTAGCTGAGGAGCATCGACGGTGATAAAGAGCCCCTTACATCCTCGCTTCTCTGCATGTTTAATGATTCGTTCTGTGATGGCACGATCCTTATTGACGTAGAGTTGCAGCCATTGGCATTGGTCTCCTTCTCTGGCATCAACTATTTCGTCAAACGAGCAACTGGCAAGGGTTGGGATCATCCTACGCACATTTGGGGATCAGCATTGTCCAATGAAGACATTAGGGATAGGAAGGCAATAAGGTGCTCGGAAAAGTGGCATGCTCGAACAACATTGACCAGCCAACAAGGATAGTAGGATAGAAAGGCTGAAGGGAAGGGCATGTTCCCAAAGCTTGGATTGCATCCATGGGAGATGACTCGGAAGATTTCTTACTGAATTACGCCATGTTTCTTCGCGCCTCTCGTAAGTATCACCTCGCCTTCAGGGTTCCCAAGTTTACCCAAGGCAGTAGCTGTGACATAAAACGGGATCGCGACCTTGGTGCCTAGCATTCTCGAAGACAGGTCTACGTTCTCCACGTCGTGCAGGATCCTTGGTCGAAACCTGAATGATTACGAAGTCAGCATTTCCTTACCAAGGTGTAGCCATATTCAGAAGACATGCTCGGGACTGAATGCTCCATGAAGATGCTTTGCGACTCGTAGCCTTGTCTGTATGGGCAACGAATCCAAATGGGAAACACAAATTACCATATTTTGTGGTAAGCAGAGTGGTTTTCCCTCATGGTCTACAGTCATGTTAGAAGCGGATAAAGTGAACGGGAGCAATGACCTACTATCTCATCATCGGCCCCACTTGAGTAATATGCCCAAGCAGTCTTCTTCATCACACGCCGAGCGACTGCCTCAAAATCCATAAGATTATAGCATTGTTCCAGTATAGGTTGGCGCTTGATTCTCTCTTTCCGCTCATCCTCATCTGGGTCGAATTCCTTTTCTTGTTCGACTGAATCCATGTTCACCTCTCCTACATGCTTGGATTTGTCCAGATATTTGTCGAGAGTATCGGGTGGATGTATGGGCTCATATGTCTCTGTGGCATCTTTGCCCGCCCACTTGAGGATTATCGATTTCCCTCCAGGATGCTCCTCTTTGAACTCGGTAACATCATAAGCCCTACCGTGGATGATCACCCTACGCGATCGATCAGTCAGCTCTGGCGGGGGGCCTCGAGAGAGGAAATGGGAAATAACCAGCAATCTTTGTCATTATTGTGTTTAGCCACCTCTTCGCCACTCCACTTCTGGTTCTGGGGCAATTTGTTTGGCTCGTCGATGTTCATGTTGCTCAGTCTTTGTGTAGATTTGGATTCTGGAAGTAGGGCTATTTACGCTTGATGCAGCGAGAGGAAAGGATGTTCTGCCACAGTAATGAGAGCGATCGCAAGAGCGAACAACGTTCTGAAGGGGGCGGAGAGAAGCCGATCAAGGCGGGTGAATGCGACTTCGCGGTTTCAAGCATCGGCAAGCAGGCTCGGCAAGCTAGCTATCAAAATGACTTGCAGCTGGCGGGGTAGGACTACTAGAATAAGTACAAACCTCAGAATATGACTCGTCACAACTCACAAGAGCATGGTGTTGGTACATCAAGAACTTTGCTGCTGGACGAACTTTGGACAATCTCAACTATACTAGAACGTATCAGGATGTATAGGACAACAAAGAACGAATCAGTCCTCGATATTATCGATGTCTCGAAGCAAGATAGCATGGCGTGCATGGAAGCTAATTCCACTAGTCAGCTCTCGTGCCGACACTCTTGTCAAGAACACGGTACCGACCCCACAACCCCCTTCTGGGCACCCCGGGTGCCCGGCACTTGACTAAAGTAGTAGTACGCTTGTAGGCGCCGTAACCGGGGTTTAGGCCCAGTAGCCCTGTAACCCTGTAGACTGCCTCTTCCAGGTATGCCTCCCTTTCAGGTGAACCCTTCTAGGGCTTACAGGGTCTAACACCAAAAACGTCCACCTTAAACTACCATATCCTATAAAATTGAACGAGTATAGGCAAACTTAAGCATAGTATATATGCACGTTATCAGTCTATTGATGGTGAGAAAGGAGCGCTATACGCAAAAGTCATGTAGGTCCATACTGTTACCCCAGAGAAAAGTCTGCCAAGCTGTGGCTAAGTGTATGGGCCTGTCCGTACCCTGGTTGAGAGATCAAAATAGTTTAGCATAGTCACTGCGAATTCGGAGGGCCTTTTGCCCGCGGCGGCGATATGCCTCGAACAGCTGTCTTATTTATTATCTGCTGATCATGCTCTAGAGCTCACGACAGATGCTTTACAAGATGTCGCCGTCCACGTCAAAAGCGAACTTGTAACCAACCTCAGGGCCCACTACGAGCCAAGAATACCGATCGACTTCAACGCCATTCGAGAGGGCTGTGACGCCCGGCAGAATAGGGCCATTCTTGCTATATTGCAGCTCCGACAACGCATGATCACCTCAGCTCCAATAGAGAATCTTACACCCTCGCCTCCAAATCTGCCCAACGCTTCGAGTCGGACCAGTGCAACCTCACCTTCCCACAAGATGGCCGAGGACACAGAAACAACTTCCATCTTCTTCACTACTTGCGCCGACAGTACCAGTGACATCATCAAGCCGTCATGCAATTCGATGCTTTCTTCCTCTGAAGCTCTCACGCCTCCGACATCACCGCATCTCACACAAATATCACCTCGCCAGATATCCTCGATTTCGCGCATAGCTACAGAGAGCGGCAACATTGCCAGAAGAAATTTCGGTCCGTACAAACCAGTCGCGACTACAGTGACTAAGACCGGCTTGTTTGGTATTGGTAAACGGACGAAAATGGAGCGAATAGTGAGTCCACCAGATAACCCGCTTGTGGATGAATACTTTGCAGATGCCGTCGAGAGTGGCTCGAAAAGATTTTCATGTAGTCCTTCCATCACCACCACCACCAATCCCTTAATCTACGAGCCCGACCATGCCACAACCCATTCTTCGCGAGAATCACAATTTCCAAGTTCTACTTCCTTACAGTGGCCTGAAGAGCTTGAATGCTCCTTTGACTCGATTCGCCGGTTTCCTACAGATGCCACAGATCTTTTCACATCAGATCCAGCATTCCACTCCAACAATTCCGTGGATCTGCTGCCAAGCGAGATGAACAATTTTGCCGGTTTCTGCAAAGGTGCTTGGAGGCAGCAGATCGGCGACACCGAACGAGCTATGGAGGAGCGGGTACGGCCAGGGGGCATGTATAATCAAGCCAAGTATTAGCAATGCAAACATTGCAAATTCGAGGGTCGATTGGTACCGATCGACAGGAAGAAGAATGGTTATGACACGAGAGTCTTCAAGCTCGTGGAAGGGGTACAATTCCGCTGGAAGTTTATGTTCAAGACCCATGTCGCGAATAACACAAGTGAACCAAACCCGACCAGGGCTACCTTTGGATGCATCTTTTGTTGTTCCAATGGTAGAGCGACGCCCGTATTCAATGGGATTCAAAGCTTTATGGACCATCTGGCGGAGCATAGGCAGAATTTACCCAACGGAGAGGTACTCTATCGCATGAATACCCTAATTGGGAGACAAGCTACCGTTCACGAGGACTTTGACGTTAACTTCGTTAGCCTAGATGAAGGTAAAATATAGCACAAGCGTCATGCTCTGTTACGCATATGAAATAAGAATGATCCTGTTGTGTGGGTCCATGACTTTGGTCTCTAAGCTTCAAGAGTCCCTGTATAGTACTTATCATCTCGTTGCGGTCTGATAATCATAAACACGCTCTTACCGCTTTAGGGCGGCTCGGTCGTTAGCGAATTCGTTTCCTTGAGCACATCGGAGATCGAAGTCTGCCAATATCAGCATTGTAAAAGTCAATTTCATCGTTACGGAAGCGCTAGACTATATTCACTCATAGCGTTCCCACGGCCTTCCATTAGCTACCTTTGCGTCCTCGGCCCTTGCAAGTCATATCGTAGCCTTACATGGGCTGTCTACCTTTAGTCATTCGACATGCTGTTTGCTTTGTCGGAAATTCCTTGACGATGTTGCATATTTGTACATTCTATAGAGATGAAAGAAGTGGACTGCTGATGAGTAACTGTTTCGAGTCATTCGAAGAGGTTCCGGGAAGGACTGATGATACTGAGAAATTTCTGGCAAAGTGAGACACAGCAAAACCGTTATCCAAACCGCTTGAATAAAACTACATAATGACACAACACGAGTTCTGCTGCTTCGCCTGTTTATAAAACATCTTCGATTGAGCGCTCAGACCGTCACTCTTTTCGACCAAACTATCAATCTTCTCCCCACGCTCCAACACGCTTTCAATGGTTTTGTGTAATACGATCTTGGTCTCGTCTAGCTCCTTCTGTATTTTCATTATGCTATCGGCTTGTTGTGGATCCTGGTATTTATCGAGATACTCTTTGAGCGGAGGGAAAGCAAGCGTGGGGCTCGAATTTGCAAAGGCGGAGCGTGGATAACGTGAAAGAAATTCGTCGACGACCTTCGACAGTAGTTGATGTGCGACCAGTGCAGGGTAGTCGGGATCGCTAATTATAATGCCGGCGACACCTTCGGTGCGGCCGTAGGCGTGAAATGTATAGGCTGAAGGAGAACGTTAATCTCAAAGACCCAAATTGGGGCGTTGCGGGAAGCTGTTTGCATGGCGGGCAGAGATCGCAATGAGAGAGGGACGTGCGGAGCAGTACCTTTTTCTTCCACGTCTTGTCTCTGGCCGGGCTTTGTTCGTTCGGCGACTGTCTTGCTGAAAAGGGACATAAATTGGCCATAGCTGAAGGGCAAATAGGGTATTAGCACTTGCTCCTCTATTCTAGAGCCGATAAATCATACTTGTCTCTTGTGAATCTCGAGTAGCTGCTCAAGTTCTTCTCCACACACAATTCATGCGCTGGCTTGCTCTCATTCTTGAGAATCTGTTGTAGGCGTCAGCAACGCCCTGGCAGCGCCAGAGCACGGGGCTTACACCGATGTAGAAGATTTGCATGGTGGGATGAAGTCAGTCGCTCTTGTAGCAGGCTTGATGTGTGTGGCTTTAGGCAAAGAGGAACGAGCGGAATGAGATCAAACAGTCCCTTGTCTCGGACGTTTCAACTGGAAGGATGAGGGTTAGGGCTAACGATCATGATCGTCTAAGTTTCGGGAAGGCCGCTATGATATCTCCTCGTAGTCTAGCTCAATGACAATAATGGGTCTAACATATGGTACTTTATGAACGTTTTCGGTTTCGGTGGCGATTTCCTCGCTCTTCGTTTGATCGCTATCAACTTGGACTCTATCTCCGATGAGGATGTCACCTTCACATGAGACAGCAGGATCACAATGGCGTTCTCAGCTCACAGCCATGCGTCAAGCCATTGCAGACCTCAAGTTAGATCAGCCAAACGAGCAACCTCAAACATATGGGCAGGACATCCTCGTCGATGACGGCGACCTCACAGGCAGCGGCTCTGATGATCTTTGGAATGTATTCAGTGAAGAAGAGGACGATGAATATAGCAGTGACATGCTCGACGGTGTTGCGGACTTTGGCTCTGAGCTGGAGATACATGGTCTTGACTATAGACCGACATGGCTCAAGACCAGATGCCTTGCCTTTGCCAGCCGAAGTGCAGGCTTAGATGCAGAAGAACTACAGCAGCAGTTGACTGCGATGCTAGCGTCAGATATGAAGGACGATGAGCTCCAGATGTCTCTTGCTGACATCATAGGCTACGAGGAATTAGATTTCGTTATTGAAATTATCGCGCATCGTAAGCAGATACTGACACCACAATCTCAAGACGCCAGAGCTATCAACGGAAAGCTCGGACACCTTCAGACAAAGCAACAACGAGAGCAAGCCCTGCAACGTAGAGACTTTCAACACAAAAATGCAGAACTAGCACCAGCACTCAACCGGGATGGACATCAATACCCTCATGTTTACAAGACCCACAATGCAGGAAACACTTTAGCTGCCGGCGGTAGAAAATATGGGTTGCCAGAGGGAAGTCAACGAAAAGAACACGAAAAGTACGAGGAATACTCAATCCCAGCCGCAAAAGTGGGTATAGTTGGGGTTGGAAGGAAGTTGGTCGAAGTGGCAGAGATGGATGGGCTTTGTAAGAAAACTTTTAGAGGATACACGTCGCTGAACCGCATGCAAAGCCTGGTTTATCCAGTGGCGTACAAGACAAACGAGAACATCTTGATCTGCGCTCCCACTGGTGCTGGTAAGACGGATGCCGCCATGCTTACGATTTTGAATACAATCAGCCACAATCTTACCCCAAGTCCAGTTGAGGAGCCAGAGGCTTCGGATTTTGTCGTCAAATTGGGAGACTTCAAGATCATTTACGTCGCTCCAATGAAGGCTTTGGCGGCTGAGATTACGGAAAAGCTGGGTAGACGTCTTTCGTGGCTGGGCATCCAGGTGCGCGAATTTACTGGTGATATGCACCTCACCAAGAAAGAAATTACTCAAACACAAATCATTGTGACCACGCCCGAAAAGTGGGATGTCGTCACTCGTAAGAGTACTGGTGATACTGAGCTCGTACACAAGGTACGTCTACTTATTATCGATGAAGTCCACATGCTCCACGATGAACGCGGTGCCGTGATCGAGTCTCTTGTAGCCCGTACGGAGAGACAAGTGGAAAGTACTCAGTCTCTCATTAGGGTGGTAGGGCTTTCTGCAACTCTACCGAATTACATCGATGTTGCCGATTTTCTAAAGGTCAATCGCATGGCAGGTTTGTTCTACTTCGATGCCTCTTTCCGCCCTGTACCTCTAGAGCAACATTTCATTGGAGTCAAGGGTAAGGCAGGAACCAAATCATCAAGAGACAACATCGACCAGACTACGTTTGAGAAGGTCAAGGACATGCTAGAGCAAGGTCACCAGATTATGGTCTTTGTACACGGGAGGAAAGATACTGTCAATACAAGCAGGACGTTCATACGGATGGCTCAGGAGCAGCAATGCGAAGATCTCTTTGACTGCAGCAAGGTGGAAGGTTATGCAAACGCTATCAAAGACCTCAAGAGTACTAGGGGCCGAGAATTACGAGAGCTCGTCCCCAAAGGCTTTGCTACACATCACGCTGGGATGCCAAGATCTGATAGAAACAGAGTGGAACATCTCTTCGCTCATGGACATATAAATGTGCTTTGCTGTACAGCAACCCTCGCTTGGGGTGTCAACCTCCCAGCAGCCGCTGTGATCATCAAAGGTACTCAACTGTATAGCTCCCAAGAGGGTAAATTCGTGGACCTTGGCATCCTGGACGTCCTCCAGATCTTTGGAAGAGCAGGTCGGCCCCAATTTCAGGCCACTGGTGTTGGCTTCATATGTACTACAATCGACAGGCTAGATCACTATCTCTCCGCTGTAACCCAACAGCAGCCCATAGAGTCGAAGTTCTCCAGGAAGTTGGTCGATAACTTGAACGCAGAAATCGCTTTGGGGACTGTTACTTCGATTTCAGAAGCGATTCAATGGCTAGGATATTCCTATCTGTTTGTCCGGATGCAGCGCAATCCGCTCACGTATGGTATCGACTGGGCCGAAATACGTGATGATCCCCAACTTGTCCAGAGGAGGCGCAAGCTAGCCATAGACGCAGCCCGCGTACTGCAGCAGAGTCAAATGATCATTTTCAATGAGATTACGGAGGAGCTCCGAGCCAAGGACGTTGGTAGAATTGCGAGCCAGTACTATGTCTTGCAAACAAGTATCGAAATCTTTAATACCATGATGCGGCCACAAGCTACTGAGGCTGATATTCTCAAGATGATCAGCATGAGCGGAGAGTTCGACAACATTCAGGCGCGCGACAACGAGTCAAAGGAGCTCACAAGGCTTAAAGAGGAATCAACGCACTGTGATGTACAAGGTGGCACTGACGTTGCGTCTGTGAAGACAAATATCCTTCTCCAATCCTACATTTCTCGAGCCCGCGTCGAGGACTTCGCCCTAGTTTCCGACTCTGCGTACGTGGCACAAAATGCTGCAAGAATGTGCCGCGCGTTGTTTATGATAGCTTTGAATCGAAGATGGGGCCACCAGTGTCTAGTCCTACTCTCTATGTGCAAGTCAATCGAAAAACAAATCTGGCCGTTCCAGCATCCGTTTCACCAGTTTGATCTCCCACAGCCTATCCTGAGAAACCTCGACGAGAAATCTCACATCTCTTCCGTTGAATCACTGCGGGATATGGAGCCTGCGGAGATTGGCCAGCTAGTTCACAACACTCGAATGGGCAACACAATTGCAAAGCTCCTAGACAACTTTCCTACCGTGACCGTCGAAGCTGAGATTGCTCCGTTAAATCGGGACGTTCTTCGCATCCATCTGTACCTGACCGCTGATTTCCGCTGGAATGACAGGCATAACGGCAGCTCCGAATCGTACTGGATTTGGGTGGAAAATTCCGAAACTTCGGAGATCTACCACCATGAGTACTTTATCTTGACACGAAAGAAACTCTATGATGACCACGAACTCAACTTTACAATTCCACTCTCTGACCCTATGCCTACGCAGATCTACGTCCGTGCTGTATCCGACCGTTGGCTCGGTGCGGAAACGGTGATACCAGTATCTTTCCAACACCTCATCAGGCCCGATACAGAGAGTGTGTATACAGACTTGCTAGACCTCCAACCTCTTCCTGTCAGTGCTCTTCAAAATCCTCTACTAGAGGAAATATACGGACAAAGGTTCCCATTCTTCAATCCGATGCAAACGCAAATATTTCACACCCTATATCACACACCATCCAATGTACTCCTAGGTTCTCCAACGGGCAGTGGAAAAACCGTTGCCGCAGAGCTAGCTATGTGGTGGGCGTTCCGGGAGAAGCCCGGCTCTAAGGTCGTTTATATTGCCCCAATGAAAGCACTTGTGCGCGAGCGTGTGCAAGACTGGCGCAAACGTCTAACGCGCCAAATGGGTCTTAAGCTTGTTGAGCTGACTGGTGACAATACGCCGGACACTCGCACCATTCGGGATGCAGATATCATCGTCACCACACCAGAGAAGTGGGATGGTATCAGTCGTAGCTGGCAAACCAGAGGCTACGTGCGACAAGTCAGCTTGGTGATTATTGACGAGATTCATCTTCTTGGAGGAGATCGAGGCCCCATTCTTGAGATTATCGTCTCGCGAATGAATTACATTGCTTCACAGTCAAAGGGCTCAGTAAGACTCGTAGGGATGTCGACTGCTTGTGCTAATGCTATGGACCTGAGTAATTGGCTTGGAGTCAAGGAGGGACTGTTTAATTTCCGTCATTCTGTCCGTCCTGTGCCTTTAGAAATCTTCATTGATGGTTTCCCTGAACAAAGAGGTTTCTGCCCGCTGATGCAGAGCATGAACCGTCCCACGTTCCTAGCCATCAAAACACATTCCCCAGAGAAACCGGTCATTGTCTTCGTAGCCTCTCGAAGGCAGACGCGGTTGACAGCGAAAGACCTGATCAACCTTTGTGGTATGGAGGACAACCCGCGGCGTTTCGTGCGCATGTCGGAGGAAGATTTGCAGCTCAATCTGTCGCGGGTCAAGGATGAGGCCCTCAGGGAGGCTTTGAGCTTTGGAATAGGGCTTCATCACGCAGGCCTGGTGGAGGCTGACAGATCACTTTCCGAAGAGCTCTTCGCCAACAATAAGATTCAGATACTCGTTGCCACCAGTACGCTTGCATGGGGAGTGAATTTACCAGCGCATCTGGTAGTGGTGAAGGGAACTCAGTACTTCGATGCCAAGATTGAAGGATACAAAGACATGGACTTAACAGATGTTCTTCAAATGCTGGGCCGTGCGGGTCGTCCCCAGTTTGACTCCTCCGGAATTGCGCGTATCTTTACCCAGGACGCCAAGAAGGCCTTCTACAAGCATTTTCTTCACACGGGATTCCCCGTCGAATCTTCTCTCCACAACGTTCTTGACAACCATCTTGGAGCTGAGGTATCTGCAGGCACTATCGGTACCAAGCAAGATGCTTTGGACTATTTGACCTGGACGTTCTTTTTCCGGCGACTGCATAAAAACCCATCTTACTATGGTCTAGAGATATCTGCCGAAGAGCACAATACAATTGTGGCTCAGCAGCTAGCCAATGACTTCATGATCGAGCTCGTGGACAGGTCCTTGAGTGAGCTTGCCGGATCGGGTTGTATTGCTTTATATCCGAATGGAGACGTAGATCCGACCTCTTTTGGGAAGATCATGAGCTACTATTATTTGTCTCACACAACGATCCGTCAGTTGGTGAAACATGCCAAAAGAAATGCGAGCTTCGAAGATGTCATGTCTTGGATGTGCGGCGCGACCGAGTTCGATGAGCTTCCGGTCAGGCACAACGAGGATCTCATCAATGCGGAGATGGCGAAGAACCTGCCACTGAATGCTGACACCCTTGGCCTTCCAATGTGGGATCCTCACGTGAAGGCATTCCTACTGCTCCAGGCCTACTTCTCTCGCATCGACTTGCCGATCTCCGATTACGTTGGTGATTTGACTTCAGTGCTGGATCAGAGCATCCGTATCGTGCAGGCTTCCATCGACGTCCTGACAGAGCTTGGCTACCTCTCGAGTTGCATCATGATGGTGACTCTTCTACAGTGCGTCAAGTCAGCACGCTGGCCTGATGATGGACCTTTGTCGATCCTTCCCGGTGTAGATACGGGCAAGGAGCGTGAGCGAGTCAAGATAGCTGGGTCATTTCCCCAAACTTTGACGCAGGTTCACGAGGTATCCAAGCCGGCTTTTTCCAAGCTCTTGAAAGGCCTTGGTCTCCCACATGGCTTCCAGACCGAAGTCGAAAGAGTCGTCAACACCCTGCCAAATCTCGAATTCAATGTTATGGACATTAACGCCCTTGGCTTGACCGTTGGAATTACTCGTCTCAATCCAGCAGTTCAATCCGACTTCCGGATCTATGCGCCCAAATACCCTAAGCCCCAGTCCGAAGGCTTCTTCCTTGTAGTGGCAGACCCCGCACAGGATGAAGTGCTAGCTTTAAAGCGTTTCAACTGGCCGCCGGCGGAGAAGTTGCGTGGTGGTGCAAATAAGCCTACGTCGAGATTGGTTGTAAAGCTGAACCCTGAGAGTGCGGAGAGGAAGGTGGATGTGCTGCTTCTTAGCGACGCTTATATTGGTATGATATGGGGAGCGCAGGGTATCGAAGTACCAGGTGCACCGTCCGCGGAGGACGACAGCAAGAAAAAGCCTTAGGTTCGTCCATGACGATTCGAATCCATAGCATTTTCATGAGCACCATAGCGTGGCATTGTCCCATCAGCAGATATATGCACATGGTGAGGATTCATGCATCTATGAAGGTTCGAGCCTTTGCCACCATTCGATTGCCGCAGCCATTGCGTTGACAACCTTCGATTCCCTCATAAAGTCTTTCACACCGATGAAAGGGTAAGGTCAAGTTAGTATCTGGTAGACATGATTCAGTCACTCTGCAATGGGGATTGCACATCAAAACAAAGGTTGAGGAAGGAAGGAACACCACCTCTGATGCAGTACATGGTATATTCCTCATAACGCTAAGCAATGTCAAAGGGGAGGCTAGAGCAGTCGCATTTGTGCACTTCCTAAAAATGCTTGAGCACGCTGATATTTCACATGAGGTACGGAGCAGCCGCTCTGTCGCTCCGTTCGTTGGATTCGTTATCCTCACCTGAACAGATACTGCCATGAGCGTCTTTCACTGTCGACATACACGTCAAAGTATGTATATTTACATGAAAACATATAAGGGTATGCGAAAGAAAGATTGGCACTGCCCGTAGCCATGGCATAGTGCTCTGCGAAAAGGAGCCAAACCACTGGAAGGTTTACACAAGACATTCTCCATTTGAATGTATCAGCACCCAGGCATTCACCGGGCACTTAGGCTCAGCCCGGATAATTTCACGATGTCCTCCGCGCCTCGACTAGACCCGCTATTCATCAATGGTGGTCCCTCTAGGAGCGTGTGAAGCCAATCATAGCAAAATCTCCATCAAGCCTCCTCTAGCATCAGATGATGCGACTTCCTCGCCGCTGGGGTGCTGATCCCGTTCACGAGCTTCGGTTGTCTGGGCTGCCTAGCGAGCTTAGGTGCTACCGGAACCAAAAGCTGACGCTGTCGACGGGAAATCGAGATCTGTCTGGCAATGGAAATCTCCGCCGTGGTACTCACTGAGTCGCTCAGTGAATGGCTGGAGAAGTTGGGCTCTTCCAGCGGCAAAGATGGCTTCTTCATGCTGGATCTGCGGGCTGGGAACGCTCGATTAAGGAAAGCCTCTCTTGCACTTTTGGTGACTGGTGATGGAATATCCATCTCTACCGCTGGATTAGAACAAAGAGGAAACTCAGGGCACTCGAAGAAGCTGGCTTGAGTCGAGTTTGCCGAGGGATTCGGCAGATCCAAGCTAGGCCGGCGTCCGGGGATCGGGGTCGAGGGCAAATCCGCCGGACTGTGGACAATGACGAAGATGTGGTCCTGGTCGTGAGACTTGCTCTTATGGATCGGAGGTCGATCCGGAGGAGCGAGACCGTTGGGAGCTGTTGTTGAGCGGCTTAATGGGCTTGGCTTAAACAAGGGCTTGCATGCGGTACTGCTGTTTGGCTGACGAAGAGTCGAGGTCGATGATGGAAAGAGAGAGAAGGACGGGGATTTTGCGGATCTGGATGAAATGGAATCATCTCGCTTGTGGGGCGGCTTTGGCAGGTCGTCAACTGAAGATGGATGAGGGGCCTTCGAGTCAGGAACAGCTTGCAGCTCCTCCATCTGCTGTTGCCTTCGAGCCAAGAGAGTCGGCTGTGTCTTGGGTTGTTGTTTGGTTGCTGTATCAAAATCAAGTACATCCCCAAACATTACACTATACCGCTCTAGCTCCACGTTGGGAATCTCGACTTGAAGCAAAGATGCGATAGGCCTCCGCCACACTGTTGGCGGCGCCAGTGGGGGAGGTTGCAGATCCTCGACCTCCGCATGTGCAGACAAGGCACTGTATAGTCGTAGCGATGCGGGGTTGGTTTCTTCAACCTTTCTCCTCCCGAGAAGTTTCTTCCGCGAACTATTCCTCCTGAGCAAATCACTGTTCTCCCCCTTGGTGGTGCTGTTGGACGAGTCTGTCCTTGTTCGATTACTCCGACTCGAGTCGGCTCGCTTGCGACGAAGCGCGTTGACCTCTAAAGGATCCTGAGCATGGAGCTGCTTAGCTGTTGCCTGCTCAGGTGCTCTGTCCAATTGATAGAACGACGAAGCCTCAGGGCCTCGACTTGCAGAGGCTTTCTTTCCGAAGAAGCTGCCAAATGTCTTCCATTTGCTGCCTTTCCTCTTGATGCCTTGCTCTCCAGCACCGATCTCAGTGATAGTCCCCAACGCGCCTGGGACGATTTCTGGCGAGTTATAAGCGTAAGAAACATCAAAGTCTTGGCAGACATCGACCTCTCGGTCGTCCGGCGGCAGAGGGGGTAGAGGACTCTGCCCTGGACTGCCCAATGCAAGGCCAATCACGATCTCATCGGAGTGCAGTCTGCGCCCAAGGTCTCCACACGGCGGAAGGGGCTTGACGTCGCGTGAAGGGCCAATTGAGGGCACACTCCTGACATGGCCGTCGGTGTCTGGTTCTGTTGATTTCGCTCGTTTCGACCTTGACCTCGCCAGAGGTCCCGCCTTTGGCATCGCTCACTGTTCCGGGTGCTTCCTGGGGTGAGTTGGGCAAAACATCCAGCATCGGGCCAAAAACACAACATAAAAGGAAATAAGGTAGAGTGAGAAAGTATTGGAATTGGCAAGAGAAGGCGGGGGAAAGAAGAAATAGTTGGCAACTCAAGTAACAACTTAGAAGTGGTCAACGCTGTGTGGAATGAAACGTGGACGGAATAGTCACAAGGGAAGGATAAGAGGTTACTTTCATTTATCTGCCCTGGTCCGCCACGTCAAATTTTGGTTATCTTAACACATCATACCTGCGCTGTATCATTGGTGCTGAAGCGGTAAAGTCTGCTGTCGCTAAGAGGAGCAGGCGGGTTCGTGCCAAATTGCATGGCTTGACCCTGCTCGCACATGAAACGCTCCAATGCCGGCCAAATTATCGGTGACAAGATTGAGGCTCTCATCTTCGAACTCCCTTCGCCCTCTCCCTGCAACTGAATATTGCACGTCTTTACGAGGGAGTTGAGCTAAGCATCTTAGAAGTTGGAGAGAAAGGCCTCGCACCAGAGTCGGAGATAATTGGCACGGCCACAACTTGAGAAGAACCGCAAAAGGGCAGAAACTGAAGCAGTCTTGACACGGCGTCTGCTGATGCATGAAGGGTCTCACGGCTCATGCAAGATCGAAAGGATTGTCAGACCAAAAGGCAGAGGCCAGATAGTTCTAGTCCTACTGTAATGTTCCGTTTCATCGTCCCGAGTTGTAGATTGGTCCGTTGGGCCAGATTCTCGCACGAGGCCCGTGCCTGCCAAGCAGTGAGCAGCGTGACCTTCCGAACCCAAGTATATAGTAGACCCTGGAACGTCCAAGAAAGGGATGAACCAAGTCGGAGGCTTTGTTCCGCCCTCGTAGATTTTAGGTGGGGCTCTATTCCTCCCCCCACCGTGCCACTGCTTGGCTCAATTGCATCCTCCTTGCTTCACCTACCTCATACCTAGCAAACAGTATTACTGCAGAATCCCTTTGAAAGCTCATCTGGATTGCGCTCCGACTGAGACAGTTCATCGAGTCTCACTACCCTAGCGGTGTACAATGTCGTGGCAAGGTCCGACATCTACTCACCCTTTTTCTTTGTTTACTGCTGACTCAAACGTGCACAATAGCATACGTCGATACCAGGTACTTTGCACATACACACTGTATTCATGTCGATGGCTACTGACCGAGGTCCAGTCTGGTGGGGACCGGGAACCTCGACAAAGCAGCCATCTTCAACAAGGAAGGAACCAGCGTATGGGCCACATCTCAAGGCTTCACCGTACGTTGCCGTCTATTAATACATGCACCCTTTGACTGGATGGGTACTCACCGAGTACGCCGAGGTTGTGCAAAACGAAGGCTTACGAAAGGCTGCATGTCTGGATCAAGAGGCTGACCACGCGCCTACAGGTTTCGCCAACGGAAATAAAGAACATTATCACTTCATATACCGACACGTCAGACGTCAAGAAGATCCAGAGTGAAGGCTTTCGAGTTGCAGGCGAGAAATACATGACGATAAGGGCCGATGAGAAGAGCGTGTATGGGAAGAAGGTGCATTAGAACTTCATTTCTATACTGATGATAAGGGTTGGGGATACAAAATACTGACCGGATTGATATTGCAGGGAAAAGAGGGTGTGGTGGTAGTCAAGACTCAGCAGGCGATCCTCGTTACTCACTACCCAGAGCATGTACAGCCGGGGCAGGCAACGAATACTGTGGAGCAATTGGGTGATTATCTGATCGGCGTTGGCTACTAGGCATTTGCAAATTCTTTCCTTTGACGCATCATGAACCTGTACCTTAACTGGATGCCTCCTTGAGGACGGGGTCCCATAAATAGACAGAATACAGTCCCCGACTATACATACTGTCAGCTCTACTCTACAACCCTCATCCTCCCGTCCCGCAAGCGATCGTCCGCAAGCTACTCTTACTTCAAGCCCAGCGATCTTGTCTTCCACGTCCTTGGGACCGAGCAAGCACATTCCCATATCCGCAGCCGAGGCTGTGCGTCCTGAATCTGGCGCTTCTCCATTGTTCCAGTAATGAGAGTATCACAGAGCTCATACGGGCAGCTCTGCATTCCTTCGCCCGCCCCCTGCCCTGTTCAGTGCCTGTTGTATGTACGTCCCGACGACGGGTATATTGCCAGCGAAACCACCAATTGTCGCAAAAAAGTCGCCAAAGAGAATGAGTATTCCGTACAGCTCAATGAGGAATCCAATCAATGGCCAGCGCAATAATATGAGTACGATGCCTGTCACAAACCCAGCTGTGCCTTTCCATTTCTGCCGTCGAGCGAAAAAGACCGCCGTCTTTTGTGGGCCAATGATGAGGGTGAGACCAAGGAGGAAGAGTATCTTGTGACCACGATTGATGAGAAGAGCGCAGAATCTAACGGGAAGGTCTCCCGTACATTTCCCATGGCCAACATGGCTCTGTCCATAAACATTACTATCCCCCCAACGAAGAACATCCCTCCTATACTTCAACGTTAGATTGTGCGCAGACCTCCGATGGGTGTCATGACCATACCTACCGCCACTGCAACAAGCGACTCCCACCTCTTTAATCAGACGGAGCGTCAGCGAATGTCATGAAGGGGGGGGTTAAAATGATCCTAAAGAAGTTATATAGGTTGTCTAGATGACGTACTTTGCGAGTCTGAAAGCCAGAAAGTGGGCATGATAGAGGAGAGAAGTGAAGAGGGCCGGAGTATCTGGTGTCGGATGTGTACAATTAATACGTTGCAATGTTGCGGGTGCCTTTCAAGCAAATCACGATCACGCGTTATCGAATGGTTGAAGTGAGATTAGACTAGAACTAGTTCCCGCTTCCGCTATTTAGGTCTCACTTCGACATCAACAGGACTTCGCCAGTCGCTTTTACAGCTATTGCCAGCCAAGCTAGAGGAGCTCCAACTTCAGCCTAGGCTCTTGGGGCGACTACATGTTTTGCAAGGCAAGAGTCTCAGGAAGGCTTGCAACTCCAGCTTGTGTGTCGTTGACTCGAGACAGGCTGAAGAGACCCCAAATGGCACTTGCCGAAACGAGATCAATTGGCATGGCACCACTTTCGAGGGGGAATGGTGTACTTGATGTTATTTGACTCCGTTTGACCGCTTTGGCAACAGTTATCTACGGATGCTGTAACTATTCCCCGTTTTATGCCCATGGGTTCATCGGTATTCTGTCAGATTCGCGGAAAGAGACCTAGTCACGATTAAGCCGGAGCGCCTCCTTAAAGCTTGTGCCGAGAGGATCAAGCCGGGTGGGAGGGGCTTGACTACGCTCAGACTGTACATTTTCTATTCTCTTCATCATGTACCCTTCGCGAATCACGGGATTTATCCGCGAGGGTTGGAGCTTCGCGCTTGAGACTGCCCCACAATAGCCCATCATCAACGGAATGTGTCCACTTGCGAAATATGATCGTGCAGATGCTGCGACCATCATCACTTGAGCACGACATGAGCCCCCCTGGCTTCCAGATATCTCTCTGCTGCTCCCTGGTTCAGGCTCCGAACAACATCAAAAATCTCCTTGTTATGGTAGCGAAGCCTGGTCTTTGGATCCGTGTATGGAGCCGGTAGCCCTGTGATGTCGCAATAGTGCTTCTGGTGCGCGGGATGAAATGACGGGGCAGATTCGATATTAGTATATGTAGCGACTGGCCCCGTTGATATCGAGACTTGCAGGTTTCTCTCGAGGACCATAGTAGACAGGTTCTGGGCGGCTTGCGAAATGCTGTTTTGCGTGAATGCTCCATTTGTAAGCATGGGTGTCGCGGCGCCGGTGTTTAGGGCAGAACTTTGAGGATTGGGGGTAGAGAAACCACTGTTGTCGTGCGTCGCCATGACTGATGCTTCCTTGCGCGCAGCTTCCGCGACGATCTGTTTGATGTTCTTGTTACGCCGCTGTGATGGCTTCCACTTGGGATTACGGAATGCTCTCGGCTTGAGTGTCAGATCAAGCCGATCCAAGAGCTGCTGGTGGGAATCGTCCGCTGCCGGAGTTGACGGAGCCATGATTGTACGAGTGATAATGCTGGTTGTCTATGTGAGAGAACAAAGCAGACAGAGTGAGACAGACGAGCGATACCGCGCTAAAGATCGATACATTACAGTGATCTGCAGTCAGGGAGGCCATCAGAATGCACGATATATGATTGGCTAGCGAAATATTAGTAAGCCCCCCCCCATGCAGTATGAGTACTGAGAAACAATGTAATCTCCCAATTTCCGCGGCATCCAAGTAGTCCGTGAACATTGTACAACGCTGAGTACTTAGAGATGATGGTATGGATTGGAAATCGAAGATCTTGAACTCGTTTTGGACGTTTGGCTTAATGATCCCAGGAGTCACCGCATGAGTATCAGCAAAGCCTGCTTCTCGCGCGTATCATCACTAATGTCGTAAGTGAGTGAGCCATTCTATTACAGAAGATGGAGTACTAATGGCTTGCCCCAGGAAAAACTCAACGAAGCAGTGATGTTGTTGAATAAGAACCTCCAAGTACTTGTCCCACGACCTGGCCGGGATTCCACTAATGCAGGTACTGTTTACTAGGAGATCAACATCCAAAACATGAACGTTGAGCTCGTAGCTCAGATGTTCAAAAATTACCGGTCGAATGTACTTTTTCACCTGGAAGGTGAGAATATCGTGAGCTCCATATGGCCCTCCAGCGGAGATCTAATCAAGGTCACCTACAGCAACGGACAGCCTTCAGGAACCTTCATAGACGATACACGTGTCATATCGATGCCTTACCGAAAATCATGAATTAATGCAAGTGTAATTTATATGTAGATCAGTATGTAGACTAGTTCGAGTGGTGAACGAAGTCCGCACTTGATTGAGAGACATTTCATCCAACGGTTGTAATCCACTGCGGAGGTCGCGTGATATAAGGTACCACAACTCTTGTGGGACCCACTCGTTATTACCTCGTCGCAATGAGGATCACTGCGACTGCTTGATACCGAAAGTGGACACAGCGTATGTAAGATTGTCAGCCATGACCATCACCTCCACCCGCTACGTGGAGCCCGTCCTCGACTCCGACGCCACGAACAGCAAGAAGTCTCTAAAACGCCCTGTGCAAGTCTGGCATGCCGTTGATCCCCCTTTCAAAGGTTATCAAACAGCTCCTTTCGAGGGCTATCGGAAAAGCTGCGGTGACACAGCAATAGTAATAGACAATGGTAAGGACTGCCCACTCGTAGCCTTCGACGCGGACCCGCTGACGGTTGGTAAGGTTCTAGTCTTGTACGAGCCGGCTGGTCTTTTGATGCAGCCCCACGACTATCACTTCCCGCCGACGTGGCGCGATACCGAGATCGCAAACTCAACAGGACTGTTTCCTACGTCGGCTACGATGCTTACGCCGATGCCACTACGAGGGGTCAGATCAGGAATGCTTTCGAGCCGGGGACCAGTGTTGTGAGTAATTGGGACGTGATGGAGGGTATACTCGACCATGTCTTCGTAAGTTTGGGGACTGATGCGGAGGATGGAGGTATTGGAAGACCCGTGCTTATGACGGAGCCCGTTGCCAACCTGGGTTACTCGAGGAAGAGTCAGTGTACGAAGTTTTCAAAGAGAAGTCTACTGATCGAGTGCAGCTATGAGTGAGATTCTTTTCGAGTGCTATTCCGCCCCCTCAGTGGCTTACGGCATCGACTCACTCTTTTCATACAAGTATAATAGAGGAAGCAGCGGGCTTCTCGTATCATCCTCACACTCTTCGACCCTTCTTATACCTGTACTGAACTCAAAGCCAATCATGTCCAGTGTCTCACGTCTAAATTGGGGAGGCTTCCAAGGAGCCGAATACCTTCTCAAACTTCTAAGATTGAAGTATCCGAATTTCCCTGGAAAACTTACCGACTACCAGGCGCAGCATATGGTTCGCGAGCAGTGCTACGTCTCCCAGGATTTCGATAAGGAGATGAGTATGTTCTTGCACTGGGATGGCTTGGAGGACAGGGATCACATCATTCAGTATCCTTATATGGAGCACGTTGTGGTTGAAAAGAGCGAAGAGGAGCTAGCGCGTATTGCAGAACGAAAGAGAGAGGGTGGTAGAAGACTACAGGAACAAGCGGCCAAAATGAGACTAGAGAAGCTCGTTCAAAAGGAACAAGAGCTTGAGTACTATAGGGACCTGCAACAAAGCCTTGTGGGACAGACGAAGAAGGAAATAAAACGCTTACTAGATGACGATGAGTTCAAAGATGAGGCTCAATTGGATAGAATGATCAAAGAGATGGAAAAGTCGGTCCGTAAGGCGAGGAATAAGGATCTCGGCGTCCCCGAAAATGTGGAAGATGAAGAAGTGGCTACTTTTCCGCTGCTTGATGTTTCGGATGACCAGCTTGACGAGGCAGGATTGAAACAGAAGCGACACCAGCGACTGCTCAAGTCTGGGGTAGAGGCTCGAGCGAGGGCCAAGGTCGAAAAGGAGCAAGAAAAAGCTCGAAGAGCTGAAGAAGCCAGACTCGATGATGAACGACGCCTAAATGATCTTGAAGGTTGGCTGGAAGACCGGAGGATTGCTAGAATGGTATGGAGAAAATTTGACGGTCACAGTCTTCTGATATACTAATACCCTCTGCGCAGGGTTTGCTCCAAAGGATTAAAGACCGAGAGCGACAAAAGGCCGATCTCGGCAATCGTAAATCTCTCGCCAGCCAGATACGGATGAAAACTCTTGCAAACTTGGCATCAGATGCCCCCAGTAAGAAGCGCCGACGCGGCGGCGACGATGATAACTTTGGTGCCAACGATGAGGACTGGGGAGTCTATCGTACTGTTGCAATGGGTGAGCAGAGCGAGGATGAGGAAGAGGAGGACCTCGATGCGGAAATGAAGAATGTGGAGGGGCAGCTGCTGAAATTTGATCCTGGCTTCAGTGAGAGTAAAACCATGGCCGCTCAGAAAGACTGGACGAAGAGTCTTCTGCACGCGTTCCTACGTGGTCCACGACCGTTCGATTCGGAGAGCCAGCAAGAAACGCATCAATTGCATCTGAACGTGGAAAGAATTCGAGTGCCAGAGGTCGTTTTCCAGCCTGCTATAGCGGGTCTTGACCAGGCTGGTATTGTCAACATCGCTGCTGACATGGCTAATCACGGTATGGGTAATCCCCAGGACCGCACCAAAATCCTGAAAGACATTTTCCTTACAGGAGGCAACACTCTTTTCAAGGGATTTGAGGAACGACTCAGCAAAGAACTGCGCACTGTACTGCCTATCGATGCCTCGTTGCGTATTCGACGGGCCGGTGATCCGTTGCTAGATGCATGGAAAGGCGCCGCCCAGTGGTCGAAAGAGCTGGCTTTTAAGCAAGCTTGCGTGACTCGTGAAGAGTATCTGGAAAAAGGCTCCGAATACTTGAAGGTTAGTTAAGGATTCATAGGTGATGCGGCCCGTCATGGGAGGCTGCTAATAATCGAGGCTTAGGATCATATTCTGGGTAATTCAGTAACAATCTGACCCATTGCAAAGGGTGGGGTAATGAAAATCCACGGAATCAAAACGATGGAAAGTTTTGCCTGATAATAAAGAATTCAGCTGTTGAATTTCGACATCTTGCCATCCCAGTGTCGGCTTGATCCAATCAGCCAATGATATGCTAAGTAATAAGTGGTATACATTGCCGATCCTCAGCACCTCGCATTTCCTGTCCCTCGACTCCCACAAGCACGTGCGACATTATTCATCCATGAACCCGCTCCTGTGTGCCAATGCACGCTCTTCTCAAGATTTCGCCATGAGGCTACTATTCAGGTTTTTGCGCGATGGTTGATCGCCAGATACGGCTAGTGCAACACCAATCAACGGTGGCGGAGAGCGTCGTAGAAGCCTCAGACAGCGACCGACCTATTGTCCGCATGACCGGGGCCAGTACCTGGATCATCCTCAATACGAGGTCTCTTATTGGAGGCGCTCCTAGAGTATGAGGATTCGTCGTGTTGATTTCTGCTGCCATCCATGTCTGCTACTGCTTGGGCGGCTGAAGCTTGCAGCTGGTTTGCTGCTGAGCTTCCCATCGGAGCAGTTGGTGCTGGGATTTGTGTAGGAGGGCGGGATGATTGAGGATGGGGGATGTCGATGTTGGACGGTGGCTGAGGGTATTCGCCTTGTGACTCGAGTAAGCGGGACTGCAGGCTGATGATATAGTCCCGTAACTGGTAATTTTCCGATTGAAGGGACTTGAAATTCTCATTGAGGTTGTTGAACTCCCTCACTTGATTCTCGAGAGTCTTGATGTGGCCTTCTTTTCGTTGCCTGAATGCACGCTATTGTTTAATAATAATTTAGTAAGCTACCTTTGTCACCCTGAATTTAGGGAACTGATTTTGACTTCCAAATCCACAACATCGGTCCACAGACGTACTAGAGTCACATACCTGGGCTGCCCTGTTTTGCGCCGCGCGTTTGGAGGTCGACAATTCGCGCTTTCCGCCTTTCCTACCATCACTACCGTTATCATCACCTCCACTATCACCTGCGCCAGGATTCATTATTCCAGTGCCCGCAATTGCAGGATCGATATTATGATGATGTGGACTTCCAGCTGTGGACAATTGATGCTCTGGTCTATGGGTGGGAATATGGTGGTTCTGGACTGTGGCGAGCAGCTGCTCTCGAAGGGCTGACAGCATATGCGTGTCAGCAAACCTACAATGGTCTGAACAAGCTTCTGCATGATTCTCACTTCTGTCCTCGATGTTCTCTTGCTATGGGGAGTCAGCAGTCACGTTTTCAAGGTTGCGAAGCTGGTGGTTGCTCCGCTTACCTGTCCAGGTGCCCGCATTGGATGCGGCGCTGGCGCAAGGGTTGGCTGCATTCTGGCCAAATGTTTGCTGGACAGCCTCCACTGATTACAACTGAGTAGAATCCAAATTACACGCTGAGTATATCGAGGTGGGTATGGAAACAGGGTGTGAAAACACCGGGCTGGCGTGGTGTGAGAGGAAGCTCTCCGGGATGGAAGCCCAAGACCCGAGCCGAATAGCTCCTTCCCCCAGAACCACTACCCCTTGGTGTTAGCCTGAGAGAGCCAACCGTTTCCTCGCAAAGCGATCGGGTTATGGAGAGCTGTACCAAGTGATTACAAATCTCAGTAAGCACGGCGAATGGAACGACACTAGGAACTTCGTCGGTCGGTCGGATGCCGAGACCTTGGCAGTGCCGTGGGACTAAGTAAAGTACTTTGATATGATATAGCTCAGCTTATCTTACGCTAAGACCTCGGCTACCCTACGCTAGTAGATGTTTCAACCTCCACTTATATTCAATCAAACCTTAGCTCTATTTACTTTAAACTCTTAATTATAGGATAGTATTAATATTATATCCTCTTTACCTATAATTATATTATATAATTATAGAAATAGGACTATACTAGCTTCTAGATATCTTGTATCCTAGGAACCTATATAGCCTAGAGCTAGCCTAGGGCGTAATACAATCTATTTAGGCTTCTAGAGCTATATAAGAAAGGCCTAGGATAGGCTTAAGGCGGACTTAAATGTAAGCCTTAATAAGCTTAAAGAGTAGTTTTAAAGTAGTCTAAGAGTATCCTTAAGGTAGGCTAAAGGAGTATATTATATCCTAAGTCCTTGTCAAAGACAACGACGTAGATACGTTATATAGATAAATAATATTGATGATAATAATATCTATCTACGTAGTTATAGGTAAGGTATATGCGTATTAAGTAATCCATGCCAAGACTCGTCACGTGACTGAGTCGTTCCGTGATAATATACCTACTAAAATCGAAAAATAATAGTATCCTCGCTATCTATATATAATAGTAATATTATAGCGATAGTATACCTATCCTAACTAATTAGAGGTTATTACCTATATACTTATAGTCCTCCTTAGTACCTATATAGTAGCTGTTAGATAAAATTTAGACTATTCTATAAAGGTCTTAGTAGATCCGGAATAATTATAACTAAATATTAGATAGGCGATCTAGTTAATTAGTAATATCTTTAGAAATATATAGATTAATAGCGCTATACTAAATATAATTTAATATCTAAGACTACCTATTAGAAGAATTAAAAGAAAGATTATATATATATAAATAGATTAATAATATTAGGCTTATACCTATTATTTAGCCTCCTTAATATTAATAAAGTAGTTATAACTACTATTATCCTTATAAATACTATTACTATTAGGTATTTCCTTCGTAAATAACGTATATTACTTATCGCCTATAAAGATCTTAAGCGGAAATCTATCCTGATAGCCCTTATTATCTCCGTCTCTTATCTATTACTAGTAGTCTTACTATTATAGAAGCTGATTATAAGGGGAATATTACTATTATAACTAGGATAACTAGTATTAATATTACTAGAATAACTATTACAGGGGTCTATTAGCTATTTATTATTAAATAGACGTCTTACTATTAATATACTTAAGAAATTAGGTAAGTAAGATATAGGGTAATAGTTTAAGTATATTATATTATAGGTTAATATCTAATTAATTCTAAATAATATATAATTAATTATAGACTAACGTTATATATACTACTTTAGTATAATAGAGTATTTATTAGATTTATACTCTAGGCGTCTAATTTTTAATATTATAGAGGTTATAAGTTTAAGACTATAAATTAAGGTATATTATAGCTATTATAATATATATCTTAAATTAATTAATAAGTATAAAGTATTATATATCTAGACTTGTAGTACTTAGTAACGATTTTTCTAGATCTAATAACTTTATAGTATACTATATAAGTAACCTCTTATAAAAGTATTTAGGAATAATAGTAATAATATTAATATAGGAGTAAGCTAAATACTTTAGCTAATTAATAAATATATACATATTATAATAAATAATATATCTTTTAATATTAATAATTTAAGTATTACTAGATATCTTCTTATTAATATACTTAGGATTAAAAAAAGCTAATATCTTCTACTTTTAATTTCTTAACGTTAATAGTAGTAATATTATTATAGTATTACTCCTACTATTAAAATTATTATAACTAATCTTCTTCCTTTTTACCTAATTTTAGTAGAAGAATTAAGGCTAAATAACTAGGATACTTAATATTAGGAATTAGATTAGATTACTAATAATATTAATTAAAATACTATTATAATTTTAAATCTAATATACCTAAAAATAGTATTATAAGATTATTAACTTAATCGTTAGAGAAGCTAGGAATATAGGATATACCTTAGCTAATATATTATATGTTAGGGATAAGTTCTCTACCTATTTCTTTACTACCTTCTCCGCCTACTTCTTATTCTAATATAGATGCTAGCGGGCTTTCTTCTTCTATTATAACCTAACGGTCTTTATTCTTACCCTTCTTATTAGGGGCTATAATAATAGGCCTAGTAAAAGGATCACTTATAAAGAAGAGTACCTACTATAGCTAAGTACTAGGGGATTTACTCTTATAGGGTTTTCTACTATTCTTATAGTAACGGTCTTATATATAGAGGCGTTAAGATAATAGTAAGTAGAAGCGACTAAGGAGTAGTACCGTATATAGGTATTACTACTATTTATTAAAGATAACGACGTAGATATATTATATAAATAAATAATATTAATAATAATAATATTCATTTATATAGTTACAGGTAAGGTATATACGTACTAAGTAATCCATACTAAGACTCGTCACGTGACCGAGTAGTTCTATGATAGTCCTAGGAGTATCCTAGGTACTATATTATTTACTATCCTACTAAAACCCTTAAATTTTATAATACTAGAGAGATTCCCTTTTAAAGACTTAGTATTAAGTCTTTTAAGTCTTAGAGGTAAGTTATTTTAAGTCTTACTTAAAAATCTTAGTATTTATAATTAATAGTAACCTTTAAGAGGTTACCTTTAAAATAATCCTTAATACTAGGAACTTTTAATACCTAGAGTTAATTAATTTAATTTCAAGTATTAGATATATAATATAAGTAGATCCTAGGTTATAATACTATTATTAAGGATAATAGTAATAGTAGTAATATATACCTAAGACTTATAAGACTCTCTATTATAAAAATATATCTATAAAACGTTTTTAGACTAAGAAATTCTTATAAGCTATAACTACTCTAGTAGTTATAACTAAAACTTAGGATAATTTAGATTAATTTAGGTTGAAAATCTAAAAGTAGATAAAACTATTAAATATAACTATAAGAACTAGTTAGTAATATAGCTTAGACGCTATATTATAGTATTATAGTAGTACTACGCTAGCCCTTTTCTTAATACATAGATAAGAAGATCCCTTAAGAAGGGGAGGCTAGTAATTAATCTTAATACTTATAAAATAAAGAGTTTAATATATATTCTATTTAAGCTACTTATTAGTTGTATTATTATATAATATCCTTATATTTTAATTACTTTAAATTCTATAAGAGGTAGTAGCCTAATTATTAATAATTATAATTAATAAAGTATTATTATTATAGTAGAAAATACTTATAAAATCTAGATTTTTATATATTTCACCTCTACTACCTAGTAATTATAAGTCTTAGCGTAGTTAGATATATAGATTTTAGTAGAAGAACTAATAAAATTAACTATATTATTATTACTAATAGGCTAATTTATATAATTTTTTAGTATATATTACTTTATAGGTATATAAATATTATATATACTATTTAGATATATATTATAATAAGTAAATGTTAATTAGTTAGTAAGATAGTAGTATACTTAAGTATTCTAATAATATCTTAGTAATATCTTAGCGTAGTTAGATATATAAATTTAGGTATATAAACTTATAAAATTAGTTATATCTTTTATACTAATAAGTTAATTAATATTATCTTAGGATATATATACCTTATAAGCTTATACGTATTATTTATACTATTTAGATATATATTATAATAAGTAGATATTAATTAGTTAGTATATAAAGGTAATTAAGTAGTATCTTAGTATAGTCTTATTATATATATTTTAGTATATATATTTATTAATTTATATATATCTTTTATATAAATAGGCTAATTTATATTATCTTTAATTTTATAAGTAGTAAGAAGTAACATAACTCTTTTAATCTAAAGGTATATAGTTACTATTATTAATTATTAATATATTATAATACGCGAATATATTTTACTAAGATATTAGATTTTTAATATTTACGCTAAAAGGATATTAACTTAAATAGGAACCTAAGGAACTTATCTTAGAATATATTAGCTCGCTTATATTTAAGATCCTAATTACAAGATATTATATTATAGTAAAGAGATTATAAAGGATATAATAAAGGACTACTTATAACTTATATAAATATAAAGGAATAAATCCTAAGACTAAGTATATCTTAAAAATTAATAAATAAGCTAATTAATAAAGAAGTTATATAATATATCTTAATAAAGTATTTAAGCTCCGCTTTAGTTATACTTATAAAGCTAGAGACTTATATAACCTTAAAAGATAGAATTAAAGAGCCAGAAATATAAATTATAAAATAGTAATAAATAAAATAATTATAACAATAAATAATAAACTTAAAGAATAAGATATAAGGTAGTAATAAAAGCGCTTTAATTAATAATCTAAAGCCTAAGAGGATATAATATAAATATATATTTAAGTTATAAGAACTTTATATTTATAATAAAAAGATTATATATAATAAAAAGATTATATATAAGTATTAAAAGTAATTTAATAATATTATTAACTTTTTAAGGCTAGTTTAATATACTTCTTAGTTAACTAGTTTAAAATTTAATATACCTTATATTTCCTAGTAGTAGACCTTAAGTTTATATAATATAAATATATAAAGAATATATTTAAAGAGGAATAAATATAAGAATATTTCATTAAATTCTTAATAAATTAAATAGAAAATCTAGAAAATCAATATTTAATAATTAATAGGTAGTACGTAGAAGTAAAGTAAAAGATTAATTAAAAGGTTATAATTTTATAAACTACTAGAAAATACCTGTAAAAATCCAGACTTTTATATATTAATTCACCTCTACTACCTAGTAATAGGGAGTCTTAGCGTAGTTAGACACATGGATTTTAGTAGGAGAACTAATGAAATCAGCTATATCTTTTGTATTAATTAGCTGATTAATGTTATTAAGAAGGCGATTTACTCTATAAGCTTATATATATTATTTACACTATTTAAATATATATTATAATAAGTAGACGTTAATTAGTTATTATATTAAGGTATACTTAGACATTTTTATAAGAGTTATAAATTTACTACTTATTTTCAGGTAGATTCTATCCTACTTATATAATCTATATATATAAGCTTAGCCTTATAAGTATAAATAAAGGAAAGTTACTTAAGGGGTCTATTAAAAATTATATTAATCTTAAAGGAAATTATATCTTCCCCTATTAAGATCTCTACTTTATAAAGTATATATAAAAGTAGTAAATAATATTAAATAAGAATATTATTAATGTTAAAAGAATTATTATTATATAATAAAGCTATTTATAAATCCCTTATAAAATCCTATAATTATATTATAAATATTATTATTATAAGGAAGTCCTTACTTTAATAGTAAAGATAAAGTAATAAAGAACTTCTTATTATACAAAGAGTCTAATAGCGCTAGTTATAATTAATAAGTTAATCTCCCTAAAGATAATAAAGCCTAAAGGTAATAATATAATTTAAAATTAAATAATAATATAATTAAAATAGTAAAATTAAAATTTATAAGTCCCCTTAATTCTCTTTCTTATTTTATAACTTTTTTTAAATATTTATTTAAGTATAATATTATATTTCTTCTTTCTATTTAGTTATCCTTATAATTTAGAGGATTTAATATATTCTTTAAGAGAGGTAGTTAAGATCCTTAAAAGCTTAATAATTATAATCTTAATAAGAAATATAAGGTTAAAGTATTAGATATTACTTTAAAGAAAATTAAAGCTTATAATAAATAGTATAAGTTAAATCTTATTTAATAACTTTTAAGCTTATAAAGTAGGTAAGAAAGTAAAAGCTTATTTATAAACTTATAAGGAAGCTATTAAAGAAGATAATATAAAAGAAGGTTTTAAGGATTATTATAATAATAATAATTTTAAAGAAGATTAAGATAATAAGTTCTTTAAACTTTAATACTTAAATTTATTAATTTAAATAGGATACCTTAAAGACTTTAAGCTAGTTATATTAATATAAGATAAAAAAGGATACTCCTCTATTATAAAAAAGCTTATAAAGCTCTTAATCTAGTACTTATTTTATATTTATAAAGTTAATAAACTCTTAGTTAAGACTTATACCTTATAATTACCTTAAGTTATAACTTAATATTATAAATAGATTTAAATCCTTAATTATATAAATTATTAAAGTAATAATAACTATTTAAAAGGTTATATTATAATATCCTTAATTATAAAGGATATTTATATAAATTATTATCCTAAAGGGGTAAGAGTATACTCCTTATATTTATTGTATTAGATTTATAGTTATTTATTATTATTATTATTAATATTAGGATTTTAACCCCTTAATTAATATCCTTAAGTATAAGCTTTTATCTTTATTCTTTATAAGGGCTACTATCTATCTTATAAAGCTTTATTGTAAGGGAGTTTATATTAGCCCTTTAATAGGAGCTACTTAAGCTCCTTAAAAGATATTTAAAAGGTTAAGTATATAATACTTTACTTTAATATCTTAAATATTAAGGTCCTTTATTATAAGGCTAAGGATTTATAGGCTTTATATATTAAAATATTAGATTATACTTATAGTAGATAGTAATAATTATTTAAGGAATTTAAAGAATTTAAGCTTAAGCTTAATAAATTTAATTGATAACCTTATATAATCTTAATTTAATATTATAATTTAAAAACCTTTTACTTTAATCTCCTTTATAATTTATAAATAATATTATTATTTTAATCTTATATAACCTCTTTAATTTATAACCCCTTTATATTTATATTAGGATATATTTACTTCTTTAAGATTACCTTATTTTACTTCTTTTTTAAATTCTTTTAATAACTCTTTAATATTAATAAGCCTTTAAGTTAAAGCTCTTCTGTTAATAATAAACCTTATAAATAAGATTTAATAATATTATTATTAAGTAATATTTAAGATTTTAGATTAATAACCTTTATTAAGTCTTTAATTACTTTATTTATATTAAGTAAATTAATTTATATAAAATCTTTACTCCTTCCTATAAACTCTTCTTTATATTATAGCTTTAAATTAATAGTATCTTATAATTTAATATATATCTTAATTATAATATTAGGTTCATTTAATATATAATTAATTTATAAAGTAAAATTTTCTTTTATAACTTAAGCCTTCTTATTTTTTATTAAGGTATACTATTTTCTAGCTCTTTAAATACTTCTCTTTTCAAAGTTATAAGCTAGGCCCTCTCTTATTAAAGATCTTTATATATTTATATATTAAATATACTCCGATTTAATTCTAATAAGAGTTATATATTTATTATAAATAAGGATATCTCTTATAAGCTTTTAAATTAATTCCTCTTTAATTTTAAATAAAGTTAATTAAATATTAAAAGCTCTTTTTATTAACTTTTATTATATTAATCTCAATTAATATTTTAATATTTTATAAATAATTCCTATTAATTAGATTCTTAAATACTTTATTATTTAAGCCTTATAAGGTATATATCCCTAATAAGTACTTCTTTAAAATTTAATATAAATTAAATTATTAAGCTTTAAATTTTTATTTAGTTTTATTTTAAATTAAGACCTATTAATTTTCTTTTAAAATATATAAGGTTAGTCTTTTATTATAAAGGTAATCTTATTAAACTATTCTTTTAAGAAGCTTTTTATTAATTATTTATTATATTAAATAAAAGCTTTTTAATTTATTCTTTTATAACTTTTATGTTAATACTTATATTTATACTTTAAGTTAGATTCTTATTATTTAATAACCTTAAGTTTAAGTTATAAATAAGAAAGAATAGGGACTTCTTATAAATTATATAAAAGTAAATTTAAATGATAAATAAAGCTTATATAAGATAATTATCTTATAATTAAATTAGCTTCCTTATAAGGTATTTTATTAATATCCTTTTTAATATATTATTTAAGTTTTTAACCTTTTTATTAATATATAAATAATAAGGTATTATTAATTAATATCTTATTTTTAAATAATAAAGATATAATATAATAATATAATAATATAATTTAAGAAATTTATTCTATTATTTAATAAGAGCTCTTAAGGTAAATTATAATTTATAAAGATTTTTTTATTTAAGAAATCTATAACTATTTCTTTTATTATATTAGGAATAGCTTTAATAATTAATTACTTAATAATAAAATTAATAATTATAATAATTCCCTCTTAAAATATTTAGAAGTATTTTAATTATATTAATTAACTACCTTCTAAATAATAAAATATCCTTATATATTTAATAATATAAAATCTCTTTTTTTTAAGTCTATTCTTAGTTAAGAAGTAATCTAATAATTTAAATATATCTTTATAAAGTATTTAATATTAGTTATTATTAATAGCTATTATATATAATTTTTTAAAGATCTTATTAATCTTAATTAACTAAGATATCTATAATCTTTATATATTATTTCTAAGAAATTAACCTAATATATTTATTTAAGATATAGTGTTTTACTATTATTATTAAGGTATTAGTATAATTATTTTATATTTATATCTTATTAAAAGCTCTTACGCGCGCTATTAAAAGATATTATATTATATAAATATTTATTTATTTATTTATTATAAGTTAAGAAAGCCTTTAGAATAATATATTATTTAATTTTATTAATAATATAAAGCGCTCTAATAAATATTTAATTATTAATACCTTCTTTATTAAGAAAGTTAAGATATAAAAAAAATATTAAGAATAATAATTAATTAATTAAAATAATATTTAATATTAAGATTATATTACTTAAATTCTTTAATTTAATAATTAAGATATTTAAAAGGATTCTTTATAATTTTTTAATACTTTAAGCTTTTATAATTAACTAAGATTATTATAATTATACTATTATTAATATATTTTTCTTATTATTAAATTATAAGTTTAATTATAAGGATTTTTTTTTTATAAATTAAATAATTATATTTAATACCTTAGAATTTTCTCTTATTATAAGTTATAAGATATAACTTATTATTAATATTAACTTATAATAGATTATAATTAATAGCCTATTTAAAAGTATTAATCTTAATAATAAAGGATCTTAATAGATTTAATTAATATAAAATAAGTCTTAAAGTAAGCTTTTCTTTTAAAGTTTTAAATATATTTCAATATTAGGTATCTTATATAATTAAATAATATTTCTTAATATAAAGTATTAGGTTTAATTCTTTTAAAAGAATTAATAATAATATAAGAATTTTAATAAATTTTAAAATAAACCTTTAATAACAACTTATAAGTCTTAAGAATTATTATATCTTATATATAATTATTATTATAGGTTATTCCTTAATAATATTAATCTTTAATATAAATAATTAAACTTTACCTACTCCTAATTTTTAATTATTAAATTTAATAATATTAGCTTTAATATAATATTTCCTTAACTTTATATAAAACTTATAATTTTTAACTTTTAAAGAACCTTTTTAAAATACTTAATATATTCCTTAAATATATTTAAAAAGATTAAGATATTATTAAGATATATAATTATAAAGTAGTCTTAGAAGGATCTTATAATATTATTTATTATTATTTAAGATATAATAGGAGTATTTATTAATTTCAATAATATTATAATAACCTTATACTTCTTATAATAAATATTTAAAGTAATTTTTAAGATATCTTTATAAGCTACGCGGACCTAATAATAATTTAATATTATATTACTTTTATATTATATTAATAATATTTAATATAATTAAGGTAATCTTAGATTTAAGGAAGTAAATAGCTATTTTTAATTATAATATTTTTGAATATTTAACAATTAATATATATTTATTTTATCCCTTTAGCCTTCTTAATAAAGATAATAGGAAATCCTTAAGGATTATAAGATTTATAAATTAGGCCCTTTTTTATAAGGTTAATAACCTATTTTATTTATTCTTTAAGGTTTACTTATAATAATAAATAAGTATTAATTTTAATTAATTTTATCTTATTAATCTTAATAATATATTTAAACTTATATATTAAAGGAAGCTTATTTAATAATTTTAATTTAAATATACTTTAAAACTTCTTAATAACTTCTTAATATTTTTTATTTTTTATTTCTAATAGCTTCTTTAAAGGTATAATATTATTATTAACCTTATAAGATATCTTTAAGTTAAATACTTTTATAAAGCTTAAATAGTAGTATAATTATTAATAATATTATTCTTTAAGACTAATAAACTCTTTTATATTTAAAAGAAGATCTAATAATATATAATTAATTTTATAAATTCTTAAGAATAATAATTAATATAACTTAATTAATTTAAGGGTTTATAGCTTTAAATTAATTATAATTCAAGATTAATTTATAATCCTTAAATAAAATAATTCTTATTTATAATTATTTATATTAAGAACTTAGATAATAAAGAATAATAAAGACTTTAATTAATTAAAGAGGTTATTTATTAAGTAATAAAACCTTTAATAATATTATAAGACTTTAATACTTATCTAAAAAATAAGAAGTTATTACTCTATTAATATATATGTAATCTACTCTAAAATTAAGTGAAATATAAATTATCTTTTTATTTACTTTAATACCTAAATATATAAATAACTTAATAGAAGATTAATTAATTAAATTTTATTTTATTTCTATATATAAAACTCTTCTAATATTATATATTAATTTACTTATTATAATATTAATATTAGAAATATTATATAAATTTAACTTATAATTATTTAATAATACTTTATTATTATTAATAGCTACTAATTTTTTGAAGGATAATTCTTTAAATAATATCTTAATTTATTATATTTATTGTAATATTAATATTTTAAATATTATAATCCTTATAACTTTAGGTTTTTCTAGGATTAAAGACTTTCATTTTACCTTAAGTTATTATTATTAATATTATTTTAATCTTTATAACCTTTATATCTTTTATATCCTCTTTTATAATTTTATTTATAACTTTTATAACCTTATCCCCTTTTATAATTAATAATTATATTTATCTTACCTATCTTTAAGTTCTTATCCTTTAAAGTATAAGGATTAGGAATAATAGTATTAATTTAATTATAAACTAGCTTCCTAGCTTAAATAAAAGTAATTTTAACTTAAATAGCCTATTTAATACTTTTCTTATAAATATTTATATAACTTTAGAACTTATTTATTAATATTTAATAATAGATTAAAGGTGTAAGTCTATTTATAAACTTATATTAAAATTTAAGATTATTAGAAGTAAATAATAAGTATATCTTATATTTAAGGAATTTTAAATAAAAAGTATAAATAATAATAACTTAATAATATTATTGTTAATTTTCCTATTAATAAGATATTAAAATAATAAATTAAAAATAATCTTAAAAGATATATAAGAATTTATAATATTTAATAATTTATTCTATTTCCTTTAAATAATTTTTTAGATTATTTATACCTATTAAATCTTTATATTATTTTAGAGATATAATATTATAATATTAATCTTTTATTTATTTATAAATTATTATTAAGATAAAGATTAATAATTTAAGAATTAAGTATTTATCTCTTTAATCTAATAGTTAATAATATTGAATTTTTATTTATTATAATATTTTAATAGATTTAGAATCTTTAACTTATTAATTAAATCGACTTTTATTAAAGGTAAATTAAATATATCCCTTATAATTAAGGTATTTATTAATCAAAATAA